>Ga0078972_1004785_pt1 | contig 36045 bp, 28 predicted proteins | sample YelNatPaOPGAMG01_FD_67568 | JGI IMG/M metagenome (GOLD analysis project Ga0078972, IMG submission 67568) | Hot spring thermophilic microbial communities from Obsidian Pool, Yellowstone National Park, USA - OP-RAMG-01 (SPADES assembly) (version 2) | ecosystem: Environmental > Aquatic > Thermal...
GGACCCCCACCCTTGGACGCCTTTTTCGCCTCCGGCTCAAAGGCCCCCAATCCCTTATCAGGTGAAAGAGCATTGGAGCTAAACCACGTGTTCATCAACATTTGGGGGCTCCGTTCCGGTTCCATCGCGGGATTGGGGCCAGGAGGAATCGCATGACCTTGCAGCCTTTCCATTTACTCCTCGCTCGCGTCCCCCCTTTGTCCGCTCTCTCCGTTTCTCGTTCTCCGTCTCTTACTTTTGACTTTTCACTTTTTACTTTTCACTCCCCAAAGGCCTCCCCCCATGTCCGCCTCTGACGTCGACCGCATCGTCGCGAGTGTGAAGCAGGCCCAGCAGGCCTTCTCCGCCTTCTCCCAGGAGCAGGTGGACAAGGTCCTGGACGCCATGCACGCGGCGTGCATGCCCAACCTCGAAAAGTGGGCCCGCATGGCCCACGAGGAGACGGGATACGGCACGGTGGCCGACAAGACCGTCAAGAACCGCTTCGGCGCCGACGACGTCTACCGCTACATCCGCCCCATGAAGACCGTGGGCTTCCTCTCGGCCGATCCGGGCCAGGGCATTTACGAGGTGGCCTCCCCCATGGGCGTGGTGGCGGCGGTGATCCCCTCCACCAATCCCACCTCCACCGCCATCTACAAGATCCTGATCTCGCTCAAGGCCAGAAACGGCGTCGTCCTCTCGCCCCACCCCTCGGCCAAGGGCTGCATCCGAGCCGTGGCCGACGCCATGCACGAGGCCGCGGTGGCGGCGGGTGCCCCTCGGGGAATCATCGGCTGCCTGCCCGCCCCCACCATCGCGGACACGCAGGCCCTGATGAAGCACCCGCTCACCAATGTGATCCTGGCCACGGGCGGCACGGGGCTGGTGAACGCCGCCTACTCCTCCGGGAAGCCCTCTTACGGCGTGGGGCCGGGCAACGTGCCGGCCTTCATCGAGCGCACGGCCGTCCTGCGCAAAGCCGTTAAGGACGTGATCGCCGGTAAATCCTTCGACTGGGGGACCATCTGCGCGAGCGAGCAGTCGGTCATCGTGGACGCCCCCATCGCCGGAAGGGCCAAGGAGGAGTTCGCCGCGGCCGGCGGATACTTCGTGAACCCCCGCGAGAAGGCGCTCCTTCAGGGGCTCATGGTGGACGGGGAGGGGCGCCTGAATCCCAAGGTGGTGGGCAAGTCACCCCAGGCCATCGCCGCCATGGCGGGCTTCAGCGTTCCCGACGGCGTGCGCGTGCTCCTCGTGCCCGAGGAGGGCGTGGGGCGCGAGTACCCCCTCTCGCTGGAAAAGCTCTCGCCCGTTCTCTCCTACTTTGAGGCCGACGGCTGGGAGGCGGGCTGCCTGCGCTGCATCGAGGTGCTCCGCTACGGCGGCCTGGGCCACACCCTCTGCCTGCACACGCAGGACCTCGAGGTGGTCCGCCAGTTCGCCCTGAAGAAACCCGTCTTCCGCATCATCGTCAACTCGCCGGGGACCCACGGCGCCATCGGGTACTCCACCAACCTCCCGCCCTCCATGACGCTGGGCTGCGGCGCCCTGGGGAACAACATCACGAGCGACAACATCACCCCGCTCCACCTCCTGGACCGCAAGCGCGTGGCCTTCGAGACCCGCCCCGTCACCGGCGAGAAGGCCGTTGTGCTGCCGCCCCTGGTCAAGCCGGGTGACGGCCTGGAGGAGGCGGCCCGGCGCTTCGTGGCCCAGAAATTCGGTACGGGCGGTTCGGGCGGCGCGGCCCCCCGGCCGGGCGCCAACGCCAACGCGGCCCCGGCTCCCCAGCCCGCGCCCCCGCTGGATTTCGTCAGCGAGGCCGAGGTCCGCGCGGCCATGCGCGCGGGAACGCGCATCCGCATCCACGCCAAGACCCTCGTCACCCCCCTCGCCCGCGAGCTCGGCGAGGCCCACCGCATCTTCGAACGAAGCTGAATGAAAGCACAGAGACACGGAGGCACCGAGAGGCACTGGGGGCTTCGGCTTAACGCGCGAGGCGCGAAGGGCGAATGCGGCGCCGGGGAGTGGCTTCCGCCTCCCCGGCTTGGGTCTTGCCCGTAATCGAACTCCCTATTTCCTCTGCGTCTCTGTGCCTCTGTGGTATTTTGGTCCCGGAGGGCATCCCCATGGGCGAGCGGTGGGACTACGTAGTGGTGGGCTCCGGATTCGGCGGCTCGGTGAGCGCCCTGCGCCTGGCGGAAAAGGGCTACAAGGTCCTCGTGGTGGAGCAGGGCAAGCGCTGGCGATCGCAAGATTTTCCCAAGACCAATTGGAACCTGCGGAAGTTCCTCTGGATGCCCAAGCTCCTCTGCTACGGCATCCAGCAGCTCACCCTCCTGCACGATGTCCTGGTCCTCCACGGCGCCGGCGTGGGCGGAGGCAGCCTCGTCTACGCCAACGTGCTGATGGAGCCTCGGCCCGAGGCCTTCCTGGATCCCAAGTGGAGGGATCTCGCCGACTGGCGGACAACGCTGGCGCCCCACTACGAGACGGCCCGCCGCATGCTGGGCGTCTCGGTCAACCCCCGTCTGACTCCGGCCGACGAGGCCCTGAAGGCCGTCGGAGAGGAAATCGGCCTGCCCGAAACCTTCGCCCCCACCGACGTAGCGGTCTTCTTCGGCGAGCCCGGCAAAGAGGTTCCCGACCCGTTTTTCGGCGGTGAAGGCCCGTCGCGCGTCGGCTGTACCTTCTGCGGAGGCTGCATGGTGGGCTGCCGCCCGGGCGCCAAGAACACGCTGGATAAGAACTACCTCTATCTGGCCGAGAAACGCGGGGCCACGATCCTTCCCGAGACCCGCGTCACCCTGATCGAACCGCTGCCCGGCGGTGGCTATCGCCTCCGGACCGAACAGTCCACCGTCCCCTTCTTCAAGAAGAGGGGCGAGCTGGCCGCGGGCGGCGTGGTCCTGGCGGCGGGCGTCCTGGGGACCGTGCCCCTCCTCCTGGAGTGCAAGCGGCGGGGCGCGCTGCCGCGGCTCTCCGACGAAGTGGGAAACTACGCCCGCACCAACAGCGAGGCTCTGCTGGGGGTGAGGGCTTCGGCGAAGGGCCCCGACATGTGCGACGGCATCGCCATCACCTCGCACGTCTTCATGGACGAGGCCACGCGCGTGGAGCCGGTGCGCTATTCACGGGGCTCGGACGTGATGATGCAGCTCGGAACGCCCCTGACCGACGGAGGCACGCGGCTCACGAGGCCCCTCCGCTGGATCGGCAACTGCCTGCGCCACCCATCCCATTTCTTGCTCTCCGTCTGGCCCTTCGGGAAGGCACGCAAGAGCTTCGTCCTGCTGGTCATGCAGACGCTGGACAATCGGATGCGGATCATCATGAAGCGGCGCTGGTTCTGGCCCTTTCACCGCAAGCCCACCTCGCGCCCGCCCGAGGACCAGCCGAAGAGGGTCCCCGCCTACATCCCCGTGGCCAACGAGACGGCCCGGAGGCTCGCCCGGCGGCTGGGCGGATTTCCCCAGAGCAGTCTCAACGAGGTGCTCCTCAATGCCCCGACCACGGCCCACATCTTGGGAGGCTGCGCCATGGGGAGCGGCCCGGAGGACGGCGTGGTGGACCGCAACTGCAAGGTCTTCGGCTACGAGAACCTCTTCGTCGTGGACGGCTCCGTCATCGGCGCCAACCTCGGCGTGAACCCCAGCCTCACCATCACGGCCCTCGCCGAGTACGCCATGAGCCGGATTCCCGCGGCGGCGCACTAAGGCGGTGGAGAGTGCCAGATGAAAGGTGAAGACCGTCCCCGGGCAGCCCTGTTCACCCCCTCATCCCTCATCCCTCATCCCTCATCCTTCTTCATCCCTCCGCCCGGTCTCCTCGGAATGAGCATGGGCACCTCCCGCTGGTAAGCCCGGTAGGCCTCTCCGTAGGTGGCCACCAGCTTGCGCTCCTCCAGCCAAGCCCCTGCGAGGAAGTAGAGCGTCAGCACGGACGCCGCCGAAAGGCCGGCGGCGTCCAGGTCGTGGCCCCAAACCACGAGGACGCCCGCCAGGTACCAGGGGTGGCGGACCCAGCGAAGGATGCCCCTCGTCGAGAAGGAGGGCACTTCGGCGAGCGGCTCCCCTCGCCAGGCGGCCCGGGCCGAGCGCAGGCCCATGAAGTCGGCCATCCCGTAGGCCCTGGCTCCCAGGACGAAGAGAAGCGCCGCACTGGCGTTCAGGATCAGCGCCAGCAGTATCCAGGCGCCCCGGTAGCGGAGCAGGGGAGGCCCCATCAGCCGCCAGTGGAGCGCGGCCAGCGGCAGCAGGCTCGCCGCGCTGAAGGCGTTGTAGGCGAGGCGGTAGCATCCGAAACGCGCCCCCAGCCGCTTCCGCAGCCAATCCGTCACGGGGCGGGCGATCAGCCCGCTGTGGAGGGTGCACCAGAGAGCCCACGCCGCCGCTGTCCAAAGAACGGCTCGCATGGGGGCTATCATAAATCCATCAGGCGGCGCCGGTCATGGCGCAGGAGGCTTCTCCAGAGACCGGTCCGCCGTGCCTTGTCCACCCGTCGCGCTCTGGAGAGCGCTCCTACGAGCGGATGAGGGCGTTCCCCCGCCCTTGACCTCCCGGTTCTGAAGGAGTACAAAGGGTTCCGCCGAAGGCCCCGTGCGTGCGGGGCGACGGGGACCCGATTCACCGGGGCGAATCGCATCAGCGTAAGGCCGCCTCAGCCTGAGCCCGTCAGCTAACCCGTTAGGCGGAGAGAGGTTCTTTATGCTCATCTTTTTCCGTCCGCTCCGACGCCCAGCCGGCGGCGGGGCTGTGGTTTTGGACGCCTGATGCCCTCCCTCAAGCACCTGCTCTTCGGGGGCCCGAAAGATCCTTCGGACCCGGAGGTCTTCCACAAGCTATCGCTGGCGGCGTTTCTGGCCTGGGTCGGCATGGGGGCCGACGGCCTCTCCTCTTCGTGCTACGGCCCCGACGAGGCCTACCGCACGCTCCAGGGCCACGAATATCTGGCCTTCTACCTGGCGCTGCTCATGGCCCTGACGGTGGCCGTCATCGCCTACGCCTACAGCCTGCTCATCGAGCACTTCCCCAGCGGCGGCGGGGGCTACCTGGTCTCCACCAAACTCCTCGGCGCCAAGGCCGGTGTGGTCTCCGGCTCAGCGCTGGTGGTGGACTACATGCTCACCATCACGGTCTCCGTGGCCTCGGGCGTGGACGCCCTCTTTAGCTTTCTGCCGCTCTCGTGGGAGGGCTACAAGGTCCCCATGGATCTCGCCGTGTTGGCGGGATTGATCCTTCTGAACCTCCGGGGCGTCAAGGAGTCGGTCAAGATCCTGCTCCCCATCTTCCTCGTCTTTCTGGCGACCCATGCGGTGCTCATCCTGTACGGTATCACCAGCCACCTGTGGGCCTTGCCCGAAGTGGTCCGCCACTCCCACCACGAGATGGCCAGAGACGGCGCCTCCCTGGGCTGGCTCGTGCTTCTCATGCTCTTCCTGCGGGCCTACTCGCTGGGCGGAGGCACCTACACGGGCATCGAGGCGGTCTCCAACGGCGTCACGATCCTGAAGGAGCCTCGGGTTCCCACGGCCAAGCGCACCATGCTCTACATGGCGCTCTCCCTGGCCTTCACTGCGGGAGGGATCCTGTTCAGCTACCTGCTCTGGCATGTGCATCCCGTTCCGGGCAAGACGATGAACGCGGTTCTGCTGGAAAGGGTCTTTGGCCCATGGCAGTTCGCCGGCCATCCGGCCGGCACCTGGCTCGTCGTGCTCACGCTCTTTTCTGAGGGTGCCCTCCTCTTCGTGGCCGCGCAGGCCGGCTTCATCGACGGCCCGAGGGTTCTCGCCAACATGGCCGTGGATTCGTGGGTCCCGCACCGCTTCGCCCAGCTCTCCGACCGGCTGGTCATCAAGAACGGCATCCTCATCATGGGGGCTTCGGCGGCGATCCTCATGCTCTATACCCGAGGGAGCGTGCGATTCCTGGTGGTGCTCTACGCGATCAACGTCTTCGTCACCTTCAGCCTCAGCCAGCTCGGCATGACCCGCTTCTGGCTGGGGGAGGGGCGCCACAAGTCCGGCCGATGGGTCTTGCACCTGGTGGTCCACGGTGTGGCGCTCCTCTTCTGCGTTTCGATCCTCACCATCACGATCTTCGAGAAGTTCCACGAAGGGGCCTGGCTCACGGTGGTCATCACCACCTCCTTCATCACCCTCTGTCTTCTGGTTCAACGCCATTACGCCGGCATCCGGCGGGAGATCGGCAAGCTCGATGCGATCCTGGCCGAGGTTCCGGCCCCGTCATCCGCCCCGAAGGCCGCCTCCGAGCCGGATCCCTCCCAGCCCGTGGCCGCGCTCCTGGTGTCCGGGTACGGAGGACTGGGGATCCACTCGGTCCTCTCCATCCAGCGGCTCTTCCCCGGCTACTACAAGAACATTCTCTTCATCTCCGTGGGCGTCGTGGATTCGGGCCACTTCAAGGGGGCCGGCGAGGTGGCCAGCCTGCACCGGGAAACCGAGGATAACCTCCGGCGGTACGTGGACTTCGCCAGGGGACTGGGACTCAACGCCGGTTACCGCTACGCCGTCGGGACGGACGTGCTGGAGGAGACGGAGAGGCTCTGCCAGGAGATCCAGAAGGAATACCCGCGCGCCGTCTTCTTCCTCGGCAAGCTCATCTTCGCCAAGGAGAAGCTCTACTACCGCCTCCTCCACAACGACACCGCCTACGCGGTCCAGCGCCGCCTGCAGTTCGGCGGACTCCAGACGGTCGTGCTGCCCATCCGGATCACCATGAACTGAAGCTTCGCTCCATAACCATCGCACGGTCCCACCCGCTCGCGGTGGTAGAATGAATGCGGGGGATGCGCATGCCTCACACCAAGATCGTCTGCACGCTGGGACCCTCCAGCGACACCCGCGAACGCATACTGGCTTTGGCCGAAGCCGGGATGGACGTGGCCCGCCTGAACTTCTCCCACGGCGATCACCGCCAGCACGGAGAGAGAATCCGGACGGTGAGGGAGGTGGCCCGCCAGATCGGCCGCCACCTGGCCGTCCTGCAGGACCTCCAGGGCCCCAAGATCCGGCTCGGCACCTTCCGGGAAGGCAGCGCCCAGCTCGATGAGGGCAAGCCCTTCGTTCTCTCCACACGGCCCCTCTCCGGATCGGCCACCAAGGCCCACTGCAGCTACGACCGCCTGCCCAAGGACGTGCGGCGGGGCGATCGGATCTTCCTGGCCGACGGGACCCTGGAGCTGCTCGTGGAGCGGGTGGCCGGGAGCGAGGTGCACACCACCGTGGTCCGCGGTGGCACCATCCGCGACCACCAGGGGATCAACCTGCCGGGCGTGCGGCTGAGCACCCCCTCGTTGACGGCCAAGGACAAACAGGATCTGGCCTTCGGACTGGCGGCGGGGGTGGATCTCGTGGCGCTCTCCTTCGTCCGGCGCGCCGCCGACGTCCGCTCGTTGCGCCGGAGGCTCGCCGAGAGCCCCGATCCGCCGTGGATCGTGGCGAAGATCGAGAAGCCCGAGGCCCTGGACCACCTCGACGCGATCTTGGCCGAGGTGGAGGGCGTCATGGTGGCCCGCGGCGATCTGGGCGTGGAGATGGGGCTGGAGCACGTTCCCCAGGCCCAGAAGACCATCATCGCCGAGGCCAACCGACGCGGAAAGTTCGTGATCACGGCCACCCAGATGCTGGAATCCATGGTGGACCACGTCCGGCCCACGCGGGCCGAGGTCTCGGACGTGGCCAACGCCATCTACGACGGGACCGATGCCGTCATGCTCTCGGCCGAATCGGCGGCGGGACGCTATCCCGTGGAGGCCACGGCCATGCTCAAGACCATCGCCGCTCAGGCCGAAACGAGCCGCTTCTACCATCCCGTCCGGGAGCCCTTCACGGGGGTCACCGACTTCCACCAGGCCGCCAGCCACGCTGCGGCCTCGGCGGCCAGGGACTTGGGAGCTTCGGCGGTACTCTCCATCACCCCCACGGGCCGCATGCCGCGCCTGCTCTCCAAGTTTCACATGGCGGCGCCGGTCATCGCGTGCAGCGCACGGGAAGAGGTCCTGCGGCGCGTGGCCGTGGTGTGGGGAGTGACGCCCCTGGCCGTCGAGCACGCCGCCGACAGCGAGCGGGCGGTGACCATGGCGCTGGACGCCGCCCTACGGGCCCGCCTGGCGGGCCCGGGCCAGACCGTCCTCGTCACGCTCTCCATGCTTTCCGGCAACTCCGAGGTGACGAACGTCATCAAGCTGCACAAGCTCTAGAGAGGCGAGAGAAGCACGGAGATGCGGCGCGGGCACGGCACGGCCGGGGGCATGAGGCGAGAAGGAGGCCTGATTTGGGCGGGCTTGGGGCCTCCTATCCATTCGCAATTCGCCTTTGCTACACTGCTCATGTCTTTTTCCGGAGGTCCCCATGGCCGGTGACGATCCCACTCTCGGAGGCGGAGGAGAGCAGGCCCCATGAGCCTTCGCTCCTGGGCCGTAGCCGTCGGCGTTCTCGTGGAGATGATTTACATCGGCGCCTGGGTTTCGGGCTTCAGCCTGTTCGACGGCCTCTCTCCCGCCAGCTTGCCGGGGGGCATGGTGCTCACCGGCGGACCCGTGGCCCTTCCTCTGCTCGTCGCGTGGGGGCTCAAGCGCAGCCGCGAGGCCGGAGCCTCGCTCTGGCTGGCGAGCGCCCTGGTCTCAGCGGGTTTCTCCATGGCCAGCGGGGCCCGCGCGGGCCAGTATTTTCTCTGTGCCGGGCTCACGGTGCTGCCGCAGGCCCTCGCCGCCAGCCTGCTCATGCTCCACGCACGGCGCAAGGAGGCGGCTAAGCCCGCACGGAGGCCGCGGCGATAGACCAGCGGCCGGAGCGCTGCCGTTGACGAGGCGGCTCCCCGCCGTTAAGCTTGGGCTCCAAGGAGGCAGTCGTGGCCCACGTCCTCGTACCTGAAGCCGAAGCCATCCTGGACAAGGAGTTCGCCGTTCTCGACAAGGGCTTCGTGCGCCTGGTGGACTACCTGGGATCGGACGAGCGCATCGTGGCCGCGGCCAGGGTCTCCTACGGCAAGGGCACCAAGAGCTCGCGCGAGGACCGGGGGCTGATCCACTACCTCATGCGCCACCAGCACACCTCGCCCTTCGAACAGGTGGTGCTGACCTTCCACTGCAAGATGCCCATCTTCGTGGCCCGTCAGTGGATCCGTCACCGGACGGCGAGGCTCAACGAAATCTCGGGCCGCTACTCCGTCATGAAAGACGAGTTTTACCTCCCCGCCGCGGAGACGCTCCGCACCCAGAGCACCACGAACAAACAGGGGAGGGCGGAAACGTCCGTGCCCGCGCAGGAGGCCGAGGCCATGGTGCGGGAGATGGAGGCCGGGCAGCGAGAGGCCTACACCCGCTACCAGGCCATGCTCGACAGGGACTTGGCCCGTGAGGTGGCGCGGATTACGCTCCCGCTGAGCCTCTACACCGAATGGTATTGGCAGATCGACCTGCACAACCTCTTCCACTTCCTGGCACTCCGCATGGACGCCCACGCCCAGTGGGAGATCCGCCAGTACGCGAGGGTCATGGCGGCCATGGCCCGGGCGGTGGCTCCCATGGCCTACGAGGCTTTCGAGCAGTACCGCCTGAACGCCGCCTGCCTCTCTTCGGAGAGCTTGGAGTGGATTCGCGGGCACGTCCCCCAGGGGGAGGACATGCCCAAGGATCTTCAGGAGGCCCTGGCCAAGAGCCCTCTCTCGGCGCCGCCCCTCCCCGAACCGAAGGATGCGCCATGAACCCCAAGCAGTTGCTGGGCGGCTCCATGAATCTCAGCCCCGGCTGGCTCTTTCTCTCCCTCATCGTGGGCGGCGTCGGCACGGCGCTGTTCATCTATGGAAAGAAGCAGGGGCGCCTTCCCCAGCTCATCAGCGGCCTGGCCCTCATGATCTACCCCTACTTTGTCCGGAGCATCGGCTGGTCGGTGGCCATCGCCGTGGCGATCCTAGCGGGTCTCTGGCTGGCCGTCCGCCAGGGGCTCTAGGCTCAACGGGCGCCGGTGGCACACTTCAGCCCATTCTGATGTACGCCCCTTACGGCCCGGCAATGACCGCGCCGGAGCCGCTTCCGGCCTCGCTCACGATCCCAGGAGGAAGCCGAGGTTCTCGCCGGGCCAGAGGTCGCGGGGTTCCGCCCCCTTGCGGAAGAGACGGGCCGGTTTGCTCCCGATGAGCGAGAGGCGCTCCCCCTCCCGCCGCAGCGCCGTCCCTTCGGGCAAGCCGACAACGGTAGCGGTTGGATTGGCCTCCAGGAATTCGAGGAGCCGCTCCGTCCGAGTCTCCCCGGCGTGGCCCGGAGGGTGGGCATCGGTGAAGTGGGGGTTGATCTGGAAGGGGACCAGCCCCATGGCCGAAAGGCTTGGCGGTTCCAGCACAGGCATGTCATTGGTCGTGCGGATCGTGGGGCAGGCCACGTTGGCCCCCGCGCTCCAGCCAATGTAGGGGACGCCCGAGCGAACGCGCTCCCGGATGAGGGGCGCGAGGCCCGTCTCGTGCAGTTCCTTGATCAATTGGAAGGAGTTCCCTCCCCCGACCACCAGAACCTCGGCTGCCGCCGCTAGGGCGAGGGGGGTCCGCGTCTCGTGGGCCGCCTGCAGCGTGTGCCCCATGGCGGAGAACCGCTCCCGAACGCGCCTTGCGTACTCGTCCCAGGAGAGGCGCAAGCCGGCGAAGGGAACGAAAAAGATGCGCTTCGACCCCTCCCCGAGGAAGGCGCGGATGTGCGGCTCGGGCCAGGCCAGATAGCCCTCCCCGGCGTTGGTGGAATTGCTCAGCAACAACAGGCGCATGGATCTGACCTCCGGGCTTTCGTGGGCGGCCTCTGGCCCCGGCGGACCCCAGCACCCAAGATACACCCGATCTGGGAAGCCTCGGAGGGCTCCGATAACCCGGTACACGCCCGCCCAGCAGGGCAGGCCAGAGATCCTTCCTCCGTTGGCTTGGGGTATGTGTCCGCACCGCCACCCGCCCCTTGCCTCCATTCCGCGACAATGCTAACGTGGGTTGATCGAAGGCAGCCTTCCCCGGGAAGGCCCGCAGGAGCGAGGTTCGTGATGCAGGGTAAGCCACTGACCGTGGGCTTTCTCTTCTTTCTCTTTCCGGTTCTCCTAGGCTTCAGCCCCCTGGTCGAATCCCCTGCCTCGGCACGGGGAGGATCCACACCCGGCGAGTCTGCCGTGGTGCAGAGGGCGGGCTTCGTCCGCCTCTCCGACAGCCCCTGGCCCCACCTCGACACGGAGAGGCTCCACCTTCGGTCCGAGGAGGCCCTGGTGGTGGATGGGCAGAGCGGACGCGACCTCTACGCCAAAAACGTGGACACCGTCACCCCCATCGCCTCCATCTCCAAGTTGATGACGGCCATGGTGCTTCTGGACTCCCACCTGCCCATGGATACTCCCGTGACGGTCACCGAAGACGACGTGGACACCCTGCGCAACTCCCTCTCCCGCTTGCCCGTCGGCTGGACCCTCAGCCGCGAACAGCTGCTTCAGCTCGCGCTCATGGCCTCCGAGAACCGCGCGGCCAACGCCCTGGCCCGGACCTATCCGGGAGGGACGGCTGCCTTCGTGGCCCGGATGAACGCCAAGGCTCATGCCCTGGGGATGCAGCACACCTACTTTCTCGACCCCACGGGCCTTCACAGCGAGAATGTGTCCACCGCCAGCGATCTCGCCCGCATGGTGCGCGAGGCCTATACCTATCCCCTCATCCGCCAGATGACCACGACCGAGCGGTATGAGGTCCGCTCCAGTCTTACAGGGCGCCCCCGCCTCTTCGGAAACTCCAACCGGCTGATGTACAACGACCACTGGTCCATCGGGCTGAGCAAGACGGGCTTTATCAACGAGTCGGGCTTCTGCCTCGTGATGGAGACCTCCATCCTGGACAGGCCCATTTTCATGATCCTGCTCGACTCCCAGGGCAAATACTCCCGCCTCGGGGACGCCGCCCGCATCCGCTCCTGGCTCCAGACCGCCGCCGAGGGGCGGCTCCCGCGCTACCGCCGCCACTCCCCCGGCTGAGACCCCGGGTTCCTGGGCGGGGCGAATCGCTGAACCACAGAGGCACCAAGAGCCTTCACCGACAAGGAGCCGGGGATCGGCGCGGGCCCAGGGGCGGCACCGTGCACCCCATGCGGCACGCGGCGAACTCACCGTGATTTGCCCACACGCCGCCTATCCCGCCGGGCCGAGGCCGCTCGCCCTTCGGCGGAAGAGCGCCGCCCCGCTCAGGGCCCCTTCGGCGGACTCCATACCGGCTCCGAGACGCCCCGCTTCGCGTTCACCCATCGGGCCAGGACGAAGAGGAGATCGGAGAGGCGGTTGAGGTAGACCACCACCTCCGGATTCACGGGCGAGCCGGCCTCCAGCCTGACGACGGCCCGTTCCGCCCGCCGGCAGACCGCCCGGCAGACGTGCAGCACCGCGGAGGCGGGGCTTCCGCCCGGCAGGATGAAGTGTTTCAAGGGGGGAAGCTCGGCGTCCCATCGGTCGATGAGCGCCTCCAGGCGGACTGAGGCGCCAGCGGCAAGGCTGACCGTCCGGGAGGCGAGGGCGGCGTCAAGGCCGGGAGGGGTGGCGAGATCGGCGCCGACGGTCAGCAGGTCGGACTGGATGGATCGGAGGGCTTGGTGGAGCTCGGCCTCATTCAAGAGGGCCGCTGCCCACCCCAGATGGGCGTTCAATTCATCCACGGCCCCGTAGGCCTCCACGCGGGGGTCGGCCTTCGACACCCGCCGCCCGCCGAAGAGGCCCGTTTCCCCTCCGTCTCCCGTCTTGGTGTAGATCTTCATGAGGGTTTCCTCCTGAACGCCCCGCCGCGGCCCCGCTAGACCGATCCCAAGAGATCGCGCCCCTTCGGCGCACGGTTATTTCAGTTCGTCCCAGCGCCGCCCGGTGGAGAGGCTGACCACGAGCGGCACGGCGAGGACCATGGCCCCCTCCATGGCCTCCTTGAGAATCCGTCCCGCCGCCTCCGCGTTGGCCTCCTCCGCCTCCACGATGAGTTCGTCGTGCACCTGCAGCACCAGGCGGCAACTCTCCGGCAACAGGGGCTCTACCGCCACCATGGCCTTCTTGATGAGGTCCGCGGCGCTGCCCTGGACGGTCGTGTTGACCGCCTGCCTCAGCAAGGCCGCCTGAAGGGGCTTGGGGGCCTTCGCTATACCGGGAAAGAGGCGACGCCGCCCCAGGATCGTGGTCACCTCCTCCTTCGCCAGCACGCTCTCCTGCACCCCGTCCAGGTAGCCCCGCACCTCGGGGAACCGGGCGAAATAGCGATCGATGAAGGCCTTGGCCTCCCTCTGGCTCACGCCCAGCTCGCGGGCCAGGCCGAAGGGTCCCATGCCGTAGAGGATGCCGAAGTTGATCGCCTTCGCCTGGCGGCGCATGTCGGGAGTGACGAAGGGCGGCGCCACGTCGAAGACCTCCGCGGCGGTGGAGGCGTGGATGTCCTCCCCCCGCTCGAAGACCCTGCGCAGCGCGGGATCGCCGCACAGGTGGGCCAGCACCCGCAGCTCAATCTGCGAATAGTCGGCCCCCACGAAGAGCCCTCCCCGCCGGGCCACGAAGCCCCTCCTGATCTTGCCGCCCCACTCCCCCCGTATGGGTATGTTCTGGAGGTTGGGATCGGAGGAGGAGAGACGCCCCGTGGCCGTCACGGTCTGGTGAAACTGCGCGTGGATGCGGCCCGTGGCCGGGTCTACCCACGCCGGAAGGGGATCCACGTAGGTGCCCTTGAGCTTGCTGAGCATCCGGTGATCGAGGATGAGGGGAACCACGGGGTGAGCCTGCCGGAGCTCCTCTAGCACTTCGCTGTCGGTGGAGTAGGATTTCGTCTTGCTGGTCTTCTTAAGGACGGGCAGGTGGAGTTTCTCGAAGAGGATCTCCCCCACCTGCCTGGGGCTGGCCACGTTGAACTCCGCCCCAGACACCTCACGGATCTGAGTTTCCAGCGCCTCCAGGGCGGCCTCCAGCTCCCGGCCGAGCGCCTCGAAGTAGGGAAGATCCACCGAAACGCCCGCCGCCTCCATCCGCGCCAGCACTCCGATGAGCGGCCATTCCACCTCGCGGTAAAGCCCGGCCATTCCCAGAGCTCGCAGGTGCTCCTCCAGGGGGGCCTTGAGGCGGGCCAGGCACAGGGCGGCTCCCGCCCGGTCTTCCGTGGCGGGCGCGGCATTGAGGTGCCGTTGAGCGAGCTGTTGAAGGGTGGGCGCGGCGCCGGAGGGGTTGAGAAGGTATCCCGCTACGGCCGTATCGAGCCCCAGCCCCATTTCACCGCCCCCATACCTGCCCTCGAATCGCCTCAGGAGCCCTTTGAAGCCGTGGGCGCAGAGCGGGAGGCCGAGCAGCCACTCCGCCGGCAAGGCGTCCAGCGGAGCAGTCCAGACCTCTCGGCCATCTGAAAGCCAGGCCCCCTCCCCTTCCCAGGCAAGGCCTACGGCCTCTGCCTCTTGCAGCAAGCGCCGTCCAGCCTCATCCAACGCCGTGGCTTGGGCGCTGAGCACCTCGGTCCGCGGCCGGTCGCTCTCCTCCAGAAGGGAGGTGAACTCGTACTCGGCGAAGAGGGCGTTCAGCGCCTCCCGCTGGGGCACGCCCACGCGCAGGTCTTGGGGCTTTTCGGAGAGGGGCGCGTCCTCCCGGATGGTGGCCAGTTCCTTGGAGAGCCGCGCCTGTCCGGCGTGGGTCAGCAGCCCATCGCGATAGGCTTTGCGCTTGATTTCAGAGGCGTGCGCCAGAACGCTCTCCAGGTCTCCGTACTGCCTGACCAGCTCCTTGGCCCCCTTCTCGCCGATGCCGGGGACGCCCGGAATGTTGTCCGTCGGGTCGCCCCAGAGGGCCAGCACGTCCACGACCCTCTCGGGCGGCACACCGAAGAGCTCCTCCACCCCCTTCGAGTCCAAGGGGAGATCCTCTCTCTTGGTATGGAGGACCCGCACGCCGGGTCGGACGAGTTGAAGGAGGTCCTTGTCGGCGGTCACGATGATCACCTCCATACCCGCCTCCACGGCTCGCTTGGCGAGCGTGGCGATGCAGTCGTCCGCTTCGTACCCCGGCAGCTCCACCAGAGGAAGCCCCATGGCCCTGAGGATCGCCTTGGCCGGTTCGATCTGCACGGCCATCTCGCGGGGCATCTCGGGGCGGTTCGCCTTGTATTGGGCGTACGCCTCGTGGCGAAAGGTCGGGGCCGGCAGGTCGAACACCACGGCCATGTGGGTGGGGGAGTGCTCTTTGAGCAGCTTCTGCACCATCTTCAGCGTGCCGAAGATGGCGTTGGAGGGCCGCCCGTCCCGCGTGGAGAGGTTTCGGATGGCGAAGAAGGCCCGGTAGAGGATCGATGAGCCGTCCACGAGGTAGAGCGTTTCGGCCATGGCGGTTGCTCCTTAGGTGGCCATTTCAACACACGCGCTGGAGGGAGACAAATGAAGGGGCCGCCTGGAGCCTGCGGCCCCGCCGGAAGCCTCGGTGGCGGGCGCCGAGCTCGTCGTCTCGGGGTGCGGCGGCCCCGTCTAGGGGACGGCCAGCTTCTCGAGGGCCGCCACGATCCCCTCGACGGAGTGGTCCTGGGGAACGGCGGCCGGCCTCAGGCCGATCTCGAGAAGGGCCTCAGCCGTGGTGGGGCCAATGGGGAGACAGCGGCTGCGCCGGATAGCCTCCCGGCCCGTTTCGGGGAGGTTCTCCCAGAGCGCCCGGACGGCGGAGGGGCTGGCGAAGACCGAAGCGTGGACCCCCTGTTCGATGGCAAAGATCTGGTCCGGGCGGAGGGGGGCGGGACGCGTACGGTAGCAGACGAGGGGCACCACGTCCCATCCCGCGGCGGCCAACCGCTCGGCCAACTCCTCCCGTGCCGATTCCCCCCGTGGAAGCAACAGCCTGGCCGGCCGGTGGGCGGAGGCCAGGTACTCCGCCAGAGCCGCGCCCGTCGCCCGCTCGGGGCGCGCGTGGACCGCCAAACCCCTGGCCTCGAGGGCCTTGGCCGTACCCGCTCCCACCGCCGCCACGCGAAGGTGCGCCGGCAGATTGATCCCCTCGCCCTCCGCGGCGGCCAGAAAGTAGCGGACCGCATTGGCGCTGGCAAAGGCCAGCCAGCCGAAGGTGCCCAATTCCCGCAACAGCGAGCGCTCCCCATCGGACAGAGGACGGGGCGCCGTCTCGATGGCGGGAATCCAGAGCACATCCCCCCCCAGGGCGATGATGGCGCGGCGCAGCCCCTCCCCCTGGTCCCTCGGGCGGGTGATGAGGATCCTCTGCCCCATGAGCGTGTGGATCACCTCAGTCTCCCACGAGTTCGCGTGCGCCCTTCGCCCAGAAGCGGTCGAGAAGCTCCGCGGCAAGCTCCAAAGCCTCGGAGGCGGCGCCCTCGATGCCGTCCCGGATGCGCCGTGACCCGTCCACGCTGGCCAGAAAAGCGCGGAGCGACACCCGCTCCTCCTGGATCTGGGCATGGATGCCCAGGGGGGTGGTGCAAGAACCGCCCAGCCCCCTCAGGAAGCTCCGTTCCGCTTCGATCTCCCGCCTGGCCCTTGGGTCCTGAAGGCCGGATAGGAGGGCGATCAGTTCGTCGTCGTCCCGGCGGGTCTCCACGGCGATGGCCCCCTGCCCCACGGCCGGTATCATCTCGTCCCTCTCGAAACGCCGCGTGATGCGGCCGGCGTGGCCGAGGCGCACGAGCCCGGCGGCCGCCAGAACGGCGCCGTCCAGCTCTCCCTCATCCACCTTGCGCAGGCGGGTATCCACGTTCCCGCGCAGACCCTGGATGGCCCAGGAGGGGTGCAGGTCGAGGAGCTGGTAGTGGCGGCGGAGGCTTCCGGTTCCGACCCGCGGCGAGGGAGGAAGATCCTCCACCCCGCGGCCAACCGGGAGAACCAGGGCGTCGCGCGGGTCCTGGCGCTCCGGGATGCAGGCCAGGGTCAGGGCCTCCGGATTCTCGGCGGGGTAATCCTTCAGGCTGTGGACCGCCAGGTCCACCGTCCCCTCCAGGAGCGCCGACTGGATCTCCTTCACGAAGAGGCCCTTGCCTCCGACCTCTAGGAGCGCCCGGTCCTGGATCCGGTCCCCGCTGGTCCGGATGACCACGATCTCGGGCCGTCCCCCGCCGGCCTCCTCGATCCGCCTCTGCACGTACCGGGCCTGCCAGAGGGCCAGCGCGCTGCCGCGGGTCCCGATGCGGTAGGGGGCCCTCCTCATTGTCCCTCCCCGCGCTCTTTCCCCTCCTGGCTCTGCGGGAAAAGCTGACGAAAGAGATCCAGAGCCTGGGCCGAGTCCTCCTCGATGACCAGGCGCTTGACCTGCGTGATGGGTGCGTGGAGGATCTTATGGACCACCCGCCGAACCGTGTTTCGGACGATCTCCCGCTGTTTGGGGCTCAACTCCGGCAGGCGCCGGAGGGCCTCTTCGAGCTCCGAATCCTGGATCTGTCCCGCCCAGCCCATGAGAGAGCCGATCAGCTCCGAGAGATCCTGATGGCCGATGAAGCGAGCGTAGAGGTCCAGCTCCGATTGGATCATGGCCTCCGCGTCGGCGGCCTTCTGCTGGCGCTCGGCCAGCCCCTCGTCGGCCACCTCCTGCAGGTCGTCGATGTCGTAGAGGTAGAGGCCGTCGAGCTTGCCCACCGACTCCTCCACGTCCCTGGGGACGGCGATGTCGATGATGAATAGGCTGGCCCAGCGGCGGATCTTCATCACGGTCTCCATCATGGGCCTGAGGATGATGGGCCGCTGCGAACCCGTGGAGGTGACCACGATGTCGCTCTGGATCAGGGCCTTGGGAAACTCCTCCCAGGGAACCACCTCGGCGCCGAAGGGCTTGGCGAACTCCACCGCGTGCTCGTAGGTGCGGTTGGCCACCCGGACCTGGCCGACCCCGTTCTCCACGAAGTGGGTGGCCACGATCCGGCTCATCTCCCCCGCCCCCAGGAGCAGGATCCGCTTAGTGGAGAGGTCGGCGAAGATGCCCCTGGCCAGGTTGTAGGCGGCGTAGGAGACGGTGACGGGACGCTGGCCGATGCCCGTCTGCGTCCGCACCACCTTGGCCACGTGGAAGGCCTTCTGAAAAAGGAGGTTGAGCGGCGTGGAGAGGGTCCCGCCGTCCCGCGCCTGGAAGTAGGCCTCCTTGACCTGGCCCAGGATCTGCGGCTCCCCGAGGATCATGCTGTCCAGGCCGGCGGCCACGCGGAACAGGTGACGCACCACGTCCTTCCCGCGGCGAAGGTAGAAGAGGTCGCGGTGGGGCGGCTCCAAGCGGCGGCTCTCCATGAGGGCGGAGACGAGCTCCCTCCCTCCGTCGTTGCTCGCCGAGTCGGCGTACAGCTCCACCCGGTTGCAGGTGCAGAGCAGAACCGCCCCTTCGGCCAGGCCCGAAGCCCTGAGGCCCTCCAGGAAGGGGAGCCTCTCCCCCTCTTCGAAAGCCGCCCGCTCCCTTACCTCCACGGGCGCCTGCTTGTGGTTGAGGCCCACCAGCATGAGTTCGCTCAATGCCACATGATCCCTATGATGATGAGGACGGAGAAGGCCGCTCCCGCTACCACGAGCCAAGAGCGGCGGCGGGGATGGACTTTGGCGGAGAAAAGGCCGTAGATGGCCACGCCGAGAACCAACCAGGCGAGAACGCTGGCGCCTTCGAGAAGGCCTGGGCTCCAGTCCTTCCGCTCGCCGTACAGGATACCGTATAGAATGGCGGAGGCGAGGCCCACCGTGAAGAGAGGATAGCCGGTGAGCAGGAGCCTGGAGCTCCACTTTTCAGCCTCTTCGAGGGAGGGAATGGGGAGCTCCGACGGGTGGTGGTGGCGGCGCAGGCTGTGGTCCTGCATGATAAAGATGGCCGCAAACAAGAAGGAGAGGAAGAAAAAGGCCATCCCGAACACCAGCAAGAAGATGTGGATGCTGAACCAAGGGGTGAAATAGAAGCGCTTAGGCTTTTCCAGAATGTCTGGCACCATGAAGCCCAGAAGGAAAATGAGCATCACGAGCGGCATGAGGAAGAAGGTCAGGATCTTGCTCCGGATCAGCGGATAGAGGCACAGATAGAGGGCCAGGATGGCCCAAGCGCTGATCTCGAAGAGCTGGTGGAGGTTGGTGGCCGGGGGGTAGCCCAGCTTGCCCCATAACCACGCGATCCGGACGGTCTGAACCAGGAATCCGGCCGAGGCGAAGGCCATGGTCAGCCAGAAGAGGAGGCGCTTCTGGAATCCCCCGTAGATGAGGGCGAAAGCCAGGGCCGCCACGTAAAAGAACAGGGTGAAGTTCTGGGGGTTCATGCGACCCTCCCGCGAATCCAGCCGCCGCCTACGACCGTCTCTCCCAGGTAGGCCACGGCCGCTTGCCCGGGGGTAACGGCCCCAGCCCCGTCCAACCATTCTATCATCACGGCTTCACCGGCCTCAACGAGGCGCGCGCGTTGCGGAGGCTGGTGGTACCGAACCTGGACCCAGGCCTCCGCCGGCCGCTCCCCCTCCGCCGCGTGCCAGATCCAATCCCCCACCACGAACCTTCGAACACCCAGTGCCTCCTTCGGCCCGACCGTCACCTCCGCCGCCTCCGCATCGATGGCGGTCACGTAGAGCGCCTCACTCCAGGGGATGGCCAGACCGCGGCGCTGCCCCACGGTGAACCGGTGAATGCCCGTGTGGGCGCCCAACGGCCGGCCGTCCAGATACCGCACGATGCCCGGCCGAAACGTCTCCAGCTCCCGTTCGACGACCTCGGCGTACCCAGCCGGTCCTACGAAGCAGATATCTTGGCTCTCGGGCTTGTCGGCGGTGACGAGGCCGAGTCCCCGGGCCTTCGCCCGGATCTCCTCCTTGGTCCACTCCCCTACGGGCAGGAGGGTCCGGCCGCGCTGTTGCTCGGTGAGCGGGAAGAGCACGTAGGACTGGTCCTTGGCGGGATCCCTGCCGCGCTTGAGGCGGCTGGGCCCGTCCCCGTGCACCATGCGCGCATGGTGGCCCGTGGCCACCCACGCCGCGCCCAGCTCGCGCGCGTACTCCCAGAGCGTGCCGAACTTCACCCGCTCGTTGCAGAGGATGCAGGGATTGGGGGTCTCTCCTCGGGCGTAGGCCTCCACGAAGGGCTTCACCACCAGTCGCCGAAAGGCCTCCTGGTGCTCCAAGACCCTGTGCTCGATCCCGAGCGCCCTCGCCACCTCTCGCGCGTCGAAGGTGTCCTCCAGGCCGCAGCATCGCTTGGCCCCGGGGCTTCCGCAGGAATCGTGCAGTCGCAGGGTCACGCCAACGACCCTGTATCCCTGTTGGAGCAACAGGAGAGCGGCGACGGAGGAGTCCACCCCTCCGGACATGGCGACGAGAACGGTCTGGGACATGGGGCCTACGGCTGTTCGTCGGTGACGATCAGCATGAGGGTGCTGGTGCCCACGCGGAATTCACACTGGTGACCGATCTGAGTCACCGTGATGCGCTGCTCGTTGATATAGGTGCCGTTGGTGCTCCTGAGGTCCCTCAGGAGGATGGTTTTCCCTTGGATCTCGATCTGGGCGTGCCGCCGGGAGACCTCGCTGTCGTTTAGGTTCACGTCGGCTCCCGCCCGGCCAATGAGCATGACGGGCTTGTCAACGGGGATGATGGCCCCCGCGTCATTGCCCTGGAGCACGGCCAGCGAAATCCGCTTGCCCTCGGGCATAGCCAGCAGCTCCGGCTCCGGCACCTCGGATCCTGCCCACGTTTTTTCCAGCTTGTGGACCTTCTCGGTGGAAGGCTGCTGAACCTCGGTGGGGGAGGCACCTCCGGCGGCCTGCGACGAGGCCACCTCACGGACCGCCTCGATGGCCTGGCCGCACTTGGGGCAGGTGAAACGAAACCTCTCCCCTCCCCGAAAGTGTTTCTCTTCGAGCCGGTAGCGCTTCTGGCACGAGGGGCAGGTGACGACCACGGAACGCCTCCCGAGCCGAGTCTATCCGCCCCCCCCAATGGTTGTCAACGGCCTGGGTCCTCCCCAATCCCGCGATGGAACCGGAACGGAGCCACCAAATATTGATGAACGCGTGGTTTAGCTCCAATGCTCTTTCATCTGATAAGGGATTGGGGGCCTTTGAGCCGAAGGCGAAAAAGGCGTCCAAGGGTGGGGGGCCCTCCCTCTGGCTTTGCCAGCGGAGGAGGAGGGAATGGCCCTCCCTCTTCATCCATAACTTCTTTTCTTTAGGCGTGGCACAACCGTCGCCGAAGGTACCCCGCTTGCATCGCGGAATTTCGGGGCCGAGTCTGTATTGAACTGGAGAGTGGGACATACTAGCATAAGAGGTTCTGTGGAGGCGGCATGCTTCTCACCCTTGAGCCGGACCTCACCGCCGATCAACTTCAGCAGATCGAGGATCGCCTGCGCCAACTGGAGGTCCGCGTGGAGAAGACCGCGGCCGGCGCCCGCCCGATCTGGGTGATCACTTCCGGCGGTGGCGAGCCTCCGGCCGAGCGCCTGGCGACGATCCCCGGTGTGGCTGCCGTTCTTCCGGGCGAAGGGGGATTCCCGCTCGCTTCCCTTGCGCTTCGGGGGCGCCCCTCCGTGATCCGCTGCGGCCCGCTCGAGATCGGGGGCCGGGACTTCGTGCTGGCGGCAGGGCCTTGTGCCGTCGAAACTCCGGAGCAGATGGAGGCCTGCGCCCTGGCTACGAAGCGCGCTGGAGGTCTCCTCTTCCGCGGAGGCTCCTTCAAACCCCGAACCAGCCCCTACACCTTCCAGGGCCTTGGCCGCGAGGGCCTTCGACTTCACCGGGAGGTGGCCGACCGCCACGGCCTCCTGATGATGAGCGAGGTCCTGGATCGGGAGGATCTGCCGACGGTGGCCGAGTGGGCCGACGTCCTCCAGGTGGGCAGCCGGAACATGCAGAACTTCCCCTTGCTGAAGGCCATCGGGCGGCTGAATAAGCCCGTCCTGCTGAAGCGCGGCCTGGCCGCCACGCGGGATGAGTTCCTCCTGGCCGCTGAATACATCCTCAGCGGGGGTAACGAAAGGGTGATCCTCTGTGAGCGGGGAATCCGCTCTTTCGACCCGGCCCTTCGAAACTCCCTGGATCTCGCCTCGGTCCTCCTGCTCAAGGAGATGACCCACCTTCCGGTGCTTGTGGACCCCTCCCACGCGACGGGCCTCCGGAGGCTCGTGGCTCCCATGGCGAGGGCGGCCGCCGCGGCCGGCGCGGACGGCCTCTTGGTGGAGATCCATCCCTCCCCCGATTCGGCGCTTTCCGACGGCCCCCAAGCGCTGCTGCCGGAGGAGCTGCTTCACTTGGCCGAGGAGCTCGCCGATCTGGCCCCCGTCGTGGGCAGACGATTTCCGAGGCCCGCATGATTCGATTCACCAACTCCCTGACCAAGCGGATGGAGCCCTTCGAGCCGATCGAGCCCGGCCGCGTGCGCCTCTACACCTGCGGTCCCACGGTCTATGACGTGGCCCACATCGGAAACTTCAGGACCTTCCTGTTCGAGGACCTCCTCAAGCGCTTCCTGATCTGGAAGGGCTATTCGGTCTTCCATGTGAAGAACCTCACGGACATCGACGACAAGACCATCGCGCGAGCGAACCAGGCCGGGATCCCCCTACGGACGCTCACGGACAAATTCGCGGCGCTGTTCTTCGAGGATATGACTACGCTGGGATGCCTTCCCGCCGACGTCTACCCGCGGGCGACGGAGCACATCCCGGAGATGATCGCCCTCATCCAGGCCATGGAGAGGAATGGACACGTCTATGTGAGCCAGGGGTCGGTCTACTTCCGCATCGCGAGCCTTCCCGGTTACGGCGCGCTCTGCCCCATGGATCTGGCCGGCAACCTGGATGGAGCCAGGGTGGACGGCGACCAGTACGACAAGGAATCGGCCCGCGATTTTGTGCTCTGGAAGGCCGCTCGCCCCGGCGAACCCTCTTGGGAAAGCCCCTGGGGGCCGGGGCGGCCTGGCTGGCACCTGGAGTGCTCGGCCATGAGCGCCAAGTACCTCGGGGAGGTCTTCGACATTCACACGGGCGGGATCGATCTCGTCTTCCCCCACCACGAAAACGAGATCGCCCAGAGCCGGGGGGCCACCGGTAAATCTCCCGTCAGGCTGTGGCTGCACGCCGAGCACCTGCTCGTGAACGGCGAGAAGATGAGCAAGTCCCTGGGGAACTTCTACACCCTGCGGGACCTTTTGGACCGGGGCGCCGACCCCATGGCCATCCGCTATCTCCTCCTCTCGGTGCCCTACCGCAAGCAGCTGAACTTCACCTTCGAGGGACTGGAGGCCGCCAAGGCCGCGCTCGCGAGACTCCGCGATTTCCGCGCCCGGTGGAATGAGGCGGCAGCGGTTCGGGAGGAGCCGCCCGACGTGGCGCAGACGCTCCGGGGACACCGGAGCGCCTTTTCAGCGGCCCTCGAGGAGGATCTGAACACGGCCATGGCCCTTTCGGCCCTCTTCGAGGCGGTCCGGGCGAGCAATGCCGCCATGGACAGGGGGGACTGGGGGCCTGGTGCGAGAGGGGAGGCGGGGCTGCTTCTGGATGACTTCGAACGGGTCTTCGGGATCGCTCTCGAGCGCGGCGGGATGCTGGACGCCGAGGTGGAGGCCCTCATTCAGGCACGCCAGGAGGCCAGAAAGGCCAAAAACTTCGCCGAGGCGGACCGCATCCGGCAAGAGTTGAAGGCCCGGGGCATCCTGCTGGAGGACACACCCCAGGGCGTACGCTGGAAGAGGGCTTGAGCAGATCCAGCGGGGCTCTCTCGGCCTCTGCCTTCCGTTTAGGGAGAGGGCGGTGATCGTCAACGGCTCCGATCCAGGGGTTCTGGAAAAGAGGAGGGAGTTGGCCTCAACGGCCCTTTTCGGCGCCGTGCTCGAAGCCGCCGAGTCCGCCCCCTACCCGCTCAGGCTCTGTCCCGATGCCAGCGGCCTGGAACTGGGTGGAACGGAACCCGTGGCGGGCCGCCCCAACCGGTCGTTGATGAAGCTCTTTCCCATCGGGCCGAGGCGCTTTGCGGCGTTCTTCTACAAGCGGAGCCAGGTCCCCTTCAGCCGGGACCGCTTCGCTTACGGCGCCGTGATCGTGGAGGAGAGCCGGCTGGATGCCGGCGACGTGGAGAGATGGTTCCGGTGGCTTCACGAAGGCTTTCCGCCCGAGACCCCTCCGCCCAGGATCAAGCGCGCCTTTGCCTTCACGGTGCCGGACGACTGACCCGCCCTACTCCCGGTCAGGACCCAGGACGGGCCGTCTCGGCGAACTTCCTGGAGGGCATGCCGAAGAGGTGGCCCTGGGCCATGGGCACTCCGAGCTCCTTCAGAGCTTCCATCTCCCCTATCGTGCCCACCCCCTCCGCGATGACGAGTGCGCCGATGTTTTTCGCGAGCAGGGAGAGCGATGCCACCAGCTCCTGCTTCAGCAGATTGGCCTGGATGTCCTTCACGAGGGAGAGATCGATTTTCAAGTAGGATGGGCGAACGTGGGTGATGGTCTGGATGGAGGAGTAGCCCGTGCCCACGTCGTCGATGGCCACACCGTAGCCCATCTCCAGATATCCCTTCATGGTGGCCGCGAAGGCGGCGTAGTCATCGATGGGCAGACGCTCCGTCAGCTCCCAGACCACATCTTCGGGACTCAGGCCCGACGCCTCTAGCATCCTGACCGCCCCATCTCCCAACAGGTCGGGGTCATCCAGCGTGGTGGGAAGCGTGTTGATGAAGAGCTTGGACCCTTTCGGCTTGGGCTTGGCGGAGGCGATGGCGGTGAGCTTGCATTGATGGTCGAGCTGTCGGCTCAGGTTGGACTGCCTCGCGGAGGAGAAGAGGATTTCGGGTGACTCGTACGGCGTTCCCGAGGGACCCCGCGTCAGTGCCTCATACCCCACAATCTCGTACCCCTCCAGGAGCACGATGGGGTGAAAGACCGTGCTGAGAGAGCGGCGAGCGAGAATCTGTCTGAGCTCCAGCTCGTGGAAGACGGCCTCGGCCTCCTTCTGGTGGTGAGCCACCGAGGCTGCCTCTTCGACGGCCCGGTGCACCAATCGTTCGAAACGGAGGAAGGGGTTGTTGTGGAGCACCGAGTAACCCATGTGGAGAGAGAGGCCGGGCAGCTCCTGCGCCGACAGGTCCTGTTCCAGCACCAGATAGAGCCGGTTTGCCACCTCCTTCAGGGCCCGGGCGTTGCCATCCCGCAAGAGGCGGCACGGCACGAAAATGCAGAACTGATCGTCGTAAACCCCGCGCTGCGTAATGAGCAGGGCCCCATCGAACTCACGGTGGTTGACATCCGTGATCTGGAAGGCGGCTTGGCGGAGGATGGCCTCATACCGCTCAAAACCGAAAATGCCCTCCACCCGCTCCAGGTCAGAGAACTGGATGAAGATCGCTCCCAGGAACTGGTTCTCGGCCATCCTTTTGAGGGGCTCGAAACAGGCGGTGTAGGCCGGCAACCGGGTGTTGCCGTCGTAGAGAGATGCTCGCAGAGCCACCAGCTCGTTGTGGAGATCCTTGATGGGGGGCTCCAACCTCTCTCCTCCCTGTCGAGCAGTATAACCTCGGTCGACAGGCCCAGGCAAGCATTCGCCAAAAGGCCCAATTCACCAATATCGTGTTATTTATCAATGCATTGGCCGCCCACCCGAGGGGCCAGCCCACAAAACGCGCCTGGGAATCTCGTTCACAGTTGAGCGGCGGCTTCGGCCAGGTTACACTGATGGCTTCTATCTTCCTTGGTGGGGGGATCGTTGAGCCGCTCGCACCAGGCGAAAGGCGGCGTTCAGGCAGGCGCCGTATCGCCCAGCCCCTCTTCGTGGATGCTCGTGCACCCTGCCTTGGGTCCGGGCCTCTTCTGGAAGAGCGACCCGCCGGCCGCAGGGATTTCACGTTCACTCCTCAACCTGCGCGGCGAGGAAGAGATCCTTCGTTTCGGCCTGGGCCTCTTCTCTTCCCTGGCCTTCCTCGAAGCAGAGGGATGGCCCCTGCGGCCGGGGCCCGAGGACTGGGTGCTGAGGCCCGATGGGCTCCCGCTCTATCAAGCGGCGGCTTCCCCTTCGCCCGAAGATCCCCAACTGTCTGGGTACGCCGCCCTGCTCTTCCGCCTCCTCTCCGGCCATCACCCTCCCCCGCAGGGCCCCTGGCCCAGCATCCCCCGCAGACACCGCCGTTTCGCCGCTTGGAATGGCTGGTTGGCCTCCGCCCTGGCCGGTGACGGCGAGGAGGGCGCTCCCTTTCGGAGCCGCCTGCTGGGCCTCTGGAGTCTGGCCGCTGAGGGGCCACCTCCCGGCCTTCCTCCCGTCTGGGGCCTAGGGTTCCGGTGGTCGCCGCGCGGGGAGCTCTCTTCTCCCGGCCTCCATGCGGTGCACACAGAGAGCCGATCCGCGCTCGTCGAGGCCGCTTTGGGACTCGCGCTTCCCAGGGAGCGCGGAGGGTTCGCCCTCGACCCCGTTCCCCTGGGTCACCCTCCTCCCTACCCGTTCGCAGCGCTGGAGCCCCTGATTCGGCAGGTTTTGGGAGGAAAGCGGGAGGCCGAGGCTTGGATGCGAGAGGGCTTGATCGGGGAGGCCCGCCAGTTCGCGGGAAGGCTCATTCCGCTGCTCGCCCGCCCTCCTCGCGAGGCCGGCTGGCTTCTTTGGCCCGGCGAGGCCCTCGACCCCGACAGCCGGGCTGTTCTCGATCAAGCGGCCGCTGGCGCCTCTGTCCCGCTGGTCATCCTGTACGAGAGCCAGGGGGAATCCGGAGGACAGACCGGCTCACCGCGGCTGCTCTGGTTCTCCGAGACCGCCGAAGGTTGGTACCTGGACCACGCTCGGGCGCTGCTCGGAGAAGAGCCCGAACCCCTACTGGCCGCCCTGACCAGGTACGACGACGATCATCCTCGGTGCGGAGACCCCCTCCTTCCGCCGGCGCTTATCCCCATGTCCCCTCCCGCCCGTCCCCTCCTGGGAGCAGGGGGATCACAAGCCGTCCCGCCGGCTCCGCCGGCGGCCTCCGAGTTCGCCCGGTTGGCCGCGGAGGGCCACCTGGTAGCCCTTCTGTACGGTGCAAAGGAGGCGCGGCGGAAGGACGCGGAGGAGGGACAATACTGGGAGGGGGTGGTTCTCCTTCACCTGGGCCAGCCGCTGCTGGCAATGAGGATGTGGGAGGGACTCCCCGAGGAGAGCAAGTGGAGTCATGGCCTGGCCTTGCAGCGGATCAAGGCCCTGGAGAGGCTTCAGGACTACCGCGCGGCCGACCGGCAGGCGGACGAGGCCCTGGCCCGTCCGCTTCCGGCCGCCGAGCGGGACGCTATCCACCTCCTGAAGGGGCAGTTCCACTGGCTACTGGGGAGGTTTCCCGAGGCGGAGTCCTGCCTGGAGGGTGTCGCCGCAACGACGAAGGACCCGGACCTTCGCGTGCAGGCCCTCTGCCATTGGGCCACGGCGGTTCTGCACGACGACCGGCCCGAGCAGGCTCTGGCGCTCCTGGAGCGGGCGGCTGCCCTAGCTCCCCGGTCCGCGCAGCCGATCACGCGCTTCCTGCTCGCCCACCGGCGCGCCATGGTCCACCAAAAGCTCGGCGAGCACGCGGCCGCCCTCACCGGCTTCGAGGAGGCCCGAAACCTGGCCGCAACCTTCGGTTTTAGGAGTCTGGAATCGGGATGCGAGTGCGACTGCGCCAACGTCCTCCGGCGCTTGGTTCGCTTCGGCGAGGCCTCCCGGCATCTCCAGCGCGGACTCGAAGGAGCCGTCGCCCTGGGCCTTCCCGCCCTTGAGGAGGCGGCGCGGACCAACCTGGCGGCTTGTACCGCCGAAGCCGGCAACCTACTGCCGGCCTTGCAGCAATTCGAGAATTCCGTGGCCAGAAAGGGAAGCCCTCAAAATCCACAGTACCTGGCCGTGGATTGTTTCTGGCTCGGCTCCATCCACCAGCAGCTAGGAGACTACCCTGCGGCGCTGGAGTGGACGGAGAAGGGGCTCTGTTCCCTTCCGGGTACGGACCCCGAGGTCTTACTGCCCCTCCAGTACCTTAGGGGCGAACTGCTCCTACAGACCCGGCAGATCCAGAAGCTTCGGCGCCTGGTGAAGGAGCTCTCGAAGCAGGTGCGCGACGACGTGGACGCGGATGACCGGCTGGCCATTTCGGCCCTGCGGTGCGCCGCCGCCCGCCGGGGCGCGGGCTCCTTTTCAGCCGAAGATCGCCGGGAGGCGGAACGGTTGCTCGAGCATGCCACGCCCTACTTCCGAGCCTTCTGGCACCTCCTGGCGGCGGGAGCGGCCGGAGAGCCCCCCGAATCCGCACTCCTTCGGGCCTGGACCGAAGCCGGCCACGCACGGAGCCCCTACCTGGCGGCCAGGGCCTTATGGGAGTTGGCCTGCCTGGGGGCCTTGCCACCCCTCTCTCCCGAGGACCGGCAGTGGATTTACGATTTTCTCGCCAAGAACCGCGTGCGAGGCCCCGAGCGTGGTCTTCTCGGATTTTTGACCGAGGCCTCGCCTCCCTCCGTGCCTGCAACGCCCGCTGAAGCAAACCCCCTTGCCTTTCTAGCCGCGGCGGAATCCTCTCCGGAAGAGACCATGGCCGGGATCCTAGAGCGGACGGGAGCAGTGGCGGGCTGCCTCCTGCGTCCCGGGACTCCCCCTCACTGGTGGGGAGAGGGGAGCGAGGAACAGCGCCGCTCCCTACTCCAGGCCGCAGGGAGTCAGGGAGAGAAGGTCGTGGCGGGGGGATACGTCCTCGGACTCTCCGCCGAATCGGGCCTCTGGTGCGGTCTTTTCAAAGCAGGACCCAACTCCTTTGACGCCGATCAGAGGCGGCTGGCCGCCATTTGGATCCGCCTCTTGCCCGCGTCCCCGGTCCGGCCTTCTCCTTCCCCCGGCCTCCCCGTCCATCCCGCCATCGGCCATCACCTCCTCTCCGCCTCCTCGGCCATGCGGGCCGTGATCGAGGCCATCCAGAGGGCCTCGGCTTTTCGCTTCCCGGTCCTCTTCACCGGCGAACCCGGCGTCGGCAAGGAGGCCTGCGCCAAAGCTCTCCACGCCGCCTCCCCCCGCGCCTCCAAGAATTGGGTGGCCGCCAACTGCGCGAACCTTACCCCCACGCTGGCTGCGAGTCTCCTTTTCGGTCACCGGCGGGGGGCCTTCACGGGAGCCGACCGCGATCAGATGGGTCTCGTGGAGGCCGCTCGGGGCAGCACCCTGTTCCTGGACGAGGTGGGCGAACTGCCCCCTGAGGTCCAGGCGCACCTCCTGCGGTTTCTTCAGGACGGCACCTTTCTGCCGTTGGGGGAGGTGCGCGGCCGCGAGTCGGACGCCCGCATCGTGGCGGCCACCAACCGAGACCTGGAAAGGGCGGCTTCCGAAGGGGCATTCCGCCAGGATCTGCTGCACAGGCTTCGCGTCATCGAGATCGAGGTGCCTCCGTTGCGGCGGCGTCCCGAAGATATCCCCCTGCTTTTTGCGCACTTTCTGGAAGAGGCGGCGGCCGCCGAGGGAGTCCCCGCCCCGCGAGTCGCCCCGCCCGTGCTGATGCGCCTTGGCGCTTACCCTTGGCCCGGCAACGTCCGTGAACTCCAGAACACGGCCCGAGCCATGCTCGTCGCCTCCTCCGGCGCTCCCGAGCTCCGGGAGGAGCACTTGCCCCGGCGTCTCAAGGAGGCTCCTCGCGACGGGCTGGGAGGACGGAGCCTGCCAGCCATCCTGGAGGAGGCGGAACGGAAGGCCATCGCCCAAGCCATCCAGGATTCCAGCGGCAACCTCTCGGCCGCGGCCCGGTCTCTGGCCATCAGCCGCCAAAGCCTGCTTCAGAAGATGAAGCGCCTGGGGCTTTCCCGGCGTTGAAGGGTCAGTGCTTCTTTTTGTTCGGGCGGAGAGTCTCCTGGGCTCCGCTCACAAGGCGGACGGTCTCCCTGGCGATCATGAGCTCCTCGTTGGTGGGCACCACCATGACGATCACCCGGCTCTTGGCCGTGCTGATGATCTTCTCGCGCTCCGCCGACTCGTTGAGTGCCGGGTCGATCTCGACGCCAAGGTAGTCCAGGTTGGAGCAGGCGGTCTGCCGGACGGCGGCGTCATTTTCGCCGATGCCGGCGGTGAAGACGATGACGTCCAGCCCGTTCATGGAGGAGGCATAGGTGCCGATGTACTTGCGGACCCGGTAGCAGAACATTTGGAAAGCCATGGCGGCCCGCTCGTTACCCTCCTTCATGGCCTTGTGGATATCCCGCATGTCGGAACTGACTCCGGAGACGCCGAGGAGCCCGCTTTTCTTGTTGAGGATGGCGACGACCCCCTCGGCATCGGTCTTTTCCACCTCCGCCATATAGGGGATGAGGGCCGGGTCGATATCGCCCGAACGCTGGCCCATCATGAGCCCGTTGAGCGGAGTGAGCCCCATGGAGGTTTCGAGGGATTTCCCGTCCTGGATGGCCGTCATGCTGCAGCCGTTGCCCAGGTGGGCCGTGATCATCTTCAGGGAGGCCAGGGGCCGGCCCAGGATCTCCGCGGCCCGATTGGCCACGAACTGGTGGGAGGTTCCGTGGAAGCCGTACCGCCGGACCCCGTACTTCTCGTAGTACTCGTAGGGAATGGCGTACAGGTAGACGTGCTTGGGCATGGTCTGGTGAAAGGCCGTGTCGAAAACGGCCACCTGCGGAACCGTGGGGCTGAGCTTCTGGCAGGCCTCTATACCCATAAGGTTCAATGGGTTATGGAGGGGAGCGAAGCGGATGCACTCCCGGATGGCCTCCACCACCTCGTCGCGCAATAGCGCCGAGTCGTGGAACTTCTCCCCGCCATGCACCACTCGGTGACCGATAGCGGCGATCTCCTTGACGTCCTTGATGACACCGTACTCCCCATCGGTGAGGGCGTCGAACATGTCGCGCACGGCCACGGCGTGATTGGGGATGCCGGAGCGAATCGTGATTTTGCCGACACCGAGAGAGTCGTGCTTCAAGGTGGCGTTGTCCGATCCGATGCGCTCCACCAGGCCCTTGGCCACCAGCGTCTCGTGGGCCATATCGAAGAGCTGGTACTTTAGAGAGGAGCTGCCGCAGTTGACGACCAGGGTATTCATGACTTCCTCCAGAGAGAGGCTCCCGATCCCGGGCCGGGATGGAGCCCCCCTGATAGCGGCCGCCTGCCGCGGCCAGCAAGGCCGGCGCGCACCGTGGCGCCCCTTGGCCCCTTTGTCTTGTGCGTTCGGGCGCTTATCCGATGGCCTGAGCGGCCGTGATGGCGGCCACATTGACGATATCTTGCACGGAACAGCCCCGGGAGAGGTCATTGGCGGGCTTGGCGAGCCCTTGCAGCACGGGCCCGATGGCCTCCGCCCGCCCCAAGCGCTCCACCGCCTTGTAGACGATGTTGCCCGCGTTCAGATCGGGGAAAATGAGCACGTTGGCCCTGCCCGCCACGGCGCTCGTGGGTGCCTTGCGGCTTCCCACCGACGGAACGAGGGCCGCGTCGAGCTGCATCTCTCCATCGATGAGCAGGTCGGGGCGGCGTTCGCGAACGATGGCCAGGGCGCGCAGGATCTTGTCGAGGTTTTCGTGTTTGGCGCTCCCCTTGGTGGAATAACTCAGCATAGCGATGCGCGGCTCCATATCGCAGAAGGCCTTGGCGCTGGCCGCCGAGGCGATGGCGATATCGGCGAGCTGGTGTTCGTCCGGGAAGGGAAGAACCGCGCAGTCCGCGAAGATCATGAGCCCCCCCTCGCCGAACTGGCGATCGGGGTGGACCATGATGAAGCAGCTCGACAACGTCTTGATGCCGGGAGCCGTGCCCAAGAGCTGAAGGGCCGCCTTGGTCACCAGGGCCGTCGTGTTGTAGGCTCCGCTCACGCACCCGTCTGCAAGCCCCCTCCGCACCAGCATATCCCCGAAGAAGACGTTGTCCTGCATGGTCTTGGCGGCCTCTTCCTCGGTCATGCCCTTGTTCTTACGCAATTGATAGTACTCGTGGATGAAGTCGGGCAGCAGGGGAGAAGCGGTATGGTCCAGCACCTCCACCCCAGCCAGCGCACCCGGCTCCCCGCTGGTCGCCGCCTTGACCTGCGCATCGGTGGCGAGCAAGGTCACCTCCGCCAAACCCTCCCGGGCCGCCTGAACGGACGCCAGAATCATGCGCTGGTCCATTCCCTCCGACAAGACGATCCGCTTGCGATTCGAGCGCGCTTTCGCCTTGATCTTCTCCATGACGTGCATCGTTTTCCTCCCTGAACCCGGACGCAGCTCCTCCGGTTCCATGCCCCTCTGCCAATGGCATCGGGCTTATCAGTGGGGTATTGTAGTCCCGCCTTGGGGGAAACGGGGAAGCCTCCCCACCCCCTGCCCGGGAAAGCGTCACCTGCCCCACCAACTGGCACACGTGGTGATGCATCTAGGTACGCACCCGTCTGACCGCTCACAGCGGCCCCATCGCGGAATTTGGGCGCACCTGGGAAGCCGTCCGCCGGAAAGAGTATGATGGAGACGGGGATGTGGCCCCAGGACAGGTCATGAGAGACGAGCAGAGTTGGACTTGGGCGCAGGGTGCCCCGGAACCGCTTCCGGGGCGGGGGGCAAAGGTCTCCGCCCTGGACCTCGGATACCTGACGGGGACCAGCCTCTACGAGACCCTGCGGACTTACGGCGCACGCCCTTTTTCGCTGAAGGCGCACCTGGACCGCCTGGAGGCGGGGGCCCTCCGGCTGGGCTATCCTGCCCCGCCGCGGGAGGAGCTGGCCGCCGCGCTCCGCCGCCTCGCCTTCCTGCGCGCTCCGGCGGAATCCTGCCTGCGGTTTGTGTTCAGCCCCGGTGAACGGTTCCCTCTTTGGGAGGCGCAGGCGCCCTCGGAGGGCCGCTGGACAGCCTACGCCTCGCCCCTGCCGCCCTTTCCCCCGTCCCACTACGAGCGAGGCGTGCACTGCATAGTCTCCCGTTTTCGGCGCACGCCCGCCGGCGGGTTCTCCCCCGCCGTCAAGGTCAACGGGAGTCCCGACCTGATCTTGGCGCGGCGGGAGGCGGAAGCCAGGGGCGCCTTCGAGGCCATTCTCCTCAACGGAGAAGGATGGCTCGCCGAGGGGGCCAGCAGCGCTCTCTTCCTCGTTCTGAAGGGGCGTCTCGTGACCCCCCCCATTTCCGCTGGCATTTTGGACAGCGTGACGCGTTCCTTGGTTCTCGCGCTCGCCTCTAGGGCAGGCCTGCCCTGCGCGGAGAGGCCCCTTCGCCCCGAAGAGGCCTATGAGGCCGAGGAGGCCTTTCTCGCCTCGACGCTGAAAGAGATCATGCCCGTCGTCCAGATCGAGGGCCGCGCCATCGGAGAGGGCCGGCCTGGCCCCATCACCCATCGCCTGCTGCGCATGTATCGGGAGTTGACCGCCGACGACACCACAGGAGACCTGCCATGACCCATGCTGCCATCCGGCGGGGGCTGACCGCCCTGGCGGGAGGAGCCCTGCTGCTGGCCGTCCCCCTCTTCGCCTCCTCGGCCCCCCTCGGAGACTCCCCTCCGGTTCCCCCCGAACTCCAGACGAGCGTTTCGGCGCACCCCTCGCCCCTGCCCGCTCCGGGCAGAGGTTCGCTCGTTTTGACGGTTTCGGTGCCCCCCGGCTACCACATCTTCGCGGGAAAGGATCTTCGGATCGGCTTTCCCAGCTTGCCGGGAGTCACCTTCGGCACACCCGTCTACCCCGAGGGCACACCAGAGGAAGGCGGCTCCGTTCTGCGGGGCACTTCGACGGTGACCCTCCCGGTGACGCTCGGGTCCCTTCGGGTCAAGCGACTGGAGGGCTCGCTGACGCTCCACTGGCAGGGTTGCCAGGACTACGGGGATAAGGTCTGCTTCCTTCCGGCCGAGGACAGGGTGCCCTTCTCGCTCCCCGTGGCCCTCTCGAAAGCTCCCCCCCCATCTTCTTCGGAGGGAAGCGCCCGCGCCAGCGGGCAGGAGGGCGCCGGTCCTTCTGGAAGGTCCGAGCCCGCCCAGGTCCAGGCGTCCCCCTCCAAGGCCAACGCCCCCGTTTCGAACAAGGCGGTGCTCCCCGCCGTAGCTGCTCAGGCGCACGATGCGCCCGCCGAGAGGCCCTACCAGCAGCGGTTCACCTCCATCGCGCAGCACAACATCCCCTTCGCCCTGCTCCTGGCCTTCCTCTTCGGGATCCTTTCCAGCCTGACGCCCTGCGTCTATCCCGTGATCCCCATCACGGTGGCCTACATCGGCTCCCGCTCCGAAGGCCGCGGCAGGAGTCACGGCTTCCTCCTCTCGCTCGCCTTCGTACTCGGTCTGGCCTTGGTCTACGCCACACTCGGCGCTATCTCCGCCAAGGCCGGCCAGACCTTTGGGACGCTGACGCAGACGCCGTGGGTGGGAGTCCCCATCGCGCTTCTCTTCTTTCTCTTGGCCTTCTCCATGTTCAACCTCTTCGAATTCAAGACCCCCGCCTTCCTGACCAACCGCATCGAGCAGAGCAAGCAACGGGAAAAGGGCAAGGGGTTTGCCGGCGCCTTCGCCATCGGCGCGCTTTCCGGCCTCGTGGCCAGCCCCTGCGTCGGGCCGCTCATCCTGGCCATTCTGGTGGCCGTGGCCGCCACCGGCTCCGTGCTCCTCGGCTTCCTCTACCTCTTTTCCTTCGCCCTCGGCATGGGCCTGCTCTTTGTGGTCATCGGAACCTTCTCGGGAGTCATCGCCTCCCTGCCCAAGTCCGGAACGTGGATGGACGGCGTACGCATCGTCTTCGGTGTTCTGATCCTGGCCGCCGGATTCTACTTCGCCGGCCTCTATCTGACACCTCTCCTGTTCTGGCTGGTCGCCGGGCTGATCCTAGGATTCTTGTCGGGCTTCCTCGCCTTCGGCGGCTATCGCCACTTTTTCACGGTACCCATGCGGATCTCCGGTATCGTTCTTGCCTGCGCGGCGCTTCTCGCCGTCGCCCGGCTCCTGCCCGCGAGCGAGTTCTCCGCGGACATTCCGTCGCCGGCCGGCTGGTCCACCAACCTGGAGAGCGCCCAGGCCCAGGGCCGGGCCGAGGAGCGCCCCTTGCTCTTGGACTTTCGCGCCGACTGGTGCGTGGCCTGCGTGGAACTGGAACGAACGACCTGGCCCTCCCCGGAGCTGCGCGCCGCTTTAAACGAAGTCATTCCCGTCCGGTTGGACATGACCGCAAGCACCCGGGCCAACCAATCCCTCCAGCAGCGCTACGGCATCCTAGGCCTTCCCACCGTCATCCTGCTGGCTCCCGACGGACGCGAGCTCGGACGGTTCGCGGGCTATAAAAGCCCCGCGGAATTTCTAACCTGGTTTGATGGCCTGATGGCGGCCACCCCGCCCTCAAGCAATGAGGGGGCGGCGGCGGACGCCCCATACGGGCACAGGGAGGTGGCTCGGTGATGCGACAGAGTTGGTTTTGGATGGCGGCCGGCGCGGCGCTCTGGGCCGCGGTCGCCTTCGCGGCTCAGAGCGGGGCGCTGCCGGCCCGGCTAGCCGTGACCTCGCCGGACTTTTCCAACGGAGGGACCATCCCACGGAAATGCACCTGCTCAGGGGAGGGTCTGTCGCCCGCCCTCACGTGGTCGGGGCTGCCCCCGGCGGCCCGCTCCATCGTCGTGATCTGCGACGACCCCGACGCTCCCGGGGGGACATGGGTCCATTGGGTGCTCTACGACCTTCCCGCCACTGAAAAGGGTTTGCCAGCGGGCATTCTTCCCCACTCGCCACTGCCAGGCGGCGCCTTGCAGGGGATGAACAGCTGGAATAAGCCTGGTTACGGAGGCCCCTGCCCACCCCCCGGGAAACCGCATCGCTACTTTTTCAAGGTCTATGCGCTGGATGCACCGCTGGATCTAGGTCCCGGGGCTTCCAAGGCGCAGGTTCTGGCCGCCATGAGGGGCCACGTTCTGGCCTTCGGGGAGCTCATGGGCACCTTCGGCCGGTAGGGCGCAGGCGCCACGAAAAGGAGGAGGGGACGCCGTTCCCCTCCTCGATTCCCGCCCTCCTCCGAAATTCCGCGACGCAAGTGGGATGCCTTCCCCAAATTCCGCGATCGAATGGTCCTTCCTTCGGCGGCGGTTGTGCCACGCCCAAAGAAAAGAAGTTATGGATGAAGAGGGAGGGCCATTCCCTCCCCCTCCGCTGGCAAAGCCAGACGGAGGGACCCCCACCCTTGGACGCCTTTTTCGCCTTCGGCTCAAAGGCCCCCA
>Ga0078972_1004788_pt1 | contig 36018 bp, 33 predicted proteins | sample YelNatPaOPGAMG01_FD_67568 | JGI IMG/M metagenome (GOLD analysis project Ga0078972, IMG submission 67568) | Hot spring thermophilic microbial communities from Obsidian Pool, Yellowstone National Park, USA - OP-RAMG-01 (SPADES assembly) (version 2) | ecosystem: Environmental > Aquatic > Thermal...
GCTCCGACGACTTTATACCCCTTCTCCCTAGGCTTTAATATCGATTTGAAAGCCTCAGCCAAATACCTCCTCCTCATAAATATGTACATCAATACAAGCCCCAATCCTCCACCCATATTTGACACCACTATCCATCTGAACGGTGCACCCCAGCCTAACGAGCCAGTTCCACACCAAATACGGCCACATGAACCCGACATTGTCATCAATCCAGTGTAGTATCCAGCATAGTAGGCAACTTGCGTCCCTACAAACAGAAACAGATTGCACACTATAGACGTGAATAGCGTTGTAAGTGGAGCCATGTAAAATAGAGCTGCAAGAGACGGGTTCTTACTATACATAGTCAATGCTGCGATGCTCCATAGGGGATGGTTACTCGGTATACAGCCTGTGCCGTGACATGAAGTAGCGCACCTCCAGCCGAATATATCTGGAAACCATGGAAACGTTATCGTGAGAAAGACTATAAACTGGAACGCGAACCCTAGAACCACGCCGATTATGTATGGCTTTGCTACCTTCTTCTCCGACTGCTTTACAATTTCATAGACTGCTAAGGTCTGGGGGAAAGGCACCTGCTCCACTTCGATCCACTCCCTCCGCCATATGGTTGCTATGGAAAGCATGTAGGCTCCAAAGAAGCTATGGATAAACCACCAATACAGCATCGTTGGCGCCCAGTAGTTCCATGGTATTGAAGCACCGCCGTATATGAGCTGTTCAGCGACTTCACGTGGGGGAGCTAAAAGCTCAGGTATGAGTGGCGATATCGTCTCCGGGTTAAGCCACCTCTGTGCTATTATACCTGGTGGAATCCGAAAAGCTCCATAGCCGATAGCCATGTAAGAGCAGAATATCGATGCAGCATAGAGACTTGTCAAAATTCTAACGTCTACTTTACCCTTAATGAGCTTAAGAGGTATAGTATATAGTAAAATCACTAGGTAGGGTAGGGATGCAAATTCCTCGGCACAGTTTACTGAACCCGGGTTGTAGAATATCCATATACGTGAGCTCAATAGGGTGTTCCATAGAACTCCAAGAGAGACCATCAATATAGTGGCAATCACCACTATGACCGCAGCGCGACCCCCAACTCTGTATTCTTCACCATTTTTACTCATCTTCCCACAACCTAACAGTTAAAGTTCCGGAAGGAAGATATATGCTTTTTATTCTCACATGCCATTAATGTACGAGTACCGAGAATGCTTCACTACAGCTGGTGTTCTCTTGAGTTGAAGATTAAATTTAAGCTATTATTAGGCTGATAGTTTCTTTTGAGGTGTTGAAGTATGCCTATTGTACACGTCTATATGTGGGCTGGTAGAAGTGAGGAAGTTAAGGAGAAGCTCATAGAGGATTTGACCAAAGTGTTTGTAAATCTAGGTATACCAGCTGAAGCAGTCACCGTGGTCATCCACGACATCCCTAAGACAAACTGGGGGATTGCGGGTAAACAAGCATCAAAGATTAGACCTTAACGAGCCGGTGGATCCTTTATGAGCGAAGAACCCATTATAGCTATACCCGAGGGGCCGTTTAAGCCGACATGGGATTCTCTGAAGCAGTATAAAGTCCCCGAATGGTATATGGATGCTAAATTCGGAATCTTCATACACTGGGGAGTTTATTCAGTACCAGCTTTTGAAAACGAATGGTATCCTAGGAACATGTACATAAGGAATAGCCCTGCGTACAAGTATCACTTGGAAAACTACGGGCCACATGATAAATTCGGCTACAAGGACTTCATACCCATGTTTACGGCTGAGAAGTGGAATCCCAAGGATTGGGCAAAACTATTCAGGGAGGCAGGGGCCAAGTACGTTGTAATCGTCGCTGAACATCACGACGGCTTCGCCATGTACGACTGCAGCTATACTAAGTGGTGCGCGGCTAAAATGGGCCCCAAGCGGGACATAGTGGGCGAGTTGGCTGAAGCGGTCAGGGAGGAGGAGCTATTCTTCGGCGTCTCATATCACCGCGCTGAACACTGGTGGTTCTTTGAAGGAGGCATGGAGTTTGAATCGGACGTCAGAGACCCGCACTACTTCGACTTCTATGGACCGGCACGCCCTCACAGTACGCAACCGGATGAGGCGTTTTTAAACGATTGGCTTAAGCGGGCCTGCGAACTTGTAGACAAGTATAAACCGCAAATATTTTGGTTCGACTGGTGGATTGAACAGCCTGCGTTTGAACCATATCTGAGGATGTTCGCCACCTACTATTATAATCGGGCGAGACAATGGGGCGTTGAGGTGGTGATAAACTATAAACATAAAGCTTTCCCAGACGGCGTTGCCGTGTTAGACGTTGAAAGAGGTAAACTCGACGACATACATCCATTATTCTGGCAGACCGATACATCGATCTGTAAGAAGTCGTGGGGCTATATAAAAGACCATGAGTATAAATCTACGGACTCAATAGTAGACGATTTAGCAGACATAGTGAGTAAAAACGGCTGCCTACTCTTAAATATAGCCCCTAAACCTGATGGAACAATTCCGGAAGAGCAGCGGCAAATCTTACAAAGCATTGGCCGGTGGTTGAGTATAAACGGGGAGGCCATATATGCCTCTAGACCGTGGAGAGTCTATGGAGAGGGGCCAACTAGAGAAGTTGGTGGAGAGTTTAAAGAAGAGAAACGCCCACCCTTTACTGGTAGGGATATACGTTTTACAACCAAGGGTGACGTGCTCTACGCTATTATTCTAGACTGGCCCGGCAATGAAGCAGTTATCCAATCGCTCAGCACAAACTTAAGACTTTACAACCACGATGTTGAAAGCGTACAGCTACTCGGATCTGAAGAGAAGCTAGAATGGACCCGCGACGAAAATGGCTTAAGGGTAAAAATGCCCACTAAGAAACCCTGCGATTACGCTTTTACGTTGAAAATTTTAAGGAGGAAATAAAAGCTTATATACACCTAAGAAGGAAAAATTTTATTGATGGAAAATGTCAAGTGAACGTATAGAAGAGGTAAAAATAACCATACCTGTATTGGCCTGGGTTATCGTTATAACAGTTCTACTAACGGTGGTGGTGGGAAATATATTCGTGTATTTCCTACCGTTTCCATTTACCTGCAATATGAATGCTGGAGACCTGATAGCGACCCCAGGCGTCGACCTGTTAGGTATACCGTTCATGGTGACTCTGATCGTTGGAGCTTTAATGTCCATATCTTCCATAAGAAGACGCTTGACTACGGCGAATTTAATGCTCTTATACGTCGTGGCTTTAGCTTCATCGGCTTTTGCGAATCAAGATTCCCCCTGGAGGGAGGCTTTTGAACCTGTTATTGCTAGGGTTGGTACTGATCCTGCTGTTATGGCTTATGTGCCTGAGTTTGTATCCCCACCTAGGGAGGCTGCTGAAGCTCTTATACGGGGTACTGGGAGCATAACGGCTATTCCATGGAGCCAGCTTCTACCAGCGATAATATGGAGGTTCTTCACATTCGCATTCTTCGCAGGTATAAGCGTAGGAATCATAAGCATATTCAGAAGACAGTGGATAGACGTTGAAAGGCTGGCCTATCCTCAAGTCGCAGCAGCATACAATGCCATAGTAGGTGTTGGAGAGGTGAGAAATCCCAAGTGGACTGGAAGAACCACATTCATATTAGGCTTCATAATAGGATTCGGCTTAGAGTTTAGTAGAGCTCTCATTGCATTCTTCCCATGGTTTCCAGACATCTACTCATTCCGTAGCAACACTTGTGGTCCTGGAACCCATCGGATAACTTTTCCAGGCACAACGTGGCATTATGGTCTCGCCAAACAGACCCCACTATATGCACTGGTTTTCTTAGCACCACTACACTCACTATTTAGCATAGTTTTCTGGGGTATAGTGTATGAAATCGCGAGCACAGTTGCGGTTGCGTTGGGGTACTATACGGGATATGTAGATATGGGTTTCTGCGGTAGGAGCTGGTGTGGAGCGAATACTCCATGGTCAGACCCTCCACTAGCCTTCAGCTCTCTCATAGCTGGTGCTGCACTCGGAGTGTTTGTCATGACAATTTTCCGCGAGAGGCATCATATCATGACGACTTTGAAAATGGCTTTTGGAGGAGCTGGGGGGACTGAAGCTGAAGAACCCATGTCCTACAGAACCGCTTGGTTGATATTTATAGGATCATTCATACTTGGAATCATCGTCTTCATGGTTGCAGGCATGAGCCTATGGGCTTCATTCGTAGTAATACTCACAGGTGTTGTAACTTGGTTTACGGCGAGTCAGCTTTGGGGTCGTGCAGGTTTTTCAAATGAACCTGGTTATGATTTCGGACCTGCTTTTGCAAAGACCCTCCTTTGGCCCACTGAGTATATGTTGCCAATAACAAATACGGATCACGTTCTAGCCCATACATACGTCTATGAGCTTGCCTCGCATAGACCTAGTGTACCGTGGTGTACAACATTCTACACAGTTTTAGGGTCTTATAAGATGGCTAGTTTGATGAAGGTTCATCCGAGGAATGTGGTTAAAGTAGCATCCATAGCGTTGATAGTTGCGATGTTTACCGCTTGTATGATGAATATAATATTGCCGGGTGTTTATGGAATGGGTAGAACAAATATGCTTACATCAACAGACCTCATGTTTAGGATTTATGATATGTGGCGTCGCCCATCACCCCATCCGATGGTTGAGATAGCTCCATGGATAGTAGGTGGATTTACCTTTATGGTTATTATGAGCTTTCTATATGCAAGATTTCTATGGCTACCTGATCCACTTATGGCTATAATAGCGTGGAATTGGGTTGCAAGCATAATGGGTACTTGGTCAGTTGCATTGGTTGCCGGGGTTATAAAATGGCTCGTATTAAGAATCGGAGGAAGCAAGTTATACGAAGAGAAGGCTGTACCGTTTGTCGGCGGCTTTATACTCGGAGCTGCTTTAAATGCGTTGGTGGCTGGGATAGGAGCATTTATAATATACAGACCGGTATAGAAGGTTTCGCCAACTCTACAACCTACGCCTTCCTTTTTATTTTCCCATAGACCTTTAGCGTTGAAGTTCTACTGTATTTTCAAGCAACTCTAAATGAACAGCTTAGGGTATTTTCACCAAGTCTAAGTTCTTGAAGAGGCTTTGCATACCATATCTCTTTAAAGCCTGCCATAGTATCGTACATATAAGCTGTTCATATGTGAAGCCGGCGGCTCTAGCCGCTTCAGGTAGACATGAATGGGCTTTGGGATCCGGTATTAACCCAGGTAGCGGGTTTACCTCCAATACGTGCGGCATACCGTTTTCATCTAACCTCATATCTATCCTACAGAAGTCGCGGCAGTTCAAAATTTTAAACGTCTTCACGGCAATTCGTTTAATCCTCTCTTCGAGTTCTCTAGTTAAGTTTGCAGGGCATTGAAATATCTCTAAAGGTTTACTGGGCGTATCCCAAACCCATTTAGCTTCATATGAGTATATTGGGTTGGCGCCTTCCGGCAACTTATCAACGAGTATTTCAACGATTGGTAGTACTACGGGTTTTTCATTCCCTATTAAGCCCACCGTAAACTCCCTACCCGGTAGAAACTCCTCGACTAGGGCTGGCTGCTTGTAAGTCTTTATAAGCCAAGAAACCTTTCTTCTAAGAGAATCTTCATCCTTAACTAGAGAATCGTTTCTAACACCTTTACTAGAGCCTTCTGCTAAAGGCTTTACAATAAGTGGAAATTTAAGGCTTTTATGCAACTTATCGTCAGCTCTCTTAAAGACTTGGAAGTTTGTAGATGGTATACCGTTGGCCTTTAAAACCCAATTGGTTAAAGCTTTATTCAAAGCTACGGCTAAAGTCTCCGGACCCGACCCAGTGTAAGGTATATTCAGCATTTCAAGCATCGCCGGAATATGGGATTCGCGGCTTTCCCCCCGTAAACCCTCAGCTATGTTAAACACTATATTGGGTTTTAGAGACTTCAGTTTAAAGTAGGCTTCTTCATCAGCTTCAATCCTAACAACGTCACATCCGCCCATCTTTAATGCTTCAGCTATAGCGGATACAGTGGTCTCTTCATCGAATTCAACGTAAAAGTCTTCAGGCAACCCCGGAGTAATCTCTCTCCTAAGATTATACGTCAATCCTACTCTGAGGGACATAGGGGGGTAATCCCCTCACGAGCATCTCATTTTCACGCGGTTGGGGATACACGTAGATTTTACCCTCGTAGTTCCTAAGCACAACCTTATCGTCATCTATACTTATCACATAGTTGGGCTGAAGTGGAATCTTCCCGCCACCGCCTGGAGCGTCTATGACATAGCGTGGTACAGCTAAACCAGAAGTATAGCCTACTAAGGCTTCTATTATCTTAATACCGGTCTCTACTCTAGTTCTAAAGTGGTATGTTCCCTTGACTAAGTCCATTTGGAAGAGGTAGTACGGTCTAACGCGGATTTTTAAAAGCTTTTGGACAAGCTTCTTCATAATCTCTGGGTCGTCATTAACCCCTCTTAAGAGAACCGACTGATTCCCTAGGGGAATCCCCGCGTCTGCAAGAAGACCGCAGGCCCTCTCACTCTCCTCTGTTATTTCACGTGGGTGATTGAAGTGGACGTTTACATAAACTGGATGATACTTCTTAATTATATTGCATAGTTTTTCTGTAACTCTCTGTGGGAAAGTGCACGGAATCCTAGAGCCTATCCTCAGTATTTCGACGTGTGGAATAGCCCGTAACTTTTTAAGTAGAAACTCTATCCTATCATCTGGCAACATTAACGGGTCGCCGCCTGAAAGCAGGACATCCCTAATAGATGGATTGTTTCTGACATACTCGATCTGCTTCAAGTACAAGTCTAACGATGGATTAAGCGTAGATTTACCTACCATTCTCTTCCTCGTACAGAATCTGCAGTAAGTTGCACAATTCTCTGAAACGCACATGAGAACCCGATCGGGGTATCTATGGACAAGCCCAGGTACTGGACTATCAGCCTCCTCATTCAGCGGGTCTTCAACACCATAGGTGTCCTGGAGCTCTAAAGGACTTGGAACACACTGCTTCCATATTGGATCGCCAACTTCTTCAATTAGGTCGAAGTAATACTTTGATATTTTCATCGGATATTTCGCTACAACAGCTTCCAAGGGCTTTACATCGATTTTAAACCTGCTGAGAAGCTGTTTTGGATGGGTTATACATTCTGAAAGAAGCCGCTTCCACTCCTCCACCATCTACTTATGCGCCTCTACGTCTCAGAAGATTCGAAACCGAAGCTGTATTTAAATCTTTTCATTAAAAACTCTGTTAAAACTCTATCAATTCATCGATACAAGCTCCAAATAATTCATTTTGCAATTAGAAAAACGCACAAGTTAAAGCAGAGAAGTTGCATCATTGTACTCTAAACGTGGATACAGTCTATAGTCATATCACAACCGATTAAGGTTTAAATGTAATCTAATTTCCACACTACGGTCGGTTTTAAAACTTGAAAGGAGTAAATTTATATCTGGATTTGAATATTTCAGTTTGGGTGTGCTTATGAGAAAACAAGAGGTTTTGGCTAAGCTTAGGGATGCTGTTGTTAATTTGGATATTGATGGTGTTAAGAGGGCTGCTAAGGAGGCTATAGATGCTGGTGTTACGCCTTATGAGGCTATTATGGAGGGTATGGCTAAGGGTATGGAGATTGTTGGTCAGAAGTATGAGGCTGGTGAGTATTTCCTTGCTGAGCTTATAATGGCTGGTGAGACTATGAAGGAGGGTTTATCAGTACTACAGCCCTATATGAAGACTGGCGACATGAAGCACATAGGCAAAGTAGTCATAGGAACTGTCGAGGGAGATCTACACGATATAGGTAAGAACGTTGTGATAACGCTTCTAACCGCTTCAGGATTCGAAGTTATAGACCTTGGCGTAGATGTGCCTGCTGAGAAGTTTGTAGAAGCCGTTAAACAGTATAAGCCTGATATAGTGGCAATGTCGGCGCTGCTCACGACGACAATGGTTAACATGGCTAAGGTTATAAAAGCCCTAGAACAGGCAGGATTAAGAGATAAAGTGAAGATCATAGTTGGAGGAGCACCTTTAACGGAAGAGTATGCAAAACAGATAGGCGCAGACGCATACGGGAGAGACGCAGTAGAAGGCGTAAACATATGCAAAAAATGGGTATCCAAGAAGTGACGGCGAACACCCTTTTTATTTATATTTGGAGAAAAGATTTTTAGAAGTGGAACGTTACCGTAATTGTTCTTTCAGGAGTTAATGAAATAGTTTCCTTAAAGATTACTTCGATAAGATTGTCTTCCCTAGGTTTTATGTAAGCCTCAACAGCTCTCCCAGCAACTAAAACTTCTACTTTAACCTTATCCGCTTCAAATTTTGATGGAAGCTCTAGAACCATACTCTTAAGGTTTAATTCACCATAGTTCAATTTAACCACGTTTTGTTGGGAATTGTCATCTCTCCTCTGGGTAAATGTTCCCCAAGCTCCGTTGGCGGCGAAAATCGCTTTAAATGAATCTTTTAAAACCCTAGGCGTGAAAGTTATCCGTTTTTCAGCGGCATTGTAGTCGAATCCCTCTAAAGCCATTAAGAGGGCCCATACGTCCATAGCTCTATAGTAGTGTCCACCACACTCTAAATGGTTCCACGTTAAACCGGCTTTAGCATACCTCTCGTATACGTTTTTAGCGATCATTAAGCCTTCATCTATAAAACCCTCTTGGATGAGTAGGCTGGCGAAGGCGTATTCAGTGCCAGTCCAAGGTGTATCAGGCTGACTTCCTATATTCCAAGGCATACCGACTTCATTAGGATATGTCATATCGCCGTTTAAAGCGGGTCTTTTACCGATCTTGGGATAGGATCCATTTATAAGCCCTTCATCAAATTTCACGTTATACTTTAGGATTGCCTTTAAAGCCGATAGAACTTTATCCTTTTCACATACCGGTGAGAGGCCCGTTAAGTTTGCATACCACTGCCCACAAAGCTGATCCGTCATACAACCTTCATCCTTCAAACCGCTCAGGGGATCGCTCCAAAGGTTGAAGTACTCACCATTCCAAAGCATGTCGTTAAAGTTTTTCAGAGCTTCTTCACGAATGGCTTTAATTCTACTAGCATAATCTTTATCTTCTAAGACTTCAGCCATTCTTTGAACTGCTTCAAGGGCTGCAAGCCATATTCCACAAACGTAGGCAGAATAGCCTAAGAAGCTCCATACGTCGTACGTTTGAAAGCCCATAGGTGTGCTTAAAACACCCCTCATGAATTCAAACCCTGATGGAGCGTAATGATATGGAAGCTTCCTACCGGCGGGATCCATAGTCTTCAGAACGGTATCTAAAGCTTCTTTAACGCTCCTCCAAAGCCTTTTCAGATAATCTTCATCCCCCGTCCATAAGTAGTCTCTATATACTAGGAGCGCGTACTTAGGCATCAGGTCAACCATGTGGTATGCATCGACTTCTTTAAAAGTCCCAGGGAAGAGGTGAGGTATCCGACCTTTAGGGTCTAAACCCGTTTCTTCAACTGTTTCAAGAAGAGCCTTCTTAAGTATACTAGGATCCGATAGAATTCTCGGATTTTTCAAGGCCTTCCTAGCAAAGACGACTCTATTTTCAGGAAAACCTAAAACATACTCTTCATACCTCGGATTTTCAGGATTAAGTTGAAAGTTTGCCGTCAGTTTCAACTGGGTCTTTTCAAGCTCTGGGAAGAGCAGAGCTATTGGTATGGAGCCGTAAAAGGTTACGTCTAACGTTTCAAGACCACAACACCCAGGTCCACCCTCCCAAACGGCAAACGTCCCATCTTTTGAATAGAAGCTACTTTTAATAAGGGTCGTAAGCTGGGCAGATACGGCATCCACCACCCAGTAGTCTAAACTGGTATCGTATAGCGTTTTATGGAAACACTCCGTCATCCTTCTCAGCATTTCCAAGTTTTCTACAACGTAAGCATCGACTTCTAAAGCGTCTTTAAACCAGTTTTCATACATATGCCCGATGAGGTTGCCTCTGGTGTCTATGTGATTTGGAAAGAACCAAGATAGTATAAACGCCACCTCTCTCACTTCACCTGGTTTAAGAGTAGTTTTAGAGCATAAAAGCCCGTAAACGCTTTCTAAACTAGAGGCTTCTAAAGCTTTAGAGCTTAAACAACCATCACTTCTAAAATCAACCCACATTCTTTTAAAATGCTGACCTTTAGCAGGTAAACACGGTTCGAAGGAGGCGCTGGGATCCAATACCGTTAGAACCATAGACCCCCTATATGTTGGATCAGTCTCCGGTATTCCCTCAGCCGTCATGTAAATAGAGACTCTATCGGGTTTCTTAACAACCCTCTGAACGTATTTTCTATTGCTAATCGGTTTTCCTATGGGATTTTTTAAACACGATAAGAGACTTACTTCAACAGCCTTATCCGTGGTATTATGAATTCTAAATACGAATATGGCTGTTGGAATACTGGAATTCTTCACATCGCCCGGTATGAATGGGGAGAAGGCTTCAAGCTCAAAATCCATTCTAAGAAGCGTGTCTATAAAGCGTAGTTTGGCAAGTGGATACTCGCCTACGTATTCTATAGATTCTACACCCTTAACCCATGGGAGCGTATATAAGTCGTATCCAAGCTCAGCATCCACACACCCAAACCTTAAAAGACGTATTAGAGGTTCCCCATTTTCAAACTTCCACCTTATTGCAAAGAATAAACCGTTTGGATCCATATACTCTTCCTTACCATCCTCCCAAGGCGCACCACCGCAACGCCAAGGCTTATTATTGAATATTTGCCACTCGTAAAACCTTCCATCAGGTCTTATCTCAAAACTACCAGTCCCTATGCCTCCTAGAGGTATACCGGATTCTGGTATTGGTTTAACAACGTACCTCATAAAGAGTACCGTGTAAAATATTAGGTGAATGAATGTGAAAAATTTTTCCCTAAAGCTATACGCGGATTAAATCGTACTGAAGACTGCCCAATCCAAGCTTTGAAGCCGCCTCCAATACCACGTAGGGAACCGGCTCTCCATCTTTACGGGCGAAGTTCAACGGCTCCCAGAGATTTATCTGGTCTAATTTATCCACTCCTATGTTCATGATTTTCAATTCTTCAGCCGCTGAGCCCGGTATTCCAGGGGAATCTCTGATAAGGTCTATAGACGCCTTATCTATCGCTACAGGGTCTTTTGACGCCAAAACCCCCAGGTCTGGAACCATGGGAATATCGCTGTATGTAAAACAGTCGCAATGCGGCGTTATATCGTATGCTAAATTTATGAAGCCGACTTTGCTGGGTGTAAAATGTTTAACCACACCATATGCTGCATCCGCTACGGCGAGACCGAACTCTACTTGAGTCCTGTGTCTTTCACGGAAAACTGAAATGGCGCCTTCAGGACATATACTCCAGCATCCACATCCCAATAGACAATTCTCATGATCTATGCGTGCTTTACCGTTTACTATGGAAATGGCGTCCTTTGGACAGAATTTAACGCATAAGCCGCATCCATTACACTTATCCTCTTTAACATAGGGAGGACTCTTCAAATGTATTAGAGCTTTAGTGGTTTTATTGACGCAGCCAACAGCTATGTTTTTTATAGCTCCACCTAACCCAGTTCTAGGATGCCCTTTAACGTGGGCTAACGATATCAAAGCATCTGCTTCCGCTAAAACCGGAGGCAAGTATATCTCCTTTAAAACTAGACCGTTAACTTTCACTTTAACCCCTTCAAGGCCTTTTAAACCATCCGCTATTATTATAGGTGCACCGACCGTCTCATTAGTTAAACCGTTGAGCGCCGCCACTTCGATACACTTCAACGCATCCCCTCGGCTTGATGTCAAGTCTAAACCAGTTGTATCTGTTACAAAGGGTGAGGCGCCAAGCTCTTTAACCAATTCTACGACAGCCCTCACGTGTTTAGGTCTTATGTAAGTGTGACCGTACCTCTCCCCTATGTGGATTTTTATCGCTACGACGTCGCCTCTACCGACTGTAGAGTCTAATTCCGCTTCTCTGAAAATACGTTTAATCTTATGGACTAGAGATTCCTCCTCCCTCTTAGCTCTAGAAGAGCTGAAGTAAACTTTAGCTACCACAATTTACCAAAAGAAGGCACGAGGTTATTTAAGGCTTAGGATGTAGAATTTACGAGATACGCACCTCTACGTATACATCGTCAGGTATTCTAACCCTCATAAGCCTTCGAACAAATCTCTCATCAGCTGTTATGTAGAAGAGCCTTTTATGAATCTTCATGACCCATTTATCGAACGTTTCACTCCCCTCTCCACATGGAGATTTACGTGTAACGACCTTAAGCTTCTTAGTTGGAAGAAATATGGGGCCTGACACTTTAACGCCCGTTTTCTCAGCTATGTCTTTAATCTCACTGCAAACTTCTTCTAGCTTTTTCAAATCTGTAGATGCAAGTTTTATCCTGGCTTTTTGAACCATAATGGCTCAGCAACTAGATTGAGATATATGACTAATATTTAAAGTTTCTAAAAAGCATCCGTGAAAAATCTACGTACGTCTTCCTCAGATATAGCTCTGGGGTTGTTTTCAAGGTTACGTCTATACTGCATAGTATTGGCTATGAAGGCGTCTACTTCATCTCTTCCAACACCGAGACTTCTAAGGTTTGTAGGAACCTTAAGCTCAGTTTCAAGTTTAACTATTTCTTCAACCAGCTTATTTACCGCTTCATTGAAGCCCTCGTACTCGAAGCCCAGATGTTCTACAAGTCGTAGGATTTTATCCGGTACTTCAGGGGCATTAAACTTCACCGCTAATGGTAGGAATATCGAGTTGGCTAGGCCGTGGTGAATCCTATGGTGTGTCGTGAGGTAGTAGCCTAACCCATGAATAACTGTAGTTCCAGCACAGTTTATAGCTAATCCTCCTAAGAGGCTTGCATAATGTAAACTATCACGGGCCTCAGGTTTACGTGAAGCCTCTCTTAAATCGCTTAAGATGATCTTTATAGACTCTAAAGCAAACATGTCTGAAAGTGGTTGAGAAGATTTAGACCAGTATGCCTCAATAGCGTGGGAGAGAGCATCTAACGCCGTATATACAGTTAAACTTACAGGCAGATGCTTAAGTACATCTGGGTCTACTATTGCAATTTTAGGAATAAGAGGATAACCGGCAACTACGACCTTCCTCTTAGCCGTTAAATCCGATAGAAGGGCGTATCTTGTGACTTCACTACCAGTTCCACATGTCGTAGGTATTGCAATTATTGGGAGGACTTCATCTTCAACAACGTAAGGGTGAACGTAGTCCCTAACACTTCCACCTTTAGCAGATAACAGTGCTATGGCTTTAGCGGCATCCATAGCGCTTCCACCTCCAAAACCGACTATAACGTTTATGTTTAAACTTCTACTGAGGGATGAGCCGGATTCAACTGTTTCAATCGATGGGTTTTCTTCGACTTTATCAAAGACGGAGACTTTAACGCCTGAATTCTCCATATTAGAGGTTAATAGCTCTATGTATCCGTGTTTCCTTGCGAATACTCTACCAGTTACAAGTAGGGCTTTATCACCCAATCGGCTTACGTAGTTGCCAAGCTCCTGAAGCCTACCTCTACCAAATACTATCTTAGTGGGCGTGTAGAACGTGAAAGAGCTTATCATATGTTATAGCTTACGCGGGGAGAGTTTAAAGTTTTTAAGCCTCTCTAACGTATCGGTTATCTGCTTATCTAAAGGTGGATGTTTTCGAATCCTACGCCTTCTAGCCGGGTATGGTCCTACAATCGCAAGCGCCTTTTCAGCCAATTGGTCAAGTTCTCCCTCCTTAAAAGAGTTCCAATTATCGTAGTGTTTAAAAGCCGTTGGATTTATCCAACTTGGATTGAAATACCTGAGGGCTGATGGAGCTATACATACGCATACCACGTCAAGCGTCCTATGGAGACTTAGAGGACACGTGAAAACTCTCTGAGGATCCATAAGATTTTCAACCTTTAAGCTTGGAGAACTACTCGCTAATTCCGCAAGAAGGGGGGAGGTTTTCAAAATCACATACTCAACTACGGCATATGCTACATCGAAGGGGTTGAATTTTGAAGCAGCTTCCCTAGATAGGGCTTTTTCATGCACGTGGATATGGCAGCCTTCACCAGACCATTTGACGAATATGGATTCTTTAACACCCATGTCTCTGAGAAAGTCTACAATTATCTCGGCAGCCTTTATGGTTGTCTTCCAATCTGAAAGTACGTTATCTATATCCCATGAGGGTGTGCATGCGACGATATTGTAATCGTCATAGACATCTTCTCTAACGTTAATTTTCCGGTAGACTCTAGCTGAAGCGTAAACGGTTCTCAACATAGCCCCCTTAAAAGCTTTCAACCTTTCAAAGTCCTTCAAGTCTCTCAAAATCAGGGGAGAGCCAGAATCTCCATATCTACGGAAAGATCCATCGGTATAGTATGCGGCAATCCACCTATCTCTTGAGAATGTTAAAATCTCCCTGATAACTTCTGGTTTGGAGTAGTGTGTGGAAGCTAGGTCTGAAAGACCGTGGTTCAAAGTTGCGCAGGAAATTTTAAATGGTCTCCGATTATTGTCTTTTATTGACAGGATTCTGTCAATCCGCTAATAGCGAACAAATTGAATATGTAAGTTCGCTCTAAGTATAAAGAGCCACTGTCGGTGTTACAGTAGCAGTTTCTGGGGAAAGACGTTTTCAACTGTTGCGTAGATGGGCGTGCAGTACTCTTCCAACCGCATCCACTCTGAAGACTGTAATTGCCTTTAGAGCTTAATCGTTCAACCGGCACCCGTATGCATAGTTTTACGTACTCTTCACTAATACTGTCGTGAAACATATCGGAAAAAATAATATGGGAAGTACGTCCCTATTTAGAGAGCTCAGAAATTATCTGTTCTATGATGTTCTTAGCCTTCTTAAGCCTATCTAAAGTCATGGTTAAATAGTCTAAGCCTTCATCTGTTATCGTGTAGACGCGTCTAGCAGGTCCACTTTCCTTAATCTCCCAATTTGAAATTAGAAGCCCCTGATGCTCCATAATCCTTAAAAGCCCATAGACTAGAGGCTTTGGAACATCTATGTCAAACTTATCTTTCAACGTTTGCTGAATCTCGCCTCCATGTGTCGGCTTGGATTTGACTATGCTTAAAATCGCTATATGGAGAAGACCTCTAAGAGGAGCTCCCTTAAATTCGATAAACGGCCCCGGAGGCATAGGTGGATGGGGGTGATGTGGATGCCCACATCTTTTAGGAACCATCACATCGTGTTTTTCCTCTTCATCCAAAAAGATCCCTATTTATGTATAAAATATATCTAGGTATAAAAACTTTACTACTATCTCATCAACTTTGAAAACCTATGATCATTAAGGCAACGATAGGTTGTTGGAGATGTTGCAGTTCATCTATGATGTAGATGGAGGCCGCATGCTTATAGCTGTGAGTGGCTTACTACGACTACATCCTTATGGAATTTCCTCCTCCCTAGACTTCTTAGCTTTGAGGACTTTTTCAGCCACCTTCCTAGGGAGGACTGTATCCTCTTTCCTCTCTACAGTAGGACCTAATATGACTAAACCTTTACCGTCAATTATGTTTATTTCATATAGGTTTAAGCTATGAGGAGTATGCCTCATTTTCTCTATTAGAATATACCGTTTTAAAACTCCTCCTCTGACGCTTCTTCTAAACCTTATTATACCGTCGGCTACATGTTCAATACCCCATCCGAAACTTTCAGCGGTCGTAACAGCGTATTGGGAAGTAGCCAATATTGTAAAATCCCACTTGGATAAGACTTTCTTGATATAGTAGCTGTATCTTCTAGCCATGGCAGGTTTATCCAGCCAAAAGGCAGACATAGAATCTAATACGAGCCTAGCCCTACCGTAGCTGAGCTTACGTTTAGCTTCAACAACCTTATTCACAAGCTCTTCAACGTCTAAGGTTTTAAGAGACCAAGGGTCTTCAGTAGACATTAAAGCGTCTATTATTATCAGCTTATCCAATTCAATGGCTGTTTTAAAGTCTATACCGAACTGCGCCGCCTGCCTCACTATTGATTCTCTTGCTTCTTCAGTGGTAACGTATATGCATTTATCCCCCACTTTAACCCCCTGAGCTATGAAGTGTATACAGAGGACCGTTTTACCAGTACCAGGTTCACCTGTAACAGCCACTAGGAAGCCTCTCGGAATCCCACCGGCAAGTAGAGCATCTAAAGCTTCTACCCCTGTTGAAAGCCTTTCGACGCGGCTTAGACTGGATAGCCCTGGAGTAGCCATTTCACTTTAGAGCATAGCGTCCTTTAAGATAAGTCTTAACTATCTTCTACTAGGTGAGCTTACTTTAAGAGATGTTGTTTAAAATAACGTGTTAAAAAGTCAATTTTGATGCGATTAAATTATCGAAAAGCTACTTGTTAAAGTTTAAGAACTTGAAGCAATCTTCCCCTTTATGAGGAAAATGTTGTTTGGAAAGCTTGCAGAGGTTTTCGAAAAACTTGAATCGACTACTAAAAGACTTGAAATGACGGATATTCTAGTGGCACTATTCAAAGAAACACCTAGCAAAGATATAGATAAAGTAGTCTTTCTAACCTTGGGAGAGATATATCCACCTTTCGTAGGTTTAGAGTTGGGTTTAGCTGAAAAATTAGCCGTTAAAGCTTTATCGCTGGCAACGGGGGTTAAGGAAGAAGTCATAATTGAAGATTTGAAGAAGACCGGCGACCTTGGTCAAACTGGTGAAAACATATTCTTAAATCGTAAATCGAGAGCCCTCTTTTTCAAAGAACCTCTTACAGTTGATAAGGTTTACACCACCCTAGAGAAGATATGTAGAGCTACGGGTAAGGGTGCTCAAGAGCTTAAAATCAAATACCTAGCAGGGCTTCTGACAAACGCCGAGCCTAAAGAGGCTAAGTATATTCTCAGAATAGCTCAGGGGAGGCTAAGACTCGGGATAGCGGATATGACGATTCTAGATGCATTAGCCATAGCCTTCTGCGGAAGCAAAGACTACAGAGATATCATAGAGAGAGCCTACAACTTATCCAGCGACATAGGGCTTGTAGCTAAAACACTGGCGGAGGGGGGTATTGAAGCAATTAAAAACTTTAAAGTGACTATAGGTAGACCCATAAAGCCTCAGCTAGCTGAGAGGCTTTCAACTATAGAGGAGATTTTAGAGAAAATAGGTGGGAAATGTTACGCCGAGTATAAGTATGACGGTTTAAGAATTCAAGCTCACGTATCATCAGGCGAAGTGATACTCTTCTCAAGAAGACAGGAGAACCTCACCGAGCAGTTTCCAGACGTAGTTGAAGCCCTCAAAGAGGCTGTTAAAGCTAGAGAGGCCATTTTAGACGGTGAATGCGTCCCAGTAGATGCTCATACGGGTGAACTTCTACCTTTCCAAGTAGTTGCACATAGAAGGGGGCGTAAGTACGACGTTGAAAAGATGGCGGAAGAGATTCCCGTTATCTACTTCGTATTCGACCTGCTTTACGTTAATGGAGAAGATTTAACTATGAAACCTTACTATGAACGTAGAGAGAAGCTTAAAACAGTCATTGAAGAAACGGCAAAAGTAAAGCTTGCCGAGTATATCGTTTCAAATGACGCTTCTGAAATTGAGAAGTTTTTCCATAAAGCCGTTCAAGAGGGTACTGAGGGGCTACTATGCAAATCCCCCAATAGCCTCTACGAAGCCGGTAAAAGAGGATGGGCTTGGATAAAGTGGAAGAGAAGCTATAGGTCTGAGATGACAGATACCGTAGACTTAACGGTTGTCGGAGCCTTCGCAGGTAAAGGTAAGAGGGCTGGAACCTACGGCGCCCTCCTCATGGCTGCATACAACCCAGATGAAGACGTATTTGAAACCGTATGCAAACTGGGTAGCGGTTTCACAGATGAAGATTTGGCTAAACTTCCAGAAATATTCAAACCTTACTTGAGAAAAGAACCGCATCCGAGAGTTAAAACTATAATGAAGGCCGACTACTGGTTTACACCAGCCATCGTGCTAGAAGTGATAGGGGATGAAATTACTTTAAGCCCTATGCACACCTGCGGTATGAATGCCATAAGGCCCGGCTCAGGCCTAGCCATAAGATTCCCGAGGCTTGTAAAATTTAGAGATGATAAATCCCCTGAAGATTCTACAACTGTCTCTGAAATAATCGAAATGTACAAGCGTCAGCTTAAAAAGATAGAGCAAGCTCAAACTCCTCCTGAGGAAAAGGAGTGAGCAGAATCCCCATAGAATACGGATATATCAAATGTAAAACAGCCCTTTCAAAAAGTATGCTTCCAGGCTTAGACTATAGTTTAAACCCGTACGTCGGTTGCGGCCACGGATGCATATACTGCTACGCTAAAGCCACACTTAGAGACGAAACTAAAGCTCTAAAATGGGGAAAGTTTGTCCTAGTTAAGAGGGGTTTAATCGAAAAACTTGCAAAAGAAGTTTTAAGAAAACCTAAAGGCGTAGTGGGTTTAAGCACCGTTACCGACCCATACCAGCCTATTGAAGAAACTATGAAACTCAGTAGGAGGTGTTTAGAGATCCTCATTAGGAGAGGTTTCTACGTTTCAATACAGACAAAGTCTAAACTGGTGCTTAGAGATTTGGATTTAATCAAGCTTGGGAGATTAGACGTTGGATTAACCATCACAACCATGGACGATTATCTAGCTTCATTGATAGAACCTGGAGCCTCTAAACCATCTGAGCGGGCTGAAACGTTGAGAAAACTCTCGGAAGAAGGTGTTGAGACTTGGCTTTTTCTAGGGCCTATAATTCCCGAGCTGAATGATTCAGAAGAGAGTATACGTGAAGTCGTAGAAGTCGCCTACGAGACGAAGAGCGAGCTTATAGTGGATAAATTAAATCTTAGAAGGTGGGTTTTAGATTATATGAGGCCTTTTCTAGATGAGTATAAGCCAAAGCTTGCTGAGAGGCTTCCCGTGATGCTTAAACCCAATTCACCGTATTTGAAGACGTTGCATGATAGGGTTAAACGTATATGTGATGAGTATGGCTTGAAGTACAGCCTGTTTGATTTTACGAAATAGTTATTATAATGTTTGATGTAGAATCACCATGTGGAGCCGATTCCAAAGCATTCTATAAGGGTTCTGGATGTAGATGGATTAAAAGTCTACGTCTACGTAGAGAGGTTTGATAATGCGTTGCTTATAGTTGTATCGAAGCAGGGTTTTAAACTGGGAACCCTCATATTCTCTATGAAGGAGTTGGAGGGGCCTTCAAGAAGTACAGTATTACTCGGTTGGAGGGGAGGAGTTCAAGCTAGAGCATTTGCTGAGAAGGTGTCTTCTGAAACTGGTTTAATGACTCTACTATCTATAAATCTAGAGGAAGAGTATATTCAAAAACAATTTAGAAGTATTTTAGAGGCTTTAAATCAATGTATTAAAGAAGTTGCCGTATGAAATTCTACATGTGAAGATTTAAGCTTTCCACTTTCAACACCTAAGCCTACGGTAAACTGAAAACTATCTAACATTAACTTCTAAGAACGTTTTTCATTTTAGTTAAAGTCCCAGCTGGTTTGCAACAGCTTTTAATGCATCTAAAGCCTCTTTAAGGAAGTTTTCCAAACTTAACCCTATCTCTTCACACAGCATTATACGGCTTCTACTCACACTCCTCGCGAAGTCTTTCGATTTAAACTTCCTGAGAACTGTTTGAAGCTGAACCTCCTGCATCTTCTTAGAAGGCATCACTAGAGCGCATGCTACTAGCAACCCTGAAGCGGCGTCAGCTGCTATTAAAGCCTTATCTAGTTTAGATTTGGGTTTAAAACCGGTATTTTCATAGTTGTGGGCTCTTACGGCATTCAAAACCTCTTCAGGAGCCATCCCACCTATAAGTGTCTCAGCCATCAGACCATGCTTAGCAGGTTCGCCTTGAGTGAGCTCATAATCTACGTCGTGTAGAAGACCTGTTAAACCCCAAATGAGCTCATCTTCACTTAAAACTTTAGCTATTCTACGCATGATCGCTTCAACGGCGATACAGTGTTTAATTATGTTCTCATTCTTAACATGCTTCCTTAGAATTTTCAAAGCTTCTTCACGGTCGATCATTAAGAGTACCTTTAGTCTTAAAGGTGGAATCCGATATAAACTTGACGAGGCTAGTATGAAATGATGTCTGAAAGCGTTGGTTTACCAAATATCCTCTCAGCAGCTTTAGCTACGGGCTTCCTATACTCCTCTCTAGAATACACTCTGACTATATTCATAACGTTTCTCATTACGTCTAAAAGCCTAGAGAGCATAGCGAGCCTTTGAGGGATTTTTTCACCGTTTTCACCTCTCTTGAAACACGGTATGTCCATAACATCGGAGCCTGAAGAATAGCGATACGATACTGATGGGAGGCTGGGGGAGTCTATGAAAACATCATCACGTGACACCTTAGCTTCAGAAGCTATCTCCTCTTCAAGCTTAATTTTCACGGATTCGTTCATCAATAGAGAGCTCACGAGGGAAGATTCCATGAAAAGCGTCTTCTCATATACGCATTTTAAAAGCCTACGCTCCATAATGTCGTTCATTATCCGCTTAGCCTCCTCTGAATTTATGAGGGCAGTCCAGGTATTATAATCGTCCATAGCTAGATACTCTTCAGGAGAATTGAAGTCTAAAAGCCCAACACTATCCTTAGCCATATCCATAGCTTTGAGAAGCATTATTTGAACAGCCCTTGAAGTTTTGTGAAAGTATATGGACCTGAAGGACTCAACTCTAGCCACTATGAACGTTTCAAGTGCAGAAATAGCTGTTGCATCTACAGCAAGCTCACCGTTTAAAACGTCCATGGTGTAGAGTATTCTGAAGACGTCTACGAACCCATATCCCGCTCCCGTATGGTAGTTATCCCTCACTATGAAATCCATCTTATCGATGTCTACGGGTCCTCTGATAAGCTGGCTTAAATACGGTTTATCGCCCACCGGTTCCCCCACGGCTAAAGCGGCCACCTTCTTAACGTCGTATGACAGGTTTTTTAAAACGTCCGTTAACGCTGAGCTCTCTATTATCCACTTAGTCATATCTTCATGCGTTTTACCCTTGTACTTCATTAATAAGCCCTCGTAGACGTGTGAGAAGGGGCCGTGTCCTACATCGTGAAGTAGAGCAGCTACGCGTAGAAGCTCGCGGTCTTCCTCAGATAGTTCGATCATAGAATTTTCTCCGAAGAAGCCTGCCAAATACATGACTCCCAAGCTGTGCTCAAACCTCGTATGGTTTGCAGCGGGGTAGACGTACTCTGAACCGGCTAGCTGTCTTATTCTTCTAAGCCTCTGGAAGACTTTAGTATCTATGATCGACTTCTCAGACTCAGAAACCTTTATATAACCATATATTGGGTCTTTAATGAAGCCCCAGTATTTTCGAAGAGACAATACTCAAACCCGAAGTATATATTAGAAAAACAGCCATATATATATTCAACCTAATAACATTTGGAGGTTGAACTTTGATTTTCAACGCGGCTACTATCAACGAAACACTTAGAAAAATTGAACGCCTAGTAGATTTAAACGATTCTTTCGATGTTGAAGTTGAAAGAGAAGTTGAAAATATGGATATTCCAGCAAATTTAAAAAACGAATTATTAAAGGCTTTGAGAGGGCTTTTAAACCCAGTTAAAATTCTTAGAAGAGGCTTCTTCATAGTTGTAACAGGTATCGATAAAGCAGGTAAGGAGACACAGTGCTTCAACCCCAAGAAAAAACCGAACGTTAAATCCATAAGGGACTTCTTAGTCGAACTTAAAGGTGAAGTACTATCTATATCTCTACCCAGCTATGAAACTCTTTTAGGATCACTGGTAGGTGCATATCTAGGGGTTAGAGGGGTTGACGTCAAATTAAGCGGGGAAATTTCAGAGGAGTACGCGTGGATTCTATGGAGCCTAGATAGAGCCCAGTATAATGATTCCGTTAAAAGCTGGCTTAGCCGTAGAAACCACTTCGTACTCGCTAGAAGGTGGATTGAAAGCAACATATGTTATCAAACAGTTAAAGGGATATCTGAAGAGAGAATACTGAGGTTTGAGAGGAATATAGAGAGGCCTGACCTGATACTGGTCATTGATATAACTGCGGAAGAGGCTTTGACAAGGGCTAGGGAGAGAGACCGATATGAAAAGCTGGATTTTCTGAAAAAGGTTAGAGAAAAGCTTCTTGAAATATCCTTCAGAGGACTCGTCGGTCAAGCTGTCGTCGTTAACGGTTTCGGCTCTCCGTCAGAGGTTAATAGCAGACTGCTTAAAACCCTCAGTTTATACTTGAAGAGGAGCTAAGCTTATATATTTCCTATCCATCCACTTAATGGAGGTTTAAAGTTTGAAGGTCCCGAAGGTCATTAATACGTACTGCCCCAAATGTAACGCTAAGACAGAGCATACGGTGTCGATATACCGTAAGGGTAAAGAGAGCTCTCTACGTCGTGGAGCTAGGCATCACGAGTGGGAGCTTCATGGATATGGTGGTCAAAAGTTTCCAGAACAGAGGAGGAAGGCGAAGACGACGACGAAACAGCTTCTTAAATTGAAGTGTAGAAACTGTGGGTATACGTTGGATAGGCTTGGAGTTAGACTCAGGAAGCTTGAACTTGTTTGATATTCAGCCTAGTTGGATTTGAGGGCCTCCATTTTTCAACCTTATGCCACAATACACTGGATTTGACTGAAAAATCTTTAAATCCAATCGGCGGATTGGAAGTCCCCCTATGAGAGGTTGGTGGAAAACCCCATGATTTAAGGAAAAACTCTTTTTAGTATCTTCGAAGTTATAATTATTTTGGTGATAGGAGTTTATGCCTCAGGCATTTGTACTCATAAATTCTGAGATAGGGGCTGAAGAAGAGGTCTTAAATGCTCTTAAGAGTATGGAGAATGTTAAAGAGGCGTACATAGTTTACGGGGTTTACGATATAGTTGCCCGGGTGGAAAGGGTTATGTAACCCCCACATGCCGACTCTATGGAGAAGCTTAGGGAAATAGTGACTGTGAGAATACGTAGGATAAATAAGGTTAGAAGCACTTTAACCATGATAGTTGCTAAGTAGGTTAACCTCCCACTTTTCATTTTTAAAATCGACCTATAGCAAACGCTTATATTGCGTAGTGTCAAATAGTCATTTTGTGAAGCAGATATACGTAGTTCCCGAGCCGAAGAAGTTGGAATTCACAGGTAGATGGTTTAAATTCGACGGTTTCGAAAACTTTCCAAAGTTTATAGCTGAAGAGTTTAAAGTACCCACGGGTGGGTGGAGGATAGTTAAAGTCGACCGTAACGGGACCGGCGTTAAGATCAAAGAGGGGGTTGTTGAAATATGGGGGGATGAGAAGGTATGCTACGCTACACTCATACAGTTGATAATTCAAGGTGATGGACAGATCCCGGAAATCACCATTGAGGAGAAGTTCTCGTTTAAGTTTAGAGGATTCCACTTAGACATAGCTAGAGGGGGAGTACCTAAACTTGAGACGTTTAAGTCGATCATAAGATGGCTCTACCTACTTAAATACAACTACTTTGCAGTTTATGTGGAAGACCTATTTCCTTGGAAAAGCTACCCTCAAATAGGCGTATCGAGGGGGAGGCTAACAGAGGAAGAGTGGAATGCGATAGTCGACTACGGTGAAAAGCTGGGGGTTGAGGTTTTCCCATCGCTTGAACTATGCGGACATATGGAGCATATACTATCGATGCCTGAGTTTAGACGGTTCAGCGAGTGGCATAGACCTATGGAGGGGTGTTTAGACGTCAGCAACGAAGAAGCTAGAGAATTCGCATACAGGCTTTTAAGCGACGCCTTAGAGCTTACGCGTTCAAATTATGTGCACGTAGGTGGAGATGAGACTTGGGCGCTTGGAAGAGGGGCTAGTTTAAATAAAACGTGGAGGTTTGAAGGGCCAAGCCTATATGAGAAACACCATAGAAGACTTGTTGAAATTGTTAGAAGCCGGGGAAAGACCCCCATACTATGGGGCGACATGATATCTGGAATGTACCTTGTTGGCGATAGGGAAAGGTGGGCTGAAGTGCTTCAAAGCGACATATGGAGGGAAAGTATAATAGCCAACTGGGACTACAGCCCAGAATCCATAGACCACTTCAGAAGGAAAATAGACATCTTCAAAAATAGAGGGCTTGAGCAGATAGCTTGCCCAGGGCTTTCAAACTGGGATAGGTTTTACCCGAATTTCTAAGTAGCTATTGCAAACCTTAGAAACTTCCTCACGGCAGCCAGGGAGAAGGGCGTATTGGGCTTCATGGTAACGGCTTGGGGGGACGATGGAGAAGAGTGTCTATTCTCATTCCTAACGCCTCTAATACTTGCGTCTATGGAGATAGCTGAGGGCTCTGGTGATTGGGAGAAGAAGTGGATGGCATTATCAAGGGAGAGCGAAGCCGTTTTGAAAGCGAGGTTGATGTTCGGACGGGGAGAAGTTTCAGATGTTCTCAAACACGTCCTATACTCTACGCCTATTTTTAGGAGAATTGGAAGTGAAAGACTGGAGAAGATTGCTGAAAACTGGAGAGCAATTTTAGAAACTTTAAAAGATACCGTTCTGCCTAAAGACCTTGAATTTATAAGGAGATGTCTCGAAGCCGGCCTTAATAGACTTAAGGGGAGAGTGAAGGTTTCAGATTATATAACCTTAGCCCATCTATACTCTGAACTATGGCTTTCTGAGAGAAAGCCTGAAGGGTTAGAATTGATAGTTACGAGGCTTTGGGGGGCTGCTGGAAGAATAGATTTAAACTTACAATGACAGAAGATTCTAACGACTTGGAGTCAACTCTTCCCGTATTTTTCCACAATTTTTAAAACCTTTTGCGCTTCTTCTTCACTGCGACACCAGGTTTGGAGGAATAAGCCTTCATGTTTAAGTTTGGATAGCAGGAGTTCAACTTCCCAAGGTTCGCAGGATATTTGGAGGCATTTACCGGCGTCCAATACTTTCCGGCATACATTCACCCATTTAGACATCGGTAATGCTCCAGCCCCTGGAACCCACTGGATGCCATCTATGGAGTCTACCTTAAGCAGTATGTCTAGGTTGCCTAAAGCCATAGGCCCGTCTAAGTGGAATATTGAATTATCCAAGTGCTTCGATAAAACCACCTGCTCTTCTAGGAAGAACTCTTTAAACATTTTTGGGGAAACAAGCCCAGAGAAGTCGTCCTGCAGTGGGAAAAACCTCCCCCTAGAGTAGGCGGGTATCCAGCTTATAGAACCCTCCTGAACTTTCGATATCTTCCCATAGTATACTTCAAATACCTGAATGCATATTTCCGTCAATCTCCCAATAAGCCTCTTGACTTCATCAGGCTGAGTATACAATGCCCTTACAAGCCTCTGCGTACCGACGGCCGCCGCCAAGGAGTCTCCACCATAATGTAGGTCTGGAATACCGACTAAGAAATTCCCCTTTGCCACTTCACACACGGCATCTAAGATCCTATTCATAGTCCTCCACCATATGTTAGATTCATCTAAAACAGGGTCGTAGCTTTCCAAGTCCTCTACAAAAGGCTTCACCCAAGACGTCTCCTCGTCGAGGAAAACCAGTTCGCCTCCTAGAAAGGCCGTTAAAGAGTTTGGACCTAAGTTTGGCCAGTATTGTGGAATTGCATCCCCTAGGAAAATAGTGTTTTCAAAGTAGTACTCAAGCCGTTTGAGAATATAGTTTACGTTGACCCACTTATCCTCAAGCTTTTCAACAGTTGGAATTTCCACATTAACTCTATGTTTTCTAGGTGCAGTTATATGGATTAAAGGTCTATCTAAAACCTCCCGCTCCCAGAATGCGTCGAAACGTTGTTTAATAGTTTCAAAATCTACATCGCTTATGTACGAGCGCATGGCCGGACGCCATCTGCAAGTGATTACAAGTCTATGCGTATCTAAGATTTTAAAACTTAACCTTTACGGCTAAGTGAACTTGGATATTTTCAAGCATAGCTTCTAAGACGCCGTCCTGATAAACCCATCTAATTGAAGACTCTGGGGGAATTAACTTCAACTCCACCGGTTTCTTCTCAAGTTTAAGTTTAAACTCTATATTTCTTACCGGGGGTACACACTCTACGTAGAAGGAATTCCCTGAAAGGTCTTTGTAAACGGACAAGTTACAGAAGTGAAGAATCATTGAATCCGCCCGCCTTCTTAAGACAACCTCAACTGTTGGAGGGGCTTTCAACTCCAGCGATTTAGCCATTACAGAGTCTAAAATAAACCCTATTATCTCTCTTATCTTGGGATACTGTTCAAACCAGTAAGCTCCAAAAACGTCCGAGGCTATGTACACCGTCCTCCCAGACCCGTACTTGTTCATTGAAACTGCAACAAACCCCTCCTCATCTAAACACTCCTTCTCAGACATCGATAGAGAAAGCAATTTACAAGCTTCTTTAAGCGAAATCTTATGCCAAGGCTTATTTATCAGTATCTTCTCTCCTCTAAATGGAATCCAACCCCTAGGTATTGCATCAAACTCTAAATGCTTTAAACCAAACATCTCCATGAATTCGTCTCGGTAGTTGATCAGGGATTTTCCAGTAGCTATTAAAACCCCTCCCCTCTTGGCAAACCCCATTAAATTCTCCAAAGCGGTTTTAGATATGAACGCTTGCTCAGCCAAGATCACAGTCTTATACTTGTTCAACCTACTTAGCAGGGTCTCCTCGTCGACTATGTCAAACAGATAGTGTAACTCTTGCAACGCTTTATGCGCACCCCTCAGCGGATCTAAAACCCTTCCATAATCGTAGAGGCCATTACCTACCTCGTAGAAATTTAAGGCGGAGTGTAGCAAAGCGACTTCATGGAAGGGTTCAGACTCTTCAAAAGCCTCAACCCTAGCGTGTACGAATTCGGCGCATTCAGCCACTATACGCATGTGCGAGGGTTGAAGGGAATCGTCTTCAAGAGGGTTAACCCATATGAACCATTTACCACCATTAGCCATAATCACAGCTCCCTCTTGAAATAAGTGCACCGGATACTTGGGATAAGGTGTAGTATTGCTCCAAGTGAAGGCCTGTAAAGCCGTCATTAAATCGAACGGTTTACCTCTAGTTGATAGAAATTTTGCCTCAAAGCTTGCTTGAAGAGGGCCGTGCGTTGGAGATATGTCTGCCGACACCCAATCTATGAAATCGGGAGGCGGGTCAGGCATCCTGATTGTGAAAGACCAGTTGCTTGTAAATAGGCAGTTTGGATTAAGCTCGTGTATGAAGTCTGCGCACTTCTTCAAGTACTTTACGAAGCTTTCCCTGTGGAAGGCCACCCACGTCTTCCACAGCGGATCTTGCGGATTTTCAGGCGGTTCTCTACCGTAACTTACCATAAACGCCCTTTTACAAGAGCTGCAGTAGCATGGGGCTACGCTCCAACAATCTCCATCAAACCAGAAGCCGTCGGGATTATAAGTTTCAATTATCTCCCTAAGCTGCGGTAAAACCCTAGCCTCAACATAGCCGCTATTAGGGCATAAAACGTCTTCACCTATGAAGTCTCCCCTAGCATTACGTCTACGCCATTCAGGGTGTTCTCTAGCCGCATATTCATCTTTCAAACCACTATAGTATACCGTAAATCTTATGCCGAGTTTTTCAGCAACCCTTCTATATATGGCTAGAGCGTCTTTCACCAGTGTAGGAGGAGAACCGCCCAGACGCGTTGGATAGTTTGTCCATCCAGGATGCCCTTTAGAATGGTATTGTATAAAACCGGGTTTTATAGGCGCTATTAGAGAGGTTAATTCATCTACGTCTGCTCCACCTCCTACTGGAGTATTTGGTCCGACATGGTGGTCGAAGTGTATGTTGAGGAGCGTCTTCTTATACCATTCACCTCTCAAATAGACACCAAACATTTCTGTACTTGTAGATTTAAAAATGCAACTATCAATTCTTTCCGCGAGACCTTAATAGATCGCAAAAAGGTGGATAGTTTAACTGAAGTTCAAAACATGTACGCAACGCGATTGAAGAATTGAACGTTAGTTGGATTTAGATGGACGTGAAGGTGTTTTATCTCCCTCCGCAGTCTTTGGAAGTATGTTTTTAAGTGTTGAAACCAGCGGCACACCTATGGTTGTAGATATAGCCGTGAATGTGAGCCTTTCAAACGTGGCAATTGGAATTAACATAGTGAAGAGTGATGGAAGGTCTGAAGTGCTTATTATGAGGAGCTCAGCCGCCAGTATAAACGCTAAACAGCCATACATGTGACTGGTTACGGTTGCAGTATAACTACATAGCAGTATTGAAAGCGCTAGATTCCTTTTAAGGCCACTATGGAACAACCTGGCGAGTTTTGAACGTAGTAGTAGGATATTTATGAGGCCAGCCCAATGCAGTACTGCGAACAGTGGAACAGCTCGACCTACGTACGTCACATACCAAGTAGCTATTAGAATTGTCAAAATCGCTGCTGAAATTTTCCAGCCCGACAAGCCGTTTACACGATCTCTTGAAAGTGCACCGGCAATGAAGGCTGAAATGGGCATGGACGGTAGGGTAAGCCATTCAAATAAACTGGCTCCTGTTAAAACGCGGTTTATGAAGGCTCCGAGAAGTGTAACAGACATGCCGATTGTTGGACCCAGTATGAAGCCATAGAGAGGAGCTATTCCGGAAATTATTCCAATCCTAGCACCACTTGCTCCTATAACCGGAAAACCGGGTAGATAGCTTAACACTACGTACATAGCGGTCATAGTTGAAATTAAAGCCACTTTTTTCGTATCCATATCGATCAAAAACCTCAGACCACTATATTTAGAAGCGTAAACCGTTTAAAATGGCTAGCATAAGAGAAGCCGCTGTCAAGTCGGCAGTAGTACCCGGATTCAGCCCTCTCCTTTTCAACTCGCCATCGAATTTAAAGAGCGCCCTACGTCCTTCCGGAGTTTTAAGACCTCCGAGTTGAAGTACTTCACGCGCTTTCTCCGAAACTTCTTCAGCCGTCTTCATACCTATTTTCACGGCTTCCGATATATCTGATGTGTACTTTAATCCAACGTTTCTAGCTATGAAACTATCCGGGTATAGGGATAGCAGTTTCAGATACGTGTGAACCGTCGCGACGTTTATATCGTAGGTTTCAAAGTACAAGTTTTCCACCGTTGGAAAACCTACGTTGCAGATTATCTGTAAAGCTGTGACGAGCTCTCTAGCTACGGTATCCCATTCGGCTGCAACCTCCATAACGTCGTAAAGTGTTAAATTGTTTTCTAGAATCGTTTTCTTTGCTTCACTACTCGTTAAATCCGGCGCCCTCTTACTTACAACCCTGCCCATTCCTCCTGGGCTTACCAAAGCAATAGCCTCATACGTTTCAGCGGCGTCCTCACACGTAGTAGACTTCATAATCTCTGCGAATTTTTCACGTAGAACGGAAACATTTACGCCGTTTATCGTTGCAAACGTCACACCGGCCGCCGCAGCCATCGGTATGAATAGAAGCACCACACCTAAGTGCGTGTTCCCACCTTTATGCCAAGCTTTTACGTTTAAAACAGCCTGTTTAATCAACCTTCCGATCTTCAACTCACGTATTTCACCAAGTTGCAGAGAAAAAGCATTTAAAACAGTCTCCCGGAGGATCGGCCCAAGTGATATTGAACCGGCTATGAAGTGTTCAAACCTAGTATCTTGAAAGTCTGAGGTTCTATGAACGTTTCCAGGTTTAGGCCAACCGCAGACTTCAAGCGCCGCCGCTAGTTGGCCTGCCACTGCAATGTAGTCGGCTATCTCCAACCTACGTTTGAGCGTTAGAGACATATCAACCAGACTCCGAAGCCATCCTTTAAATGCCTTTAAGGTTATAACCTTGCTAAAAGGATTTCCCTATTCAAGCGGCTGAAAACCTTCATTTATGGATGAAAGATTTATTTCCCCTCTAAACCTATGTAATTCATGGTGTGGATGTGGATTTTTATGAAGTTATCAGAACGCGTAGAAGTATAAGGTCTTATAAGCCTGACCCAATACCAGACGACGTTTTAAAGAGGGTTTTAGAGGCCGCTAGGATAGCGCCTTCGGGCTCAAACCGTCAACCGTGGAAGTTCATAATAGTGAAAAATGAAGAGTTGAAGAGGAAATTGGCAGAAGCATGCCATAATCAAATGTTTATTGCAGAAGCACCGATAGTCATAGTGGCCTGCGGATACAACATTCACTGGAATAGGGGTGAATACATGGGCGATTTAAGCATGCTCGTCGACGTTTCTATAGCTTTTACACACCTCATTTTAGCGGCTAGAGCTGAGGGTTTAGGAACGTGTTGGATAGGCTCCTTCAGCAACAAAAAAGTTAAAGAGATTTTAAAAATACCAGAGGATGTAAACGTTGTTGCAATAACACCACTCGGCTACCCTAAGGATGAACGTTTTGAAGAACCTGGACCGAGAAAACCACTATCGGAAATAGTATCCATAGATAAATTTTAACGATTCAAAAATTCCACTCCATCTGTAGACACGCCTTAGTTTCACCAACATCATTCACTTCAGGTACTCTGATGGAAATATGGAATTTTCAAAGTAAATATACGCAGATCTTGAAGAGGGTTACAACGTAGACATTGATGAGGAGGAGCCGGTTAAGGTTTGCTTTGAATAGCTGAGGCATTTAACAGAGTAGAGTAATGCTTTTTAGTTTAAAACTGATAAAAGTGTTTAGAGGGCCGGTCGTCTAGTCTGGTAGGATACCACCCTTACGAGGTGGTGGTCGTCGGTTCAAGTCCGACCCGGCCCACTAAATTTTTTAAGTGAGTCTAGAAGCTCTTCTTGCCTTTTCTGTGCTCGAGGAAGATTGAAGGCTAAGTACGCTCAGCTTCTGAACGATAAAGATGTTAAAAGGTGGTTTGACAATTTGGCGGCTAAGTCGATAGTCACGGCAACCGTCTACCTCAGAACTCTAGGTTACTACTGCGATTTGAATGGAACGGATCCAAAAGCCATACTTAAGGTTGCTAAGACTAAGGCTTTCAGGGACGGCTTCACAGACTTTATTAGGAGAATGGAGGAGGAGGGTAAGGCAGGCTCATATCTGTCAAAGTTTAAGAAGGCGCTCAATTCTTGGCTTTCATATAATGGTTTAAACGTTAAGCTCAAGGTGAACATAAGGGGCGAGTCTGAAACGCCAACGATAGCAAGCGAGAAGGTTCCGAGTAAAGAGGAGCTCGACAGGATAATCGGGATGACTACTCCCAGAGCTAGGGTTTCAATATCTCTGATGGCATTCAGCGGGATTAGACCGCATAGCTTGGGAAGCTACGATAGTAGCGATGGTATAAGGCTTGGGGATTTTGTCGAGGCTGAGATAAACGGGGGGGGAGTGGAATTTTGCCAAGGTTCCCCCTTATAGAGAACTGTTTAAAATTACTTAAAAGACTTGAAATGAAGAACAAATAGCCAAGAATAACAAGCTAATAGAATTGAATCTAAACTTTTTTTGAGCAGTATAGATTGCTACAGCAAGCAATAGACTAATTCCACTGTATTTCAAGACAAATCCTATGCTCTTTCTTTTATTTAATCAATAGAAACAATAAAGTAAAAAAATAAATCTAGAGCTCCTATTGTGGGCTATTCGCTTATTGTAAGAACCTGAATAGGTTTTATGTTCTTCTCTAAAGCCCTTGCTCTCTCAACTTGATAAATTTTCCAGTTATTAATGAAGGGTTGTAATCAGAGCCATAGTAAATGGTTTCCCTGCTCAGATTTGGAATGATCTTTTCCACTCACCCTTAACGTCGAGTATCCTGAGGCATAATCCCTCGTTCTCAGCTTTTATTGCAAGGTTCATAGCTGCCCTAGTCTTGCCAGTTCCAGTAACGCCGTAAAATGCGAAGTGGAATCCGAAATATGGATTTATAGGTAATGGGAATGGAGAGTTTTCTCCTTCAACTTCTCCGAGGTAAACTCCATCATTAACTCTTGCCTAGGGTTAGCTCCAAACAATGGAGAGTGGCAGAAAGTGCAGAACATTCCCTCAGCGCTTATCCTTCCACAGTTCAAGCATAGAACGTAAGCCATTAAGAGATAACTGGTAGGTTTAAACATAGCTTTAACCAAGGTTTTCCGTAATTTCCATTTTCTACGAGCTGAGGAGTTAATGTTTAATAGTAGTGTGTCCAAATTATAATGGTGGAAAATGTCTAGTGCTATTAAGGATTTTGAGTGGCTTAACTCTCATTATTCAGAGTTGCAGAGGAATTATCCAAACATGTACGTGGCTGTGAAGGATGGTAAAGTCGTAGCTTACGGTAAAGAGTTCGGGAAGGTTTACGATGAGGCTAGGGATAGGGTCGGCGAGGAGTTTATGATAGATTACATCCTTTCTGGTGATCCTTTTGTCCTTAAAGTTGAGCTACAGGATAACGGAAACAAGCTTTAGAAGAGATGTATCAGATTCGGTTAAGAAGGTTTATGGTCTAGATATAGGAAAGGGCTACCTCTACAGAGTCCTAACGTTGTTCAAGTCCAGAGATTTTTGGGTCGGACCATTCCCCATGGTCTACGATACAGGTGCTGTTATCTCACTCCTACCTCTAAGGTTCTTCAAGATGCTTAATTTGGAGAAGTTTGCACCTGTGAAGTTGACCGGTATTTCACCTGAGATGGAGATACCGGCCAGGCTCGTAAGGACAAACTTAAAGTTCGTGGACTTGAAAGGATTAGAGTCACCTGAGATAGAGGCTTGGGTAGCAATAGCTGAGAGGGAAGATGTCCCATTAATAATAGGGTTAAAGAGCATAGCAGAAACACACGAGTTTACAGTGAATTTTAGAGAAAGAAGCTTCAGCCTAACCTTCTATTAGCTACCTGACAATTCTTGGATAAACGCTTACGCAGAAATCGCACATCTTCCTAAAGTACATGCTTCCATTAATCCATACTTCATGAGTCTTAATGCGGTTCTGGCAAACGATTTTCAAGCATTCGTCGTATATCCTTGAGCAGTTAACGCAGGTCCTCTTACCGCATACCCTACAATAACCTCTAACTTCGTCCCTTCTAACCACTGAGCCACATGATGAACATACTACAAAAGATTCATCCATCCTGATTACTCTTTAGAAACTTCTTGAAGCATGTGGGGCAGAGCTTCTTGTCGTTAACCTTTATCAAACACTCCTTACAGCAAAGCTTACCGTATACTTCGCATTTTCCTCCTAGATTAAAATGGAGTGATTATGTGTCCGCATCCAGCAACTATGACAGCAACTATGAACTTAAGCTCATCAGCCATATGAATCGCCCTACTCGCTTTTATCTTCGCTTGAGGCTCGCCTAGCAACTCTGTCTGCAAACTCCTTGAACAGTAAGTCCTCGATATCTTTAAGCTTGCTCATGATCTGTTCGTTCTGAGCCTGTATGGAGTAGAGCATTCTATTCAACTTCTGATGCCAATAGCTTCTATACTTCTTGAAAGCTTCGTATCTTTTCGAGTCAACCATGACATCACCTTAAGTCAAAGATTTCAAAACCTCATCGTTGTAAAATACTTGGGAGGGCTTTTTACCGAGGCTCTTGGCAATAGCCTTTAGGCTTCGGAGAAACCTCTTAACCTCTTCACGGCAATCGCTCGGACAGTATATCCGCTTAAAGACTTTGGTATGTCTGCTAAGCTTAACGCCACCGGAATCAACTAAATCGTTGCTGGCAAATCCCTTAACCAGCCTGCTCTTTAGAAGCTCACGAGCCTCAAGCTTCCTCAACCGATTCCTAACCGCTCCATAACACAGGTCGAAATCGAATATCCTTTTAAGGTCTCTATGGTAGTCTGAAATGCTCGACTCCAAGCCTCTGAACTTCGACCTCAAAGCTAAAAGGATCAAAAGCCTATCCACTCTGTTCAACTCATCCATAAAACCACTAGAAAGAGGATGCTGGATGAAAAAGAAGTCGTTTACTGATGCGTAAATCTTCCGTTAATATGGCAATGCATTAGGGAATGTGATAATCTCAATCGTAAGGCCATGGTTCTTCTTTAAAATTTGCTCTAGAATTTTCTCTTTAATTGCCATTTTTCCTATATTAATATCTATCTATATTAGCTTGATACCTATAGGCAGATTTATTGAAATGGAAATTCCTGCTATATTTTAAAAATAATACGAATTTTAGGATAAAGCCACTTTCTGTCAAGGTTTTTTATACCATTCTGGATCGTAATCTTCTGAAGTTATTTCCCAGTTTTCTTCATAGAACTTGTCTCTCGGAATTACTGTATTGTAGTCTACTACATAAACATGTCCATCTATATATACCTCATTCCATTGATGACCATATACCGCATTCGATAGATAATACCTCTTCAATCCAATTACATGTAAACACTTATAACCTTTTAGCTTGAGAATCACATGGTTAACTACAGAAGAAGCTCCACAGCCATCATGTCTCCCAGCATGGGTGAAGTAATATGATGGGTTCCACGGTGGTGGCCAATAATTTTTTCTTCATAGCCTCCATAGATTAGTTTTCCGTCTGTATATATCAGACCGATTCTTTCACCTTCAGGAGGAAAAGGATGATGTTCACCGATTCTTCCGATCAACCACTTTATTTCTGTACGGTCTGCATACCATTTAAGCAAGGGGTCTCTCATCGAAATAACTATTATTTTTTCAATCATAGCAGTGTGATCACATTCACGCGTTATAACTCCGCCATCATCCCAATCCCATTTTCTAACATTTACATTGGGAATTTTCTCCAAAATTTTTCTATCATCCTCAGGGTTGTTTGGATTCGTTTCATAGGTATAGATTTCGTTGAAGTCGTCTATTCCACCGCCATCTGTATCTATCTTTAACGGATTAGTTCCATATCTTTCTACTTCTAAATAGTCGCTTATGTAATCTCCGTCAGAATCTATCCTTAAAGGGTCTTTCTTTAACGGATCACTTCCACTTTTTACCTCTAAATAATCGTTTATGCAATCTCCGTCTGTATCCCTTCTTAAAGGATTAGTGTGATAAATTTTTACTTCTTGATAATCGCTTAAACCATCTCCATCTGTATCCGCTTTAAGCGGGTTTGTACCGAGAGCTTTCTCTTCATCATTAGATAAGCCGTCTCCATCTATGTCTTTAGGAGTCGATTTTGGATTATGTGGATTGGAGCCTGCTGCCCTTTCCTCCCAGTTCTTGTAGCCGTCATGATCCGAGTCGCTATCTATAAAATCTTCAATAGCATTCTTAATGTACTGATGATTTGTGGCAATAAAACCAAGCGTGACAAGTGCCAGAAGACTAAGCATTACTCCTTTCTTATGTCTTTTAATAAATTTTGAGAATCTGTCATAAAGAGTTGGCTCATCTTCATAATAAGGTGAACCCCCCATCAACCTAAGCTTATCCTTCACTTTTACTACTAGTTCAAAGTTTTCGCAATATTTTTCATACAGCTTCGAATCTTTAGGATTCTCAGGATCTCCAATAATCTTTTCTATTTCTTCCTGGCTTCTCCTTTCACCAGTTGTAAGCTTGAAAGCAGCTATGTTAAAGGCTTCATCTTCCTTGTAATTTCTTGACTTCCACAATTCCCTTGAAACTTCCATTAAAGCTTTTTCTGCTTGCACAAGCTCGTTCATGATTAAAAATTAAATCGAGAAGAAATTTAAGCCTTCCCTATTCAAAAACACTTATGGTAAAAATTTTGTGGCTATTGTTTACATGCTACCATCAGAATAGGTATTTAAAGCGTAAAGGATTGAGCTGTGCTTCTCATAAACCATCAAATCGCCTTTCTTCTTAATTTCCCACTTCGAAATCCAAAATCGCCTCTACAATCTCCACAATTTGGGACAATATGCAATCATGCTCTGACTTTCCTTCTATTCGCTAGGCTCGCCTCAATCTTTAGAAATGAGTACATGTTTCTCACGTCTTTTTCAAGACCATGCTTCTCCGAAAGCTCTATGA
>Ga0078972_1004789_pt1 | contig 36018 bp, 26 predicted proteins | sample YelNatPaOPGAMG01_FD_67568 | JGI IMG/M metagenome (GOLD analysis project Ga0078972, IMG submission 67568) | Hot spring thermophilic microbial communities from Obsidian Pool, Yellowstone National Park, USA - OP-RAMG-01 (SPADES assembly) (version 2) | ecosystem: Environmental > Aquatic > Thermal...
TGTCTGAAAGCAATGGAACCTCACAAGCGACCGCACTGAATCGCCGCAGCCGCGTGATTACCGAGGGAGATGTACGCGCCCCCAATCGCTCCATGTTACGCGCCGTCGGCTTTACCGATGAGGATTTCAACAAACCTATGATCGGCATTGCCAGCACGTGGAGCGAGATCACGCCCTGTAATTTCCACATCAATCATCTCGCGGAAAAAGTCAAAGAGGGTGTGCGTGTCGGTGGCGGCGCACCGCAGACCTTCGGCACCATCACGGTCAGCGACGGTATTTCGATGGGTACCGAGGGTATGAAGTTCTCACTACCTAGCCGCGAGGTGATCGCGGACTCGATTGAACTGGTGGCGAACGCCCAGCGTTTTGATGGCGTGGTCGCCATCGGCGGCTGCGACAAGAACATGCCCGGCTGCCTGATGGCGCTGGCCCGTCTCAACATTCCCAGCATTTTCGTCTACGGCGGCACCATTCTCCCTGGCACCTGTCGCGGCCACGATGTCGATATCGTCAGCGTCTTCGAGGCCGTCGGTCAGTATAGCGCTGGCAAAATTTCGCTGGCGCAACTGAAAGAGGTGGAAGAGACCGCCATCCCCGGCGCTGGCTCCTGCGGCGGCATGTACACCGCCAACACGATGGCCTCTTCAATTGAGGCGCTCGGCATGAGCCTCCCTGGCAGTTCATCGACGCCCGCCGTCACCGCGCGTAAGGCCCAGGATTGCTACGAGGCCGGTCAGATGGTTGTGCGGCTCATCGAGCGCCAGATCACGCCCAGCCAGATTCTCACGAAAGAGGCGTTCGAGAACGCGATTACGCTGGTAATGGTACTTGGCGGCTCAACCAACGCCGTGCTGCACCTGATCGCCATTGCGCGCCAGCTTGACCTGCCGCTTAGCATCGACGATTTCGAGCGCATCAGCAAGCGCGTTCCACACCTCGCCGACATGAAACCCTCCGGTCGCTACGCGATGGCCGACCTGGATCGCATCGGCGGTGTGCAGGCCGTAATGAAGATGCTGCTTAAAGAGGGCTTCCTGCATGGCGACGTGCTGACCGTTACGGGCAAGACGATGGCGGAGAACCTGGCCAACGCGCCCGATCTCGCCGAGGATCAGAGCATCGTCGCACCGCTCGACAGGCCGTTGCATCCTACAGGCCCCCTGGTCATCCTCAGAGGCAATCTGGCCCCGGAAGGCGCGGTCTGCAAGATCACAGGTCTCAAGACCATCGTGCATCGCGGCCCCGCGCGCGTCTTCGACTCCGAAGAGGCCACCTTCGACGCCATCATGAACCACAAAATTGAGCATGGCGATGTGGTGGTGATTCGCTACGAGGGGCCAAAGGGCGGCCCCGGTATGCGCGAGATGCTGGCCGTCACCTCGGCGCTGGTCGGTCAGGGCTACGGTGAAAGCGTAGGTCTGATTACCGATGGACGCTTCTCCGGCGGCACACATGGCATGGTCGTCGGGCATATCGCACCCGAAGCACAGGTTGGTGGCCCCATCGCCATCGTGCGCGACGGCGATATGATCACCATCGACGCCGAGCAGGGCACTCTCAGCGTTGACCTGAGCGACGAAGAGATCGCCGCGCGCCTCAAGAGCTGGCAACCACCCGCTCCACGCTACACAAAGGGCGTGCTGGCCAAATATACCAAACTGGTCAAGTCCGCCTCCGAGGGCGCAATTACGGAGTAGGCAAGCTCCATTTACAAGAAGCCGCGAGGGAGTTTTCTATCCAGGAAAACATCCTCGCGGCTCTCTATCTGGCATCTGGGAGGGGGGGCTAATATTGATGAAGATATACAGCTATCTTTTCACCTAATGATATGCTATCATAAATATGATGACAAACGACAGTTTGGCTAAGTAATCTTGGGATGGAGTTATTGTGAGTAGGAAATATAAAAATCCCCCGATCAGCGAGGCTATATGTGCGTTTCAGTTCGGGCAAGACTCTTCGTGGGATTTTACTGTTCCTGGACTTGTATATGAGAAGGTATAAACAATATTTCCTAAAAGGAGCCAGATTGCACGGGTCACTGTCGGTATTCTACCTGACGGAGAAGAAATTGCACAACAGTTAGTGCCTGTAATGCGATTTTCAAGTGAGGATGAAAAGGTATTAATGCAGGTTGGAGCCGATTTTTTATCTGTTAATCATTTGAAACCGTACTCCTCATGGAAAACATTCTTATCGTTAATTCAGGAAAGTTTTAAAGTCTATCTCGATGTGGCAAAACCTGAGAGTATCCAGCGTATTGGTTTAAGATATATCAATACCATCGACGTTCAACATAAAAACATAAATCTCGAGGATTATTTTGAGTTCCGTCCTTATATTGGCTCCAGGTTGCCACGAACTATTGGCCCTTTTATGATGTCTGTTCAGTTACCATATGAGAATTTAAGGGATGTTTTAAATCTGCGATTGATCAGTGTAGCAGGTATATCGACTGAATTTGCTACTATTATTCTCGACCTTGATTACTTTACGCTTCAGCCAAAGGAGGTTAAGTTAGATGATGTTTTTACCTGGATAGAGACCGCACACCTCCATGTCGAGGAAGCCTTTGAAGCCTCTATTACTGATCAGCTAAGACAGCTATTTGAGGGGTAGATGCTTATGACAACGTATACAAGAGAACTACTACAGTCTACCTTTACTGAGACACCTCCTGCACTCCCCCCGGAGAGGCCAGGGCACACAGATTTTGAAGTTCTAAGAGAAAGAGGCCTACTGGCAAATTTTCTTAGCCAGATAATAGTTACACAAGGAGATATTGAGAAGAAACTCTTTTGGACAGGAACGAGTGCCTCATCAATTAGTGTTCCCCAGGCTGATAAGCAGTATCTTGATCTTTTGGAAATTCTTCAGTGCATTTATCTTTTTAGAGGAGAAAGAGCATATATATTGCATTTCCTGGAAAAGAATCCTTTTCTTGTTCCGTTATTAGTAGAAGCATACTTTAATATCCTGGAGTTTTTCCCTCATTCGCTGGTTTATCTCATGATTACCACTAATGTAGAAGATCCTGAACCAGATCGGTTAGTAGTTTCCATTGCCACCAGTTTAGAACCGGATAAAGCGATTGATGCACTTAACGCTTTTGATAAAAAGTGGTGGTTAAAATCCTTGAAACGGGCACAGGGAAAACTTTGTATTCTGTTGGAGTTTCAATGAGTTTTGATTGGACTCAGTATTTCGACGTTTCGCGGGAATTAGCAGAACGGGCGAAGGGCGCTTCTTTTCCGCATCAAGAAGCCCAATTACGTGCATCTATTAGTCGAGCATATTATGCAGTTTTCGGTAAAGCCCGCTCTTATTTACGCCGTCATGATCGTATTTTAGAACCCTCTCCGTTGGTTGGCGCGAGGGGAGAGCGAATAAATATTCACCAGTATGTTCGTGAGAAGTTCCTGGCTAACACGGATCAAGACTATCAAGAGATAGCACTAATTTTGGATCGTCTTTCTCAATATAGAAATGCAGCCGATTATGACCTTAATAATCCAGTACTAAATAATTTACCCTTTACGGCTGCGGCGGTTTTAAAGTGGGCTAAAGATGGTCTTGACAGGCGGCAACGCTTACAAAAGCGCTAAAAAGCGGCTTCTTGAGCGGGTGGGGCGAGAGGGACTCGAACCCTCACGGCCTTTCGGCCAGGAGATTTTAAGTCTCCAACGTCTACCATTTCGTCATCGCCCCACAGTGCAAACGCGGTATACCAGTTCCTTTGCATCATGATACTATCACGTTCATACGCTTTCGTCAATCGTTTTGGGACACAATCTCCACAAACCGGTACCGTAACGAATTTTTGCTATCATCTCTCCTTTTATGTTGACGAACGCGGCCTTCTACGGCATAATACTGATGGCAGAGCGGTATAATAGAACCGTAGGATATTTTTTCTTATTCTTAGCCCTGGAACAGCCAGCAGACTGGCGGGGAGTATATTACGTATGACGATTACTTCTGAACAGGCTCCTATTCCAACCGAACAACTGCTGCGCGGTGTCTACGAGGTCATTGTAGTCGGCGCGGGTCATGCCGGCTGTGAAGCTGCGCTCGCCAGCGCCCGCATGGGCCGGAAAACGTTGCTCATCACCATGAACCTGGACAGTGTGGCGCTCATGCCCTGCAATCCCTCAATGGGTGGCCCCGCCAAGGGCCATCTCATCAAGGAGATCGACGCGCTGGGCGGCGAGATCGGGCGCAACACCGACCGTACCTTTATTCAGATTCGCTTGCTAAACACCAGCAAGGGGCCAGCCGTGCAGGCTCTGCGCGCTCAGTGCGACAAACAAGCCTATCGTCTGGCCATGAAATTCGTGCTGGAGAGCCAGCCTGATCTGGAACTTAAGCAAGCCACCATCACCCGGCTTCTCAGCCACATTGGTGATGACGGACGCCCTGTCATCACCGGCGTCGTTACCAATAACGGCTGGCGCTACGAGGCCGGAGCAGTCGTACTGACCACCGGCACTTTCATCAACGGTCGTCTGGTTGTGGGCGAGAAGACGCAGCCCGGCGGACGCGCAGGCGAAGGCCCGGCCCTGGGCATCTCGGACGCTCTGCGCGCGCTTGGCCTGGAGGTGCGCCGCTTCAAAACCGGCACCCCACCGCGTATCGATGCCCGCACCATCGACTTTAGCAAAACGGAGCCGCAGCCCGGCAGCCGGGTGCCGCTCTACTTCTCCGCCGATCTCTCCGCGCGCGAAGATGTACAGCTTCCTGGCGGGCGGCCCAATCCCATCTATCCAACTACACCGGAAGACCTGCACGGCTGGCGACCACAGTTGCCCTGTTACTTAGTGCGCACAACCGAGCGCACACATCAGATTATTCGCGATAACCTGCACCGTTCGCCGCTCTATACCGGTATCATTGAGGGCATCGGCCCACGTTACTGTCCTTCCATTGAGGACAAGATTGTACGCTTCGCCGACAAAAGCTCGCACCAGATTTTCCTGGAGCCGGAGGGTTGGCGCACCGGCGAGGTCTATGTGCAGGGCATGAACACCAGCTTGCCGGAGGATGTGCAGCTTGCCATGCTGCGCAGCATCCCCGCTCTCGAACACGTCGAAATGATGCGCGTCGGCTATGCCGTTGAGTATGACTACGTGCCGCCGCATCAATTGTTAAGCACTTTGCAAACAAAAGCTGTCGCGGGCCTCTTCCTGGCCGGCCAGATCAACGGCACGTCGGGCTACGAAGAGGCTGCGGCGCAGGGCATTATGGCCGGTATCAATGCCGCCCTGTATGTGCGCAATGAGGATGGCTTTGTGCTAGGACGCCACGAGGCTTACATAGGCGTGCTGATCGACGATCTGGTGACCCGCCCCATGAGCGAGCCGTATCGCCTGCACACCTCGCGCGCCGAGTACCGCCTGCTGCTGCGCCCGGACAGTGCCGACCTGCGCCTGAGCGACTATGCCTATCGCTTCGGCCTCATCGATGATGAGCGCTACGAGCGTGTTGTGCGCAAGCGTGAGCAGATTCAACGCACGCTAACTGACCTCAATCGCGTCTACTTTACCTCATCGCATCAGGTCGAGCGGTTCGCGCAAGAGCTGGGCATCGCGCCACTGGGCCAGAAAATGAGCGCGCGCGACCTGTTGCGCCGCCCGGAGGTGTCCTATCAGCAGGTTGCACATCTCTCGCAGCGTGTGGCCGAGCTACTCACAACCTCGCAGACAAGCCTCTTCCAGGAGCTAGAGGAGAATGACCCGCTTCCCACGAGTGATGACCCACGCCGAACCGTATTGCCGTCGTTGCCGGATGAGACGGCGGCAGAGTTGGAGCTACAGGTCAAATACGAGAGTTACGTGCGCAAGCAGGAGCAGACCATTCACCGCACGCGCCGCCTGGAGGAGATGCGCATCCCGGATACGCTGGATTACCAGCATATACCGCATCTGCGCACGGAGGCGCGACAGAAGTTGACGCGCACCCGCCCGCGCACCGTCGGTCAGGCCTCGCGCGTCGAAGGCGTCACACCGGCAGATGTGGCGATCCTCATGGTCTACCTGGAAAAATTGCGTGCATCACGCGCACTCACTTGACAGTTTATTGCCGGATGAGTACCATACAATTGTCTGATATGCAATAATACAGAGATAATTTTATTAGAACACCTGTCTGTATATCCCCCCATACAGAGATGATGTTCTAAAGACGTCGTGAACACAGAAGACGTGGGGAAGAAACCGTTTCAGGTCGCTTCCCATATTACGCTAGGTAAAGAGGGGAACACTGTGTATATTCTAGTCGTCGATGATGACCGCTTCGCAAACACCCTGGTGCAGTTCGTCCTGACAAAAGAAGGGTATGAGGTCGAAACTGCCGATAACCCACGTGGGGCCATGCAGATGATTCAAAAGCGCGAACCCGACCTCATCATTCTTGATGTCATGATGCCTTATTTGAACGGCTTTGAGTTCTCTGCCAAGCTGCGCTCAGAGGGCTACGATACGCCTCTCATCTTCATGACCGCGCACGATACCATCGAGGCCAAGCTCCAGGGCTTTAACATGGGCGCGGATGACTACATCTGCAAACCATACAACCATCAAGAGTTGATCGCGCGCGTGCAAGCTGTCATGCGCCGCATCAAGAAGTATGCCCGCAGCGGTAATCAGAATCTGCGTCAGGGCCGCATCGAGCTACAACCGGCAGAACTCAAAGTCATTATCGATGGCCAGACCAGCATCGACCTGACGCCTAAAGAGATGCAGGTACTACGCATGTTGATGAACTATCCCGGTCAGGTCATTCACCGCGAACGTTTGCTCTCAGAAATATGGAACGACGACGAGGGCACCAGCAGTAACATTGTCGATGTCTATATCCGGCGTTTGCGCCAGAAAATCGAGATCGATGCCGAGAAACCGCACCATATCATTTCTGTGCGCGGCCTCGGCTATAAATTCGTTGGAAAGTAGGAACGGCGTGCAGAAGCCGAATCAGGACTCATCATCAACGTCACACGAGCAAACAGCCGACATAGCGTCCACTATATATTCCGACGCGCAAGATCAGCAGGCGCTCATACTGGCCGCCCCATGCCGTCGCTACCTGAAAACCATGATTGCCAGCACCCCGGACGCGATGATCGCTATTAGCCAGCATTTTAAGCTGGTCGGACTCAATGCAGCAGCGGCGCGAGCTTTGAAGAAGAGCGCATCCGCACTTATCGGGCATCACTGTTCCGAGATATTATGTTGTCGCAACCTGAACCGCATGAGTCTGTGTGGCACCTCCAGTTGCCCACTGACACGGGTCAGGCAAGAGCAGAAGGCTTTGCCCAACGAAGAATTGATCATTGGCACCACCCCAGGCGGCGAGGTTGAAGTCTCCACCAGCGTCACCCCCATCAATACCGAGAACGGACTGTACGTGGTCTTTACCGCGCGCGACGTCTCAACGCTCAAAGTTGTCAACCGCGTGCGCTCCAACTTCATCTCGATGGTCTCTCATGAGTTGCGCACACCGCTTAACTCGGTGCATGGCTTCATTGACCTGTTGCTACAAGGCCACATGGGCGAACTCAACGAGGAGCAACACACCTACCTCGGTTATGCCCAGGAAGGAGTACAGCAACTTATCTCTATCGTCGAAGACATCCTCTTTATGACACGCTCAGACCTGGGCCAGTTTGAGATCAAGCAGCAGGAGGTACCCTTACGCACGCTGATTCGTCAGACCATTAATAACCTGCAACCGCAGGCCCTCAAAGCCGAGGTCGTCCTTACTCACGACATCTGCACACCCGAACCTGTTCTCTATGCCGACCCCCAGCGCGTCAAACAGGTGCTGAATAACCTGCTCTCCAACGCTATCAAGTTCACGCCGCCCGGAGGAACTGTCACGGTGCGTGTGCGTCCCTATGACGAGCGTTTTGCCCTGATCTCCGTCATCGATACCGGCTATGGCATCCCACCGGAGGATCAGCCCCACGTATTCGAGCGCTTCTACCAGTCCAATCACCGCGCACAGTCCAAAATGGGCGGCTACGGCCTGGGCCTCTCTATCGCCCAGCTCATCGTTGAACAGCATGGAGGCACTATCGGTTTCGACACCGCCCTGAATAAAGGTACCACTTTCTATTTCACTCTTCCCCTCGCTAAACAAACCGGTAATCCTGATCGGTCAGGGACGAGGTAGGGCAAGGAGATTTATGATGTCAGGGGAAACCAGCGACGAGCGAGCTGCATGGCAAATGGATGATAGGTCTTTTCAAACGCGCCCACGAAGGTGACAATCTTCCCGCCCCAGCCGCGTTTGAAGCGATAGACCCCGGCCATAGCCTCCTCTTCGTCGTCGCTGGCGGGAATGCCCCAGAGGTCGTAGCGCGCGGCCCCGACCCGCCGGGCGCGGCGGATGGCCTCCCATTGCAGCAGATAGTTGGGCATCAGGTGACGCTGCTCGTTGCTGGACGCGCCGTAGAGGTAGATGGCTTCCGCTCCAAAGCTGGTGACGAAGATGCCAGCCAGTAATTGGCCCTGATATTCGGCCAGCAGCAGATCTGCCCAGCCAGCGCTGTTCAAATGCCGCCATGCCTGAAGATAATAGTCAAGAGTATGGATGCCGAAATGATCGCGCTCGCTCGTCACACGCAACAACTCATACCATGCGCGAACGTCGTCGCTGCTGTTCGCCACGCGCACAGTGACACCTTTGCGTGCCGCGAGCCGGACATTATAGCGCCACTTCTCTTTCATACGTGCCAACAGCATCTCCTCGTCGGGTGAGAGATCGAGGATGATCGTGCGTAGCGGTTGCAGTGGAGACACTGTGTACGTAGACCAGTCGGTGAGCAGGGCAACGGCGGGCGCACTCTCCGGTGTGCCGACTGGCAGCACAGGTTCGATGCGTAAGGCAATAGCTCCCTGCTGCTGTAACAAGGCATCCAGTTGTGTGAGAAAAATGTGACAGAGATGACCGGAGGCAGGTTGCGCCCAGTCAAGCACAGGGCCTTTAGGCAGATAAGCGAAGTGGCCTGCCTGGAGAGGTACATGCGGTACGCCACGTCGCAATATCTGGGCCGCTGCGACGATACGCCCTGTCTCTGCCTGCCGGAGTGCCGCACGCAGCGGGAACCAGCCACTGTGCGCCTTAAATTCCCCCCATTCCCAGCTTTGCAGGACATGCCCGTAGGGATGTCCCTGTACAAATTTGTTCCATTGTGCGCGCTCCCGTATCAGGCAAAGCTGATACGGGCCAGTGCCGGACGAAATGGATGAGGAAGCTGCGCTCATGCGGCTTTCACATCCAGTGCCGCCAGATATTGTGCCTCAATATAGCCCTGATAAGCGCCTGCCGAACCGGGCGTTGGGAGCGGCCCATTGTTGGGCGGTATGGTCTGACCAGTATAGGAGATGGCAACCAGTTGTTTGAGCTGGAAGGCATCATTCATGATGGTCGGCGTGTTCAGATTCGTCGCCTTGAGGATTGCCAGATCATAAGAACGCACCTTTTGCAGCCAGTTCTTGAGATCGACGACGGCGTTGCGCACGTTCTGAATATGCGTCAGCAACTCGGTATTGTTACCGGCGTGCTGTTGCAGCAAGGTCAGTTGCTGATCTAAGATGTCGAGATAGCCTTTCTGTGTGGGCGAGGAGAGCAGGCCGATCTGCGTGAAGAGCAGCGGTCGGTCGGCAGTCGGCAGATCACCGCTCTGTTGCGCATATTTCGTACTGTCTAGCTGTTCCATGATACGAATGGCTTGGCGGCGTACCAGCCCATAATCATGCGTACCTCGCAAGGAGTCCACAATGCTGCCCGACTTGTCACTCATCGATTTAATGGCGTCCATCAGCGCGTTGACGACGCTGCTATTGCCCGGCAAACCAGGAGTGGCGTAGAGAATATTGCGCACGTAGGTAAAGACGGCCATGTTGACGGTTGCGACATATACTGTTTTGCCTTGCGGCCTGGGGGGCAAGGCCCCGCTCTTTTCCTGGCTGATGATGAGGCCCTGTGTGATAGGGAGCAAGTTACTATGCTGTGCGTTGCCGGGATAGACGAGTGTGCCCTGCTTATTCTGGATCGTGAGCACCCCCAAAGGCACGATGCTATGCGATGTTGTTTGTAACCAGGCGACATCGCTGTCACCTTGCGGGGGCGTCTGGATGGGCTGTATCTCGATGCGTAGCACATCCTCGTGACCGAGCAGATCATCCTCAAAAAACACGTGCCCGCTGGGTGTACCGGCCTGTCCGGCGGATAGGAAAAGATTGCTGATGCTGAAACCGAGAACGACGAGCAGCAGCAAGATCAGGACAGCGAGAAGGGAGAGAGGCAATGGCATAGCAGCAAAAGGCCCACTCCTACTCCTGGCGGGCGGCGCAGGAGGAACGGGAGGTAGCTCGTTCTGCGGCTGTGCCGATGGCATCCTGGGCGGCGTTGACTGTGTAGCAGAGGAAGGCACTGCTACCGGAGGCATGACATTCGTCGGTTGCTGATCGGCCACGAAGGTAGTGGGCGTGATCGGGATTTTCCGACTGATGGGTGGCGACGGCATGGGAGGTACCGGTTGCTTGCCTGTTGTAGAGGACGGTGTTGCCGACGTTGCGAACATGGTCTGCGCTTCCTGTGCCGCCACCAGCGGCTGTGAGCGTGGGACCATCGGTAGAGGTTGCGGACGGCTATCAGGCGGTGTCGTCGGCAAGTTGCCAGGGAGGCGTGAGGGTAGCCTGAGCGAAGGCGATATGACACCCAGAATAGGTATGCGCGGCTGGCTGCCGCCTGACCCATCCTCTTCGGTCTCCTCGTCCTCACTTATGCTGGTCGGCAGCACAGAGGGAATATGTGTGCCGGTATGAATAGCATAAGCATCGGCAATAGCCGCCGCCATCAGTGAGGCCATAGAGAAGCGTGCTGCGCTTTCCTTCGCCATAGCGCGCAGGATGATCTCGGAGAGAGCAGGCGGAATATTGGGATTGATCAGCGAGGGTGGTGTGGGAAGCGCATTGATATGTTGCATCATCACAGCGACCGAACTCTCATCGCGGAATGGTTGCACACCGGTGCAGAGTTCGTAAAGAATAACGCCCAGCGAGTAGATGTCGCTGCGCAAGCCGGGCTGATTGCCTTGCGCCTGCTCAGGAGAGATATAGTAAGGAGAGACGACGCTGGCCTCATCGCCGACCAGGCGGTCGAGGGCGAAATCGGTCAGCATCGGCTCGCCGGGCGCGAATTGAGCGGTGTTGTGATGGTCTAAGAGAATATTGCTCGGCTTGATATTGCCGTGAATAATGCCTTTCTGATGGGCATAGTCGATGGCGACTCCGAGGCTGGTGAAGAGATACACAATCTCGTCGGGTCTCAGGAAAATACCCTTGCGCACTGTCGCGTCGATATAGTCCGCCAGGGTCTGGCCCGCGACGTATTCCATCACGATATAGGCTCTGCTGGCGCTATCCTGGGGCGTTGGACGCGAGAGCGCGACATCATGAATCTGGACAATGTTGGCATGATGGAGGGAGGCCAGTACCTGCCCCTGTTGCGTGAAGTGGGCGAAGAACTGGGGATTCGCTAACAGGTCTGTATGGAGTATTTTAATGGCAACATCGCGCCGAAGCTGAAGATCAAAAGCCTTCCAGACTTCGCCCGTATTGCCACGCCCCAACTCCGTGCGCAACTCATATTTTCCGAGGCGCTGTAAACTCATGCTCATGACCGCTCCGTTCAACCGCTATGATGCCGACCTGTTTGTATAACAGCAATGAAAGCATACCAGATTCTACCTATCTCTTCAACTGTTTTAGGACGCTTAGGTAGCCATACACTGTCTACTACGGAGCGGGCAAGATGATCAAAACGATCCTGTGTTGAAGAAGACCACAATGCCCAGGCTGATGCCATACACAGCGGCACCGGCCAGCCCGAAGAGATTGAGACGCCGTAACATCAAAAATCTCCTTCATCACTGTGCGTTCGTCTCACCCACTGGTCAGTTTTAGCCACCTGTGTCAGAATATAGTAGAAAAGATATGTGCGCGGCGCTGAGAAAGGTACACAGAATGCGTTTTAGCTTGCAGGATGTGAAGAAAACGGTCTATCGTCGCGGCGGAGACCTCTTCGTCACGTTACACTTCTTGCCCCCCGGCGAGCTGCAGCAGGAGATTGGTCGGCTTATTGCCTATCATGAACGCTTGTTGGGCCTGCCACGTCGTCAGTTCTCGTCGGATGAGGCATGTAGCTGCATCGGCGATTATCGGCTCGCGCAGTGTCTGCTCTCCACGCTCAGCTACTGGTATCGTTGGCAGGGGCGTGACTGGCATGAGGTGGTGCAGGAGCTGGATGCATCCGGCGTGGCGGAACACCTGCTGCTTGAGGCGGAGATCAGCACACCGTCCGCGCTACGCCTGGCACTCTACGATTTTGTCAATCAATACTATCATGGCTTTTTGTCCTCTGAGCAACGCGACGAAGCGTTAAGCGCCTTTGCCAGTCGTTATGCGCTCACTCAGACCAGCCTGGAGTATCTGCTGGCACTGGATAGCGAGGAGGAAACACTGCTAACACGCGCAACCACCATACCCCCAACGCCACAAGAGGTCGCTCTGCTGTACAACCAGTGGGTCTTTGAGGCGGCATTAACGCAATCGTCCAGTGTGCGCTTCGTCATTGATAGCGCGGCCTTTAGCCATCTCAATAGTCAGCAGTCGGTCGGTACAGGCATCGGAGCGGCCATCAAGCGGCTGTGTTTCCTGGCACGTAAGATCGGTGTATACTATGATTTGACATATGAAGAGGAAAACGCGGTATCGCCGTTGCAGAGCGATATACCGGCGATACCGCGTCTTGTGCTAACCCTGTATGGCCCCCAGGAGGTGACGGGCGCGGCTCAGCAATACGGCTTGCGCCTGGCACGACTCTGCCGTCTGTTGCTTGGCTACGAGCGGGTAAGCGGTAATGAACGCAGAGAACATGGGCACAAGCGCGTCGGCAGAGCCACACTGGGCAGCGTGATTGTCAGCGCGGAGGCCACCGTGCATTTTCTCCAGCGCGCCTACACGCTGGCAATGGATGCCCAACTGCTAACATTCCTGCAAATCAAAACCCTGCCCGAAGCCACCGAAGGGGTTCAGCAGGAGAACAACAGCGCTTCAGCAGGCTCCACAACGGTTTTTGATAGCAGCATCGAGCAGTCGTTCGCTGAAACCTTCGGTGCGCTAGCGCGTGTGCGCGGCGAAGAAACCACAGCCAGTATGCATGGCTGGCAGCTAGAGCGCGAACCGGAGCCGCTACTGCTCCAGCAGGGCATCTTTATTCCCGATTTTGCCCTGACGCGCCCACCCTACCGCATCTATGTCGAGATACTCGGCTTCTGGACACCGGCCTATCGTGAGCGCAAAATCCAGAAACTGCGCCAGCTTGAGGGCCGCGACGATATTTTGCTGGCGGTGCCGCGTGAGGCCCAGGCCGCGTTTGCCGCCCTGGCCGAGCATTTTCCTGTGATTGTCTACGACCAGCAACTTTCCATTACTGACCTGCTGCACGTGCTAGAAACGCGCTACGACGACTCCGCCGCCCGTCTGGCCCAGATCGATGTCGCTGCGGTACGCGCTTTGATTGAAGAACACGGCTGGCTGAGCGAACGCGAGAGTTACACGCTGTTGCACTGCTATCGCAGCATCGAGCTACAGCAGGCGGCGGATAGCATCGTCAATGACGAGATCGGTTTCATGGTGGGCGTGGGCTTTTATAGTCGTTCCTGGTTGGAACAACTGCACCGAGAAACAGTGCTATGGCTGCGTCAGCAGACAAGCGAGGCTGGCAGGCAGGCGCTAGCGCTGTCTGAGGTGTTACAGACAATGAGAGCGTATCATCCCCAACTGGCTACCTGCGAGGACATTACACTAGAACTACTGTTAGGGAGCTGGCCAGAGATGCAGATACAACGCACATCTATTTTCGATGTTACTGTACAAATAATCGCAGAGATGCCATCAGATGAAATAAAGAAAGAATCGTTGCATATGGATGAACATGCTGAAGCATCATGGCATGCGCCCACAAAGCAAGCGACCAGGACGGTAAAAGAGCGTCGTCCAGGGCCGAGAAAGCGCGCTGAAAATACAGTAAAGCAACAACCGAACTTGTGGGAAAATGTATTGTAAAAACGCCGTTTCCCTGTTACTTTTGAAGAGTTTATACGTATCAATAACTGCAAACGAGAAAAGAGGACTTGTTTTTAGAGAAAAACCTTAGAACTATACCTTTCTCGGTGTCAGAAAGAAGCAGGCGGTCAGGGCTATATGCAGGATGCACAAGGACGGATAGCGATCCATTTTTTATCCTGGTTTTATCTTGTTCCTCCATCACACCCGTCATCGACCCCGTCGCCTGATCCAGAGCCGGTCCCTTGCAAGACATGAGCCGAGTACCTGAAGGGTGTTTCATTGTGACGCGTAGCCATTCTATCCAGATGCATGGCGAAAGGATCGGTTTTTATCCATTGTCGGTTTCTGCTCCGCCAGGGCAGCACTTCCCGTTAAGCAAACTGGAAGTGCCGGTTGTGTTGAAAGCAGAGCCGCGCGTATGCTAAGTCACGAAACGAGTGGGACACCAGATGGTAGAGGCGGTTTGTCGTGTCCACGATCATTGAATTCATTCGTCGCATACCAGAGTGGGCATGGTGATCTTCCTCTAGCAGTGGGGTTAGTGTGTCATGGCGGCTCATGGCTTGCTGTCTGGCATTTTCTATAAGCTCTGGCGTGTGGTATAGTATAAACAATTTTTCTCTAAAAAACCTGTACTCAGTAACCGCGAAATTTTTGCGAGAGGACGGTGACAATGTGGATCAGAGCCACACACAGAATCAGGCCAGGGCGCGGGCGATGAGGACCACTCCCAGGACAAGACGTGACAATTACGATTACGAGGAAGACCTTTATGACGACGCCTGGCCGTCGCGTCTGCCGACCAGCGTGCGCCGCTACAACAGCGATGTGTATGCCGAGAGTGGGCACGTGACGGCAGACGTACAGACTGGCATAACGCGCAGTGAGCGCGTGCCCTACGCGGGCAGACGGGCCAGCTCCCCGGCACGCCGAACGGCAGGCGAGCTGCCGACGGCCTCGACTACGCAGAACAGTCGGCGGCCTCCCATCGACTGGGCAGTGGACACGGATGGCCGGGAGCGTCATAGTGATGCATTGACCCTATCCAATCCTCGTGGGGGACGTGCTGCCCCATCGACCCAACCACCACGCAAGCGGAATCAGCCGCGTCCGCACTGGCTGGTATATGTTGGCGGTATCATGTTTATCATGATCCTGGCGTGGGTAGGTCTCAGTGCCCTGACAAACTGGTGGCAAGGAGTAGAAGAGAATTTACAGTACGGTATGCCGCGTACTTACCAGGTGGATGCCGTGGTTGGCCATAACGATTCGCCCAGTAATCCCAGCCATTTTATCGCCATCAACCTTCATCGTCATATTGAAATTATCGAATTTCCCGGTGGCGATGCGACAAAAGCGCGGGTATATATCGGGCCAACACTACTTGGGCCAAACCAGGATCTGACACCCGTGACGCTTACATTCAAGGATGTCAATGGAGATGGGAAACCGGACATGATCGTGAACGTGCAGGACGCTCATATCGTCTTTATCAATGATGGTACGGAGTTCAGACCAGCACATCCGGGCGAGAAAATACAGCTCTAGTCGGTGGCTGGAATACCCATCTCTCCCTATCTGATACTAAATAGAGCGACGGGTCATCACTGTGATGAAGCCTGTCGCTCTATGCTATCTCTGTGCTATTCCTGCATGCCTGCCTCCCTCTTGCAGTCCCCTCTTGTCGGGACCGTTCCATGAAATCCTGACAGGTTCAGGTTCAGGTTCAGATGAAGGTTTCCTTGTGCCAGGTGTAGCACAGGCGAGTATCGCAAAGATGAGCATCCAACCAAGCAGAAGTCCGATAAGAATCCAGAGCAGTAACGTTTGTACCATTGTGATGAATGCATCCTCTTTCAGGCGGTTTCAGGCGAGAAGCGGCATTGGCCTCCTGTAGTAACTCAACGAAAGAAATAGATGAAATTAACACAGGCCGCCATGGCACTTAGCCCATCTGTCAGAGCTTCTGCTGCCATGAGAAGGAACTCTTATTGTGGATGACGAAGTATGATGTGGGAAAGTTTCAACCCATCTTGTTCTTTTAAGCAAAACCTGTCACAATAGTGTATGATGCGATGAGTTCCCTCTGTGAACGGTGAAGGAAAAGACAAAAGGTATGGACTCTACAAAATGGCAGCGCAGACGCGACATCCTGATCAGTATTATCTGTATCGGTGTGATCGTATGGGTGTCCTGGAAGATCGCGGGGCAATTTTTTGACACGATCATCATTTTGCTGTTATCGATGGCCATTGCCTTCTTATTATCGCCGCTAGTCAATTTTTTAACCAGGTATAAGGTGCCGCGTGTGGTGGCAACAGTGCTGGTCTACGTCATTGTGCTGGCCATTCTGGGGGCCATTGGCTATGGCCTGATCTTCTCACTCATTCAGCAGGTGGTTTTGTTTTCTACTACCGTACAGGGTTTTCTGCAAAATGCGCCAACTGACATCTCGAATCTCTCTTCAACCTTGATCGCCCAGGCCAATCAGGCCGGCATTACCACCGATCAAATTAAGCAGGCGGTGTCGTCTGTTACCAGTCCGTTATTAAGCTTCGCTACCAGTCTCCCCACGAATGTCATCAACATTGTCACCGCTATCGCCAGCGCGTTGATCAATATCTTGCTGGTCATTGTTATCAGCTTTTATCTGACGGTGGATGGCAGGCGTATCCGCGACGGCATTATGAGTATTGTGCCGGAGCGTTCCAAAGAGCATGCGCTCCTCTTTGAGGACGCTCTGAATCGCGTGGTGGGCAACTATATTCGCGGGCAACTGACATTGGCCCTGATTATCGGCGTTTTATCGGGTATTGTCTGCCTGATCACCGGGCTAGGCCAGTTTGCCCTGCTCGTAGGTGTTATGGCTTTCCTCTTTGAAACCATTCCAATGGTGGGGCCGATGCTGGCCTCCATCCCTGCCATCATCCTCTCGCTCCTGCTCCCGGCGGCTTTTCCGCGCACCTTCTGGGTCATCGGGGCTTTTGTCGTGATTCAGGCGATTGAGAGTAATGTGCTGGGGCCACGCATCGTCGGGCACGCCGTTGGCCTGCATCCGGTGGCCTCCATTCTAGCCCTGATCGTTGGCACACGCCTGTTCGGTGCCTTCGGGGCCTTGCTGGCGACGCCCATCGTGGCGGCGGCCTGGGTGGTTATCGCCAGCCTGTATCGCTCCGCGCGCGGAGAGACGGCGGATCAGATTCTCGCTCGCAAGCGGGCATCCTGGAGCATTGCTCGCCCCACCGGTATGTTGATCAATAGTCTGCGCAAGCCAGGTATCACCATTCCTCTAGGGGCCGACGACCAGCCAATGGAGCAGGAAGATCAGGAAGAACCAGATGTCTGGAAAGATGTCCACGAGAAAACACCCTCTCCATAGAGACCGGATCATCCCGTCCAGCGCGATTGATCGCGCGTCACTGTAGCCCCCTCCATCCCTGTCGCAAGGCGGCACATCCGGTTCACATGGGGATGCCTGGCAAACAATTGTAGACGCGATCCATCGTGCGCCGAACAACATCTATCATGTCCCTTGACTTTCAAGACGGTCACTACGAGATGATCGCTTGCAGTCGAAGAATTTTATCATTACGCCTCTCAATCCGAGGCAAATTTGCGCCGCAGTTCCTCTTCGCCCTCACGTGTTACCACTGCATATATCTCGTCGTTGGCCTGAATTTCGGTTTCGGCAGTGGGGAAAATCGGCTCCTTGTCACGAATAATCAGCACAAGTGTGCCGCGACGAGAGAGATTAATCTGGCTCAGCGTCTTGTTGACGGCAGGTGAGGTCACAGGCACTGTCAGAGTGACGATTTCCAGACCGGCGTGTTGCAGAGTCATTAGATTCACAAAATGCGCACCCGGCAACTCCGACTCGATCTGCGACAGGATAGTGCGCGTAGGGCTGACGATAAAATCAATGCCTAGCTTGTAAAACAGCGCCTCGTGCTTAGGGTTATTGATACGAGCTATCGTGCGACCAACATGAAAGCGCTTTTTGGCCACCTGACAGATCACCAGATTATCCTCGTCCTCACCGGTCACGGCGATAACGATATTGGCACGCTGCGCGCCCGCCTCATCCATCACACGAGCCTCGCAGGCATCACCGCGCATAACGACACCCTGATCCAGTTCTTCGCTGAGTGCCTGGGCGCGCGTACTATCCTTCTCTAAAAGCAAGACCTCGTGACCGCGCTGCAACAGATTTTTAGCGAGGTAGTAGCCAACCTCGCCACCACCCCCGATAATGATATACATAAAACTCGCTCCTGACCTTTGCTTTTTTCTCTGTTCGCCTCTTCTGGCCCAAACAACAGATAGGATAGCGTGGCGGCTATGGCGTCACTACCCACGAAACTTGTTTGCCTTCCAGTTTGTGCATCAGAAACTCCGCTCCAATGATGGTAGGAGAGAAAGTTTCCAGGCCGAGGTCTTTATAAATATCCTGCCGAATGGGATCGTAAATGCGGCAAACCACCTTCTTCACATGAAAAATCTCTTTCGCAATCTGGCTGGCCATAATATTGCGGTTATCGCCATTGGTGACAGCCGCAAAGGCGTCCGCCTGCTCTATACCAGCGCGTCTCAGTACCTCCTCGTCGGTACCGTTGCCCTGAATCTTATCGCCACCAAACTGCGAATCCAGACGCTGAAAGGAATCGTTACTGCTATCGATAATGGTTACTGCGTGACCGGCCTGGTCGAGAAGATGCGCCAGTTGAGCGCCAACGCGACCGCAGCCAAGAATTACCACTCTCACACTTTACCTCCTGTCGATGTTCGGCATCGACGTGGTTCTATCAGGCAATAGAATATCACCGTGCTTCATTATAACATTAAGATAAAGAGTGAGGCAGGGTAGTTGAGGGCAAGGCATCCACGACGATGCCCTGTCCTCCACCATCTTCCCTTCTGTGATAAGATAAGTACGAAATGCCTCTTAAAAAGACAGGGTGTGTTATTCTCAACAACCAGAAAAGAATAGAAAATATGTTATGACTATTATTGACTATCGTGGTCATGATCTCATCATTATCCCCGATAAAAAGATAATCCAGCTTCCGACACCCGCGCTGGTACAAACCCTCTTTGGCACCTGTTTATCAGCAGAGATACGCGCGGCGTTGGAACGTGATAAGCGACAGGCCTTTTTACGCACACGGCCATTACATTTTCACGCAATCAAGCAAGCTCTACAAGCCCAGCAGATACCCTTCACGATAGCCTTCGAGGAACGCCCCCTTTTGCCTTTTGCAACCACCTTACAAGTGAAGCCACGCCCCTATCAAGACGAGGCCCTGGCATGCTGGCAAGCAGCCGGAAACGCGGGCGTTGTGATCCTGCCCACAGGCGCGGGCAAAACACTGGTAGCGGCCATGGCCATTCATCAAACCGCTCTGTGGACACTGGTCGTCGTCCCAACGCTCGATCTTTTGCAACAGTGGCGCGCCTCGCTGACCTCCGCGCTCTCTTTAACGACAGATGATATCGGCATCTTCGGCGGGGGAGAAAAGGAAGTAAAGCCAATCACCGTGATTACCTATGACTCCGCCGCGCTCTATACCCACGAACTAAAACGCTTTGGCCTTATCGTCTATGACGAATGCCATCATCTCCCGGCCCCCACCTATCGTCTCATCGCCGAAAGCGCCTTTACACCGTTCCGCTTAGGGCTGAGCGCAACGCCGGAGCGCAGCGATATGATGCACATCGACCTGGACGACCTCATCGGGCCAGAGGTCTACCGCCGTTCGCCAACGGAATTAACCGAGGGGAAGTATCTGGCACAGTTCAAAGAGCAGCGTGTATATGTGGCGCTGTCGCCAGAGGAGCAAGCACGCTATGCTGAGCTGCATGCCATCTACCGGAGTTTCTTGCAGCGCCGTCGCATCGCCATTCGCACGCCCGAAGATTTCCAGCGCAAGCTGGTCTACTTAAGCGCGCGCGACCCCGAAGCCAGAGCCGCTCTATTAGCCTGGCAAGAAACTCGCAACATCGCTATGAATGCTCCCGCCAAATATCATGAGATTGAGCGACTCTTGCAGCACCATGCCGCCGATCAGTTAATCCTTTTCTCCGAGTACAATGTCGTGGTCAACGAGATCAGTCGGCGTTTCTGTTTGCCTAGCATCACGTACAAGACCCCTGCTGAAGAGCGGCGCATTATCCTTGACCGTTTCCGCTCCGGTCAGTACAGCAAGCTCGTCACCGGGCGCGTCCTCAACGAAGGTGTAGATGTGCCCGATTGCCGGGTTGCCATCATTGTGAGTGGCAACAGTACCAGGCGCGAATACATTCAGCGCCTGGGCCGTATTCTCCGCCCCAAAGACGGCGAAGCCCTGCTCTATGAGCTGATCACAAGCGGCACAACAGAAGAGAATATAGCCAGGCGCAGGAAGTAGTATATCGCTAATAGTAAGGCCGCAAAGCGGGCAGGATGACGAGTGCCGTGGAAAAGAGCCGGACAGTGAGCGTGGCTCAAGCAGATGTTCACTCGGATTGAGATACTGCTGCAAGGCAAGGCACTCGCCTGGGGTACCCCGCCTTGCGCTCGCCCCGCTCACTGTCATCTGCTCGCGGCAGGCTAGCGCTCGATGATCTCGACGGAGAGTAGTCTGTCGCCGGGCTGGCGGTCGCGCATGGGATCGCGTTCGCGGATGGAGCGCAGGACATCCATGCCCTTCGTGACCTGGCCGAAGACGGCATGTTTGCCGTTCAGATGCGGCGTTGGGCCATAGGTAATGAAGAATTGTGAACCATTGGTATTGGGGCCAGCATTGGCCATAGAGAGTATACCGGCCTTGTCGTGTTTGAGAGCCAGTGCGCTGCGCTCGTCATTGAAGCGATAGCCGGGGCCTCCGCGCCCGGAGCCTTCGGGATCACCACCCTGGGCCATGAAGCCGCTGATGACGCGATGGAAGGTGGTGTTGTTATAAAAGCCCTCACGTGCCAGGAAGACAAAGTTATTGACGGTGATGGGGGCCTCTCTGGCGAAAAGCTCGATCTCGATATCGCCCTTCTCAGTGTGCATGAGCGCAGTGTAGTGCTTCGACGGATCAATTTGCATCGCCGGAGCTTCACGATATTGTTTTGCCACAAGCATTCTCCTTGTAAAAAGATAGGGGATCGATGTACCGGCAACTAACAGTACATCGATCCCTACCACACGCAATAAGTGTGATAGCTGTCTAAACGTTACGGGGCCGCGACGACTATCAGATGATCGATAACGTCGGGCTTAATATTTTTGCTAGAGGCGCTGTCGCCAGGGCCTTGAATTGACTTGACGACATTCATCCCCTGAACAACGTGTCCGAATAGATTATACTGTTTTGGCAGCGAAGTGTTGTTGGTCACGTTGATAAAAAACTGGCTGCCGCTATTATCCGTTCCGGTGGACGGTTTGGCCATCGCAATCGTACCGGCGGTGTAGTTGCCCTGCACTGGCTCTGCTGGCAGGCTATAACCGGGGCCGCCGGAGCCGGTACCGGTGGGGTCGCCCGACTGAATGATGCGGAAGGTGCCCGTTTGCAGCACGCGATGGAAGGTGAGTCCGTCATAGAAGTGGTGTTGCGCCAGGAAAACAAAATTGTTCACCGTAATCGGGGCCAGTTTGGGGTCGAGTTCCACAACAATGAGGCCGCGATTGGTATTAATGCCCGCGCAATAGACCTTGTTCTGATTAATGCTCATCGCGGGTGCCGCATTATACGTGTGCTGTGTGGCCTTAATAGTGGCGGCACTCGGCGCAGGGGCTGTGTCGGTAATCTCTTTGAGCACGCTGGCTTGCAGACAAGGTGAGGCGACGGCGGTCTTTTTTGGTAGTGCGAAAGGGCCAACATGGTTATAATAGAGTAGCCCGACCGCTAGCGCAAGAAGGATCAGGATGATGGCGGTGGCCCAGGGATAACGAGCAATGCCACGAGCCGGAGGCTTATAGCCGGGTCCGCGTTTGCGCGCTGAGTCATCTACCTCCTTTTTTGGTAGCTGGGTAGCGTGCGCCCTGGCAATCCTGGCGGCACGTCTCGTTTCGGCACGTTTACTGGTTTTAGGCATGAGGTTAGTCTATAACTCCTTCTCTGTAAAGCACGAACCCACGTTGTTCTTATTGCTGCTTATAATAAACGTCTCTTGAGATTGGGTCAAGTCCTTTCCATTATTGTACCCTTGACATCACCCTCCGCCAGATAATATGCTGTATGCCAGTAGAGATACTTTACTTTGTTGATAGAGTAACTCAACAATGTAAGGCTACACAACTGCAATCGATGATATCTTCAAAATGATGAAAAACAAGGAGGAAGTATGGCCGAAACAACTGGCTACGCCCACCCGGAAGTGCTGGTCGATGCCGATTGGGTAGAGCAGCACCTGAATGATCCGAAGGTGCGCATTATTGAGGTTGATGTCGATACCAACGCCTATAACGAGGGGCATATCCCCGGCGCGGTGGGCTTCAACTGGAAAAAGGACTTGCAGGATCAGGTGATACGTGCCCCACTGAGCAAGGAGCAGTTAGAGAACCTGCTCGGCAATGCAGGTGTTAGCAATGATACCACGATTGTGCTTTATGGCGATAACAACAACTGGTTTGCCGCCTGGGCCTTGTGGGCCTTCAAATACTATGGGCACGAGGACGTGCGCTTGCTGAACGGTGGTCGCGCAAAGTGGCTGGCCGACAGGCGCGAAATCACCACCGAGGTGCCTTCTTATCCACGCACACAGTATGTGGCGAAAGACCCGAATAACGATATTCGCGCCTTCCGCGACTATATCATAAGCCGTCTGGGTAAAGAAGACCTGGCCCTGGTCGATGTGCGTTCTCCCGCTGAATATAGCGGCGAGCTGCTGGCCCCGGCCAACCTGCCGCAGGAGGGTGCGCAGCGTGGCGGCCATATTCCCGGCGCGGCAAATATTCCCTGGTCGCTGGCGGTGCGCGAGGACGGCACCTTCAAGTCTCCTGAAGAGCTAAAGGCGCTCTATGAGAGCAAGGGTATTGTAGGGGATAAGGAAATCGTGGCCTACTGTCGCATCGGCGAGCGTTCGGCCCACACCTGGTTCGTGCTGACGCAATTGCTCGGCTACCCGCATGTGCGTAACTACGATGGTTCCTGGACGGAGTGGGGCAGCCTGATCGGCGCGCCCATCGAGAAATAAGATCGTAAGACGGTACCGTGAGCGGCAGGCAGAACGCAACCAGGGTACCCGCCAGAAGTGACCTTACAATGACAACGGGCGGAAACAGTACCGTATCTTTGTAGGGGTATTTCTGGTGAGTACCCTGTCTCGTTTCTGTGAAAAAACCGTTTGTTCAGGCGACGATTTCGTCTGAGAAGAAGTGAACCCAGAGGACACAGACGGCCAGCCCCCCGACCAGGGTGAAGAACCCGACGGCACCGGCAGCTGTATTATTCGGATCCTTATACGGATAGAAGATAATCAGGGAGAGCCAGATAATTGTGATTACCGAGGTCAGGCTCAGCTTGGTCGTCTCCGTGCTGGAGCGATAGTAGATATGGTACAGCACCAGTACGAGCAGGCCGATGATGAGCGTCATTACCGGCAACGGCGTAGTAATGCTTCCATTATCCAGCCAGTCTACATATAAAGTAGGCTTAATGAAGATAAAGCACAATATCCATACAATGGTGAGGAAGACTGCTCCCAGCACCTTGCGTGTCTCTATTGAGGACCTCACGATAAAAGCTCCTTCTGAAAAATACCTTTGCCTCTACACACGGCCTATGCGGAGCGCGGCACCTTTGTCCGTGTGCAGAAGTAGCGACATGACATATGGATTTTTTGGTACGCCAGCATCCTATGAATAGTGCGTACTCGTATTTTAGTCCTTGTGTCCAAAGAAATCAACTCTTCTTCGCAGCCTATTGATGATAATAGGCGCAAGCAATGCGAGCCGCCCAGGTGGCGTTGTTGAGCAGCAACGCTTTGTTGGCCTCCACGCTTTCGCCGCCGGTCAATTCGGCCACACGCGCCAGCACGAAAGGGGTGGTAGCGGAACCGTGAATGCCGCGTTCCCGTGCCTGACGCAAAGCCTCCTGTGTCGCCGCCTCCAATCTGTCGGCCTCCAGCGCATACTGCGTGGGAATGGGGCAGGTGACAACGATGCCATGCAATTCGCACGCCCACTGCACACGCGCTATTTCGGCCAGCAGCGCCACATCGTCGGCGCGGTGCGGCAGACGGCGTCCACTGGAACGCACGTAGAAGGCCGGTAGTTCGTCGGTCTGCCAGCCGATAACCGGCACGCCTTGCGTTTCCAGATACTCCAGCGTCAGATCCAGGTCGAGAATCGACTTGGCCCCCGCGCATACTACCAGTACGGGCGTGCGGCTCAACTCGGTCAGGTCGGCGGAAATATCCATGCTGCGTTCGGCCCCACGATGCACGCCGCCGATGCCACCCGTGGCGAAGAAGCGAATCCCGGCCATGCTGGCACATAGCATCGTTCCGGCCACCGTCGTCGCGCCCAGGCGTCGCGCCGCCAGCGTTATCGCCAGATCGCGCCGACTGACCTTCTGTACCTGCGCCGAGGGCGTGGTCGCCAACTGCTCAATCTCCAGGCTTGATAGTCCTACCCTGATTTTCCCATCGAAGAGTGCGATGGTGGCGGGCACGGCTCCCTCGGCACGAATGGCCGCCTCCATCGCCTGCGCAATCTCGATATTGGCCGGATAGGGCAGACCATGTGCTATCACCGTCGATTCCAGCGCCACTACGGCCCGCTTCTCCGCCAGCGCCGTCTGTACTTCGTCAGACAGCACGAGATAAGGTATTGTTTGTTGCATTGTCCCCTCAAATATGTAGCGATAATGTCGATGACGTAATCATAGCAGTCTGGAGCCAGCAAAGACAAGCATATTACTATCGAAACACAAAAAAGGTTGCTAAGGGATATGGTAATAGTGACTAATCACTACTTACCTGTTCTTACATAAGCTGATCAGTCACTGTCGTCGGCATCGGTTTGTGGACATATTTTTCTTCCAGAATAAAGCAGAAGCGCATCGCTAGCTCCTCCACAGGTGTCTGCGATCAAGATGGATAGTTTTCCCTGCGACCCGTGTTATCTAAATAGAGATAGTTTAGCCATAAGTATACGCCGATTTATACTGTTTGACTATGAGATGGCTAATATCCTACACAACAAACCCACGTCTATGATGAGCGGGTACACGTACTGGTTTCTACACTCGAAAGGGCATGGTATAATAGATGCTATGAAGGATAACGATGCTGATACTAAAATGGCTGGTAGAAGCTGCCATCCATCGTGCATAGGCCCACTCTATCGCGCCACTATTGAGCGCTACCTGCTGGCTGCCGGGTAGCGCAGTTGATCTCCCCTGCTCTTTTTTCTTCGATCACCAGGGATGTGCCGCATGCCGTCTCATCGTGATTGTGTTATGACCTTACCTATCTGTGTGTGATGATACTTACTATCTGCGTGGGTAATTATGAACGAAGAGGACGAAGAAACCGATGAACCTGATGGACAAACTCGCCAACGTGGCGAAACGTTATGAAGCATTAAACGACCTGCTGTCACAACCGGATGTGCTGGCGGATGTCTCCTTGCTTCAGCGCTATGGGCGTGAACGTGCTGAACTCGAAGCGGTTGCACAACACTACTATGATCTGCTCAAGACAGAGCAGCAGATTGCTGAGGCACAGGAACTGGCCGAGGGCGACGAGCCGGAACTGCGCGAGCTGGCCTATGAAGAGGTGGAGCGGCTCAAGGCGGAGCGCGAGCGGCTGCTTGAAGCGGTCAAAATACTGCTGCTGCCCAAAGATATCATGGATGAGAAGAACGCCATTGTGACCATTCAGGCGGGGGCGGGCGGCGACGAGGCGGCCTTGTTTGCCGGTGAACTCTTCCGCATGTATGCGCGCTACGCCGATCTGCACCGCTGGAAGATCGAGGTGCTGGACAGCAACGAAACCGGCCAGGGCGGCATCAAGGATATCACCTTTGTGGTGCGTGGCAAAGGGGCCTATAGCCGCTTGAAGTACGAGGGTGGCACGCATCGCGTCCAGCGCGTGCCCGTGACCGAGGCCAACGGGCGCATCCACACCTCGACGGCCAAAGTGATTGTGCTGCCGGAAGCCGACGATGATATTCAGATCGATATTAAAGAGAGCGATCTGCGCATCGATGTCTACCGCTCGACGGGGCACGGGGGCCAGAGCGTCAATACGACCGACTCGGCGGTGCGCATCACGCATCTGCCGACGGGGCTGGTGGTGACCTGTCAGGATGAGAAATCGCAGTTGAAGAACAAGCTCAAGGCGCTCAGTGTCCTCAAAGCGCGTCTGTGGGACATGGAGGAGGCGCGCCGCCAGGAGGAATTGAGCAAGAGCCGCCGCTCACAGGTGCAGATGGGGGATCGCAGCGAGAAGATACGCACCTACAACTTCCCACAGGATCGCGTGACGGATCACCGCATTGGTTATACGCGCCATAACTTGCCGGGGGTCATGAACGGTGAACTGGACGAGTTCATCGACAATCTGATCACCGTCGATCAGGCCGATAAGCTGCAAAACCTGTTTGAGGAAGCAAAGGCGGTGTAATCGATGATGCTGCTTGAGCAACCACAATCGATACGCACGATTTTTTTTGACGCCGGCTTCACGCTGCTGCGCTCGGCTGAATCGACGCCGGAGGTCTGCCGCCGCATCAGCGCCCAGCTTGGCCTGCACCTGGATATTGCGGCGGTGGAGCAGCGCATGATGGACGCGGAGGACTACTTTTTGCGTCAGGCGCGGCTCAACCGCCATACCTGGGCCAGCGAGCAGGCCATCAGAGAGTTCTGGATTGGCTACTATATGAACCTGCTGCGCCCTTTTGTGGAGGAACATGACGAGCCGCGCCTGTACAAACTGGGAGTTGCGATTACCGACGAGTACCAGAACCATACAACCTGGATGGTCTATGATGACGTGCTGCCTGTGTTGAAAGCCTTACGGCAGCGCGATTATCACCTGGGCATTATCTCCGATTGGGGCATCTCGCTCGGCCCCATTCTGCGCAATCTCAATCTCACCCGCTATTTCGATAGTTTGCTGATCTCGGCGGTGACGCGCCATGCCAAGCCCTCGCCCATGCTGTATGAGATGGCCTTGCAACGCGCCAATGCCATTGCCGACTATACCCTGCACATCGGAGATTCCTATATTCATGACGTATTGGGGGCGCGCGCGGTCGGCATGACGCCCGTTCTGTTGGATCGCGCGCGTCGTGTCGAGGCCAGCAGTGTAGATTGTTTGCTTGTGCATTCGCTTTACGAATTACTTGAGCTACTGGAGGTACCTGTTCCATGAAGGAAACTACCACTACACGCGGCACAATCCTGCTGGCCATTGCCACGCTTGGTGTCACTGCCAGCGCCCTCACGGCGCTGGGAAAGTATGTGCGTCGTGAGATTCTGCGACGCGGTTATCCCTCATGGGAGGAATGCCGCTGCGAATTTAAGGATAGCGATACCATTTTCCAGGTCTGGTACAGCACGCACAAACGGCAAGGCGAAACGATTGTCGCCCACGAGTGGGGTACCTATCTGACGCACCCCGCGCCCTGGTTGCGCCGCTTTCTGCACTATGGCAGTCAGGTGATAGCGGCGCTCAATCCAGGCAATCGCTATCTGGAGCGTGTGACGCTCAGTCCGCAGGAAGCCTATCAATTCGCACGTCTGCTGCGCTCAGCGCTCGCAGAGGCGGACAACGAAGAACTGTATTTGCCGGACGCACAGATCGTCTGGCGGCGCGAAATCCTGCATTTCCCTGGCTATCCCTTTGGGGTCTGCACACGTCGTCTCTATCCCTCACATGTTCCACGCGAACGCGCCGACGAGGCGCTGCCTATTCCCGCGCTCTGGGATCCCCAGCGTGACCTGCCCCTACCGACCGAGGGGCCATTGCTAGAAACACCGCCGGGCACGCGCATCGACCTGATCGGCTGCACGCCCTCGCAAATCTCGTACTGCACGGCCCGTCTGCATACAGCACAGCCCTGAACGACTCAGCCCGAATATACGAAAAAGAAGTTTATTGCGTGACTAGCCCGTTCTGTTTACGTAGGGGCGTCGGAGATATGAGCGTAGATACCGTGTTAAAATACATCGAGTTGGGGCAGGATTGAAGCAGAGAGACAAAATGCCTCGTTTCCTCGCCCACTCGTCCCTCTCTCGAAAGGCCCGGAGCGTTGAGAAGCTCTGATAAAAACGCCAAAAAAACTTGACAACAACTCTTTTGACGGGTATAATTTTAGCAATTTGAGATCAGTTCCCAGACAGTTTGCGATAGGGTATAACATAGCATTATTATGGCTTTTTACATCTGGCTACAGGCACACAAGGGAAGAATGCGGCAAGCGCCTCACCTCACCCATCATGGCAATGGGCCGGATGTCGTTTTTCTGGATATGTTGTTTCCTCACCCCACAGATTCAGGGGTGAGGAATTTTTTTTTGACCATTGCAGCTAGCTTCCCCATCGGTTCAATCGCTCAATTGGACAGCGGTGAGGGAGGAAAGTATGACCTGTCAACAGGTTGTGTTGTATGGAACGCTAAACAGTAGCAGCAAGCGGAGGAGCAACACATGTTACAGATTCCATCTCAACCCGGTCACATAGAACGACTGCGCGGGAATTTTACCGGTAAAGACATTCTCTCGCTAGAACAGTTCTCGGCTGAAGATATACAGACGGTCTTTGAGGTGACACATGAAATGAAACGCATCGCGGTCAACCATCTTCCCTCGACGCGACTGGCGGGCCACCTGCTCTCGTTGCTCTTCTTCGAGCCGTCGAGTCGCACCTTCGGTTCGTTCTGCGCGGCCACCAAATACCTGGGCGGTCAGACGCTGGATATCCAGAATCCTGAGACGGTGACCTCGGTATATAAGGGCGAGACGTTTGAGGATACGATCCAGGTGTTTGAGGCATATTCCAGCGCGATTGTGCTGAGGCATAAGCAGGTCGGCGCTGCTCAACGTGCTGCCGAGGTGGCCGATGTTCCGGTGATCAACGCGGGTGATGGCAATAACGAGCATCCCACGCAGACGCTGCTCGATCTATACACGCTCTATGAACGTTTCGGGCGTCTGGATCATTTGACAGGTCTGCTGGTTGGTGATCTGCTGAATAGTCGCACGCTGCATTCGCTGATGCGCGGTCTGGCGCTCTTCCCCAACAACACCGTCTACCTGCTCGCGCCGCAACGTCTACGCTTGCCTGGAGACGACATCTTGAGCCTGCGCGCGCGTGGCCTGCGTATCGTTGAGCTTGCCCGCGAAGAGGATATTCCGCGCGATTGCCATTTCTGGTACTGGACGCGCATTCAGAAGGAACGCTTTGCCTCACTGGACGACTATCAGCAGGCCGAACAGCAGCGCTTCGTGGCGACGCCGGAACTGCTGGCACGCTATGCCAGCGATGACATGATCCTGATGGATCCCTTGCCGCGCGTCGGTACGATTGACCCGGCGGTTGACCGCGATGAGCGCGCCGTCTACCTGCGTTCACAGATCAGAAATGGACTCTACACCCGCATGGCGCTGCTCGCGCTTGTGTTGGGCCGGGCATAAAGGAGATATACAATGCTACAACAGCAGATGTTCATAGATACGCAAGATGAAATTGAGAGCGTAAGGTGGTCATTGACGCAAGGTGTGTTGCTGTTGGAAGACGGGACGGCGTTTGAGGGTATGTCGTTTGGCTATGAGGGGGACATTTCCGGTGAGGTGGTCTTCTGCACGGGCATGGTCGGCTATCCAGAAGCAATCACCGATGCCTCGTTCGCGGGCCAGATTCTGGTGATGACTTATCCCCTGATCGGCAACTATGGAGTACCCGATCAGCAACGGTGGGAGAGCGAGCGTGTGCATATCGCGGCTCTGATCGTCTCCGATTACACGACCATGCCCTCGCACGCGCAAAACGTGCAGACGTTAGGGGCGTGGCTGCGCGAGCAGCATGTCCCGGCGCTGGAGATCAAGGACACGCGCCTGCTGACACAACACATTCGTCGTCATGGCACGATGCTGGGCAAGATCATTTTTGACGCCGACGTGCCGTTCCACGATCCCAATAATGACAATCTGGTAGCGCGCGTCTCGACCAACGAAGTGACGATAGAGGGCAATGGCGACACGACGATTGTATTGATCGATTGCGGAGCCAAGCGCAACATTGCGCGAAGCCTTGTGCGGCGCGGCGTGTGCGTCATCACCGTGCCGTGGGATTACGACCTGTTCGCACCGGAACGCCCATTTGCTTTTGATGCCATTCTGGTGTCTAATGGCCCCGGCAATCCAAAGATGGCGACCAAGACGATTGCGACATTGCGCGAGGCCATGCGGCGCGACGTGCCCATACTTGGCATCTGCCTCGGCCATCAACTGCTGGCGCTGGCGGCGGGCGGCGATACCTATAAGCTGAAATTTGGGCATCGCAGCCAGAATCAGCCGTGTCTGTTGCAGGGGACGAAACGTTGTTACATCACGACGCAGAATCATGGCTTCGCCGTTGGTACGCTGCCGCCGGACTTTGAGGCGTGGTTTGTCAATGCCAACGATGGCAGCAACGAGGGCATGCGGCACTCCCACAAGCCCTGGCTTTCGGTACAGTTTCATCCAGAGGCCACACCCGGTCCGATGGATACGTCCTGGATCTTCGATCTATTCCTGGCCCAGGTGCAGTCTGTAAGAGGAAATCGTGGATAACGCAACAGTGGAACAAAACGAGCAAACAACAATAAAAAACGAATTGCGTAAAGTATTGCTCTTGGGCGCAGGCGCGCTCAAGATTGGGCAGGCGGGCGAATTTGACTACTCCGGCTCACAGGCGCTCAAGGCGCTGCGCGAAGAGGGCATCAAGACAGTGCTGGTCAATCCCAATATCGCCACCATTCAGACCTCGCGCGAACTGGCCGATGAGGTCTACTTCCTGCCCGTGACGCCTTTTTTCGTGGAGAAGGTGATTGAGAAGGAGCGCCCCGATGGTATCCTGCTCTCCTTCGGTGGTCAGACAGCGCTGAACTGCGGTGTCGAACTGTACCGCACAGGCGTCCTGGAAAAGTATCACGTGCGAGTGCTGGGTACACCGGTAACGGCGATTATTCTGACCGAAGATCGCCAGGAGTTCGCACAGCACCTGCATTCGATTAATATTCCAACGCCAATAAGCCGCAGCGCGGAGACGCTGGATGAGGCGTTGCAGATCGCGCGCGAGATCGGCTTCCCGGTGATGGTGCGTGCGGGCTTCGCGCTCGGTGGTCAGGGATCGGGCATTGCTACCAATGAACAGGCATTGCGTGAGATCGTCACGGGTGCGCTGGCCTTCGCGCCGCATGTGCTGGTGGAACAGTATTTGCATCACTATAAAGAGGTCGAATACGAGGTAGTGCGTGACCGCTATGATAACTGTATCACCGTCTGTAACATGGAGAACATGGACCCGCTCGGCATTCATACCGGGGAGTCCATTGTGCTGGCACCGAGCCAGACGCTGAACAACGAGGAATATCACCTGCTGCGCACCGCCGCCATCACGATTGTCAAGAGCCTGGGCATCGTTGGCGAGTGCAACGTGCAGTTTGCGCTGAATCCGCGCAACTCGTCCTACTATGTGATCGAGGTCAACGCACGTCTCTCACGTAGCTCCGCGCTGGCAAGCAAGGCCACCGGCTACCCGCTGGCCTACGTGGCGGCCAAACTCGCGCTGGGCTATGGGCTGACCGAGCTAACGAATAAAGTGACCGGCGTCACGCAGGCTTGTTTTGAGCCGAGCCTGGACTATCTGGTCGTTAAGATACCGCGCTGGGACCTGGATAAGTTCAAGCGCGTGCAGGAGACGATTGGCACAGGCATGAAGTCGGTGGGCGAGGTGATGGGTATCGGACGCACCTTTGAAGAGGCATACCAGAAGGCCATTCGTATGCTCGACCAGGACCTGGATGGCGCAACCTCTGAGAAGGTCTTCGCCGGTCTGAGCGACGAAGAGATCATCGAGCAGTATCTGTACAGGCCGACACCGAAGCGCATGTTCGCCCTTGCCGTTGCGCTGAAAAACGGCATGTCGATTGAGAAGGTCTATGACATCACGGGTATCGACCCCTGGTTCCTGTACAAGATCAAGCATATTATTGACGCGGAGCAGGCATTGCAGGTCAGCAAAGACCTCTCGCTCCCAACGCTGTGGATGCTCAAGCAGATCGGTATCTCAGATAAGCGCATCGGCGAACTGGTGGGGAAGAGCGGCCTGGAGATTCGCGCGCTCCGTAAGACGGCAGGTGTTGTGCCTTCAATTTTCCAGATTGACACGTTGGCCGCCGAGTTCCCCTCAGAGACGAACTATCTGTACATGACGTATAACGGGCAGCATAACGATGTGCAGCCGTTGGGTCAGGACGGTGTGGTGATTATTGGCTCTGGTCCCTATCGCATCGGCTCCTCGGTCGAATTTGACTGGACGAGCGTCAGCACGGTGGCGGCGCTCAAGCGGCATGGCAAGCACGCGATTGTGATCAACTGCAATCCAGAGACGGTCTCCACCGACTATGACACGTCCGACCGGCTCTACTTTGAAGAATTAACCTTTGAGCGCATCGTCGACATCTGCGAGTTCGAGCAGCCCTGCGGAGCGATCGTCTCGGTGGGTGGGCAGACGCCGAATAATCGCGCCAAAGCCCTGCACAATTATGGCATCCACCTGCTGGGCACCGCCGCCGCCAATATCGACCGCGCGGAGAATCGGAGCAAGTTCTCGCATCTGCTAGACACGCTGGGCATTCGTCAGCCGGAATGGAACACCTTCACCAACACGGATGATCTGACGCGCTTCGCCGAGCGTGTGGGCTATCCGGTGCTGGTGCGCCCATCGTATGTCCTCTCCGGCAGCGCCATGAATATCTGCTACACGCAAGAGGAGCTATTGCGCTACGTGGAAGAGGCGTCAGCCGTCTCGCCGGAGCATCCGGTGACGGTCTCCAAGTTCTTTGAGAAGTTCAAGGAGATCGAGCTGGACGCAGTGGCGCAGCGCGGCGAGGTGAAAGCCTTCGTGATCTCAGAGCATATCGAGAACGCGGGTGTGCATTCCGGCGATGCCACCATTGTGTTGCCGCCGCAGCAGTTGAACGCTGAGACGCTGGGCAAGCTTGAGCAGGTCGGACGTGCCATTGCGCAGGCGTTGGAGATCACCGGCCCCTTTAATATCCAATTCCTCGCCAGAGATAATCAGGTCTACGTAATCGAGACCAATCTACGCGCGTCACGTACCTTCCCCTTCATCTCGAAGGTAACGGGCATCAACTTCATCGAACTCTTCATCGATGCGCTCTTCGTAGATGTGCCGACGATAGACGTGCCGCGACCGCGTTTTGTGGCCGTCAAAGCGCCGCAGTTCTCCTTCGCGCGTCTGACCGGAGCCGACCCCGTGCTGGGCGTGGAGATGGCCTCAACGGGCGAGGTGGCCTGCTTCGGCGAGGACATAGAAGAGGCGTACTTAAAGGCCATTATTGCCACAGGCGGGCATGTACCACAGCGCGGCATCTTCATCAGTCTGGGCGGCGACGAGAAGAAACGCGACTTTTTAGAGAGCGCGCATCTGCTCAAGACGTTGGGCATCCCGCTGTATGCAACGGAGAAAACCGCCGCGTTCCTGCGCCAGCATGGCATCGAGGCGACGACGCTGTACAAGATACACGAGCAGCAGGAGCCAAACGTGCTGAGCTACTTCCGCGACGGCAAGATTGATCTCGCCATTAACATTGTGGATGGACATATTAAAAAAGAACTCGACGACGACTATGCCATGCGCCGCTACGCCGTCGATTATAATATTCCCCTCTTTACCAAGATCAAGCAGGCGCGTCTGTTCGCCAGCGCCATTGTGAAGAAGCGGCTGGAGACCTTGCCGATCAAGGCGTGGGGAGAGTATGTGTGAGGATGAGCAGCATGAGTAATATACAACGCATCAATACGGACGTTTTAATCATTGGATCAGGTGGGTCGGGCCTGCGCGCGGCCATCGAAGCTGCGACGCGCGGAACGAACGTACTGATTGTGGCAAAGGAATTTTTGAAGGATGCCCACACGGGCTGGGCTATGGGCGGTATCAATGTGGCGATCAAAGCGCCCGCCACGCCGGAGATCCATTTTCAGGATACGATCAACGGCGGCTGGTATATCAATAACTACAAGCTGGCGCGCATCTTCGCGCAGGAGATGCCCGACCGCATCCACGATCTGGAGCGCTACGGCGTCAGGTTCGACCGTTTGCCCGATGGCACGTACTTCACGTGGGCCAGTGGCAAACAGAGCGCGCCGCTCAACCTGTGTGCGGGCGACTACACGGGCCGCGAGATGATGCAGGGCCTGCTGGCCGAGCTGGAGCGACAGCACAAACACGTCACGAAGTTAGAGCATCATTACGTGGCGCGCCTGCTCAAGCAAAATGGGCGCGTGGTGGGCGCATTTCTTATAGACATGAAAACTGGTGCATACAAGGTTGTGCAGGCGAAGGCGACAGTGGTAGCGACGGGCGGCGGAGGTCACATGTATCGTATCAATACCAACACACCCAGCAATACCGGTGAGGGCTATGCCTGGGCGCTGGATGTGGGGGCCGAGTTGATCGACATGGAGATGGTGCAGTTCCATCCCACCGGCATGGCCTGGCCACCGGAGAAGCGCGGCACGCTGGTGACGGAGAAGGTGCGCGGCAATGGTGGCATCCTCAAAAACAAATATGGCGAGCGTTTCATGCAGCGCTACCAGCCGCAGCGTCTGGAACTGGCCGGACGCGACGAGGTGACGCGCGCCATCTATCAAGAGATTCAGGAGGGGCGTGGCACCGAGCATGGCGCGGTCTACCTGGACACAACGCACTGGGAAGAGGGCAAGGTCGAGAAGCTGGTGCCCGATGTCTTTGCCGAACACATGGAGGTGGGCATCGACATTCGCAAGCAGATGATGGAGATTACGCCCTCGATGCATCACATGATGGGTGGTTACGTCATCAACGAGTGGGGCCAGACGACGGTGGACGGTCTTTACGCCGTCGGCGAGGTCACGACCAGCGTTCACGGCGCGAACCGTCTGGGCGGTAACTCTATCGCGGAGGGACAGGTCTTCGGGCGTCGCGCCGGTCTGCATGCCAGCGACTCCATACGTGGCATCGACGTGCCCGTGATTGGCGAGGCCATCATCGCCGCCGAGGTCGAGCAACTTGAGCAACTGCAACACAGGAGTGACGGCGTCAAACCGGCGGTCGTGCTGGACAAGATCAAGGATATCATGTGGCAGAATGTGGGCATCATCCGCGACGAAGGAAAGCTGCTGGTGGCGCAGCGCGTCATCAAAGAGCTACAGGAGGAAGCCGAACACCTGGGAGCCAGCAGCAGCGCCGAACTCCAGAACGCCCTGGAGGTGCGTGACATGCTCAAAACCGCGGAAGTAATTATCCTGGGCGCGCTCATCCGCACCGAGAGTCGCGGCGCACACTTCCGCTCCGACTATCCGCAAATGAACCCTGAGTGGGAGAAGAACATCCGCATTCGCAGGGACGAAAGCGGCAAACTGGTCACGCGCGTCACCCCGCCCGTGCGCGACTCGTAGGGGCGTGATGAAGCACGCGCCTACGGGATGGTCGAACCGGGCACAGGGCGTGATGAAGCACGCCCCTACGGGATGGTCGAACCGGGCATAGGGCGTGATGAAGCACGCGCCTACGGGATGGTCGAACCGGGCACAGGGCGTGATGAAGCACGCGCCTACGGGATGGTCGAACCGGGCATAGGGCGTGATAAATCACGCGCCTACGGGATGGTCGAACCTGGTACAGGGCGTGATAAATCACGC
>Ga0078972_1004790_pt1 | contig 36000 bp, 31 predicted proteins | sample YelNatPaOPGAMG01_FD_67568 | JGI IMG/M metagenome (GOLD analysis project Ga0078972, IMG submission 67568) | Hot spring thermophilic microbial communities from Obsidian Pool, Yellowstone National Park, USA - OP-RAMG-01 (SPADES assembly) (version 2) | ecosystem: Environmental > Aquatic > Thermal...
TTCAGGTAAACCAATTTATTACGTCCGAACGGCTTATTTTATAAATAATCTGTTCTCCAGCGATATAAAAAATTCTAATTTTAATTTCGTAGTTATAGATAATAGAAATAATGAAAAGATAGGAACGCTTACGAATGGCCTTTTTATCATTGATACCTCAAAAACACCAGAAAATTACAGGTTATCTGTAAATGTTCCAGAATATCCATTCGAGATAAAAGTTTACTATCCAGAAAGCCTGATATGGCAAAATTATATAAACTCATCTTTTGAAAGATGGCCTTTCGAAATTATCATTTTAATTTTGACAGTAATATTAAATATATTTTTATTAGTATTCCTTAAAGGTAGAGAGATGAATCTTAGGAGAATCATAGATTTTAGATCTTTACTCTCTCAAGTAAACCAATTATTACTAAATGTAGAAGATGAGTCAACATTGCTAAAATCAATTTGTGATATTGCAGTTAAATATGGCCATTTAAAGCTTGCTTTTATTGCACGGCCTGATGAAAATGATGTTTTTAGGATTTTAGCTTCAAGTGGTGAAACAGACTATGCCAATTCCATCTTTATCTCTGCCAACCCAAATATCCCTGAAGGTCAAGGTCTATCTGGCAGAACTTGGAGAGAAAAGAGATCTACATATAGCCAAACATTTGATAAAAAATCTTTTAATTATCCATGGAAAGAAGCTGCATCAAAGTTTGGCATAAAATCGAGTGCTACTATTCCTATCTTTAGAAATAAAGAAATATGGGCGAATTTTTCTGTTTATCACGGCAACGAGAATGTATTTAATGAAGATTTAAAAAATCTTTTAGAAGAGCTCTCAATGGACATTTCATTGGGCCTTGACAGATTAGATCTTAGAAAGAGAGAGAAAGAAATCTCAGAAATTAGAAAAAGTATTATTGAAAATGCTCTGATTGGCATTGCTCTTGTAAAGGATAGAAAATTTGTACAGGTGAATTCTAAATTTGCCCAAATTTTTGGTTACGAAAATACTGATTCTTTGACGGGAAAGACTACAAAAATATTATTTTTCGATCAAGATGAATATGATCGAATTGCAACAATATATGATAAACTCTTTCAAAATAAACGAATAGAGGCGCTTGAATTATTTCAACAGAGAGCTGATGGCAAAAAGATAATTTGTGAAGTTACTGCAAATGTATTAGATGAAAACGAAAAAACTTCTATCTGGACAGTTCAAGACATTACAGAAAGAAAGATACTCGAAGAGAAGCTTCGACAAAGTGAAGAGGACTATCGGCTTCTCTTTGAAAATCATAGTGCAGTAAAGCTATTAATTGATCCAGAAACAGGGAATATATTTGATGCAAACTATGCTGCTGCCAAATATTATGGATATTCAAGAGAAGAGCTAAAGAAAATGAACATAGCACAATTAAATACTTTTACAGAAGATAAAATTATAAAAGAGATGCTCAAAGCAAAAAATAAAAAGCAATCTCATTTTGAATTTAAGCACAAAAGAGCTGACGGCTCAGTAAGAGACGTAGAGGTATTTAGCAACCCCACCATGATGTCAGGAAGAGAATTGTTACATTCGATTATTTTTGATATAACAGATAGGAAAAAAGCCCAAATTGAACTAGAGAGAGCTTATTTTCTATTAAATAACATTATTGAAAACCTTCCAGATGCTACATTAGTAATTAATTCCGAAGGGTCGGTTATTGCGTGGAACAAATCCTTAGAAATTTTAACAGGGGTAAAAAAAGAGGATATGATAGGAAGGACTTATCTTGATTATTCAATATTGTTCTATCATACACCGCGCCCAATGCTTTCTAACCTCATACTTAGCCCTGATGAAAGTTTTGAAAAAGAAAAATACAAAATATTAGAAAAAAACAATGATACCATTTTAGCAGAAACCTTTGCTCCAAATATTTTAAACGGAAAGGGTGGTTTTTTATTCGTAGCAGTTTCAAAATTAATTGATAAAAATGGCAATGTTATTGGAGCCATTGAATCGATAAGAGATATTACAGAAAACAAAAATTTAGAAAAAAAGTTATATCATCTCTCTATCATGGATTCTTTGACATCATCATACAACAGAAGATACTTTGAACAAAGACTCGAAGAAGAAATAGAGAGAACTAAAAGAAATAAAATGCCGTTTTCTCTAATAATGTTTGATATCGACGACTTTAAGACTATAAACGACACATATGGGCATTCAATAGGAGATAAAGTTCTCATTAATATAGTTGAACTTGTAAAGAATAGAATCAGAAAAACCGATTTTATAGCTCGATGGGGTGGAGAAGAGTTTATGGTACTTCTTACAAATACAAATTTGCAATTTGCAGAAATGTTAGCTTTAGAGCTAAAGAATGGAATATGTAAATTGAATATACCCGAAATAGATTTTGTCACTGCAAGCTTTGGAGTTACAGACTTTCACCAAGACGACACTGTAAATTCGATAACTAAAAGAGTAGATGACCTAATTTATGCCGCAAAGGCTGCTGGCAAAAATTGTGTAAAGTGCGATCTAACATGACACTTCATTTTTTATCAAATATTTTTAAATTTAAATATTAACACTTTCTTAGTAAAACCAAATAAAATGCGCTCATATAGTATCCTGCTTTTCTTGCATCAAGTGAGAGCACCTTAGCTGCAAGAGGGATAATTGGTGTCTAAGAAAGCCTGCCAAAATAAGTAAATATTTTACAATAAAATTTCTAATTAAAATAAAGTTATAGATTAATCATTTTTTCCGGATTAAGGATCTCATCAATTTTACTACTATCTATAATTTTCTCTTCGATCAGTATGTCTTTTATTGAACGATTTTCATCAAGAGCTTTTTTTGCAACGTATGAAGATTTTTCATACCCCAATATTGGAACAAGTACTGTGGCTAAACTTAGAGAATTTTCCACAAGCTCTTTGCATCTCTTGCGATTTACTTTCAAATCTTTTATGGCAAGTTCAGTTAACGTGTTTATTCCGTTTGTCAATATTTCTATTGATTGCAGAATATTAAAGTAAGCAATAGGAACCATTGCATTTAATTCAAATTGGCCTGATTCTGAAACCATTGTAATTGTTAGATCGTTTCCTGCAACTTGAAACGCAATCTGATTAATAACTTCAGGGATCACAGGGTTTACCTTTCCAGGCATTATCGATGAACCTGGCTGTCTCGGAGGAAGAATTATTTCATGCAACCCGGTTCTAGGTCCAGAATCCATAAGACGTAAGTCATTACAAATCTTTGAAAGTAAAAGTGCTAAAGAAGTTAGCTCGCCAGAAACTCTTCCAATTTTATCCACATTTTTAGTAGCATCAATAAGATCGGTAGCCGAATAAAGGTTCAAACCAGTAATTTCCCTCAGCTTTTTGATAGCTAGCTGCCTATATTCAACTGAAGAATTAATACCGGTACCTACTGCTGTTCCACCCAAGCTTACTTCGTTCAGAGCCTCAATGGTGTCTTTCAAAAATACACTGGCTCTTTTCGGAGCAGTAACATATGATGTAAAAATTTGGCCAAATGAAACAGGAACTGCATCCTGAAGTTGAGTCCTGCCAATTTTTATAACGTCATTATATTCAACAGCTTTTTCTTCAAATGACTTTATAAGTTTATTAATTGCATCAGAAAGAGCTGGATACATTTTCAAAATTGCAATATGAACTGCAGTAGGAATAACATCATTTGTTGACTGCTCTTTATTAACATGTGAGTTTGGTGAAATAAATTCATATTGGCCTTTTTCCTTGCCTATTAGTTCAAGTGCTCGATTCGCTAAGACCTCGTTAATGTTCATATTAAGGGATGTACCTGCACCACCCTGCATTGGATCAAGAATGAATTGATCATCAAATTTACCATGAAGGACCTCATCACAGGATTTTATTATTGCTTCAGCAATTTTGGCATCGAGTTTCCCTAATTCCATATTTGCAAAAACCGCAGACTTTTTTACCATTGTAATCGCATACATTAAATTCTTATTAACTCTAAGTCCTGAAATATTAAAGTTTTCTTTTGCTCTTAAGGTTTGTATTCCATAATAAGCATCAGATGGGATCATCATTTCCCCAAGGAAATCCCTTTCGATTCTAAATTTATTAATCATTTCTATTCATTCCTCCTATTTAATAGCGACAATAATATTTCTTAAAGTCAGCTTTTTGTATCATAAAAAATTTGTTATAATACAAAAAGTTTAACACGATAATATATATTATCAAATCAATAAAATTTATGAATTAACTAAGCTTTATTGATAAGTTTAAAGTTTAAAAATTATTATTGATTCGTTATTGGTATTGAGATCTCTTTCCTAGTAACACAAATGATTGTGAAACTTTAATGCCAATCTTAGATAAGGTAAAAAGAGATTATGATGTTGGAAGAATTATTGTTGTTGCAGACAAAGGAATTAATACGGCAGATAACGTTAGCAAAAGTCAGGAACCAATGCCAATTGTCGAAAAAATGAAAATGACTTATGAAAAAGCTCTAAAAATTTATAAAAGTTAACAAATTTTACAAATATTCTGGAGCCAACGGGCGGATTCGAACCGCCGACCTACTGATTACGAATCAGTTGCTCTACCGACTGAGCTACGTTGGCCTGAGGTAACATTATAACAAAAAATTAAGAATTGATGTTCAAAATTCTTAAAACTTCTTTTGCCATAAATTCTTTTTCAATCACACCTGTATGCAATATCTTTTTTTCATTGAGAGATCGTAACGGCATAGGAATTGGAGATGAGGTTCTCTCTTCAATTTCATACATTAGATCAAATTCGCTCTTTCCAGTTTCTGGCCTTCCAAATAGAGCTTCGTAAATACTTATAGAAAATTTATATGGGTTAGCAGTCGACAAGATAAATGTCGGCGTAGTATCCCCAGTAAAATTAATATATTTTAAATAAACTACTCTACCGACTGCTGTATGGGTGTCCAAAAGATATTTTTTATCTACAAAATCTTTACCGATTTGTTTCTTTGTTGTTTCGTCATCAGCCCAATTAGCCCAAAACAGATCTTTTATCTTGTCTTGTATATTCGTTTCTATTTTATAATTGCCATTGTCATTTAGCTGAGCCATCAAGCTTGAAATGTATTCTGAATCCTTGTCTGATAGTTCGTATAAGAGTCTTTCTAAATTGCTTGAAATCAAAATATCCATTGAAGGTGAAATCGTCTTATAAAAATTTCTTTTTCTATCGTAAACCCCGGTGTTTATAAAGTCAGTAAGTACGTTATTGCTATTCGAGGCGCAGATAAGCTTCTTAATCGGCAAACCCATTTTCTTTGCATAATATCCAGCTAATATATTTCCAAAATTTCCAGTTGGGACTACGAAATTTATTTCTGAATTTTTATTAAACAAACCTTTTTGCAAGCCTTGAATGTATGAATAAAAATAATATACGATTTGTGGTACCAGTCTGCCCCAGTTTATTGAATTTGCAGAAGAGAGCTCAAATCCATGTTCTGAAAGAATATTATTTAAATTTCTATCGTTAAATATTGCTTTTACAGTGTTCTGAACGTCATCAAAATTACCATTTACTGCATAAGAAAAGGTATTTGAACCTTCCTGTGTCACCATTTGTAACCTTTGGACTTCACTCACGCCATTATGTGGAAAGAAAACAATTATTTTAGTACCCTTTACGTCTTTGTACCCCTCAAGAGCAGCCTTCCCTGTATCTCCAGAAGTTGCTACCAGGATAACTATCTCATTTTTTATCTCATTTTTTTCCTTGGCAATGGATAATAGAAGCGGCATAATCTGGAGTGCGATGTCCTTGAAAGCCTGAGTTGGGCCATGCCACAGTTCAGTAACTGAACAGCCTTCCTGCAATATAAATATAGGTGTAACATCGATATTGTCAAATTTATTAATGCTGTAAGCTTTTTCTATGCAGCTTTTTATCTCTTCATCAGAATAATCTGTTAAGAATTTTTTTAAAATTATAAAAGCAATATCCTTATAGCCTTTTATGTTTTCAATATTTTTGATATCTACAGCAGGAATATCTTCAGGGACGAAAAGTCCTCCATCCTTAGATAGCCCTTGAAGTATCACCTGTGAAGCGGTTAGTCTTTTTTCCATCCCTCTTGTACTCTTGTAAAACATTTTTCACCTCATTTTAGAAAATAATTCTTCCAGAGTATAAAGAACAATATTCACCATTGAAAATATAAACTAATTCACCTTGAGAACCAATTGAATCTAAAATTGCATTGTAAATTGTTTCATTATTTTTCTCTACTTGAACGAACTCATTCTTCAAAAAAAGCTTTTTATTTATATCTTTTAATATCATATCAAAAAAACTGGATGAAAAATTATCTATAATACTTTCAAAAACCTCTAAAATATTAAATAAAAACATATTAATATTAATTTCTTCTCTAAGAATTGATTTTAGATTAATTGCAGGATATCTTATATCCTCAATTGTGATTTCATTATTTACGTTAATTCCAAATCCACAAATATAATAAATTGAGCCATTAAAACTAAATTTTTCTACAAGTATTCCTGCAATTTTTTTCCCCATCAGGATGACGTCATTAGGCCATTTTATAAATGGATTTAATGTCATTTTCTCTAAAACTTTTAAAATAGCATATGAACAAACAAGTGGCAGTAAAGATTCTTTGAAAGCTGAGAAATCTTTTAGCGAAAGTGAGAACCATAATCCACCCTTGTTTGATTGCCATACTGAACCTCTTTGACCTCTCCCATTAGTTTGCTCAGATGAGACTACCACAGGACAGAAATTATATCTTTTAATCCAATCTCTTGATGTATCTTGTGTGCTTCCAGTCTCCTTTAAAAATAATATGTTTTCAAGATCTTTCAAGACTCTTCCCTACAAAGAAAGCCTCTTTCGGTAACTATTATGTCCATTTTTATGTCCCATGGATCTGACTTTATTGTGTCAACTATCTGGAAATCAAATGCAACACCAATCTTAAGAGTCGTATTAGGCATATTTTTTAAAAATTTGTCATAGAAACCTTTTCCAAAGCCGAGTCTATTTGAGTTGCGATCAAATGCAACACCTGGAATAAATATTAAATCCAACTTTTTTGTATTTAATCTGTTTGGCTTATGCATTGGTTCCAAGATACCATATGGTCCCTTTTCCCATATAGTATCTACAAAGCACTGAACAGGATTAATCTTTAAGCTTCTTAGCGAAACAGTAGGAAAAAAAATGCTTTTATGCCTTCTCAGAGCATCATTATATAAGATTCCGAGGTCAACTTCTCCCTTGATTGAAGAATAAAGCATCAAACTCTTTGATTCCAAATAAAAAAAACTCTTTGTAATCATCGAACAAATTGAAGAACTCAGAGATTCTCTCAAGTTTGAGTTCAGCGTCTGTCTTCTTTTGAGAATCTCTTCTCTAATTGATATTTTTTCCATATAAATTCAGATCTTAAACGTTATATTCCGAACTTTTTTAGGATTGAATCATCACTTATAAGGGTTTGTGATCTCTTGGCGCCTATACTTACAAATAGAACAGGCGTTTGTGATAGCTCTTCAATCTTTTTTATATATTTAATTGCGTTTTCTGGCAAGTCTTCAAATCTTTCTATTTTCGTTGTATCTGTCTTCCAGCCTGGCACTTCTTCATAAAGCAATTCCATATTATATAAATCTGACATACAGGATGGTATTCTATCAATGACTTTACCAGATTTTAATTTATACGCATAAGCAATCTTTAGCGTATCCAAATCGTCCAAAACGTCAAGTTTTGTAAGGGCAAACCCATCAAGAGAGTTTACAATTGAGCTATAGTGCAATATCACAGCATCAAGCCAGCCAGTTCTTCTAGGTCTTCCTGTGGTAGTACCAAATTCATGACCTTTTTGTCTCATTCTTTCGCCTATGTCATCAAACAGTTCAGTTGGAAATGGCCCCTCACCAACTCTTGTGGTGTAAGCCTTTGCTATTCCAATTATGCCATTGATATACTTTGGGCCCACTCCTGAACCCATACATGCACCGCCAGCAGTCGGGTGCGACGATGTTACAAATGGATATGTTCCGTGATCTAGATCTAGTAATGTGCCTTGGGCTCCTTCAAATAAAACTTTTTGTCCATTTTTTAGGGCATCATTTATTTCGTAAACTGAATCTATTACATGATCGGCAAAGTACTCTTTAAATTTTAGCAATTCAGAGTAAATCGAATCAATGTTTATTACGCTAAGATCTACGAAATTACTATAGAGTTTTACCTTTTCTTCATAAGATTTGTACAATAGGTCTTTCAGATCTGATTCTGAGCAATAGAGATCTCCCATCCTTATTCCAACTCTGCCATATTTATCCATATATGTAGGGCCAATACCTCTACCTGTAGTTCCAATCACCTTACCGTTAGGAGTTTGATCTTTCCACCTATCTATAATTGGATGAAAGGGTAAAATCAAATGAGTTCGCGTGCTTATAAAAAGGTTCTTGCATTCATGCCCTCTTTCTTTTAAGCTTTCCACTTCTTTATGCAACATCCATAAGTTTAGAACTGCACCGTTACCTATTATGCATTTCTTGTCAGAATATAAAATACCTGATGGTATATTGTGAAATTTATATTCTTTATCACCAACTACTACTGTATGACCCGCGTTATCTCCTCCTTGATATCTAACGATTAGATTCATCCTTTGTGCGAGCCAATCAGTAATCTTGCCTTTTCCTTCATCTCCCCATTGAGCTCCTACAATAACAACTCCTGGCATTAAACTACACCTCCAAAATTTTTACTCATTGTTATAAAAATCCTCTTTATTTACAAATTTTGCTTGCTCTTTAAGAAATACTAATTCTACCTTTCCAAGTGGTCCATTTCTTTGTTTAGCAATAATTATTTCTGCAATCCTCTTCTTGTCTGATTTTGGATTATAATACTCATCCCTATATATAAAGGCTACTACGTCTGCAATTTGTTCAATCTCACCTGACTCTCTAAGATCTGATAGTACTGGTCTTTTTTCATTTCTTGTTTCTACAGCCCTCGACAATTGTGAGAGCGCAATGATCGGAACCTCTATCTCCCTGGCTAAAGCCTTAAGAGATCTGGCGATTTCAGCTACTTCTTGAACTCTGTTTTCATTTTTCCTCCCCTGCATTAGCTGCAAGTAATCAACTATTATCAAGGATAAAGGGGTTTCGCTCTTCAATTTTCTTGATTTCGCTCTCATCTCAAGCGCAGAAATATTTGGTGTATCATCAATATAAATGTTACACTCGGAGAGCTTTGATATTGCCCTGCTAAGCTTTGGCCATTCGTGCTCCTGAATATTTCCAGTTCTAAGATTGTGTATATCAATCATACCCTCAGAACAAATCAATCTCTGGGCTAACTGTTCTTTTGACATCTCAAGAGAAAATAAGCCAACAGCTTTATCAGGTAAACCAGCTAGATGTCTTGCAAGGTTTAAACAAAAGGCAGTTTTGCCCATTGATGGTCTTGCGGCTATAATTATCAGATCTGAAGTTTGAAAACCAGCAGTGAGAAAGTCAAAATCTTTAAATCCGCTCGGTTCACCCGTTATGCCAGTCTTGTTCTTAAATGATTTATCAATCATTTCAAATGTGGTGGTTAGGGCATCAGAAATGTGAACAAAACCCTTTCTTGACCTTTTCTGAGTGATTTCAAAAACCAGCTTTTCAGCTCTATCCAGCGCCTCTCCGAGACTCTCCTTTGAAAACCCTATTTCGACTATCTCAGTTCCAACCTCGATTAGCTTTCTAAATAGGGCTGCCTCTTCTATCAGTTTCGAATAATATTCTGCATTTGCAGGAGTTAATAAATTCGATACAAGATCTGCCAAATAATTTGGACCGCCTATTTCATCCAAAAGATTTTTTGAAGAAAGCCTTTCAGAGAGGGTTACAATATCTACGGGATCGCCCTTGTCAAAAAGCTCTATTATAGACATATATATGTGTTTGTGCGATGTTTTATAAAAATATTCTGGCTTAACAGTTTCTACACACCTTGCAATTGCTTCTCTGCTAAGGAGCATAGAACCCAATAGAGCTTGTTCTGCTTCTAAATTATAAGGCGGGGTTCGATCTAACATATAAAGCTTTCATATCTGTAAGCGCCGATAGGTTTATTAAATAAATAAATAGCCTTATTAGAATTTATCAAATCAATATGCATAAAGATTCCCATAAGGCCTATGAGAAATTGCTTTAAGTTTAATAAATTTATCTTTTAGAAGATCTACAGAGTTAAAATTAAACTTTTTGCCATACTCGCTTAAAATATTTTTCAATATCTTATAATCATCGTCATCGATATCCAGAATTACGACTTCTTTGCCTATATTATTAGTGTTTACCTCTCCGCGTATATATATTTTGCCGCCGTGCATGCCAGTTCCAATCGCATCTGCTTTCATTATCTTGGGAGAATCAAGATTCAATATTACCAGGATGCCGCCTGCCATATACTCTCCCAAAAAACTTCCAGCACTGCCTCCTACAACTACAGTAGGCACATTTGTTTTAAACTCCTTCATGTGAATGCCTACCCTATATCCCACATCCTTTTCAATAAATATCTTTCCTCCCCTTGCAGCATAACCTACCACGTCACCAGCTCTTCCATGAACGCATATGGTACCGCTGTTTAAGGTATTACCTACTCCATCTTGTGCATTACCAAATAACTCAATGTCTACTCCATCCATAAACATTCCTAAATCATTACCAACTGTGCCATTTATAGTGATTTTCAGATCTTTATTCTGTATTCCATTGCCAATAAATCTTTGACCCAGTGCATTAATGATATTGATCTCTTTATGTCCATTCGCTATTGACTCTTTTATTTGCATATTTAGTTCTCTTGAATCCATATTTAATGCGTTTATATTAATCATAATTACCTCCCGGCAGGCTTTACGCCAAGAACATCCAAAGTTTCTTTTGAAAGCTCCAATGCCCTTAATCTTTCTCTATTTCCTATTAAACTCTCTATTGCGTTAATGCCCAACGCACCCATTATTTCTTTTAGTTCCAGACTCCAACCTCTTACTAAATTTACAAGTTTTTTAGAAACTTCCTCGGGATCGAGCCTATCAACCAAATCTGGTCTCTGGGTCGCAATCCCCCAAGAGCAGTTTCCTGTATAGCATTTTTGACAAAGAGTACATCCCATTGCTATTAGGGAGGCAGTTCCAATTGTGACAAAATCTGCTCCAAGTGTAAGGATCTTTGCCATATCTGCGGCGTGCCTAATACCGCCTGCTGCCACAATAGAAACCTTATTTCTAATTTTTTCTTTTCTCAACCTATCGTCAACTGCAGCAATTGCAAGCTCTATGGGTATTCCAATATGGTCTCTTATCATTGTAGGCGCTGCGCCCGTACCACCTCTAAAACCGTCAATTACAATGTAGTCTGCGTCAGCTCTTGCTACTCCAGAAGCAATTGCTGCTACGTTGTGAACAGCCGCAATCTTTACTCCTATGGGTTTAGAATAGTCTGTTGCCTCCTTCAAAGAGGCAATAAGCTGTGCAAGATCTTCAATAGAATAAATATCGTGATGAGGAGCAGGAGATAGTGCGTCAGTGCCCTTTGGAATCATTCTGGTAGATGAAACTTCATCGTCTACTTTGTATCCAGGCAGATGTCCGCCAATCCCTGGTTTTGCTCCTTGTCCTACTTTAATTTCTATTGCAGCAGCCCTTTTAAGATAATCTGAGTCTACCCCAAATCTGCCAGACGCCACCTGGACAATTATATTGTCTGCATATTCATAAAGATCTTTGTGCAGCCCTCCTTCACCCGTATTCATCAATATGCCGCATTCTCTTGCAGCCCTTACAAGTGATTTGTGCGCGTTAAGTGAAATTGCACCATATGACATAGCAGCAAATATAATCGGAGAACTCAATTTTATATTTGGTTTAAGCTTATTCTTCAATATATAATTATTATCTTTAAACTCAATAGCTATATCACTCGGCTTTTCTCCCAGATAGCTTATTATTTCCATTGGTTCTCTCAAGGGATCGATTGACGGATTCGTAACCTGACATGCATCTAAAAATAATCTATCAAATATTATAGGATACGGCTTATCTGTGCCTGCTGCCGTCAGCAATATACCACCTGTATTTGCTTGTTTTTTTATATTGTTTATATACTCAGGATTCCAATAATCGTTGTGTTTTTGTGTGCCTGGAAATTTCATTATCTGAATGGCTTTTGTAGGGCAAACAAACATACACCTTTGACAGGCTACACATTTTTCGTGTATGGGCTTGACATTTTTGTCCTTGTCCTGAAGAAGGGCAGAAAAACCGCAATTGTTTACACACTGTCCGCATTTTATGCATAAATCTCTATCAATTTTTACAAAAAATTCTGGAAGAAGTTTATCAAGCACAGACATCTTTGCTTACCTCTACTTTCAAAGGTTTGCCTGCAACAAGAGAATATACGTCATCCAGGTTACTCTCTACTTTTCTTATTGAAGACTCTTCGCTCGCTAAATATGAAAATTCACCTTTCTTTCCATAAACTAAAGGTCTTAACTTAATTCTGTCGTTTAAACCCATCATATAATTATTTGTAGCAACAATTATTGCGAAAGGTCCATTTAAAAGCAAATTGCCATAAGTCATCCTCAATGCTGTATGAAGTTTCTTTTCTTCTTCTGGCATAAGTTCTATATCTTTCCAAAACTTTGATGCTACTACGTTGCATGCAATATCTAAAGGCAAGCCGTGCTTTCTAACTAACAAATCAAATGTATATGCAATTACCTCAGTATCAGTTAAAAGCACACATTCGTAGCCATAGGTTTCCAAAAATCTTTTATTGATCCCATATGAAGAAATCTCGCCGTTGTGAACTACAGTCCAATCAAGAATAGAAAATGGATGAGCACCAGCCCACCACCCAGGCGTGTTTGTCGGGAATCTTCCGTGTGCAGTCCATATATACGCTCCATATTTTTCAAGCATAAAAAATCTTCCAATATCTTCAGGATATCCCACGCCTTTAAAGACTCCCATATTTTTTCCAGAAGAATTTACGTAAGAACCGGGTATCCTTGTATTGATAAGCATTACCAACTTTACTACAAAGTCATCTGCATGCATATTTTTTGCAACAAGCTTTTCTGGTTTCGGTAAAACGAAATATCTCCACAGTAGTGGAGGATCTTTAATCTCCTTGATAATCTTTGTTGGGATTTTTTCCTGTCGTTCTACGATAAAGTTCTCTTCGATTAATGAGTCAACCTCTCTTTTGGCGGATTCAGTGTCAAACATAATATGCAAGCAATAATTATCTGGAGTTTCAGGGTAAATGCCATAAGCAGCAAAACCACCGCCCAAACCGTTCGATCTTGAATGCATCACAGACATCATATCCATAATTGCATCGCCAGATATACGAATACCCGATTTGTTCATGATTCCCGCTGCCGCACATCCAGATGGTATATGTTCCAAAGCAGGTATCATGAAAACCTCCTAAATAAAATTATTGAACTATTTATTTTACAATAAATATTGTATAGTTAGCAAATTAATTTATTTTTTAAGCCAATATGGTGACAATATATCTTCAAATGCAGATGTGGCTGCTATAGCGCCCCTTGAGACTGCCACAACAATTTGTTTTTCCCCTCCTACTATATCTCCTGCTGCATATACTCTGTGAACGTTGGTTCTCATATTCCTATCAACCACTATATAACCTTCTTCGTCAATCTGAACGCCTAAGTCCTTTGCAAGTGAATTGTTCGGTATATAACCAACTGCTACAAAAAGTCCATCGAGAGCAATATTCTGTTCTTCGCCTGTAACATTATTTAAAATTTTAATAAACTCAATAGATTGCTTTCCTAATATCTCCTTTATCTCGCTATTCCATATGACGTCTATTCCAAGCTTGAAAAATGAATCTTGCAAATATTTTTCAGCCCTTAAAGTATCTCTTCTGTGTATGAGCGTTACATCTGAGCCAATGTTTTTTAGATATATCGCATCAGTAAGAGCTGTGTTTCCACCTCCAACGAGAAATACCTTTTTGCCCTTATAAAAATATCCATCGCAAAGTGCACAGTAACTTACCCCCTTGCCATAGAAAGAGTTTTCACCCGGAACGTTTAATTTCTTCTTTGAGGCGCCGCTTGCTATCAATATTGCCTTTGAATTGTATGAGCCATCAGATGTAATTACTTCAAAATAGTCCTCTACTTTATTTATCTTTTTTACTTCTTCCCCAATGCTAATATTTACATAATTTAATGTATGCTGTGTCAAAATATCAACCAAAGATTTTCCTGTGATGTCTATAAAGCCAGGATAATTTTCCACCTGTGGAGTAGTCAATACCTGCCCTCCTACCATCTCTGCTTCAAAAATTCCTACAGAAAGGCCTGATCTTCTCGCATATATAGCAGCAGATAGACCTGCAGGTCCAGCTCCTACTATAGTTAAATCAAATTCTTTTATCTTTTCTTTATCGCTAAGCAAAAGCTCTTGAACGTCTTTACCTATCAATGATAGGACAAATTCTTCATTTGATTGAAGTCCGACTGCTACCTGTTCTTTATCGACAAATGTCACTGGAACTGACCTAATAGCCTTTTTCTGGGCAATATCTTTATTTTCAAATATTTCTACTATTCTTGTTTTGATATTTTTGTTAATCATACTTGCGTTAATGGATATAATAGCCTGTTGCGGACAATATGGGCAGGTAGGACTGACATATACTTCTACAATTGTCTCTTTTTTGATATCCTTAATTAATGAAATATCTTTCTCAGACAAAAATTGTTTGGATCCAGATATAACAAGAATCGCATTAACCAATGTGTGAGCCTCTTCTCCAATAGGCGTGCCAACGAAAATTGCATCTAACTTTTCATCGTCAAATATAATAATAGGGCACCTTACATCATCGTCAATAATATTCGAAGGCATATCACTTTTTGATATAAATTGAACTGAAATCTTATCAGATAATTCAGGTAAAACCTCAAATATTTCTTTTGTATAATCATAAAATTGATCTTTAGTTTCTGGAAGTAAGACTTTTATATTTACCAAGTCATTTAGTATTATAAAGCTTTCTTTTAACGAATTTTTAATCTTATCGTCAATAATTCCCATATTATCACTCCTTTTTTATTTTTTTAATTATATTTTAATTTTATCATTTAAATGTTAAAATTTAGGTAATAAAAATTATTACCAAAGGAGAAAACTTTGCCAAAATTAATTAGAGCTATTATGTTGTTCACAGTAGCCATACTATTGGTAGTAGCTTACTCATTTCCTTTTAGTCTTTATGTGAGAATCATTAGCACTTTGTTTTCAATATTCTTTATATATGTGGCAATTTTTAAGCCAAATATTTTTGAAAAATTTTAAATCAAAAGATGCATTGAGGATCTTCATCAAGATATCTATCCTCTTTTCTTGTAGATAAGGCAAAGCATACTGCCCTACAGCCCCTACATTTCATAAATTCAGAACATTCTTTACATTTTCCGAAATAATTTTCTTGCTCTCTTAATTTATTTAATACCTCAGAGTTTGACCATATCTCTCTGAAAGAGTCCCTTCTCAGATTTCCAAGTGGAATCTTCAGTCTCCTGCATGGGACAACCGTTGCATCGCTTAAAACTGTTATACCAGCAAAACCTGCTGCACAACCACCAAAACCATAAGACGTTTCGCAATCAATGTACAGGGAAGCAATTGGATCGCCTGTATTAATTTTAAAGTCTGAATTATTGTTATTTTCTTTAACAAAATTATAAATTGTTTTTAATTCGTCTTTGCTTAATATTAAATCCTTGCTATTTTGTGAGTGTCCAGCAGGAACCAGTCTTGAGAAGACCAACCCACTTACTTGTAAAGATTTGGCAACTTCAAATAGATCCTGAAAAGATTCATAATTTATTTTTGAAATTGTTGTGTTCAAAGTTACATCAATTTCATTTTCTCTAAGATTATTTATGCCGATAACGGCTTTCTTAAAAGAACCTTGACCTCTAATATAGTCATGAATTTTTTCAGGACCATCCAGGCTAACCTGTACTCCAGATACACGAAAAACCTTTAACTTTTTTGCAATTTCTTTATCTATCAATGTAGCATTAGTTAATATATAATACTCTATATTTTTTTTAGACAAGAAATCTAAGATACTCTCCCAATCTTTTCTTACAAAAACCTCTCCTCCTAATAAATTTATATTGGGCAGAAAAGTAATTTTAGACTTATCTGCCCAATCGTTTACTACTTCCAATATCTCTTGTGTGCAGTCTTCAATTTCTTTAAGACTCATTTCATCGACAATTTCATTTTCTTGATAACAGTGCCTACAGTTCAAATTACATCTTTCGGTAATGTGGATTTGAACTGTAAATGGAACAGTCATATTAGCTGTCAAACTGGCAGCTGAAGAATCTCCTATCAGCTTTTTCACTTACGGCAGACTTTTCCAGAACCTTTCTTAAGATTGTCCTTAATCTTATTCCAGAAGTCTGTCTCTTTTTCAAGGGTTTTCTTATCAAACTCTTTCTTCATTTTTATCACCTCCTTTATTATTCTTTATTTTATCAAAGACTCAGTTAAAAAACACTGAGGATCTTTGTCAAGCCAACCATCTCTCTCTTTTGACAAAGAATAAGCTATCGCCCTACAACCCCTGCATATGTTCCAATATAAGCATTTATTACATCCATTTTTATATCCGTTTTTAACTCTAAGGGATAGCAATATTTCATTATCAGACCAGATTTCTCTTAAGTCATCTGTCAGTATGTTTCCCAAAGAAATTGGCATTCTTCTACAGGGAACGATAGTTCCATCAGACAGAACTGTTATGCTTGAAAAACCAGCCGAACAGCCTCCAACAGTATAAACCTTATCTTTGAATTCATCATCAAGCACGCTAACCCCAAGTGGATCCTCCACCAGCAACTCAAATGATGTAATATTTTTTGATTTCAAATTCAAATAGAAATCTTTCAACTCTGAACCTGAAAGCATTTCGTCGTGCAAAGCTGAGCCGCTGCCAATAGGTACCAATCTTGAAAATCCTAAGCCATCAACCCTCCATTTATTTGAAATATCAATCAAGTCATCTAAATCTTTGTAATTAAGTCTTGATATGGTAGTTTTTAAAAATACTTTAAAGTTCTCATCTTTCAACAGTCTAATAGCCTCTTTAACCTTAGAGAATGTGCCTGCTCCTCTTATGCCATCATGAGTAACTTTGTTTCCTTCAATGCTTATTTGGAATCCGTTAAATCTTAATTTTTTTAAATTAGAAATCATATTTTTATCAATGAGAGTGCCATTTGTAAGAATATATGGTTCAATATCATTTTCGTTTAAAAATTCTACAATATCAAAAAAGTCTTCCCTTAAAAACGGCTCACCACCCGTAAGTTTTATTAGAAGTGGAATTTCAATATCGTATTTAGTCTCCCACTCGCCAATAAGTTCTTTACAATATACAAAAAACTTTTTCCATTCTTCCAAACTTAACTCACTTATTTGATTTTCTTGATAACAGTGCTTACAACGTAGATTACACCTCTCTGTAAGGTGAACTTGAATAAAAAAATCAAATTTTAGCATATTAGAGACTTTATATCAGGAAAATTTTGCATTGAAACAAGAGTATTCTCTTTTATTATTGGCATGTTTTTTTCAAAGGTTGATCTGGCACTTGAATAAAACACACCGAGTGGGATTTTATCGCCAAATTCTTGTGATTTCTCAAAAGCTCTTAATTTATCAGCAAGATCGTATTCGGCTTTAAATTCATAAACTCTATCCTTATACCATTCAAAGTTATTAACTTTATTAAAACTTACACATATTTGGAGTATGTCCACAAGTGCGAACCCTTCGTGCATTATGGCCATCTTCATAATGTTTTTTAGGTGTTCCAGATTTCCAGAAAAGCTCCTCGCTACAAATGAACAATCCATAGCAATTGCAAATGCCAGAGGATTTAGAGGCTCAGAAAGAGCTCCAAAAGGCTGAGCTTTTGTGTGTCTGCCAAATTCTGTTGTAGGGGATGCCTGACCTTTCGTAAGACCATAGACCTCATTGTTGTGAACAAAAAGTGTTATATTTGGATTTCTTCTAAAGGCATGTAGTAGATGGTTTCCGCCTTCTCCATAGGTATCTCCATCTCCTCCAAAAACTATTACCTTTTGTTTGTGATTAGCTACACTAATTCCAGTAGCTACAGGCAAAGATCTCCCATGAAGACCATTAAAACCATTGCATTTTAGATAATGTGGCATTTTGCTCGACTGACCAATTCCTGAAACTAATGTAATTTCGTGTGGTTCAATATTTAGCTCGAAAAGAGCTTTTTTAAATGTATCTAAAATACCAAAATTCCCACATCCAGGACACCAGGCAGGAATTATACCGTTGTCAAAATCCTTATATGATTGCATAAATACCCTCCAAAACCTCGTCATAATTAAAAGGCCTACCATCAAATTTTCTAATGTTATTAGAAAATTTAAATCTATATTCAGATTCGATAAGTTTTTGAAACTGTCCAGAGGCATTGTTTTCAATACATATTGTTACATAAGCGTTAAGGATATTATTTAGCGCTTCTTCAGAATTTTCTCTTAGTGGAAGAGGAAAGAGCTCGCTGTAGTGTATAGCGCAAATTGATAATTTCTTGTTGTTCGCAATCTCTCTAAGGATTCCAAGATTTGACCCAAATCCAACCAATACAATCTTTGAATTTTTATTGCCATAGATTTTAGGGGGAGATATCTCTTTTCTTATGTTTTCAATCTTCCAAAAGTATCTCCTCTCGAGCTGTTTCTTTCTTACTTCGCCATCTTCAGTTATGTGACCCTCTTCGTCATGCTCATCGCTATCTGTAAATACCAACTGTCTGCTGTCTCCAGGAACGGCTAAAGGATGCAAAGGGTTATTTTTACTAAAATCTAAAAATTTGTGCCTTTTGTAGTCCTGATAGCTCTCAAATTCCGCTGATCTAAGTCTATAGTCTTGATTTTGTAGATCTATCTTTAGATCTTTTTCGTAAGAACACAAAGAGTCTACCAGATGCTGATCTGTCAAAACGATAGCGGGTATCTGATATTTTTCAGAGATGTCAAATGCCTTATTTGTAAGAAGAGCACACTCAAGAGGATCCCCGGGCGCAAATACAACCCTTGGAAAATCTCCATGCCCAGCATTTATGGCATAGAGCAATTCTCCCTGTTCAGTTCTTGTTGGGAAGCCCGTTGCAGGACCTGGACGTTGGGACAGAAGAATTACTATAGGTGTTTCTGTCATTCCTGAAAGAGACAGCGCCTCGTTCATTAGTGCAAAACCGCCGCCTGAAGTTCCAGTCATAGCTCTAACTCCTGCAAATGATGCTCCAAGAGTCATATTTATGGCGCTCAATTCATCTTCAGCCTGTTCAACTACAATATTAAACTTTTCTGCATTTGCACCCATATATTGAAAAACCCCAGTAGAAGGAGTCATAGGATATGCTGCATAAAATTTGCAACCTGATCCGATAGCGCCAATGCCAATTCCTTTTACCCCATCTAACAAGATTTTGCTCTCATTATTAGAACTTGGCAAATCTATTTTCTTTTTCATCTCAAAGTTATATCCAATATCTATTGCCTTCATATTTTGTTCTAATATGTCTTCTGATTTATCAGAGAAAATATCTTGGATAACCTTATAGACATATTTTTTATCAATAGAAAATATATTTGATACCAATGCAAAAGAAACAACATTTTCAAATATATTTTTAAGTCCTGCATCTTTTAGCATCTCTCTGAAAGGGCAATTTACAAATCTTTCGTCTGATTCAGATTGCTTTAGAGAATTAGCATCATAAATTACAATGCCCTCATCACTAAGTAAGTTTTTATATTCCAAACCCTTCTTGTCAAATGTAAGGACTAAATCTAAAAATTTTTTTGGGGCATATACCTCTTCAGTGCTGAAGCTTATCTGATAAAAGTTATGACCTCCTCTTATCCTTGATTCATAATCTTGAAAAGAAAACACGTTATAACCCAAAGAGCTAAACAGTCTTGAAAATCCTTCTCCTGTAGTTTGAATGCCCTGACCAGCTTCACCACATATTCTTATAGTATATTTCACGCACAACCTCCCTATAAGTTATATATTAATGATAGTCTTTTACAACTAAATAATCAAGTGAAATTATAATAAATTATATAATTTAGAAGAAAAATTCTACAGAAGTTTTAAAAACTTAAATTAAGTTAAGCAATTTTAGGGACTCTTAACTGAATAGCTTTTTTAAAATACTTTTCAAATCCAATGACTCAAGAAATTTTCTAAGAGATGCCTTTTGATCCTCAGTAAGATTCTCCCATGGTTTTTCCTTAATATCAATTTCTAATGGAATTTTTGTGTCCAGCAGAGTTATAGATTTATAAAAAAGAATTTTATCTTTGTTTTCGTAGATCAATTCTTTGTATCTCTTATTCTTGAGCCGATCGATGTTTTGCAATAATGTTTCTACCGTATCAAATTGTTTCAATATATCAATAGCCGTCTTTTTACCTATCCCCTTCACGCCTGGAATCTCATCAGAAGAATCTCCAGATAAAGCCTTCATATCGACAATCTGAATCGGATTAATTTCAAATTTATCTAAGAATTTATGCAAATCGTATTTTTCTACATCGCTAATGCCCTTCTTCATAATCAATATCTTTATATTTTCGTTTATAAGTTGTAAGAGATCAAAATCACCAGTCAATATCAAAACATCACAATCTCTTTCTACAACTTGTTTTGCCATGCTAGCGACAATGTCATCGCTCTCATATCCAGGCATTTCATAAAAGTCTATATTTAATAGTCTTAAAAATTCTTTTATTAATAAAATCTGTGAAATTAGCGATTCTGGCATTTTAGGCCTTGATGCCTTATATTCTTTAAAACTTTCATGTCTAAAAGTCTTTGCAGGAGAATCAAATGCTACAAAAAGAGAATATGGCTCCTCTTCTTTAATTAGCTTTAAGAGTATATTAATAAAGCCATAAAGTGCATTTGTGGGGATGCCGCTTGCAGAATTTAACTCTGGAATAGCATAATAGGCTCTATAAATAACTGAGTGTGCGTCAATAAGACATATTGTCTTGTCAGAATCAAATAGATTTTTCACAAAACGAATTATCCAGGTAATTTATTGCATTCTCAGTTAAAACTCTTCCCCTGGGGGTTCTTTGAACAAAATCAATCTTCAAAAGATATGGCTCACAAAGATCTTCTATTGTCTCAGGACTTTCACCTAGAAACTGAGAAATATTGTCTATCCCTGCTGGCCCACCCTTGAAAATATCCTTCAGTGCGTGCAGATACTTTCTATCAAGGTCATTTAATCCCAAATCGTCAATGTTTATAATTTTTAGCGATTCTGCTGCCGCCAATATATCTATTGATTTGATTTTGTTTACCTGAACATAATCTCTAACTCTTCTTAAGAGTTTATTTGCAACCCTGGGGGTAAATCTCGATCTCTTTGCCAGGAAAATAGAGGCCTCTTCTTCAATCTCTAACTCAAGAAATTCAGCAGATCTCTTGATGATAGACGACAACTCTTCTTCTTGATAGAACTCGAAATAACCGTGGATTCCGAACCTGTCAATAAGAGGAGAAGAAAGTGAGCCTGGTTTTGTGGTAGCACAAATTAGAGTAAAAGGTGGTAAATTTAAGCGAACGCTTTGTGCACCTATTCCTTTTGAAACGCTAATATCTACGATATAATCTTCCATTGATACATACAATATTTCTTCAAGATTCTTTGGTAATCTGTGAATCTCATCTATAAATAAAACGCTTCCCTCTTTGTCAATAGAAGTTAAGAGTCCCACAAGGTCGATTGGCTTTTGCAATGCTGACGCTATAGCGAATTTAAAGTTTTTACCCATCTCGTAAGCTAATATAGATGCAATCGTAGTTTTTCCAAGTCCTGGAGGACCTGATAATAGTATGTGATCCAACATCTCATTTCTGCTCTTGGCAGCCTCAACAGAAATCTTCAAAAGTTTTTTTATGTTTTCTTGTCCAATATATTCATCAAACGATCTTGGCCTTAATATATTCATCTTATCCTTTGAATAGCCATAGTAATAATATCCTCGCTCTTAAGAATATTTATATCTGGAATCTCTTTCAATGTGTCAATTACCACTTCCTTAGCCCTTTGAAAGCTTACCCCCAAAGAAACTAATGCATCTACCGCTAACTTTGCTTTATCATCAAATTTTATATCAGAAAACTCCGGGAAACAGCCCTTAAGTTCTTCAAATATTCTTTTTGCAGTCTTCTCGCCGACTCCAGGAATTGACTTAAGCGAATTTACCCTATCATTTTTCAGATCGACAATCAACGTGGGGTTGGTCTTGAAAGACGACACAATTTGCAATGCCAGTTTAACGCCAATACCATGAATTTTCAGAAGTTTTTGGAAGCTTTCAAGATCGGGAATAGACTCAAAACCAAATAGCTGCTGTGACTCTGCAATAAATTGATGGCTTATATAAAATTCTAAAATATCGCCCTTTCTATTCTTGTTTTTTTCAAGAAGATATGGAGGTAGCTTTATCAAATATCCCAAGCCGTTATTTTCAACAATTATGCTATTTTCAACAAAGCCAATTAGATTACCTACTATATATGCTATCATTGTCAGAATATACCAGTGCAAGAGCAATAGCATCCGTTACATCATCTCTGAGATTGCTAAAATCTGATCCTAATATAAACTCTACAGATTTTCTAACCTGTGTTTTATTAGCAAGACCATTCCCAGAAATAAGACGCTTCACCTCTTTCGGCGTGTATTCCCTATATGAAATATTTTTTTGGCTTAAAACCAACTTTATTACTCCTCTACCTTCTGATACTTCCATAACTGTTTTTTGATTCTTAAAATAGAAAAGTCTTTCAACAGAACAGGCATCAGGACTATATTTGTCAACAATAGAATTTATCTCATCAAACATAGCGCACAATCTTTCATCTTGAGTGCGATTGTAGATCTGTATCAAACCGCAACTTTCCAAAGAAATCCGTCGATCCTTTTTTACAACTGCATAGCCTATATCGGCTACGCCAGGATCAATTCCCAATACAATCATAATTTAGCTCGCTTAAGGAATTGCTACTCTTCTTTTTCAATTTCCTCCATTATGTCCTCTGGAATATCGAAATTAGCATATACGTTTTGGACGTCATCGTGTTCTTCCAACTGTTCCAAGAAACCAAGAACCTTTTTTGCTTCTGAAATATTACTAATTTGCACGTAGTTGGAAGGCACCATTACTACTTCACAGTTAACTATATTAAAATTAGCATCTTTTAGTTTTCCTTGAACCTGGTAAAGATTCTCTGGCTCAGTGATGACCTTTGTTTCTCCGTCTCCCTGTTCTATGTCTTCAATTGCAAGGTCTTCATCAAGAGCTAACTCCATAATTTTTTCTTCGTATTCACCCTCGACAATAATCTCGCCTTTTCTTGAAAACATCCATGCTACAGCTCCTGCATCGGCCATATTTCCACCAGACTTTGAAAAAATCTTTCTGATTTCAGGAGCGGTTCGATTTTTATTGTCAGTTGTTACGTTCATCAAAACTGCAATGCCTAAAGGCCCATATCCCTCATATACCATTTCTTCATAGTTCGCTCCGTCGTTGAGTTCTCCAGTGCCCTTTTGAATAGCCCTCTTAATGTTATCAGAAGGCATATTTACGCTCTTTGCCTTTTCAATTGCGATCCTCAATCTCGCATTAGCTTCTGGACTGCCGCCACCTGTCCTTGCAGCAATCGTCAATTCTCTTGCAAGTTTAGTAAATACTTTGCCTCTTACAGCGTCTTCTTTAGATTTCTTATGTTTAATATTTGCCCATTTTGAATGTCCAGAAATAATTCCACCTCCAGAAAAATTTATAATTATAGAATAGGGAATTTTAACAAATTATAACAAAAATTTCAAACACCTGTATGTCCAAAACCTCCAATATTCCTTTTGGTTTCGTCCAATTCAGAAAAAACAAATTGCGCGCCATAAACCTTTTGAAACACCATTTGTGCTATCCTGTCATAGGAATTGATAGTAAAAGTATCTTCTCCCAGATTAATCAATATTATCTTTATTTCACCTCTATAATCAGAATCAATTGTTCCAGGACTATTTAACACAAAAACACCCTTTAATGCAAGGCCACTTCTCGATCTTATTTGAGCTTCATAACCAGTAGGTATCTGCAACCTAATGCCAGTAGGGACTAACTTAATTTCACCTTTTAAAATTTTAACAGGACTATCAACAAAGGCTTTTATATCATACCCGCTACTGCCATCTGTTTTTCTTTCTGGCAAACACTTGCTATTTGATAGTTCGATACCAATATTTATCATTAGATAATCCTTGCAAAAATTTTTCTGCCAACTTTCAGTTTAAAATTACCCTTTTTAATTATAAACTTTTCATCATTTATAGCTTCTTCGTTAATCTCTATAGCGCCCTGAGCAAGAAGTCTTTTTCCTTCGCTCGTACTCTTAAGTAGCCCAAGATCGACCAAAAGCTTTGGCAGCCATACTTCATTCTCACTTTCATATGGCCATTTGTACTCTGGAACACCTTCTGGGAATGATCTTTTTTCGAATGCAGTTTCAAAATTTTCCCTTGCCCTTAAAGCATCTTCTTCAGAGGAATATCTCTTAGTAATATCAAAAGCTAAAATCTTTTTTATATCTTTTGGATTATCGTATTTTTTAAATAACATTGAAATTTCATCTTCATTAAAATCAGTAAGTAAGATAAAATATTGTCTTAATAACTCATCTGGCATCGACATCAATTTACCAAAAACTGTATTTGGATCTTCTGCAATACCAACATAATTTCCAAGACTTTTGCTCATTTTTTGCTTTCCGTCAAGGCCTGCAATAATAGGCATAGTAAGACATACCTGAGGCTCCATTCCCATTTTTTCCATCAGATCTCTGCCTATCAGGAGATTGAAAGTCTGATCAGTTCCACCAAGCTCTACATCAGCATTGATAGCTACAGAATCATATGCTTGGAGCAATGGATACAAAATTTCATGAAGACTGATAGGTTCGTTTGCTTTCAATCTTTCTGAAAAAGTCTCTCTTTCAAGGATTCTTGCGACAGTAAACTTTGCACTCAGTTTTATCAACTCTTCAAGGCTTATTTTTGACAACCATTCGGAATTATATCTTATAGTAGTCAATTCTTTGTCCAATATTTTAAAAGCCTGAGTTTTATAGGTTTCAGCATTCTTTTTTATTTCTTCTACATTTAGAGATGGTCTTGTCTTTGATTTACCAGTTGGATCCCCGATCAACGTTGTAAAATCACCAATAATTAATATTACTCTGTGTCCCAGGTCTTGAAAATTTTTCAATTTATTAAGCACTACGGTATGCCCCAGATGTAGATCGGGGGCTGTTGGATCAATACCTAACTTAATATTTAGCTTTCTACCTGATTTAATCTTTTTTTCAAGATCGTCAAAAGGTATAATTTCTTCAGTGCCTCTTTTAATTAATTTAATCGATTCATCAAAATTCAAAAAAAACCCTCCTTTCAAAGTTACACAAGGAATGATATCATATACAAGACAGACTTTAAATAACATGTTATAATTTACATTCGTTAAAAATTTTAGATAAGGGAAAATGGAGGAATTATATGCCTGTTACAAGAACCGCAACAAGAGAATTAAGAAAAAGCTTAAGAAAAAAACACCATAACCAATCTGTAAAATCTGCCACAAAGACTAGCATCAAAAATTTTGAAAAATTGTTGCAAGGCGAAGCCACAGCAGAACAAAAGGAAAAAGTTTTAGATCTCTTTAAGAAGGCAGTTAGCTCTGTTGATAGGCTGGCAAAAAACAACATCTACGATAAAAACAAAGCCTCTAGAAAGAAGTCTCAACTCCAAATAAAACTCAATAACTTTTTGAATCCGAAAACAGAGTCTTAAGAACTAAATTTAAAGAGTCATCATTGGACAGAAGGCCAGACTTCAGTTGACCTTCTGTTTTTAGTACTCTCAATAGGACTTCACCTATCCTTTTGGGAGTAACTTTTGTGTATTGGATGTGTTTTACCTGCCAGGCTTTGCCTGGATCTGATTTTAATAGATTGCTATATTTTAAATTAAAATAGCCCAGGAGCAGATCTTTTTTTAACACCTCGATTAGAACAAATACTTCTTCTGGCTTTACATTGAAAATAGATATGTCTTGAACACTTTGTCCTTCAAAAAAATATTTGGATATATCCCATATCTTTCTTGATTCTGATAATGAGGATTCTGATCCTAAAAATATTTTTAAAAGTTCGTTTTTCGTCCATTCATAATTTTTATCACATCCACTATATATTTCTTTAGCAATTTTTTTATCAAATTTAAATTGATACTTGCTAAAAAAATTATTTAAGCCAGCAATTACAAAATTTAGATCTTCTTTATATACTTTTACTCCCTTGTTTTCAAGCCCCTTCAGGGTCATAGCGTTAATTTTTTCACATACAGCGAACAATTTCTTATCACTTGACGCCTTTAATTTTAAAATTAGCTTAGCAGTATCTTTTAAAATCTCAATGGTTTTATAATATATATGCTCTTCCCCAAACAATGAAGATGAGCTGAAATTGTTTATCATATCCTCTACACTGTCTACCTCTACAACATTGATGTCTTGTTCTTGAAAATATGGCACAAGATAGTCATGCCATAAAGAAAGATTGCCCACAAACAGGTTCTTTAAATCGAAATCTAAGATATTTTTTTCCTCAGTCTTTTTCATTTTTACCTCTACTTATTAATATATAAATCTTGATAGATTAATTCATAATCACGATAGATTTTAACTCCATCTTTTTCACACAAAACAATTACGTCTTTCAATGGTTTGAAAATCTGATTGTTTGAAATAACAAATTTACTGGTAGGCGTTTTTACACTACAATTTTCAAGCTGCTTATAAAATTCGAAATTTCCTTCACTGGATTGTAAAATTATACCCTTTTTAACATTATATACTTTAATTTCATCAGGCTTAAATATCATCAAAGAAAAGAAAACAGATGCTACAAAAATATAAAAAATTATAGAATTATATTTGTTAAAAATTATTAGAAATAAAACTAAATAATAAAGATATACGCTAAAGGCAGGTACTTTGGCAAAAAAGATTGAAGACAAGGGAAGATTTGACCAACCTTTTATTACATATATAACAAAATCAGTCATGTATGTAATAAAATAACCAATATGTTGTGAAAAAACACCTGAAATAGTCATAAGAAAACTCAATAAAAATCCTATAAGTACAAATATTTCTAAAAACGGCGTAATAAAAATATTTGTAATCAGCGCAAGAACGGAAAGATTATTAAAATAGTTCACTATAGGAGGAAAAAGGAATATAAATACTGAGAATGAAAGTATGAAGAGTTCTACTATATAATTATGAATGTTTAGCTTTTTTCTTATCTCGCTTGCAAAAAACATTGCAAATATACACAAAAATGTTAATTGAAAGCTAATATCAAATAGTGAATTTGGCTCGAATATCAGAAGCAATATTAATACCAACAAAGTTAAGTTAAATGATGAATAATTAAATCTAAAGAGCTCTGCCAATGCAACGAATAGAATCAAACAGCCAGCCCTCATCACAGGCGGATCAAGGCCTACATTTAAACAAAAAAGCGATGTGAAAAAAGATATGATAACGAATGACATAACATGATTCATTGACATCCTCTTCAGAAAGTAAAAGAACATAGAAAATATCATAGACACTTGAGCTCCAGATACCACAAGTATGTGTAAAAGTCCAGTGCGGTTAAAAGCGTTATACACCTCTTTAGGCGGCTGAAAAAGATCGTCTCCATATAGCATTGCTCCAAAGACAGTTCCCTCTTGTTCTGAAATATTTTGTTTTATAGCATTTTCAACATATTGTTTAAAAAACAACTTGCTGTTGGAGCTGTTTTTCTCAATTTTATTTGCAGCAATAAGAGAATTGCCAATAGATTCACCGTCAAATGTAATCTCGTCTCCTTGTTGGAAATTGGTTTTTCCTCTAAAGATAACCCTTTCAATCTTTGAAGCAAATGGATCTGGACTGTGCAAATATACTTTTAATAAATTATTTTTCTGATTGATGACTGTGGCGGTGAAGAAAAAGTTTTTATAGTTAAATTTAGATAGGTCTTTATCATACGAAATAAATAAACCACCAAATAGGAATATTGTTGAAATTGTAGTTATTAATATATAAAATTTCAGTCTTTTAACTTCAAATGATATTAACAAAAACAGTATACAAGTAAAAATATAAATAAAAAGAGCGAAAATTGAGTATTTATAGTAAAAAAATATGCCTGAACAAAATGAAAAAGATGGCAAAAGTAAAGGATATTTCCAAATCAAAAGCTTATAATACCTTTTAGTTTTTCAATTTTTGCACTTGAAAAGTTTAGTCGCTGTTTGAAGTCATCTAAATTAATAAACTTCGATTTATTTCTTTCGTCGATTATCTTCTCTGCAGTAACCTTACCAATACCAGGCAAAGAATCAATTTCTTCCAAAGATGCCACGTTTACATTCACAATTGTGCCCTGAGCCGATCCAGAGCTAATGAAAGGTACTTTTATAGTTTGATTTTGTCTAAGTGTCTTGTTTAGAACTAACCCTGATGTGTCGGCTCCATCCAGGCACCCCCCTGCAACTACTATTAGGTCTTGAACTGTAGAACCATATGGGACCTGATAATCGCCTGGATTTTTTATAGCTCCTTTTATGTGAACAACTATATCTTTTTCTGCTGTTGTAGATTTAATTTTTACTTTGCTGCTCTTGCTTTTATTGTTATATTGATTGCTTTGGCTATTTTGTTGATCGTTAACAGAATTTACAGGATTATTCGATCCCTGGCTAAAACCCCAATAAGCCACAATAGCAGCTACAAATATTAATGATAATACTAAAGATAACTTTTCTTTCATGTCATAGTTATTTGACCACTATGTTAAAAATCTTGTTCTTTACATAAATTTTCTTAACAATATTTTTCCCCTCAATAAACTTCTTAACTCTGAGGCTAGACATTACCATATCCTCTATAATATCTTCGCTTTGATCCTTTTCTACCATAATTTTATCTCTCAATTTTCCATTGATCTGTATTGCTATCACGCATATATCGTCTTCAAGATAATTTGTGTCTACTTCTGGCCAATTTTGAGAACTTATCAGGCCTTTATTACCCATTTTTGACCATATTTCCTCACACATATGAGGAGCAAAAACAGAAAGAATTATGGTAAATGTCTCAAATATTCTTTTAACAAGTTCAGGCCTAATTTTTTTGTTTCTTAGAGAAAAAGAAAATTCGTTTGTAAACTCCATTAGAGCTGCGATCGATGTATTAAAATGAAACTTGTCTTCTATGTCGTTTCCTGCTTTTAACAAGGTTTTGTTTAATTTTTTATAAATATCAACTTCATCTATAGTCAGGTTATCCAAAACCAAATCTTTTGTGTCCTTTATCATATCAAGATTATCATTGAAAAGCCTCCAAACCCTCGAAAGAAAACGGTGAGCGCCCTCGACTCCCTGATCGCTCCACTCAAGATCTTTTTCTGGCGGAGATGCAAAAAGAATAAACAACCTTGCTGTGTCTGCGCCATAAGTAGAAAGTATCTCTTCTGGATCAACTACGTTTCCCTTGGATTTGGACATCTTTTCGCCGTCTTTTAGAACCATACCTTGAGTTAAAAGATTCGAAAAGGGTTCATCAATTTCTAAAAATCTTAAATCTCTTAAAACCTTTACAAAAAATCTTGAGTAAAGTAGATGAAGTACTGCATGCTCGACTCCACCAATATATTGGTCTACGCTCATCCAGTATTTAGCCTTTTCTTTAGAAAATGGCTCGGTATCATTTTTTGGGTCACAAAACCTTAAGTAGTACCATGAAGAATCGACAAACGTGTCCATCGTATCAGTCTCTCTCCTGGCATCCGATCCGCATATTGGACATTTTACATTTACGAACTCATCTATATTGGACAAAGGAGACCCGCCTGTTCCGGTAAACTCAACATTTGTTGGGAGAATAACTGGCAAATCCTTCTCACTCAAGGGTACAATTCCACATTTCTCACAATATACGATTGGTATAGGAGTGCCCCAATATCTCTGCCTTGATATTAGCCAGTCTCTTAGTCTTATCTGTTTGGCAAATTTTGCTATTTTCTCTTCTTGAAACAGATCTACAATTTTCTTTTTGGCATCTAAGCTCTTTAACCCTGAAATATGAGGCGAATTTATAACAATTCCTTCATCTTCATAAACCATACTCTCATCGCAGGTATCTTTATCTTCAGGTTTTATAACGTATTTAATAGGAAGACTTTTCTCTTTTGCAAATTCAAAGTCTCTCGAATCGTGAGCAGGAACTCCCATCACAGCTCCTGTACCGTAACTCATAAGAACGTAATTCGAGGCAAAAACAGGAATATCTTCATTTGTAAGGGGGTTCACAACCGAAATGTTAAGCGCTACACCCTTTTTATCATTTATGCCAACAGTAAATCTATTTTGAATCTTTTCTTTTTCATAATCCTTTAAAAATTCTATTAATTCTTTATTATTCGTGCTTTCTAATAAATTTTTAACTATTGGGTGTTCGGCTGAAACCACCATAAAAGTAGCTCCGCCCAAAGTATCCGCCCTTGTAGTAAAAACCTCTATAAAATCATCTTTATAACCTTCGACCTTCTTAGAGAGCTTAAATTTTATCATTATACCTTCAGATAAACCTATCCAATTTCGTTGCATAACTTTTACTTTTTGAGGCCAGCCCCTCAAAACATCAAGGTCCCTTACAAGTTCATCAGAATAATCTGTAATCTTGAAAAACCACTGTTCAAGTTCTTTTAGCTCAACTTCGCTTTTGCATCTCCAGCATCGACCTTCCTCTGCCTGTTCATTAGCAAGAACAGTTTTACATTCGGGACACCAGTTAACTTTTGATTTCTTCTTATATACCAACCCCTTTTTGTAAAATTGAAGAAATAGCCATTGATTCCACTTATAATAATCAGGAAAACATGTAGCAACTTCTCTGTCCCAATCATAACTAATTCCTAAAGAATTGAGCTGCCTCTTCATATTCTCAATATTTTTTACAGTCCACTCATATGGATGAACGCCATATTTTATTGCAGCATTCTCAGCTGGCATTCCAAATGCATCCCAACCCATTGGATGAAGAACATTATAGGATTTCATCCTATGGTAGCGAGCTACCACGTCCCCAATAGTATAGTTTCTAACATGTCCCATATGCAAATTCCCAGATGGATAAGGGAACATTTCTAATATAAATATTTTTTTGTTTCCCTTTTCCTCTTCTGTTTTAAAGATCTTCTTTTCTTTCCATGTTGCCTGCCACTTTTTTTCGATTGTTTCAAAAGGATATAAGCCCAATAATATTGCCTCCCCAAATTTTAGTAATTTCATTTGAATTATTATAAACCCAAATTATTATTTTATAAAACTTAAATAAATTTAAATATAATAAATCATTTCAATTTAAACTCTTATTGATTCATAAAATATTATTATAAAAAAAAGTTTTTAATAGTGCTATTATTGAATTAAAGCTTAATATTGTAAGTGTATTCTGTACAAAGTAAATTTATAAAAGGAGGGTAGAATGAAAATCTTGGTAGGAGTAAATGATTCAAAGGACTCCCAAGATGTCGCAAGATGGGCAATTAACTTTGCCAGCCAGGAAGAGGGTTCTGAGGTAACGATGTTATTCGCAGAGAAAAGAATGCCTTTTGTTTCATACGAGGATATTACAGACGATCAGCTAATGGCTCTTGCTCAGCTAGACGGTGAAATGATTTTCGATAAGTGTTTGAAAGGCTTCGATACAAAAGGAACAATAGTAAAAGAAAGAATTCTCATAGGCGATCCTTCCACTGAAATTTTGAACATTGCAAAAGAAGAAGGAGTTGATTTTATCGCTCTTGGAACCAGGGCACTTTCGCCAGTATGCAAAATGTTTATGTGCTCAGTTTCAGAAAGAGTTATAAAAAAATCTCCAGTACCAGTAATTATTAACAGATTCCCATCAGAAACTGCAAAAGACTTACACACCATAAAGGCATAAGGGGGTTATAAAGTTTAAAGTTATGCGATTTTCTGATAGCGTCGTCCCTTTTTTACCCATAGGTCATACATACCCAGCTATCTAAATAGAAAGTTGGGTATGTATCTTTATATTATTAGTTCATGACCAAATTCTTTTAACCATTTTTTCTTCTCTTTATAATTGGGAACAATCTCTTGAACTCTATTCCAAAATTCCTTTGAATGGTTTTTAACCAATATGTGTATGATTTCATGCACTACTACGTAATCAATAATATCTATAGGAGCCATAATAAGTCTCCAGGAAAAACTTAGAGTATTTTTATAAGAGCAAGATCCCCAATTTGTTCTGGCGCTGGAAATTCTTAACTTGTTAAATTTTAATCCAGTTAAATTCGAGTAAAATATAGCTCTTTCAGAAAATGTTTCACGCGCTTGATTCTTGTACCACTTTATAAAAATATTTTTAGCTTGTGGCAAAGAATTTTTGGAAATATAAAATCCATTATCAAATATTAGAGGTTTAAGTTGAAAGTCAACTACTTTTAACTTAAATAAGTTGCCTAAATAAAAAAATTCTTCTCCATCACAAAATTTTCTTTCTAAAATGGTTGATTCTCTTTGCAGTAAATCAGATTTCTTTTTTTCTATCCAATCAAAATGCTTTTCAAGAACTTTTTCAATATCTTTATCACCAAAGTAATAAGGGACTTTAATTACCAATTTCGCGCCTTTAAGAATTTGAATAGAAATTGTTTTCCTGTTTGAACGGATTATTTTAATAAAAATTTTACCTTTCGCGAGTAAAAATTATTTAAAATTTTTCTTTTATTTCTCGTTTCTTTTTGCGATATTCTTTAATTATAGATCTTTCTAAGTTATTTTCAATTTCTCTTATATTGCTCCACTTATCTTCACTTGGATTTGTGTTCATATCATTTATAGCATGATAATATTCTTCGTAATGTTTAAATATTAAGCTATCATCAGGTACACCAATATTTTTCATATCAATGTAAAGCTGACTGCTCTTAAAATCTGTAAAACATAAAATGTCTTCTATGTGTGAACCAAAATAAATTGATCTTTCTAATATGCCATGCTGAACCAGTTGTCTGGAATATATTCCTAAAAGGCTCTTTAGAGAACTAAATCTAAAATATCCTGTAATTAAGAAATCCTTTAACATCTCTATTGGCATTGGTCTTGCAATTGCATAGCCCTGAAGCAGTGGAACTCCCATAGAAGTTAAAGCATCAAATATATCTGGAGTTTCTACTCCCTCTACTACGAAATATATGCCCTTTGCCCTTGCCAGGCCAAAAATAGATTCTACAAAGTGAAGATCCTGAGGGTTTTTTTCTAATCCACGAATAAACCCTTGATCTAATTTTATCTTATCAATTGATAGATTTTTAATCCTTAGTAACGATGAATATGCACTGCCTACATCATCAAGTGCAAGTTGAACTCCTATATCTTTCAACTTCATAAGATATTCTATTGCCTTTTCGATCTGTGTGAATTCAGTTCTTTCAAGTATCTCAAAAAATATCTTTGATGGCTCTACATTACTTTTTTGTATGATATTCTTAACGATCTGTACAAAGTTTTCTGATACAAATCCTGGCTCAATGTTTACAGAAAGTGATAAGGGATATCCAATTTCTTCTAATTCCTCAATATCTGTAAGAGCAATTGTTAATACCTGACGAGTTAATTCTAAGAGGTCTTCATTTGTAAATTTTGATAAAAATTTATCAGGTGTGAGTATGGATCCATCATCGTCAAGCAGCCTTGCAAGAGCCTCTACTCCTGCTATGCTTGATGTCTGATTGTCAAAAATTGGCTGATAGTAGACCATAACTCTGCCCTGTCTCAACAACATCTGAAAGTGATTTTCTTTTTTTGACATAGCTTCACCATATATAGTCCAAAAGTTAGCCCTGTCCTGTTTGTGCTTCTTGCTATCATAGAGAGCTTGCAGGGCATAGCGAACCATTTCACTTTGATTATCAACTTTCACATAAGGATAAATACACACACCCATACTAAGGCCTATTATGTTTATTACTGCGTTATCATTCAAAATAATTGGTTCCAGTATGCTTTTTTCTATCTTTTTAAATATTACAAAAAGCTTATTTTTATCCTGACAATTTTCAAATATAATCGCAAACTCATCTCCCACAGGACTAAGTCTAGATATAAAATCTGTCTTTCTGAGAGATTCTTGCAATCTTTTGGCTACAATTTTTAGCACTTCATTCCCTACAGCATAACTAAATTTTTCATTAATCATCCTAAAACAATCAAGGTTGATTATAGCAATAGCCATAAGCCAACCAGATCTTTTTGCCCTTAAAAATGCTTCATTAAGTTCACGCTCAAGCATCACTCTATTTGGTAGTCCTGTCAAAGGGTCAAAGCTCTCCTGATACTTTAGTTCTTCACTTAATTTATCCCTTTCTGTAGCGTCTATGACAGTCCAAATTACATATCTTGTACTATCCTGAACTTTAGTTAAAACCCCAGAAAGGTCTACATAAATGCTTGTTTTGTCGCTGCGAATAAAATGAACGTTTCTTAACACTGCACTCTTGCCTTGGAAAATTATATCTTCAGCAAATTTTTTTACTTTGTTATAAGTCTCATCATCAGGATAAAATTCTCTTATCTTTAATCCAAGCATTTCCTTTTCATCCATGAAGCCCATCATAATAGCAAAGGTTCGGTTTGCATCAAGAATAACTCTTTCAGGGTATCTAAGCATAACTATCCCGACACCAGCATTGTTTAACAATGCCTCTCTCAGCTGAGTTGATTCCTTTTCTTTGTTAAAAAGATCTATATGGTCTAATCCGAAACCTATGTCATTGGAAATCTTTTCCAGTATTTCTTTAAGTAGTTCATTTTCGAAGAAATCCTCTTTTGAGTGATAAAAAGATATTACTCCCCATATGTCTTTGTTTCTAAAAATGGGGAAGGTGGCTCCAGATGATAGATCATATTCTTTTGCTTTTTCTTTCCAAGGGGTACTTAATTGATCTCTCACAAACGAAAGATAATGAGGCTTTCTATGTCTAAAAGTCTTACCAACCATACCCTGACCATCAGGAATATCTGATCGAACCGAAATGCTTATGTCGTCTAAAATCTGTGTGATGCCTGATACACCAACAAATTCAATTTCTTCTTTTGAATTTACAGTTCCTATGAACACAAGCTTTATGTCTGAATGCATTTTTATTAGTTCACATATTGTTTTAAGAAAAAGCGTCTCGTCATTTGTCTGGGAGGCTATCTGGTTTATCTGAGTCAAAAGAACGTTTAACTCGACTAAATTCTTTAAAAAATCTTTGCTGTTATTTATCCCCCTATTTGAAAACTTTGTATCAAAAATTTCTTCAGCAGATTGAAGGAAAAAATTCGCACCTTGAGAAACATTTGATATCCTCATAGAATTGCCAATTTTCTTAGCTTTAAAACCTTTTAGTTTCTTTTTATTATTTTTCATAACTATTCTCCAAAATAAATTTATCAACTATGAAGAGCAAAAAAAATGTTTTGTTAGAGGAGCAAAAAGAATTTTTTATATTTACTCTCTTTATACTGGGGGGGGGGCTGAAGAGCTTGTTGTATTCAAAAAATTAGTGCATAAATGAGACTTGAAAAAGAAGAAATTATTAAATTTAGATATCCGAAA
>Ga0078972_1004791_pt1 | contig 35998 bp, 25 predicted proteins | sample YelNatPaOPGAMG01_FD_67568 | JGI IMG/M metagenome (GOLD analysis project Ga0078972, IMG submission 67568) | Hot spring thermophilic microbial communities from Obsidian Pool, Yellowstone National Park, USA - OP-RAMG-01 (SPADES assembly) (version 2) | ecosystem: Environmental > Aquatic > Thermal...
TGACGTCGCTCATCGGCAGGATCGTGCCGCCGCCGGTGAGGGCGTGTCCGGCGGCGGCTTCGAGTTCGGCCAGGGTGGTGGTGGCGATGATGGCGGCGGGTAGGCCGTTGTGTTGGCCCAAGTCGCCGGAGGCCAGCATCGCTCTGAGCGCGGCGAGCAGGCCGTCGTGCTGGCGTTGGGCGGTGCTGCGGGCGTCTTTGTCGATGGCGTCCTGGCTCGGCGTCCCGTCCACGCAGGGCTGCTCGTCGAGGTTGTTGCACATGCCCGGGGCGGCCAGTTTGGCCCAGAGGGCTTCCAGGGTGGCGCGCAGTTCGGGGGTGATCCAGCCGCGCAGCTCCGACATCATGTCGGGGCCTTGTTTGCCCAGGGTCAACCCGCGCCGCCGGGCGCGGTCGGCGTCGGTGTAGGTGCCGTCGGGGTTGATGGCGTTGGCGAGTTGGTCGGCCAGCCCGGATAGTTCCTCGGGTCGAATCTGGGTGCCCCAGCGGGCCAGGTCGGCTTCGGCGCGCTCGCGGGTGGGTTGGTCGACCCAGCCGGGTAGCTGGTGGGAGAACTTCTGGATCGTCGCGACGTGATCGGCGCCCAGCGTGCCCTGCCGTTGACCGGTGGCGGTGCCGGCCAGGATCGGGGGCAGGGGTTCGCCGGTCAGGCCGTGGCGGGGGCCCAGGTCGGCGGCCGCGCGCACCCGCCGAGAGGCGTCGGTGCGGGTGATCAACGCCGCCTCGGCGATCGCGTGGGGCAGCGTGCCGCCCAGCTCTTCGGCGCTGGCCTGCCGCGCCAGGGTGTTGATCACCGCATGCTCCAATGCGGGCAGGCGCCGGCGCACCTTTTCCACCCGGGCCAGCCACGCCAACAACTCCGGGGTGGTCAACGCCTCGCAGTCATGACCGAGCAGCCGGTCCACGGCGGCGTCCAGGGCGGCGAAATCCGCCGTCAACGCCTCGCGATCGATACCCACACCGCGACACTATGCGCACCCACCGACAAAACCGGCCGCCCAGTGACCACAGAAACGCAAGTGACACAAGTTTTTTCGGGCAGGAACGGCCGGGCCTTCCGCCGGTCAGTGGTGATGCTCGCCGTGGTCGTGATGCTCGTGCTCGGCATCGGGAGAGCCGCCCATCATGCGCAGCATCGGCATTCCCCCCGACGCGACGAACCGGGCGACCAGCACCGCCGCAACGACAAGGAAGGCGATGTTGAGCCAGGTGGTGTAATTCCACGAGATCCCCGCGTCCAGCACCACGGCGCTGCGCTGTGCCGGGATGAGATTGGCTGCGCCGAAGAGCGATTCGACCAGGTATCCGGCGGCGACCATCGCGGCGTAGAAGGTGGACAACAGCGTCAGCATCATCCTGGTGCCGTAGTACTTGCGGTAGATGTTCAAGATCGGCACGATCAGCAGGTCGGCGTAGATGAACGCGACGACGCCGCCGAAGCTGATGCCGCCGTTCCACAGCACCGCGGCGAGCGGCACGTTGCCGATCGAGCAGACGAACGACGCGATCGCCACGATCGGGCCCACGACCGGACCCCACAGTGCCGCCCAGCCCGGCTGGTCGGCCAAAAAGAATCCCTGCCAAAAGGTTTCGGGAACCCAGGCCGCGATCGCCCCCGCAATCAGCAGGCCCGCGAACAGGTCGCGCAGGATCGCCGACCACTCCATGACGAACACGTGCGACACCGAGGTGAAGCCCTGCCGGGACAGGAGCCGTCGCCAGAAAGAACCCTCGCTCTGGATCGACATGTCCATCGCGGCATGGCCTTCCATCGATCCGGCGATTCCCAGCTCGGCCCGCGCGCGCGGCGTCGACGAGCCGGGAGCGCACGAACAACCGGAACAGCACCGCCAGCACGACGATCATCACCGGCCCGCCGACGAATTCCGCGGCGGTGAACTGCCAGCCCATCAGGAGGGCCAGGATGATGCCCAGCTCCACGACGAGATTGGTGGAGCCGATCTCGAATGCCATGGCCGCGGTGAAGTTGGCGCCCTTGCGGAACAGCGATCGCGCCAGGGCCACCGCCGCATACGAGCACGACGACGCGGCCGCGCCCAGCCCCGCCGCCAGCGCCAGGGTACGCGGCCGGTCGTCGCCGAGGAGGGCCACGACCGTCGAGCGGCGCACCACCGCCTGCACCACCGCCGAGAGGGCGAAACCGAGGATCAACGCCCAGAGGATCTCCCACGTCATCGTGCCGGCCAGCGTCAGCGCGTGGCCGATCGCTGCCAGCACCGCCATGAATTCCTCCGCCCGGTCGAGGCCGTCCGGGCGTCCGAATATATACCCGGGTGGGGTATCGAATCAACCTCGCCGCGCAGAACTCGCAGCACGCGGACGCGGTCTCCGAATCGCCGCACCGGAAAATGGGGACTCGCCGCGCGTGCCGCATTCCTGAGAATGGCCGTCTGCGAGCGTGGGCCGGCCCTTGACGGGGACTTCACCCGTTCTTCGTCGGGCAAGTGCCCGACACACCGGTGTCGCCACCACTGCCACAGACGTAACAGAAGGCACACTGGTAACAACAGAGTTTTTTGGCATGACGCCCAGGAGGGTATGGCCGTGTACCGAGTCTTTGAAGCGCTGGACGAACTGGCTGCCATTGTCGAAGAAGCCCGTGGCGTGCCGATGACCGCCGGCTGCGTGGTGCCCCGCGGCGACGTGCTCGAACTGGTCGACGACATCAAGGACGCGATCCCGGGCGAACTGGACGACGCCCAGGACGTCCTCGATGCGCGTGACTCGATGCTGCAGGAGGCCAAGGACCACGCCGAATCCATGGTGAGCTCGGCGACCACCGAGTCCGAATCGATGCTCAACCACGCCCGCGCGGAGGCCGACCGGCTCCTGTCCGACGCGAAAGCCCAGGCAGACCGGATGGTGAGCGAGGCCCGCCAGCACAGCGAACGGATGGTCGGCGAGGCCCGCGAGGAGGCGATGCGCATCGCCACGGCCGCCAAGCGCGAGTACGAGGCCAGCACCAGCCGGGCCCAGGCCGAATGCGACCGGCTGCTCGAGAACGGCAACCTCTCCTACGAGAAGGCCGTGCAGGAGGGCATCAAGGAACAGCAGCGCCTGGTCTCCCAGAACGAGGTGGTGCAGGCGGCCAAGGCCGAGTCCGCCCGGCTCATCGACACCGCCCACGCCGAGGCCGACCGGCTCCGCGGCGAATGCGACATCTACGTCGACAGCAAACTCGCCGAGTTCGAGGAATTCCTCAACGGCACCCTCCGCTCCGTGGGCCGTGGCCGCCACCAACTGCGGACGGCGGCGGGCACCCACGACTACGCCACGCGCTAGCCGGATCGGCTCACCGCGGCAAACGCCAGTTCAGCACTGGCGTTGTGCGGTCGGCACGTAGGATTTCCCCTATGACGCGGCAGCACAGCACCACGGCGCACCGCCGTCCGGTTTCGCCCATGACGCTGGATATCACACCGCTCGGCCGACGCCCCGGAGCGATGGTCACCATGCGTGACACCGTGCCCAGCCCGTCGCGCATCGGGCTGGACATGATCGCGATCGAGCGGGGCGCGCCGCTGGAACTGGATCTGCGGGTCGAGTCGGTGTCCGAGGGCGTGTTGGTGACCGGAACGGTCACCGCGCCCACCACCGGCGAGTGCTCCCGCTGCCTGGGCGCGGTCGACGGGCGCATCCAGGTCGCCGTGACCGAGCTGTTCGCCTACCCCGGCAGCACGACCGAGGCGACCACCGAGCAGGACGAGGTCGGCCACATCGTGGACGACACGATCGACCTCGAGCAGTCCGTCGTCGACGCCGTCGGGCTGGAGCTGCCGTTCTCGCCGGTGTGCCGGCCCGACTGCCCCGGGCTGTGCCCCGAATGCGGCGTCTCCCTGGCCGCCGAGCCGGACCACCACCACGACCGCATCGACCCGCGGTGGGCCAGGCTGACCGAGATGTTGCCGCCCGGGCCGGATGCCTCGGGGGGTGAGCGTTGACCTCGCGGCAAGACCTGCTCGACGCGCTCGGTGTCGATCTGCCCGACGAGCTGCTCGAACTGGCGCTGACGCACCGCAGCTACGCCTACGAGAACGGCGGCCTGCCGACCAACGAGCGTCTCGAGTTCCTCGGGGACGCCGTTCTGGGCCTGACCGTCACCGACGAGCTCTTCCATCGCCACCCCGACCGGCCGGAGGGGGACCTGGCCAAACTGCGCGCCAGCGTCGTCAACACCCAGGCGCTGGCCGACGTCGCGCGCAACCTGTCCGGCGAGGGCCTCGGGACGCACCTGTTGTTGGGCCGCGGCGAGGCGAACACCGGCGGGGCCGACAAGTCCAGCATCCTGGCCGACGGCATGGAATCCCTGCTGGGCGCGATCTACCTGCAGCACGGAATCACCACGGCGCGCGACGTGATCCTGCGGTTGTTCGGCCCGCTGCTGGACGCCGCGCCCACGCTGGGGGCCGGGCTGGACTGGAAGACCAGCCTGCAGGAGCTGACGGCCGCGCGCGGCCTGGGCGCGCCGTCCTACGTGGTGACCTCCACCGGCCCGGACCACGACAAGGAATTCAGCGCGGTGGTCGTCGTGATGGAGACCGAATACGGGTCGGGCACCGGGCGCTCCAAGAAGGAGGCCGAGCAGAGGGCCGCGGCCGCGACCTGGAAGACGCTGGAAGCGCGCGACACCGCGGGGAAATTGCCCGTCTAGATGCCCGAATCAGATGCCCGAGCTGCCTGAAGTCGAGGTGGTGCGCCGGGGATTGCAGGCCCATGTGGTCGGCAGGACGATCACGGCGGTCCGGGTGCACCACCCCCGCGCGGTGCGCCGCCACGAAGCCGGGCCCGCCGATCTCACCTCCCGGCTGCTGGGGGCGCGGATCACCGGGACCGATCGCCGCGGCAAATACCTGTGGCTGCTGCTCGGGTCGGACACCGCGCTCGTCGTCCACCTGGGCATGAGCGGGCAGATGCTGCTGGGCCCCGTCCCGCGCGCCGAGCACGTGCGGATCTCCGCCCTGTTCGACGACGGGACCGTGCTGAGCTTCGCCGACCAGCGCACCTTCGGCGGGTGGCTGCTCGCCGACCTGGTGGAAGTCGACGGCAGCGTGGTGCCTGCGCCCGTCGCGCACCTGGCCCGTGACCCGCTGGACCCCCGCTTCGACGCCGACGCCGTCGTGCGGGTGCTGCGGGGCAAGCACTCCGAGCTCAAGCGTCAGCTGCTGGATCAGCAGGTGGTGTCGGGGATCGGCAACATCTACGCCGACGAGGCGCTGTGGCGGGCCAAGGTCCACGGCGCGCGCGTGGCGGCCACGCTGAGCCGCGCGCGCCTGGCCGCGGTCCTGGACGCCGCCGCGGAGGTGATGCGCGAGGCGCTGGCCAAGGGGGGGACCTCGTTCGATTCGCTCTACGTCAACGTCAACGGCGCTTCGGGGTACTTCGACCGGTCGCTGGACGCCTACGGCCGCGCGGGCCAGGCGTGCCGGCGCTGCGGCGCGGTGATGCGCCGGGAGAAGTTCATGAACCGCTCGTCGTACTACTGCCCGAAATGTCAGCCCCGCCCGCGGCTTTGAGCGTCTCTCCCGGGCTTTCTCGCGCAGCCGTCGATTTCGGCGAAACATGAACCACCGGTAGAAATGAGCCATGACGGAACTTTGGGTCGAACGCACCGGAACCCGCCGCTACACGGGCCACAGCTCGCGCGGAGCGCGGGTCCTTATCGGTTCCGAGGACGTGGAGGGCGTGTTCACCCCCGGCGAGCTGCTCAAGATCGCGCTTGCCGCGTGCAGCGGAATGTCCAGCGACCATCCGCTGGCCCGCCGCCTCGGCGAGGACTACGCGGCGGTGATCAGGGTGTCCGGCACCGCGGACCGAGAACAGCAACGCTATCCCCAGCTCGAGGAGACCCTCGAGCTGGACCTGTCCGGGCTGTCCCCGGAGGACAGGGACCGCCTTCTGCTCGTGGTCAACCGGGCCATCGATCAGGTCTGCACCGTCGGGCGCACGCTGAAGTCGGGCACCACGGTCACCTTCGGGGTCGCCGGTGACACATCCGACGCCGGATCCTGACGTTCGGCTCACCGCCTGGGTGCACGGGAAAGTCCAGGGGGTCGGCTTTCGCTGGTGGACGCGCTGCCGGGCGCTGGAGCTGGGCCTGACCGGTTACGCGGCCAACCAGCCCGACGGCCGGGTGCTGGTGGTCGCGCAGGGGCGACGCGAGGCGGTCGAGAGGCTGCTGCAGCTGCTGGACGGCGGCGAGTCCTGGCCCCCCCAGCCCGGCCGCGTCGACAAGGTCGTGGCCGACTGGTCGCAGCCGCGGGAGCGTTTCGACGGGTTCGTCGAGCGCTGAGCGCTCCCCTCGCTGTGACGGGTGTGACCACTGTGACCAGTGCACCAGCGATTGCCCCGACCGGCGGAGTTCGGGCCCGCCGACACCCCCGCGGGGAGGCTTGACGCGGCGGTTCGAGCGGTAGTCTGGCACGCCGTGTACCTCAAGAGTCTGACGCTGAAGGGCTTCAAGTCCTTCGCATCGCCGACGACTCTGCGCTTCGAACCGGGCATCACCGTTGTCGTCGGGCCGAACGGCTCCGGTAAATCGAACGTGGTCGACGCCCTGGCCTGGGTGATGGGGGAGCAGGGCGCCAAGACGCTGCGCGGCGGGAAGATGGAGGACGTCATCTTCGCCGGCACCTCGTCGCGGGCCCCGCTGGGCCGCGCCGAGGTCACCGTGACCATCGACAACTCCGACAACGCGCTGCCCATCGACTACTCCGAGGTGTCCATCACCCGCCGCATGTTCCGCGACGGCGCCAGCGAGTACGAGATCAACGGCAGCGGCTGCCGGTTGATGGACGTCCAGGAGTTGCTGAGCGACTCCGGGATCGGCCGCGAGATGCACGTCATCGTGGGGCAGGGCAAGCTCGACGCGATCCTGCAGTCGCGGCCCGAGGATCGCCGCGCGTTCATCGAAGAAGCCGCCGGCGTGCTCAAGCACCGCAAGCGCAAGGAAAAGGCGCTGCGCAAACTCGACGCGATGTCGGCCAATCTGGCGCGGCTCACCGACCTGACCACCGAGTTGCGGCGCCAGCTCAAACCGCTGGGCCGCCAGGCCGAGGTGGCCCGTCGCGCCCAGACCATCCAGGCCGACCTGCGCGACGCCCGGTTGCGGCTGGCCGCCGACGACCTGGTCGGCCGGCAGACCCAGCGCGAGGCGATCCTGGAGGCCGAGGCCGCGATGCGCCGCGAGCACGACGAGGCCGCAGCGCGTCTCGCGGTGGCGTCCGACGAGCTGACCGCGCACGAGACCGCGCTGGCCGAGCTCTCGAGCCGCGCCGAGGCGGTCCAGCACACCTGGTTCGGGCTGTCCGCCCTGGCCGAACGCGTGGCCGCGACCGTGCGCATCGCCAGCGAGCGCGCCCAGCATCTCGATGTCGAGCCGGTCAGGACCGGCGACCCCGACCCCGGAAACCCCGACCCCAGAAACCCCGACGAGCTGGACGCCGAGGCCCAGCGGGTCGAAGTCGCCGAGCAGCGGCTGCTGGCTGAGCTCGCCGATGCGCGCGCGCGGCTCGATGCCGCCCGCGCGCAACTGGCCGAGCGCGAACGCGCGGCCGCGGAGGCCGACCGGGCCCACCTGGCGGCGGTCCGCGCCGAGGCGGACCGCCGGGAGGGTCTGGCCAGGCTGTCCGGCCAGGTGGAGACCATGCGCGCGCGGGTCGAGTCGATCGACGAGAGCGTCGCGCGGCTGTCCGAGCGCATCGAACAGGCCGCCGCACGGGTACAGCAGACCCGGGCCGAGTTCGAGACCGTGCAGGGGCGGGTCGGCGAGCTCGACCAGGGCGAGATGGGCCTCGACGAGCACCACGAGCGGACCGTGGCCGCGCTGCGGTCGGCCGACCAGCGCGTCGCCGAGCTGCAGGCCGCCGAGCGGGGCGCCGAACGCCAGGTGGCTTCGCTGCGGGCCCGCATCGACGCGCTGTCGGTGGGACTGGAACGCAAGAACGGCGCGGCCTGGCTCTGCGAGCACCACGGCGGGGCGGGGTTGTTGGGGCCGCTCGCCAGGATGGTCAAGGTCCGCCCGGGCTACGAGGCGGCGGTGGCCGCCGTGCTCGGCTCGGCGGCCGACGCGCTGGCCGCCGAGAGCCCCGGCGCGGCCCGGGCCGCGGTCGCCGCGCTCAAGGAAGCCGACGGCGGGCGCGCGGCCCTGGTGCTGGGGGACTGGCCGGCCCCGCAGGACTCCGCGCGCCCCGGCGAGCTGCCCGGCGGGGCGGTGTGGGCGCTGGACCTGGTCGAGACACCGGCGCGGCTGCGTGGCGCGCTGACCGCCATGCTTTCCGGTGTCGCGGTGCTCGACGACCTTGCCGCGGCGCTCGATCTGGTCGCCGCCCGCCCGCGGTTGCGCGCGGTGACGCTCGACGGCGACCTCGTGGGCGCCGGCTGGGTGAACGGCGGCTCCGACCGCACGATGTCCACGCTGGAGATCACCTCCGAAATCGACAAGGCCGGCAGCGAGCTGGCCGCGGCGGAAGCGCAGGTCGCCCAGCTGAGCGCGGCGCTGTCGGGCGCGCTGACCGAGCAGGCGGCCCGCCGGGACTCCGCCGAGCAGGCGCTGGCCGCGCTCAACGAGTCCGACACCGCCATCTCGGCGATGTACGAGCAGCTCGGCCGCCTCGGGCAGGACGCCCGCACGGCCGAGGAGGAGTGGCACAGGCTGCTGCGGCAGCGCGAGGAACTGGAGTCCGGTCGCGCGCACACCGTCGAACAGGTCACCGAGCTCGAGACCCGGCTGCGCAACGCCCAGGAGACCCAGCAGGTCCGGGCCGACGAGCCGGACCCGACGATCAGTCGCCGACAGATCGCCGCCGCCGCCGAGAGCGCCCGCGGCGTCGAGGTGGAGGCCCGGCTGGCGCTGCGCACCGCCGAGGAGCGGGCCAACGCGGTGCGCGGGCGGGCGGATTCGCTGCGCCGGGCGGCCGCCGCCGAACGCGAGGCCCGGGTGCGCGCCGAGCAGGCGCGCGCCGCGCGGCTGCGCGCCGCCGCCGTCGCCGCGGCGGTGGCCGACGCCGGGCGGCTGCTGGCCGCGCGCCTGGACCGGGTGGTCGGCGCGGCGTCGCAGATCCGCGACGCGCTGGTCGCCGAGCGGCAGCAGCGCTCGGCGGCGATGGCCGCGGCGCGCGACGAGGTGAACGCGCTGGGTGCCAAGGTGGCCGCCCTCACCGATTCGCTGCACCGCGACGAGATGGCCAACGCCCAGGTGGCGCTGCGGATCGAGCAGCTCGAGCAGACGGTGCTCGAGCAGTTCGGGATGGCTCCGGCCGACCTGATCGCCGAGTACGGTCCGCACGTCGGGCTGCCGCCCAGCGAGCTGGAGATGGCCGAGTTCGAGCAGGCCCGCGAGCGCGGCGAGCAGGTGGTCGCCCCGGCCCCGATGCCCTATGACCGGCCCACCCAGGAGCGCCGGGCCAAACGCGCCGAACGCGAGCTGGCCGAACTGGGCCGGGTCAATCCGCTGGCGCTGGAGGAGTTCGCCGCCCTCGAGGAGCGCTACAACTTTTTGTCCACCCAGCTCGAGGACGTCAAGGCCGCGCGCAAGGACCTGCTGGACGTCGTCGCCGACGTCGACGCCCGCATCCTGCAGGTGTTCAGTGACGCGTTCGTCGACGTCGAACGCGAGTTCCGGGAGGTCTTCGCGGTGCTCTTCCCCGGCGGCGAGGGCCGGCTGCGGTTGACCCATCCCGACGACATGCTCGCCACCGGCATCGAGGTGGAGGCGCGTCCGCCCGGCAAGAAGGTCACCCGGCTCTCGTTGCTGTCCGGTGGCGAGAAGGCGCTGACCGCGGTCGCGATGCTGGTGGCGATCTTCCGCGCCCGCCCGTCGCCGTTCTACATCATGGACGAGGTCGAGGCCGCGCTCGACGACACCAACCTGCGCCGCCTGATCGCGCTGTTCGAGCTCCTTCGGGCGCGCTCGCAGCTCATCATCATCACCCACCAGAAGCCGACGATGGAGATCGCCGACGCGCTCTACGGCGTGACCATGCAGGGCGACGGCATCACCGCGGTGATCTCGCAGCGCATGCGCGGCCAGCAGGTGCAGCAGCTGGCCTCGGCCGCCCCTTAGCACGCGCCGATCCGACGCCGGCGGCTGCCGCTGCCCGCGCCGATCCGACGGCTGGAACAATGTCAGCGTGTCGCAAGGATTTTGGATCGCCCTCGCCGTCGTCACCGTCCTGCTGGTCATCGCCGCGCTGGTGGCGGGGCTGGTGCGTTACCGGCGGCGCCGCATCAGGCTGGCCCGGCCCGAACCCGGCACGCTCGGGCGTCCGCGTGGCTACACCGCGTCGTCGGGCATCACGTTCAGCCAGGGCGCAGCGGCCGAGGAGCGGCTCGACACCACGGGTCTGCCCGCAGTGGGCGACGACGCGACGATTCCCCGCGACGCGCCGCGGCGCACCATTTCCGACGTCGGGCTCCCCGAACCCGAGACCCTCGCGCCGCCGCCGGAAGCGCCGCCGGCCCCCGAGGCGCCCGCTCCCGAGGAGCCCGAAGGCCCCGGGATCGAGGCCATCGAGCCGACCGAGGGCCGGCTCGAACGGCTGCGCGGCCGGCTGGCCAAATCGCAGAACGCGTTCGGGCGCAGCCTGCTGGGCCTGATCGGCGGCGGCGACCTGGACGAGGACTCCTGGCAGGACGTCGAGGACACCCTGCTGATCGCCGACCTGGGACCCGTGGCCACCGCGTCGGTGATGACGCAGCTGCGCAGCCGCCTGGCCGGCGGCGACGTGCGCACCGAGGCCGACGCCAAGGCCGCGCTGCGCGACGTGCTGATCACGCAGCTGCAGCCGGGCATGGACCGCTCGATCCACGTCCTGCCCCACGCCGACCGTCCGTCGGTGCTGCTGGTCGTCGGCGTCAACGGCACGGGGAAGACGACGACCGTCGGCAAGCTGGCGCGGGTGCTGGTGGCCGACGGCCGGCGCGTCGTGCTGGGTGCCGCCGACACCTTCCGCGCCGCGGCGGCCGACCAGCTCGAGATGTGGGCGTCCCGGGTTGGCGCCGAGGTGGTGCGCGGCCCCGAGGGGGCCGACCCGGCGTCGGTGGCCTTCGACGCCGTCGACAAGGGCATCGCCGCGGGCGCCGACGTCGTGCTCGTCGACACCGCGGGCCGGCTGCACACCAAGGTCGGGCTGATGGACGAGCTGGGCAAGGTCAAGCGGGTGGTGACCAAGCGGGCCGAGGTGGACGAGGTGCTGCTGGTGCTCGACGCCACCATCGGGCAGAACGGGCTGGCCCAGGCCCGGGTTTTCGCCGAGGTGGTCGACATCACCGGCGCGGTACTGACCAAGCTCGACGGAACGGCCAAGGGCGGCATCGTGTTCCGCGTTCAGCAGGAGCTCGGGGTGCCGGTGAAGCTGGTCGGGCTCGGCGAAGGGCCCGACGACCTGGCGCCGTTCGAGGCGGCCGCCTTCGTCGACGCGCTGCTCGGCTGAAACCCGTTGCACGGCCCCCTTACACAACGGGGCCGACGTTAATGCCGCCGAAACACGGCGGCCCCAACGCGGAAACAACCATCTCGCAAGGTTCTGGTCAGGTCATCAGGCACGTGTCTGACGGCCAGTTCACGGCCGACCGGAGGTGGTAGCGAGTGACATTCCCGATGATGGGTCAGCCAGATACCGGCGATACCGCCTGGATGCTGGCGAGTTCTGCGCTGGTGCTGTTGATGACGCCGGGTCTGGCGTTCTTCTACGGCGGCATGGTCCGCGCCCGCAGCGTGCTCAACATGATCATGATGAGCATCAGCGCGATGGGTGTGGTGACGATTCTGTGGGTGCTCTACGGATATTCGATGGCCTTCGGCGACGACAAGGGCAACGTCGCGGGGGACCCGACCGAATTCTGGGGTCTCAAGGGCCTCATCGGCGGGAACGCGGTGAAGGCCGACGCGAGCGCCGGCACCGCCGCCACCGACATCCCGCTGGTCGGCGGCATGCCGGCCACGGTGTTCGTGGCGTTCCAGCTGATGTTCGCGATCATCACGGTCGCGCTGATCTCCGGCGCGGTGTCCGACCGGTTGAAGTTCAGCGCCTGGCTGGTGTTCGCCGGGCTGTGGGCGACGCTGGTGTACTTCCCGATCGCGCACTGGGTGTTCGCGTTCGACGGCGTGGTGGCCGGGCACGGCGGCTGGATCGCCAACAAGCTGCACGCGATCGACTTCGCCGGCGGTACCGCGGTCCACATCAACGCCGGCGTGGCGGGGCTGATGCTGGCGATCGTGCTGGGCAGGCGCAAGGGCTGGCCGACCACCCTGTTCCGCCCGCACAACCTGCCGTTCGTCATGCTCGGCGCGGGCCTGCTGTGGTTCGGCTGGTACGGCTTCAACGCCGGTTCGGCCACCAGCTCCAACGGTTCGGCCGGCACGACGTTCGTGACCACCACGATCGCGACGGCCGCGGCCATGCTGGCCTGGCTGGCCACCGAGCGCATCCGCGACGGCAAGGCGACGACGCTGGGCGCGGCATCGGGCATCGTGGCCGGGCTGGTCGCCATCACACCGTCGTGCTCGTCGGTCAACGTGCTGGGCGCGCTGGCGATCGGCGCGATCGCCGGCGCGGTGTGCGCGCTGGCGGTCGGGCTCAAGTTCAAGCTGGGCTTCGACGACTCGCTCGACGTGGTCGGCGTCCACCTGGTCGGTGGGCTGGCGGGCACGCTGCTGGTCGGCCTGCTCGCCGCGCCGGAATCCCCGGCCATCAACGGCGTCACGGGCGTGTCGCGGGGATTGTTCTACGGCGGCGGCTGGGCCCAGCTGGAGCGGCAGGCGATCGGCGCCTTCAGCGTCCTGATCTATTCTGGTGTGGTCACGCTCGTTTTGGCGTTGATCCTGAAATACACGATGGGACTTCGCTTGAGTCCCGAGGCGGAAGCCGCGGGCATCGACGAGGCCGAGCACGCGGAAAGCAGTTACGATTTCGCGGTGACGACCGGCTCGGTACTTCCCACCCGGGTTGCCGTGCGGGACACCCGGAACGGCCTGGAGGAGGAACGAGTGGTCGAGAAAGTTGAGGCCGAGTAGAAATGAAGCTCATCACCGCGATCGTCAAGCCGTTCACCCTCGACGACGTCAAGACCGCGCTCGAAGACGCGGGCGTCCTCGGGATGACGGTCAGCGAGATCCAGGGCTACGGGCGCCAGAAGGGCCACACCGAGGTCTACCGGGGTGCCGAGTACTCCGTCGATTTCGTGCCCAAGGTCCGGATCGAGGTCGTCGTCGACGACTCCATCGTCGACAAGGTCGTGGACAGCATCGTGCGGGCCGCGCGCACCGGCAAGATCGGTGACGGCAAAGTCTGGGTCAGCCCCGTGGAAACCATTGTGCGGGTGCGCACCGGTGAACGCGGGACCGATGCGCTGTGACGCCCGCCGGACGTCGTTGATCCGGACCATGGAGGGATGACCCCGAGCGGGTCCGACTCGTCGGCAGCAGGAAGCGATTGCGGGGCAACCGATTTGGCTGCCTCTCGGCGCCGCCTGCTGGCCGGGGGCGGTGAGCTCGGCCCCGCGGAGCTGCGGCGGGCCTGGCTGGATCTGCACGAGTCCTGGCTGGCGGCCAAGGCCGCCGAGATCGGGATCACCGGCGACAGCGGTTTCGCGATCGTCGGCGTCGGCGGCCTGGGCCGCCGCGAGCTGCTGCCGTACTCCGACCTGGACCTGATGCTGCTGCACGACGGCAAGCCCGCCGACGTGCTCGAGCGGGTCGCCGATGGGTTGTGGTATCCGTTGTGGGACGCCAACATCCGGCTCGACCACAGCGTGCGCACCGTGTCGGGGGCCCTCGGCGTGGCCGGCAGCGACATGGTGGCCGCACTGGGCATGCTGGACGCGCGCCACATCGCGGGGGACGCGCGGCTGTCGGAGGAGCTGATCGCCGGGGCGCGGCGACAGTGGCGCAGCGCCATTCGGTCCCGGATGGACGAGCTGGTCGAGATCACCGACGCCCGTTGGCGGCGGTGCGGCCGGATCGCCCAACGCGCCGAGCCCGATCTGAAGTCGGGGCGGGGCGGTCTTCGCGACGTGCAGTTGCTGGACGCACTCGGGCTCGCACAGCTGATCGACCGCCACGGCATGGCCAACCCGGACATGCCCGGCGGCTCACTGGACGCCGCCTATCTGACGCTGCTCGACGTGCGCACCGAACTGCACCGGGTGTCCGGGCGCGGACGTGACCTGCTGCTGGCCCAGTTCGCCGACGAGATCAGCGCCGCACTGCATTTCGGTGACAGGTTCGACCTGGCCCGCATGCTGTCCGGTGCCGGCCGCACCATCGCCTACCACGCCGAGACGGGGCTGCGGACCGCCCAGATCGCGCTGCCGCGGCGCGGGATCACCGCCCTGGTGCGGCGGCCGAAGCGGCGGCCCCTCGACGAGGGGGTCGTCGACTATGCGGGCGAAATCGTGCTCGCCCGCGACGCGCGTCCCGGCACCGACGCCGGACTGGTGCTGCGAGTGGCCGCCGCGTCGGCCGACAGGGGATTGCCGATCGGCGCCGGCACGCTGAGCCGGCTGGCCGCCGACGCCCCCGACCTCCCGACTCCGTGGCCGCGCGAGGCGCTGGACGACTTCCTGGTCGTGCTGTCCGCCGGCCCGACCGCGGTGGCCACCATCGAGGCGCTCGACCGCACCGGCTTGTGGGGGCGGCTGCTGCCGGAATGGGACGCCGTCCGCGACCTTCCGCCGCGCGACGTCGCACACAAGTGGACGGTGGACCGGCACGTGGTCGAGACCATGGTCAACGCCGCTCCGCTGTCGACCCGGGTGGCGCGTCCCGACCTGCTTGCGCTCGGCGCGCTGCTGCACGACATCGGCAAGGGCCGGGGCGTGGACCACAGCGTGCTCGGGGCCGAGATGGCGCTGAAGATCGGTCCGCGGCTGGGGATCTCACCCGCGGACACCGAGCTGCTGTCCAAGCTGGTGCGCCACCACCTGCTGCTGCCGGTGGTGGCCACCCGGCGCGATTTGAAGGACCCCGCGACCATCGAGGCGGTGTCCGACGCCCTGGGCGGGGATGCCCTGCTGCTCGAGGTGCTGCACGCGCTGACCGAGGCGGATTCGAAGGCCACCGGACCCGGGGTGTGGAGCGAATGGAAGGCGTCCCTGATCGAGGACCTGGTCCGGCGCTGCCGGATGGTGATGGCCGGTGAGACGCTGCCGCGGGCTGAACCGATTGCACCGCAATATCTTTCGTTGACCGGCGAGCGCAGGATTCAGGTGGAGGTCAAGCCCGGCGGCAGCGAGCGCCTGCAGGTCGTGATGATCGCGCCGAACCAGCGGGGGCTGGTGTCCAACGCCGCCGCGGTGCTGGCGCTGAACTCGCTGCGGATCCATTCGGCGTCGGCCAACGTCCACGGCGACGTCGCGGTCATCGAGTTCGTGGTGTCGCCGCTGTTCGGTTCGCCGCCCGAGGCGGGCCTGCTGCGCCAGCAGTTCGCCGGCGCCCTGGCCGGTGACATCGACGTGCTGGGCACGCTGGAGAAGCGCGACAACGACGCGGTGAGCGCCGCCACCGCGCGGGCCGGCGAGGTGCAGGTCGGCGTGCCCGTCACGCGTTCCACCGCCCCGCCCCGCATCCTGTGGCTGGAGACCGCGCCTTTCGGCCAGCTGATCCTGGAAGTCCGCGCCATGGACCGGGTGGGCCTGCTGGCGCTGTTGACCCGGGCGCTGGAACGGGCCGGGGCCGACATCGTCTGGGCGAAGGTCAACACCTTCGGATCGACCGCGGCCGACGTGTTCTGCGTGACGTCGCCGGCCGGGGACAGCGAGCAGTCCGCGCGCGCGGTGGTCGAGCAACACCTGCTGGCCGTGTTGGGCGGCCCCGCCGTCGAGGTGCTCGAGGAGCCCGTCGGCGACTAGTCCGACGTTGCGCCGCAGATTATGGACCGCGGCGAAGATATGGTTACGCCGGCAGATCCACCCGCAGCGCCAGGTGCTCATCGAGTATCCGGCGCAGCGCGGCGTCCATCGGATGCGCGGATGCGAGGTCGCGGCCCAACCGGCTGTCCACCACGACGACCGCGCCCTCACGCAGTTCGGCGGTGTCGACCTGATCGACGAAAGGATCGAACAATGCGGGCGGCGTGGCCAGGTAATACAGCGTCCGGCGCGACCCGTTCAACCCGGCGGCATACATCAGTCCGTGTTGGGTGATCACGAAAAGCTCCGAGGTGATTCTGGCGTTCGGGGCCTCGGCCCTGCCCCATGCGATTGCGGCGCATCGGGTTTGAGTCAATCGGTCGGCGACGTCGTCGGTCAGCGTGAGTAACCTTCCCACGAGTGCGCCACCCATTCGCGGATATGCGTCGATTGCGGGTCTGAAGTACCGGTGGAAGATCTCACCGAAAAAGTCGTACGGTCGCTCACTCATCGCAGCTCCCAGGTTTGCGCAGGACACCTCTATTGTGCGCCCGTCCCGTCAGCTGTGCACGAGTTCGGCCAGGACGGCAGCAGCGCCGCCGTCGTGGCCGCGCCGAGCGACCTGCATCGAATGAAGTGCCGCCTCACCACCCCTCGCCTGCGTGCCGGGATCGTGGTGAGCGCCGGCGCTACCGCGGTGTCGACAAGAACTCCAGTGAGTGGCCGAGGTTGTGTTGCGCGGGGCTGGTCAGGCCCTCCTGGAGTTCCCATTCGTAGCCGCGGATCGCCAGCACGTAGGCGTCGGGAACGTGTTCGAAGCACTGTTGGGCGGTCGCCAGGATTGACGGCACGGAGATTGCGTGCGAGGTGAAGCTGAAGTCCAGCTTCGGCTCCGGACGGCTCAGCGTGAACGATTCGACCGCAGGGTCTTTCGTGGCATCCACGAACAACACTCGGGTGTATCGACTGATCAGATCGGCGTCTTCGAGGCCCAGCTGATAGGTACGGCGCAGGCGTGCGCGAGGATGAGGACACATTTGCTCGAGCCGGTCGATGAAGGCCCAGCCCAATCCGTCGTCCTGACGTCCGGCGTTGCCGATGCCGTAGATCAGCGACGTGGGGTTGTCGAAGAACGCGAGCGTGACCCCGAGAGCGACACGGTGCGGCTCAGCGCACGCGCTCATCGAGCACCCTCCCGTGGGCGTCCACGACGGTGACGGTCAACGGCATCTGCCCCAGGGCGTGGGTGGCGCAACTCAGGCAGGGATCGTAGGCGCGGATCCCCACCTCGATGGCGTTCATCATGCCCTCGGTGATCTGCGCCCGGCCGCCCAGATAGTCCTCGGCGACACTGCGTACCGTCCGGTTGAGCACCTGGTTGTTCTGGGTGGTGGCCACGATCAGGTTGGCGAAGGTGACATTGCCTTCGCGATCGGCGCGGTAGTGATGCAGCAGGGTCCCCCGGGGGGCTTCCACCACACCGACCCCCTCCCCGGTCCAGGCGTCGGCACCGGGTGACACCACGAGGTCATCCTTTTGCAGGTCGGGGTCGCTGAGCAGCCCCCTCACAACCTCTGCGGCGTGGATGATCTCGATGGTGCGCGCCCAATTGGTGTGCAGCGTCATGTTGTTGGCGCGCCCACCGGTGTAGGCGTGGAACTTCTCCAGCGCTTCGGCGGCGATCGGGGTCGACAGAGTCCGTGTGACATTGAGTCGGGCCAGCGGGCCCACCCGCACCGACCCCGCGTCGCGGCCGAGGTCGGTGAGGAACGGGAACTTCATGTAGGTCCACTTCTCGACACCCTCGGAGAAGTGGTCGAGATAGTCGCGGTAGTCGAACTCGCGTACCAGCTTCTTCTGCTCGTCGACGACCCGCAGCCGCCCGTCGTAGTAATCGACGTTGCCGTCGTCGTCCACCAGGCACATGTTCAGCGCCGACACAGTGGCGAAGCCGTCGACCTCGTCGCGGTGCTCCTCGTGGAAGTCGTAGAACATCTGCAGACCCAGCTGGGCGTCGTCGATGACCTCGTCGATGGAGGGCAATCCGTGTTCGCCGCGCAGGAACCGGTCCACGTCGGCCGCGGTGAGGCACTTGTTCACGCCGCCGGGCACCGAGCAGAGGCCGTGCATGCGCTTTCCGAAGACGGCCTCGATGATCTCCTGGCCCCACTTGCGCAGCCGGACAACACGTTTGACGAGACCGGGGTTGGCCTCGATCAGCCCGATGAAGTTGCGCTGCTCGGGCGCGGCGTCGATCCCGAACAACATTTCCGGCACCACCAGGTAGAAATAGGCGGTGACGTGCGATTGCAGCATCTGCGCGTAGTGACCCAGCCGGCGCATCTTGACTGCGGTCGGAGTCAGACATGTGCCCGACGCCGGTCCGACCCCGATCATGTCGTCGAGGGCCTTGGCCCCGCCAAGGTGGTGGCTGACAAAGCAGATCCCGCAGATCCGCTGCATGAGAACCGGTGCTTCCCAGTACGGGTGGCCCCGGATGAAGCGCTCATAGCCGCGGAACTCCACCACGTGCAGCTTGGCGTCGATGACGTTGCGGTCGTCATCGAGTTCGATGACGACCTTGCCGTGGCCCTCGATTCGGGTGACCGGGTCGATCACCAGTGTTGTCGCCATCGTGGTCATTCCCCGATCAGTCGAAACGGTTGAGAGACTTGGGCAGATTCACGGGACGTCCCTCCACGAGGTCCTCCAGCACGTCGAGGATCGCGTCCGCCCCCGGCGGGCAGCCCGGGACGAAGTAGTCCATCTGCACGACCTCGTGGCACGGGTAGACGTTGTTGGTCAGGATGGGGATCCGACGGTCGTAGGGCACCACCGGACTGGAGGAGGGCGGCGCCGTCGGGGAATTCGCGTAGGCCTCCGCCAGGCAATCCGTGAGCCCCACCAGGTTACGCAGCGCCGGGACGCCACCCCAGATCGCGCAGGCGCCGACCGAGATCAGCACGTCGCAGTTGTCCCGGAAGTGCCGCAGCGTCTCGATATTGTCCTCGTTGGCGACCCCGCCCTCGATGAATCCGATCGCGCACCGCTCCGGAATGCGTTTGATGTCGGTGAACGACGACCGCAGGATGGTGATTTTGTCCAGCAGGGCGATCATCCGCTCGTCGATGTCGAGCAGCGACAAGCTACATCCCCAACAGCCGCAGAGGCTGATCATCGAGACCTTGATCTTGCCGGCACGCTCGGCGGCCACTTCCGGGTCGAGCGGTGTGGCCGGAAGTTCGTGCGAAGCAAACTCATTGGTGTTCGACGGGAAAGGGATACCTTTGGTCACTGTCGTTGCTTCCGTGATGGTTCCAGCGCGCGGTCCCGCACCGATTCGACGTCGTAGCGCCGCTCGCCGATGGGCTCGTCGTAGCCCACCCCTTTTTCGAGTATCGTTCCAACGGGACAGATGTCGACGGCCTCGCGGACCTGTTCGGGGGGCATCTTGTTGGCCAGTTCGACGTCGATCTCGATGCGGGCATGCGCTCCGCGGCCGTTGATGCTGAAGATCTTCTTGCCGGTCTCGTGATCGCGGACGAACTCCACGCAACGCTGGCAGAAGATACAGCGGTCGCGCTCCAGCCAGATCTTCTCCGCCGCATGGTCGGCAACCCGTTCGGGGAACTGGTACGGGAAACGGGACACTGTCATGTCCACCTCGTAGCCGACCGCCTGCAGCGTGCACCGGCCGGACTTCTCACAGCTGGGGCAGTTGTGGTTGCCTTCGGCGAACAGCATCTCCACCAGCGCCTTACGCGCATCGGTGGTCTCCGGGTCGTTGACCTGCACCCGCATCCCGTCGCTGACCTCGACCGCGCAGGCGGCGGCGACCCCGCCGTTGACCTTGACCGAACACACCCGGCAGGTGCCCAGGACGGGATGTTCGGGCAGATAGCACAAGGTGGGGATGTAGACGCCTGCCTCGGCGGCGACATCGACGAGCGTCGCACCCTCCTCACAGGTGATGGTCGTGCCATCGATCTCGATTCGGATGCTCACCGCGACTCCTGCGGCGCGAGCGCGGCAACGGCCTGGGCGTAACCGCTCAGCTCAGCCTCTGGGTCGAAGGACGGCAGCAGGTCGCCGGTGTGCTCACGAAGCCGGGCCGCATAGATGTCCGGGAACTTCTTGAGCGTGCTCAGGATCGGATTGGGTGAGGTGGCACCCAGCCCGCATCGGCTGGTGTGCGCGACGATCCCACCCCAGGCGACCATGTCGTCGAGATCGGATCGGACCGCCCGGCCCGCGGCCACCAGGCCGACCTTCTGCCGCAGCAGCACGTTGCCCGCACGACACGGCACACAGATGCCGCACGACTCGTCGACAAAGAACTGCATGAAGTCCCCGACGATGTCGATCAGGTCGCGTTCGTGGTTGAACACCATGACGGAACCGTTGCAGGACAGGTCGTCGTAGGCAAGCCTGCGGTCGGCGTCGGCGGCCACCGAGAGCATCTCCCCGGACGGGCCGCTGATCTGCACGGCCCGGGGGTCGTCAGCGCCGATCATGTCGAGCACCTCCCGCAACGTGACCCCCCACTGCACCTCGTAGATCCCGGGGGCGGCGCAGTCGCCGGAGACACTGAGCAGCCGGGTGCCGGTGGACCTCGGTACTCCCATGGCCGCGAACCACCCGGCACCCTCCTGCATGATCCGGGTGGCCGCGGCGAATGTCTCGACGTTGTTGACCACCGTCGGCTTGCCCAGGAAACCGTGCTCGACCGGGAAGGGCGGCTTGAGCCGCGGCGTTCCCCGCTTACCCTCACAGGACTCGATGAGCGCGGTTTCGTCGCCGCAGATGTAGGCCCCGGCGCCCAACTGAATGCGGATGTCGAACCCGTCGCCGAGTACTCCGCTCTCGCGTAGCTCCGCCAGTTGCCGGGCGAGGTAGTCGCGCAGATAGGTGTACTCCGCGCGAAGGTAGAGGATGCCGTGGCGGGCCCCGACGCCGTGGGCCGCGATCGCCATGCCGACGAATACCTGCTTGGGGGAGTAGGTCAGCAACGCCCGGTCCTTGAAGGTCCCCGGCTCGCCCTCGTCGGCGTTGCAGATGATGTACTTCTCGTCGCCGGCGGCCGCGCGGCAGAACTTCCACTTCTTGCCGGTGGGGAAGCCCGCGCCGCCCAGCCCTCGCAGGCCGGACTCGGAGATGGTGGCAATCACGTCCTCGGGGGTCATCGCCCGGCAGCGACGCCACAACGCGTTGTCATCGATTCCACCGCAGAAGAACACCGGTCCCGACGTATGTACGGTGGTGCGTGTCAGCGCATCGACATACGCCACGTCGTCGCGTGGCAGGCCAGCCGGATTGGCGATCTGCGCCGCAGAGTCACCCCTTCTCAGTCCCTTGATGATCTCGCCGACCGAAGCCGGTGTCAGGTCTGTGAACACGACATCGTCGATGAGCATTGCCGGTTCGTGGTCGCTGCTCCCGATGCACGCGGTTTCGAAAAGCCCGAAGTCATCCGACCCGGCGCCGCCGAATCGTGTCCCGGTCTCGAGTTCCAGGGCCTCATACACCTGGCGGTAGCCGTGCATTTTCGCGATGACGTTGTTACTGAGATAAATTCGGTGACGGCCCGACGGCGTGGTGTGGAAGAAATGGTAGAACGTCGCGGTCTCCAGGACATCGTCGACGGACAACCCGAGCCGGTCGGCTATCCCGGCCGCGGCTTCGGCGGAAATGTAGCCGTATTCGCGTTGCACCTCCCACAGGATGGCGATGAGCGCCGTGCGGTCTGGCTCGTGCCCGGCGAGAATCGTCGCGCCACCGGAAGTCATCGTTGCTGCACCACCCAGGGTGATCGAGTTCGTTTGCCCACCGCGCCCACCGTACGTGCGCTCATCTCGTCAACTTTCTCCGATGCGGGTGGGGTTGGGGCCGGAAGACGACCGAGGGCCGACGGCTATCGCTCGCACCTTTCACTCAACGCCCGCGGCGGCGCCGCGGTAAGGGCCGAAAGACCTTGAGCGGCTGTGAAACGCCGTCGCGTGTGCACCAGCCGCTCCGTTTACCAGGGGCCGTAGTCGGTGCTGTTGGCGTGTTGTAGTGCGCTGACGTAGTCGCCGCGTTCGCGTGCGGTCTCGTCGGCGCCGACGGGTGTGGCGAGCAGCCCACGCAGTTCCTCGACCGTGGCATACCCCTTGCGTCGCATCCATTCGCACAGGCCGTCAAGCAGTACGGCGGCATGTTCCGGGCCGTGGCGCAGCAGTGCCGACGCGGTCATCACCACATCCGCGCCGGCCAGCAGGTACTTGATCAGCTCAATGGAGCTCTCGACGCCGGTCGTCGCGGCCAGCGACGCGCCAACCCGTCCGCGCAGTAACGCAATCCATGTCAGCGGCAACCGAATCTCCGCCGGCGTGGACAACGACACCGCACGCACCACGGTGAGGGTCTCGGGGTCGATATCGGGTTGGAGGAATCGGTTGAACAGAACAAGCCCGTCCGCACCGGCCTCGTCCAGGCGCCGCACCATCTCGCCGGTGGCGCTGAAGTACGGGCTGAGCTTCACGGCCACCGGGACGGTCACCGCGTCCTTGACCCGCGCCAGGATGTCGAGGTGACGCTGCTCGACGTCGCCGCTCCGGATGTGCGGATCGCCGGGCAGGTAGTAGATGTTCAATTCGATTGCGGCCGCACCGGCGTCCTGCATCGACCGGGCGTAGCGGGCCCAGCTGCCGGGCGTGCTGCCGTTGAGGCTGCCGATCACGGGAACGGAGACCGCGCGGGCCGTGCGTTCGAGCAGGTTCAGGTACCGGCGTGGGCCGTGGTCCTCGCCGGCTCCGGCCGGAAAGTAGGACAGCGCTTCGGCGAAGCTTTCGGTGCCCGCCTCGGCCCTTCGCGCGTCCTGCAGCGCCTCGCGGTGCAGCTGCTCTTCGAACAGCGAATAGAGCACCACCGCCCCGACGCCGGCGTCGGCGAGTCGGCGGACGCCGTCGACGGTCTTCGACAGCGGCGACGCCGACGCGACCAGTGGGTTGCGCAAGGTGAGGCCCAGGTAGCGGGTCGACAGCTCCATCAGTGCTCCCTGCGGGCGTCGGCGGTGAAGCGTTGCGGACCGTGAGACGCCATCTCCTCGTACACCTTCCAGCGCTGGGCGTTGGCGTGTTCGGCGAGGCCGAGCAGCCGGTCGTACTCGGTCGGATCGGCGTTGGCCAGTGCGCGGTACCGCAGTTCCCGGGTGCGGTAGTCGGCGAGCGGGATCCGCGGCCGGTGCGAATCGAGCAGGAACGGGTTCTCCCCGGACGTCCGCAGCACCGGGTCGTAGCGGATCAGCGGCCAGTGCCCGCTGGCCACGGCACGGTACTGCTGATCCATCCCCTGACGCATGTCGATGCCGTGCGCAATGCACTGGCTGTAGGCGATCACCAGCGAGGGCCCGTCGTACGCCTCCGCCTCGCGGAACGCCTGCAGAGTCTGCTGCGGGTCGGCGCCCATCGCGACCTTGGCGACGTAGACGTTTCCGTAGGAGATCGCCTGCAGTGCCAGATCCTTCAGAGGCACAGTCTTGCCGGCGGCGGCGAACTTGGCCACCGCGCCCAATGGGGTCGCCTTCGACATCTGACCGCCGGTGTTGGAGTAGACCTCGGTGTCGAGCACCAGCACGTTGACGTTGCGCCCGCTGGCCAGGACGTGGTCGAGCCCGCCGGACCCGATGTCGTAGGCCCAGCCGTCACCGCCGACGATCCACACGCTGCGCCGGACCAGATGGTCCACCACACTGCGCAGGTCACCGGTCAGGGCGGGATCGAGGCCCTCGAGGCGGCGCCGGAGCTCGGCCACCCGCTGCCGCTGGGTGTGCAACTCGGACTCCCGCAGCTGCGGCGCCGCCAGGATGGCGTCGACGAGTTCGGCGCCGAGTACGTCGCGCAACTCGGTCAGGCGCCGCCGGGCCAGCTGCGCGTGCGCGTCGGTGGCCAACCGGAAGCCGAGCCCGAACTCCGCGTTGTCCTCGAACAGCGAGTTCGACCAGGCCGGACCCCGCCCGTCGGCGTCGGTGGTCCACGGGGTGGTGGGCAGGTTGCCGCCGTAGATCGACGAGCAGCCGGTCGCGTTGGCGATCATCAGCCGGTCGCCGAACAGCTGCGAGAGGAGCTTGAGGTACGGCGTCTCTCCGCAACCCGCGCAGGCGCCGGAGAACTCGAACAGCGGCTCCAGGAACTGGGTGCCGCGGACGGTGCCGAAGTCCACCCGGGACCGGTCACTGGTCGGCAGGGTCTCGAAGAAGGCGATGTTGTCGCGCTCTGCGGCCAACCGCGGCTCGCCGGGAGCGAGATTGATCGCCTTGGTCACGGTGGTGCCGGGAATGACGACCGGGCAGGCCTCGACACACAGGCCGCACCCGGTGCAGTCCTCGACGTACACCTGCAACGAGAACCGGGCGTTCGGCAGGCCGACGGCGTCCAGGGGCGCGGAGTCGAATTGCGTTGGCGCCGCGGTCAGCTGGGACTTGTCGTAAAACTTCGAGCGGATCACGCTGTGCGGGCAGACGAAGCCGCAGTTGCCGCACTGGATGCAGCTGTCGGCGTCCCAGACCGCCACCAGCTCGGAAATGTTGCGCTTCTCGTATGCGGTCGTGCCGCTGGGGTAGGTGCCATCCACCGGAAGTGCGCTGACCGGCAACGCGTCTCCGCGCCCGGCCATCATCTCCGCGGTCACGGTGCGCACGAACTCCGGTGCATTCTCGGGCACTGTCGGTACTGGCGCGCGCACCGAGGTGGCCAGGCTCGGCAGCTCGACGCGGTACAACCCGTTCAGCGCGGCGTCGACCGCGGCCAGTTCGCGTCGCAGCACGTCGGCGCCGCGGTTTCCGTACATCTTTTCCACCGATTCCTTGATGCGGACGATGGCCTGCTCGCGGGGCAGCACCGCCGAGATCGCGAAGAAGCAGGTCTGCAGCACGATGTTGATCCGCCCGGCCAGCCCGACCTCGCGGGCGATGCGGCCGGCATCGACGATGTACAGCGTGATCCGCTTGTCCAGGAGCTGTTGCTGGACACTTCGCGGCAGCGCATCCCAGACGTTGTCCGGCTGATGCCTGCAGTTCAGCAGCAGCGTGGCCCCTGGGGCGGCTCGGCCGAGTACGTCGATCTTGTCGAGAAACCGGAACTGGTGGCAGCCAACGAAATTGGCTCCATTGACGAGGTAGGGGGCGCGGATGGGATTCGGCCCGAAACGCAAGTGCGACTCGGTCTGCGAACCCGATTTCTTCGAGTCGTAGACGAAGTATCCCTGGGCGTGCAGCCCTTCTTCGGACCCGAGGATCTTGATCGTGTTCTTGTTCGCGCTGACGGTGCCGTCCGACCCCAGCCCGAAGAAGATCGCCCGGACCGTGTCGGGGGACTCGATGTCGAACGACGGGTCGTAGTCGACGCTGGTACCGGAGACGTCGTCGTCGATACCGATGGTGAATTGGCGCCGCGGCCGCTGGCGCGCCAATTCGGCGAACACCCCGGCGACCATCGCGGGCGTGAACTCCTTCGACGACAGGCCGTAGCGACCCCCGCTCACGCGTGGCATCACGAGCCGCTCCCCGTCGGTATAGGCCTGGGCGAGCGCCGCGACCACGTCCAGATACAGCGGCTCGCCGATCGAACCGGGCTCCTTGGTGCGGTCCAGCACGCCGACCGTGCGCACCGTCGCCGGCAGCGCTTCGAGGAGCGCCTTGGTGGGGAACGGGCGGTACAGCCGCACCTGCACCACCCCGACCCGCTCGCCGCGTTCGGTGAGAGCGGCGACGGTCTGCGCGACGCTCTGGGCGCCCGAGCCCATCACCACCAGCACGCGCTCCGCCTCCGGGTGCCCGTAGTAGTCGACGATGTGCATCTTTCGGCCGGTGCGCTCGCCCAGGCGGGCCATCAGGTCCCCGACCACGTCGGGAACCCGCGCGTAGAACGGGTTCACCGTTTCCCGCGCCTGGAAGAAGACGTCCGGGTTCTGCGCGGTGCCGCGAATGAACGGGCGCTCGGGGGACAGCGCCCGCCCGCGATGTGCCCACACCAACTCCTCGGGCACCAGCGCCCGCAGGTCGTCGTCGGACAGCGTCTCAATCGTGTTGATCTCGTGCGAGGTTCGGAATCCGTCGAAGAAGTGCACGAACGGCACCCGGGTCGTCAGCGTGGCGGCCTGCGCAACGAGCGCGAGGTCGTGTGCCTCCTGCACGGAGGCCGATGCCAGGAGTGCGAACCCCGTTTGCCGCACGGCCATCACGTCCGAGTGGTCACCGAAGATCGACAATGCCTGCGCTGCCACCGACCGGGCCGCCACGTTGATGACCGCCGACGTCAGTTCGCCGGCGATCTTGTACATGTTCGGGATCATCAGCAGCAGACCCTGCGACGAGGTGAAGGTCGTGGTCAACGCGCCGCTCTGCAGGGCGCCGTGCAATGCGCCCGCCGCTCCACCCTCGCTTTGCATCTCGACCACCGTCGGGACGGTGCCCCACACATTGGGCCGCCCCGCGCTGGACCACACGTCGGCCAATTCGGCCATCGGCGAGGATGGGGTGATCGGGTAAATGCAGCACACCTCGTTGAGCCGGTAGGCGACCGAAACTGCGGCCTCGTTGCCATCCACCGTCACACGTGTCATTGCGGCTCCGGAAACATGTCGATCGCGTGTACCGGGCACTGATCGAAACAGACGGCACAGCCCGTGCACCTGTCGTAGTCGAACGTGTATCGGTGCCCGACCCCGAGTTTGATCACCGCGTCCTCCGGGCACGCGCCGAGGCAGCCGTCGCACTCGAAGCAGTTCCCGCACGACAGGCACCGTCCCGCCTCGTAGGTCGCCTCCTGCGCGGACAAACCGCCGACGACCTCCTCGAAACTCTCGACGCGTTGTGCGGGCTCCAGTTCGGGCTGCTGACGTTGCGCGGCGTCACCGAAAAACCATAGGTGCAGCGCATCGAACGTCGCCGTCGGGTGTTTGGCCGGGCGTGCGTCCGGCGCGCCGCGCAACCAGGCGTCGATGTGGCGGGCCGCCTTCTTCCCGTGCCCGACACCGACGGTGACGGTGCGCTCCCCGGGCACCATGTCACCGCCGGCGAAGATGCCCGGACAGCCCGTCATCAGTGATTCCGAGACACGCACACTGCCGTCGCCATCGAACTCGACTCCCGGCAGCGTCCGCATGAACGCCGATTCCGTTTCCTGCCCGAGCGCCATGATCAGGGTGTCGGCGGTCAGCGTCTCAAAACGTCCGGTCGGTCGTGGGTAACCGGAATCGTCGAGCTCCATGACCTCGACCCGCAATTCGGGGCCGTCGAAGGCGCTGATCGTCCGCAGCCAGTTGATCCGCACGCCCTCGCGTTCGGCATCCTGCGCTTCCTCCTGGTGGGCGGGCATCTGCTCACGGGTGCGGCGGTAGACGATGACCGCGTCCTCGGCGCCCAGGCGGCGGGCCACCCGGGCGGCGTCCATCGCGGTGTTGCCGCCGCCATAAACGGCGACGTGGCGCCCGATCGCCGGCCTTTCGCCGGAGGCGACGTTGCGCAGAAAAGACACCGCGTCCACCATCGTGGCTGCGTCGCCGGCCGGTATGTCGACACGTTTGGCCAGCTGCGCACCGACCGCGACGAACACCGCGTCAAAGCCGCCCTCGTCCCGTTCGGCGGCCAGGTCCTCGACCCGATGATCGCAGGTCAGCCGCACGCCCAGCGCGGCAATGCGGTTCAGCTCGACATCCAGCACGTCGCGGGGGAGCCGGTAGTTCGGAATGCCGTAGCGCATCATCCCGCCGGGCATCGCGCCCGCGTCGCGGATCTCGACCTCGTGCCCTCGGACTGCCAGATGGTAGGCCGCTGACAGTCCGCTCGGCCCCGCGCCGACAACCAGGACGCGCTTGCCGGTGCGGGTAGCCGGTGGTTCGAACTTCCAGCCACGCTTCCAGGCAAGGTCGCCGAGGAACCGCTCCACCGAATGGATCGATACTGAGCTGTCGAGATGGGCACGGTTGCAGACGGTTTCACACGGGTGGTAACACACCCGTCCGTGTATTGCGGCGAACGGATTGTCCGCGACGAGCTGACGCCAGGCCTGCTCGTGCCGGCCGGCCGTGGCATGGGCAAGCCAGGCCTGGATGTTCTCCCCGGCGGGGCAACCGGCATTGCAGGGCGGCAGCAAATCGACATAGACGGGCCGGCGCTCGCGCACCGGCCCGGCCCGGGACTGCACATGCGACAGGTTCGCAAGCGGGGCGAGGTCATGCGCCGGGGGTCCGGCCGTGCTTCGACCGGCATCCCTGCTGGCCTGCTCATCACCAGCCATTTGCCCAGCATAAGGTTTGCCGGCGAATTCGGGTTGGCCGCGATCACCGCGCTGGATGGAAAGATCGTCTGGGTCGCCTGCCTCGAAAGCTGCGCGGGCGGGCTGTCGGCACTCGACGGCAACGGTCAGCCCGGAAATCGGACGATGGTACCGGGCATCAGTTGAACGACTCGACCACGGCATTCTACTTCGATTCCGGGGGCGTCGCGTGGGTCCACACTGATGATCACGCCCCTTCCGCTGACCCGTAGGTGCAGGTGCAGACCGCGGTAGTGGATCGGAAATGCCAGCACGCCAAGTGGTTCCGGCCAGTTCGGGGAGAGGATGATGCGGTCGGACCGGGTCTCCAGCCCCGTGAAGCATCGCTGCATGAGGTCGACGCTGCCGGCCATGGCCGCCAGGTGAATGCCTTCGGACGTGGTGCCACCCTGGATGTCGGAGACGTCGGAGTTGAGCGTCTGTTGGAAGAACTCCATTGCGCGATCGCGGTTGGCCCGGGCGAGCACCCAGGTATGCACCACACCGCTGAGTGTCGATCCGTGCGACGTGCGGGCCACGTAGTAGTCGACCATGTTTGTGACCTGGTCGGATGTGAAGCGGTAGCCGAGCCGCTGGAGCAGCTCACCCAATTCCCTTGCTGACATCAGGTAGAGCAGCATGAGGGCGTCGGCCTGTTTGGAGGCCTTGTACCGGTTCACGTCGTCGTTCTCCGCTTCGAGGATGCGGTCGAGGCGTTGGATGTTGCCGTACTGCCGGCGGTAGCGGTCCCAGTCCAGTTCCTCCAACTCGCCGTATCCCTCGAACTGGCTGATGACACCGTCGTGGAAGGGGACGTACATCCGCCGGCTCACCTCATCCCAGTGCGCCAGTTCGGCACTGTGCAGTCCGAGCGTTTCCCCCAAGTCGAGTCGGTTCGGCAGCGGTAACAGGTTCAGTGCGTCGAAGGCCCGCATGATCACCCAGACCGCCATCACGTTGGTGTACGCATTGTTGTCGATGCCGTCGTAAGGTGCATCCGGGTAGCCCGAGTGGAATTCATCGGGCCCGATGACGCCCCGGATGCTGTAGCGATCGCGTTCTTGGTCGTAGGTGGCCCTACTCACCCAGAAGCGTGCGATCTCGGCCAGCATCTCCGCGCCATAGTCGATCAGGTAGGCGAGATCCCCGGTGACCTGATAGAACTTCCACGCGTTGTAGGCGACGGCGATGCCGATGTGGTGCGCACGAGCGCTCGAGTCGGGGTTCCACCGGCCGCTGCGCGGATTGAGGTGCAGCCGTTGGCTTTCCTCGCGTCCATCGCTGCCGGATTGCCACGGGAACATCGCACCGGAGTAGCCCGCCGCCCGGGCGGCCTCGCGTGCCTCCGGCAGGCGCCGGTAACGGTATCCAAGCAGCGACCGGGTGATCATCGGCAACCGCAAGTTGAGTACCGGGAAGATGAACAGCTCGTCCCAGAAGATGTGTCCGCGATATGCTTCACCGTGAAGTCCGCGAGCCGGCACCCCGACATCGAGGTCGGAACTGTTGGGTGAAACCGTCTGCAGCAGATGTAGGAGATGCAGTCGCAGGATGCGCAATTCGTCTGTGAAGTCGTCGAATTCGATGGACAGGCGTTCCCACAGATGTACCCAGGCGTTCAGGTGCCCGTCGCGCAACTCGTCGAACCGGCCGAGTCGGCTCAGCCAGCGCTCGGCGTTGACAGCGGGTTCGGACGTCGCGACATCGCGCCCGGTGAACAGGGTCACGGTCTTCTCCAGTGTCAACGCGTCACCGGCTGACACTTCGACGGCGATCTCGTGACCGACTTCGGCTGCCTCGTCGACAAGGCGGTAGGTGGCCGGGACCGGAGTCCCGTCACGCCACACGATGCTTCGTGCCGCCATGGCAATGGGAATGCGCGATTGGGTGGTCTGAACTGTCAGCAGCACAGAGTGGTCGGAGATCTCCCGCTTTTCCACCGACCCAAGATGATCGTTGGCCAAGTCCCGGTAGCGCTCGACCAGCGAGTTGGCGACGTTGCCGTCGAGCGTCGAGCGAATCCGGATTGTCCCCGACCAATCCTCGGCGCGGATCGTCGTCTGAAGGGCACCGACGTGGGGCAGGTGCATCGCGACGAATCGTTGCTGTGTCAGCGAACTGGTGCGTCCGGCATCGTCACAGAAACGCACCTCCCTCGTCAGTACCGCGCCGCGAAGGTCGAGAGTCTGCCGATAGGACAGCACCCTGACCGCGTCGATGTCGAACCAGCTGCCGCCGTCGATCCGGAACGTCAGTGCAAGCCAGTTGGGCAGGTTGACCAAACTCTCGTTGTCGACTGCGGTACCCGATACGTCGTCGACGAGACGGTTGTAAACCCCGGCGGCATACGTGCCGGGATAATGCACCTGGTCGGCCTTCGATTCGGGCGCCGCGCCCCGGGTGGCGAAGTAGCCATTTCCCACCGTGCACAACGATTCACGAAGCTTCTCGCTGTGCGGATCGTACCCCTGGAAAGTGAAATCCCAAGCCTTGGAGTCAATCTGGTGCTTGTAGGCAAGCCAACGCGACCCTCGTTGGAGGAACTCCCGCACCTGATCGGGACCCTGCAGGGTGAAGTTGGCGGCCGTCTTGCGGTCGCCGTCCTCGTCGTGCCGCACCACAATCCCGACACCGTCGAACTGGACGGTGTCGAATGCGTCTTCGTCGGTGAGGTCGTCGCCGATGTAGATCGCCATCAAGGATCCCGTAGCCTCGACGCGATCACGAATCCAGGCCAGGGCGGTCCCTTTGTCCCAGTCGATGTCGGGCCGCAGCTCGACGAGCATGCGCCCGCTCGTCACCCGTAGGCCAGCTCGCTGTCCCAGCCGATGTGTCGCAGCGATGATCTCACCGACGTTCTCCGGCGCAACCTCCCGATAGTGAACAGCAACGGCGAAGCGTTTGTGCTCCACTCGTACCCCCGGAATCTGCGCCAGGCTGTCGCACAACTCCGTGGCTGCGCGCCCGAGGGCAGGCACAAAGGCCGCGGCCGCTTCATTCTGGTGATAGGTGCCGTCCGGTCCCGCCAGCTCAAACCCGTGGCTGCCGGCGTACCAGAGCCCGGGTCTGCCGACCCGGGTGCGGATATCGGCAAGGTCGCGACCGCTCAGGACCGCAACGGGACACACCGCCGCCACGAGTTCCAGTGCCTCGGCAGCCCCATCGACGAGCGTGGCCGCGCTCGGATCGGAAACGATGGGGGACAACGTTCCGTCGTAGTCGAGAAACAACATCGACTCCCGGGCGTTGGTGATGCCGATCAACTGACCGTAGGACTCCAGCGCATTCGGGATTTCCGAGATGCGCTTGTCGCCCGTGCGAACGGCGACGTCGGACAGGTCGGTGACCACGATGTCGGCATCGAACGGCGATAGTTCGTCGGCGCGTCCGCTCCTGTCGACAGCGATCACAAGTGCGAATCCGCCGTCGCGACCCGCGACCACACCGGCGTCGGCGTCTTCGACGACGACGCAGCGTTGCGGACTCATACCCAGTCGGCGGGTGGCCTCCAGCAGGACCGCGGGGTCGCCGTCGTCCGCGAGCCCGCGTTCGCCCGCGATACAGATATCGAACAGATCGTCAACCCCAGCGGTTTCCAAGATCTCTTGACAGTGACTGCTCGATGAGCAGGCCGCCGTTGCGACGCCGGCGCCCCGCAACTGTCGCGCCAGCGCCACCGTCGGTTCCAGCAGCGGTGGACGCGCCGCCGCGTCACTGCAGGCCGTGTCGGTGAGCACACCGTCGAGGTCGAAGATCACCGCGTCGTGGTAGCGCGGATCTATGGTAACCGGCAGTTTCATGGCAGGGACTTTCATGGCAGGGACTTTCATGGCAAGGACACTGCTCAAACCGTTGTGAAGGCCCGGGGGGGATGAAATGTGTTGCTGTTCATTGAGACGGCGCGAACTCGTGCTCCACCTGCAGGACCTGACGGGTGGTCTTGATCACCGTGTCGGGGTTCAGGCTCATCGACTCGATGCCGAGCCGAACCAGGAACTCGGCCATGTCCGGGTAGTCCGAAGGCGCCTGTCCGCACAGTCCCGAGTGGATTCCGTTGCGGCGGCAGCCCTCAACGGCCAGGCGAATCATCTCCTTGACGCCCTCGTCGCGCTCGTCGTAGTCGAAGGCCACGATCTCGCTGTCACGATCGACGCCGAGGGTGAGCTGAGTCAGGTCGTTGGAGCCGATCGAGAAGCCGTCGAAACGCTTGGCGAACTCGTCGATCAGGATCACGTTGTTCGGGATCTCGCACATCGCGTACACCTTGAGCCCGTTCTCGCCCCTGCGCAGCCCGAGGTCGGCCATCGTCTGCAGGACGAGGTCTGCTTCGGCGATTCGGCGCACGAACGGGAGCATGAGAATGACGTTGGTCAGGCCCATCTGCTCGCGCACGCGTCGCATCGCGCGGCACTCGAGCGCGAAGCCCTCGGCGTAGGCGGGATGCGCGTAGCGCGAAGCGCCGCGAAAGCCGAGCATGGGGTTGTTCTCGGCTGGTTCGAAGGCTGCTCCGCCGATCAGGCTGGCGTACTCGTTGGTCTTGAAGTCCGACATCCGCACCACCACCGGCTTGGGCCAGAAGGCGGCCGCGATGGTGCCGATTCCTTCCGAAAGTCGTTCCACGAAGAACGCGCCGCCGTCGGGGTAGCCCTGCGTGAGATGCTCGATGGTGCGGCGAGCCTGGGGATCGTCGACCTTTTCGGGGTGCAGCAGAGCCAGCGGGTGGACCTTGATGTACTCGCTGATGATGAATTCCATCCGGGCCAGTCCCACCCCGTCGTTGGGCAGAAACGACGCCTTGAAGGCAATATCGGGGTTTCCGAGGTTGATCATGACCTGGGTCCGCGGCCGCTTCATATCCCCGACCTCGGTGCGCTCCACGTGGAAGGCCACCGCGCCGCGGTACACCCGCCCCGAGTCGCCCTCGGTACACGACACGGTCACGACTTCGCCATCGGGCACGCAGGTGCTCGCGTCGCCGGTGCCGACCACCGCGGGGATGCCGAGTTCGCGGGCGACGATCGCCGCGTGGCAGGTACGTCCGCCGCGGTTGGTGATGATCGCGGCGGCGATCTTCATCACCGGCTCCCAGTCGGGCGTGGTGGTGTCGGCCACCAACACTTGGCCGGGCTTGAACTCGGACAGGTGGGTGGGGTTCTCGATGCGTTTCACGGTGCCTGAGGCGATTTTTTCGCCGACCGAACGGCCCTCCGTGAGTATCTCGCCCCGACCCTCGAGCACATAGGTTTCCAGCGCCGTCGGGCTGTGCTGGGAGGCCACCGTCTCCGGGCGGGCCTGGACGATGTAGAGCTTTCCGTCGAGACCGTCCTTGGCCCACTCCATGTCCATCGGCCGGCCGTAGTGCGCCTCGATCGTGCACGCGTAGCCCGCCAGCTCCAGGACGTCCTCGTCGGTGAGGCAGAACCGAGCGCGGTCGGCCTTGGGTGTGGGGATGTTGCGGGTCGTGTACTTCGTCTGCCCCTCAACGAAGATCATCTTCACCGCCTTGTCGCCGATCAGGCGACGTAACACGGCGCGATGCCCGGCCAGAAAGGTCGGCTTGTGGACATAGAACTCGTCGGGATCGACCGCACCCTGAACCACGTTCTCGCCAAGGCCGTAGGCGCCCGTCACGAATACGGCGTCGCGAAACCCCGACTCGGTGTCGATGGAGAACATCACACCCGACGAAGAGATATCGGAGCGCACCATCTTCATCACGCCGATCGACAGCGAGACCTTGAAGTGGTCGAAGCCCTGGTCGACTCGGTAATGAATGGCACGATCAGTGAACAGGCTGGCGAAACAACGCCGACACGTGTCGAGCAGACTCTCTTCGCCCTTGATGTTGAGATAGGAATCCTGCTGGCCGGCGAAGCTCGCCGTCGGCAGGTCCTCGGCAGTCGCCGAGCTCCGCACGGCGAGACTGACATCCTCGCCGTACTCCCGCTGAAGCTTGCGGTAGGCATCCAGAATCTCGGCAGCCAGATCGTCGGGGAGCCCTGCGCCGTAGACGATCTCACGGGCAAGCTTGCCCTTACGCGCCAGCGCGGCGACGTCGGTCGGGTCGAGCTCGTCAAGCTCGGCATGCAGACGGTCCCACGCGCCGGCCTTGTCCAACATGTAGCGATAGGCCTGCGCGGTGATGGCGAACCCGTGCGGGACGCGCACGCCCTGCCCGGACAGTTTCTGAAACATCTCGCCCAGCGACGCGTTCTTTCCGCCGACCAGCGGCACGTCCTCGATGCCGAACTCCTCAAAAAATCGGACGTAGGTGGCTGTGCTCATGATCTGTCCTCTCATAGCGCGTAAAACAGGGGGCAGCATCGAACTCGCCCGGTATCGTTGCCAGACACCCCGGCCTCGACGCGATTCCCGCGCCGCCAACTCATCCGGGCCCCTGTGGGCAAGCCGGCTTGACGACACACCAATTCACGTCTGGGTCGGTAGAGCGCTCCAGTGGGCGCGTGGTACTGGCGCACACAGCCCCACGAATGCCAACCTCCCACAGTGGTCCGCACGGGGCCAGGGCCGAAGGTAATCGAATGGCTAAACGGCCGACGGGAGAGGGCCATCAGCAGTGGCCGACGCGCGCTCAGCAGCCCACCGCGGCGGCGGAAGCGCCCACCCCATGGACCGGACCAGCGTGGCGTACGAGGCTCCGGATCATGAATTGCGAAGAGGGGCGGCCAGGAATGCGAGGACCTTGTCCTCTGCTGCTCGGCCTCAAGCGTGGTCAGACTCGAAGTGGCGTGCAATCGATGCGCTAGCCAGACCGCAAGACCGCTGAGGAGATCACGATGGCTATTCGAGTGGGCGTGAACGGTTTTGGGCGGGTCGGCCGAAACTTCTTCCGTGCGGTCGACGCACAACACGCGGCAGGCACCACCGACATCGAGATCGTGGCGGTCAACGACCTCACCGACAACAAGACTCTGGCGCACCTGCTCAAATACGACTCCGTCCTGGGACGCTTAGCGCGCGACGTGTCGGTCGACGGCGAGGACATTGTGGTCGGGGACCAAGTGATCAAAGCGTGGTCCATCGCCGGCGGGCCGGCAGCGCTGCCGTGGGGAGATCTCGGCGTGGATGTCGTCATCGAGTCGACCGGTCGATACACCGCCGCGGAGCAGGCCCGCGGTCACCTGCACGGCGGAGCGAAGAAAGTGGTGGTGTCCGCGACGTCGAAGGGCGCGGACCTCACCGTCGTGATGGGGGTCAACCATCGCGACTACGACGGCACCCAGACCGTCGTCTCCAACGCCTCGTGCACGACGAACTGCCTGGCGCCGATGGCGATGGTGCTCGACGAGGTGTTCGGAATCGAGCGCGGGCTCATGACCACCATCCACGCCTACACCCCGGACCAGAATTTGCAGGACGGTCCGCACCGCGACCTTCGCCGGGCCCGCGCCGCGGCGGTCAACGTGGTACCCACATCCACCGGGGCCGCCCGCGCGATCAGCGTGGTGCTGCCCCAACTCGAGGGACGGCTCGACGGGTACGCGCTGCGGGTGCCGGTGCCCACCGGTTCAGCCACCGATCTCACCGTCATCGTCCGCGAGCCGGCGACGGTCGAGGCCGTCAACACCGCCTTCGCGGCCGCCGCCGACGGCGAGCTGAAGGGCTACCTCACCTACACCGAGGACCCGATCGTCTCCTCCGACATCGTGACCGACCCGTCGTCGTGCATCTTCGACGCCGGACTCACTAAAGTGACCGGTGGTCTGGTGAAGATCGTCGGCTGGTATGACAACGAGTGGGGTTATTCCCACCGCCTGGCCGATCTGACGGGCTTGGTCGCATCGTCCCTGTGAGCCGCTGGTTGTCGTGGTGGGGGGT
>Ga0078972_1004793_pt1 | contig 35966 bp, 34 predicted proteins | sample YelNatPaOPGAMG01_FD_67568 | JGI IMG/M metagenome (GOLD analysis project Ga0078972, IMG submission 67568) | Hot spring thermophilic microbial communities from Obsidian Pool, Yellowstone National Park, USA - OP-RAMG-01 (SPADES assembly) (version 2) | ecosystem: Environmental > Aquatic > Thermal...
ATCAAAACACAGGAGAAGGGCAATAAGGGAATACCATGAAAAAGGATACAGATCATGGGCTCAAGAAAACAGTTATGGAATGAGATGGCCGGGAACAGAAGGGATATTCTCCGCCGTGAAGAGGAAGTTCGGTGAGAACTGTGTCAGTAGATCCCCAGAAGGTCTTGAAGCAGAGGGATACCAGAGGATCTGGATATATGACTATATAAGCCAGAGGGCAAAGATGGAGATGAAACTCATGAAATAAGGGGAAATCCAAAGGAAATCAGGAGATGACTTAAGGGTAAAGCTGGCTGAGGGTTAATTGTTCAACAGAGAATAAAGGAAAGATGTGTTTAAATAAATAGATAATTTTTTAGTTTGTTTGACAATGTCAAAAACTCATAAAAATTTACAGTTGGAAAAACCTAAACTGATCAGGCATGATGCGTGATATTATTTTAAAAACTCAGAGCTGGGTATTTAAGTAAATACTGGACTTAAACCTTATTTGGAACGGGCTTGCCGGGATTTGAACCCGGGTAATAGGCTCCGAAGGCCAACAGGATATCCAGGCTACCTCACAAGCCCAGCAATGGATCGTTTTCTGGTATATTTCAACAACGTAGTTTTTTAACTTTTTCGAGCGGGAATTCCCCTTTCGCAAGATAGGGGATGAAAGCGAAGGAAATGGCTTATATTTAGCCACATAATGTCTAACTTATGTAGGGAGGGCACTCCCGAATTCACGCCCGTGGAGATCGATACCTCCGTAACGGGCCTGCCCAAAGGCAAGGGGCAACTCTTGGGGTGGAAGGGATCGAGTATGGTCGCTGAAACGGGAACCCCCCTGCGATAGCGAGGGGAGGATGTCACCCAATATGCAAGAAATCGACAAAATTTCTTTTAGCTTATAATTCCTGATGTTAAGTCAACATGAAGAGCAGAGGAGAAAAAAAGGAAAAAATTTCTTTAGGGCAGGAAGAAAAGAGAACACTGGTCAATTTGGTCTCAGATTATATAAAGGAAAACTCTTTAGGGAACATCTCACTGAAAGTGCTAGAGGACAGATTTCAGGTGAACAGATTCATCATCCAGCGAGCACTCATGGATATCCTGGGAATATCGCCTAGAAAATATTCCGAGGAATGCAGAATAATACGCTTGAAGGACAACATAAAAAACGGAGAACCAGTAACTCGTGCAATATATAACTCGGGTTACAAATCGCAGAACTGGCTTTACGAAAGTATGGGCAAGAAAGCTCCGACCTTCAGGGAGGAGATGAATTGCGGAAAGATTAGTAATTCCTATAATATAGCAAGATCAGTACCCACGGGCAGCGGGGAATTAACGCCTGATAAACCACATAAAAGTGGCGTGAGATGGAATAAGACCTTAGGAATAAATGATAAAGGCACCGTTGATGAAGCAGGAACCTCCGATCCTTTAGGGAGGAGAGGATGTCAGCGGAACTCGACATCGAAACTTGGGATAACTCCTTTTGAATACGGAAAGGATGGAATGGGAATTCGTATAGAATACATGATATCTGAAAGCAGGCTGGGCTTCATCTTGGTAGCCGAGACTAACAAGGGGATTTGCAGTGTCAGTATGGCTGATATGCCTGAACAGCTGGTCAAACAGCTTACCTCGGAATTCCCCAAGGCTACATTGATTGAATCAGATCAGGTCAGGGATAGTATGAACGCAATCCTTCATTACCTGAATGGGAAGAAGCTGAATCTTCCCGTCGATGTCCATGGCACGGAATTTCAGAAACGCGTATGGGCGGCCATAAGCAGGATCCCTTTCGGCGAAACCAGGTCATACAATAAAATAGCCGAGGAAATCGGTATGCCCAATGCATATAGGGCAGTTGCAAATGCCTGTGGTGCAAATCCTGTCCCACTTATAGTGCCATGTCACAGGGTAATAAGAAAGGATGGTGGCCTAGGGGGATATGGAATGGGAATTGAGAGAAAGAAATACCTGCTCGAAATGGAAAATTCTGTTGTTAAGAATTCCCGGTGATGTATGGATCATTAGGATTTCAATGTATTCTGCGATGTATTGCCTGACGGAAATATTGAACCCACCAAACCAAGGTCGTCAATGTAGCTGAGGAGTCCAGTCACAGGTTTCTTTGAAGATCCAGGTTCAGAGAAATTGAAGCATAAATTGCACTGCGTTTCATACGATTCATGAAAGTGGCATTTTCCATTCTCGTTGAACATACACCTGGTGCTTAAAGCTCTATCTGAACCCATTTATTTCTGATTCCTTCCGTACTCTTAAACTTGTTCGTGCCTTTACTGACATCCCTCTTTTATACTGAATGAAAAGACAAGAATTTTAAATTTCATTCATACATGCCCAAGAATGGCAGAATTCAAATGCTACGAATGCGGAAAGATGGTTAAGACAGGAGAGAAATTCACTTTTACAAAAAAAGGATCTGTTCATTTCGAGTGTTTCATATCTTCAAGGAGGAAGGAAGTCGCCCCAGAAAACCAGGAGACTCTCAGATCACTCACTATATTGCTGGATAAGGAACTACAGCACCTGATTTCTGTGCTCGACATTAAGGAAGTTCCTGAATCACTCAAGGAAACTATACGTCTGAAATATAAGGATATTGAAAAGGCATGCGGCGAGACAACCCGGATTATTTCGGATCTTCAATGAACATTCACGCGAGTGCCTGAAAAGGTCAATTTTTCTGTTCCAAACTCATTCATGTAGAGTAACTGGTCCATTGTAAAAGTTGGCCCGTCACGGCAGAGCTGGAATCCGTTGATCGAACACGAGTCACAGACTCCTATGCCACATTTCATCAGTCTCTCAAGCGAAAGCTCGGCTCTCACATTCTTGCCTTTCAGATACTTGTAGAGATTGTAAAGCATGATCTCCGGTCCGCAGGCGAATATCATATCAAATTCTTCCACATCAAGATCTTTCAATCCGGCCAATACATTCCCCTTTATTCCATAAGATCCATCATCTGTTGTGACTTTCACTTTTCCGCTCTCGAATTCATTCATGAAGAGGATCTCTTCCCTTGTTCTTGCAGCAATCAGTCCGAAGGCATTCCTGTTTATTAGAGGATGCAGGGAAGCCATGCCGGAACCGCCCCCAATCAGGAGTGTTTTGCGTTTGACATCAGAAAATGGCCTGCCATATGGTCCCCGGAAGAATATTCTCTGCCCGGGTTCCAGTTTGATCAGCTTGTCTGATGTCGGCCCATAATTCTTTATCGTGAACGCCTTCTCTTTTCCGATATGAGACAAAGACATGGGGATCTCGCCGGTCCCAGGTACCCATACCATGACAAACTGTCCGGGCCTGACATCAGCATTCCAGTGGAAGTACAACGTAGATACAGTAGGACTGAGTTTTTCCTTTTTCGTTATGTCTGCATGGATCATCTTTTCACCCCTGCACCTATTATTTCCTGAATGCTTCCAATCCCTTCAGCTTCCAGATAGCTGATGATATCCTTCTTGATAATGTCGAAGATTGCCCTGCCGGCTGTCCTGAGTGCCGTACCGATCTCCACTGCTCTCGCGCCTGCCATGATATACTCAATAACATCCTCAAAATTCGAAATACCACCACAACCGATAATCTCCTTCGATGTTTCGCTGTATATATCATAGACAGCCCTTACTCCTATAGGCTTTATAGCAGGCCCGGACAACCCTCCGTAGGCGTTTGAAAGCGTAGGTCTTCTTGCATATATATCGATATGGATTGCTCTCACCGTATTTATCAGAACAAGTGCATCTGCCTTTTCTGCTGCCTTGGCTATCTTGACAATATCAGTGACGTTTGGTGTCAGTTTGGCAAACACTGGAATGCTCACCTTTGCCTTGACCTCAGTTACGATCTCTTCCACCAGAACAGGGTCGGAACCCACTTCTGATCCAAAGCCCTTTACATGCGGGCATGAAAGGTTGAGCTCTATCGCATCTGCGCCGTATGATTCCATCTTTGATGCCAGGAAGGAGAACTCTTCGGCGGTAGCACCGAATATGCTTCCAATAACAGGCTTCCCAATCCCCTTCGCAATGGATATTTCACCTGCAAAATGATCTATTCCTGGATTCGAAAGACCTATCGCATTCAGGAGGTTTTCACCGAGATCTACGACGACAGGAGGTGTGAAGCCTGGTCTTTCTGTGCTTCCTATAGATTTTGTAACTACGGCAGCAGCGCCTTCCTCGAGTATTCTTCTCATTGTGTAACCGTTTTCATCGAGGATCCCAGACGCAAGAATAAGCGGTGACTCAAGCTGCATTGAGCTGATATTGGTGATCAGAGAACCTTTGGGCACGCAACCTTAATCCCGTCCACTTATAAATTGTTTAGAATACAAAGGTTATAATGAAGTAGCTCTCATAGCAGGATGCTTTCCAGATCTTCTCGCGGAAAATCCATCAGTCTTATGTAACCCTTGCTAGTCAGTATTTTTGAGTATGAATACACTTTAATATTCGGAAAATCCAGTTCCCTGTCAGTTAGGAAGGATCGGCCCCCCAGGACATAGAACGCTTTGGCCACAACCGGATTCTGGTAAAACATAACCAGGTTATCGGAAGTCCGAACGTAGTCTTCAAGATCATTTGGGTCAATCCTTCCTGGTATAACAATTTCTGATGCACCGGATACGAATGAATCCATTATATCCTCAATCCTGAGAGGTAGCGACATCACGGTGATCTCAAAATACTTTGATATGTCCTGGTAGACTTTGAAATTGAACCTGTTTTTGAAAATCGCATCAAAGTCAATTACGAAAAGATCCTCTACACCTGCGCTGAGCATTGACTGCATATTGTTTCTTGATATGACCGTGGAATTCCTTATTTCAACGCACTCAATGCTTTCATCAGCCAATAGTTATCATGACTCCTTTTTCACTTCCGCTATATCCTTTTGCCCATGTAAGGGCCGATGTTTGAATATCCAAGCTTCCTGAAATATTCCCTTGCTCCAATTCCACTTATAACTATCATCCTGTCCATGGAAAACTCACTTTTTGTTATAGTTTCGGCTTCAGACATAAGCATCCTGCCAAGTCCCCTGTGCTGCCATGCCATACCCGGCGAACTACCAACTGGAACAACCTCTCCAAAGACTTTAATCTCGCGGATGAGGCCAGCTCCAATGCACTCTTGCCGGTGAGCAGCTGATGACGGCTTCCTGAGACGGACGAAACCGGCAATTTTTCCATCTGGCGTTTCGTAGGAAAGAAACACCTCCATGCCGCGGCTTGCCCTGTAGTCAACTCGTTTAAGGCTCAACTGGCCAAAATCACCCTTCATATGCGCAACCTCCCTCTGTCTAATCTCGCTGCTCTTCTTGCCTATCTGGGAAAGTCTTTCCTCGATAAGGTTGCGTATGTCGCTTCTCTTGACCCCAGCTTCGATGAACTGCACTGGAATATCTCTCTGCATCCTCTGTATGCGTATCCATGGTGGTATTATTGATAGATAATAGGCAATCAGGTCCACGGACTCCTCTGTATCCATCGGTATATACTTTCCGTTCTTCCAGAGCCTGTAGAGTGAGGTACCCTTTACAACAAGCGTTGGGTATATCTTCAGCATGTCCGGCTTGTATGCCTCGCATGATATCATCCTTTCAAAGCTCTTTCTATCGTCATCTAGTGAAGATCCGTACATCCCGGGCATTATATGGTAGACCACCTTGAGTGCTGCATCCTTCGACAACCACGTGGATTTTGCTATCTCTCGTATCCCATGCCCGCGATTATTCATCCTTAGAACCGACTCTTTGAGGTTCTGAACGCCAAGTTCGACCTTTGTAGTTCCGTAGGATAGTGCAAGATCTATATCATCCTGCATGAACCAGTCGGGTTTTGTTTCAACAGTTAGCCCTATGCATCTTCTCCTCGATTTCTCGTTTTCCGCTATGCTTGTATCCAGATTCTGACTGACTGAACCATTCATACCATCCAGGCAACCCTTTATGTAGTTTACCTGATATTCTCTTGATCTTGCTGTAAATGTTCCTCCCATTATTATCAGGTCGACCTTCGATGTATCGTGACCTATCGTCTCCAGCTGCTTCAACCTGTTAAACACAATTTCGTATGGGTTATATGCATGATTCCTGCCCCTCAGAGCTGCAGGCTCAAAACCAGTATATGCCTGGGGTGAATTGTTTTCGACACCACCCGGGCAGTAAACACATTTCCCATGCGGGCAACTTTCAGGAGAAGTCATGGCAGCTACTACGGCAACCCCTGAAACAGTTCTTGTCTTCTTTATCCTGAGAAGATCCTTCTCTTCTTCGTTGAAAGTGGAAGAATTGAGGATTTCTGTGTCACCAGGGATCCACTCCATCCGAAGATCTTTAGCAATCCTGAATTTTGCGGATTCAAGCTGGGATTTCGATTTGATTTTTCCAGACTTGATTTCCTTTTCAATCTCCGTGTAGAAATCCACTTAGTTCAATCAATAGACGATATAAAAGAATTATTGGGCTTTCAGCAATATGATGCATAGGAGAAATCGAACTTAATATCTAGTCATCAACAATTCAGAATGAGGTTTGATAAGGGCCTGTAGTGTAATGGATCATCATCTGGGCCTCCGGAGCCCAGGATCCGGGTTCGAATCCCGGCAGGCCTGCTCTTTTGCTCTCTTCTCAGCTTCATTTCGCAATTCCCTTAACGAAGGCATGTATTACAGTGCCCAGATATAATGGGATTTTTACCACAGAGAGAAATGAAAAATTCAGCAAAATGAACGATATTTCCTAAGCAATTTCGAATCTGGAATCAGACGTAAATTTGCATAACACTGATCGCTTGACATAGATTGGCTTTGTCTCAGGATTGATGTCGATTCTATTATCGCTTGTGATGCAGAATTCCGGTGTTGGTCCCAAGACCATCTGTCTTCTCCAATAATCTATACTGTGAGCCGGAACTGTTGAAGATATCATACTGTTAAAATCGTCATAGGACATTCCGCCTGGCTTGGACAACCAGATGCACCAGGTCGATTCTCTGTGATTTGCAGAAGAGCTTTTCAGTTGATATAGCCCTGCATGCATTCCGGTAGCCAGTCCCGCCGCATTATTGTGAATGGGCATCATATTGCCGGACACAGCTCCGTGGTTCAATATATCTATTACGCCGGAATCAGTCATGTAATACCAGTCCTCGTATCCGGACTTCTTTGAACCCATCCAGTAGGCTCCTTCAATTTTCAGTGAAACGCTCCCCAAATATCCTCTTATTCTGGCCCCCACTAATTTTTCATGAAACTCCTTTAGCGTTCTTTCATAATCGTTTGAAGATACGGAATCAATTTTCTGATGCCAGAAGACATATCCAATCATCTCAATCAGTTGATCTGCTAGCTTATTATAATATTTTAATACTATTCCTTATATGTAGCTATTATGAAATCAACTACGCCTCATGACAGAATAAGTTATGCCTTCAGATTCTCTGCAGAATTAACTTCTGGAGATAAACTAGTTAAAATCTTGTTTTCATAGAAGACCGTTATGTTATTTCAATAAAGCGATAGGTGCTAATGTTTAATAATGATGATTTCTTATTATTTATTATGGAATCACCAGTACCATCAAACCCAGGAAAGAAGAATGGATTGCTATTGGGAGTGATTGCAGTGGTAGTGGTTGTTGTGATCGTCGGTTCCTTCATTGGAATTGACTACCATAATCTTTTTGGAGCCAAGAAGACCACGACATCGACGCCACCAGCGACTAACTCGACGATATTTGTTTATTCGGGACCGAGCGGTCCTTCTAACGCTAACCACCTGCTTGGTGGATGCGTTATTGGTATCATGAGCAATGGAGCAACACCTGTTGCATCCGAGCAGCTAATGGCATACCTGCTTAATCCCTATGTACAGCATGGATGTGAAGCTGCGACTGGTTTCATCCCGGTAGACAGTGGTGCATTCAGCAGTTCGCCATCGCACACAGTGCCAACACTATATTCACCAAGCAACGCAACTGTAACTGTATACTATTACAACAGCCTGACAACATCTGATGAGCCTTATGTCAGCAGTGTTATATCACACTTTGAAGCAAGCTATCCAAACATAAATGTGCACTTGTCCTTTATCAGGGCAACAGACATAATAAATGAGGTAAAGAGCCTTGAAGCAGCACACAGCAACGAGAATGTTGTAATGACCATTGATAACATAGATATTGGAACACTCTTCTATGATGGCTACCTTTACAATCTTACAGGTGCAGCCTCTGCCATAACAGCGGGTGCTGGGGAAATACAGTCAGTGACAAACCTGAACAACTATGAGACGCATGTGTTTGGAGGAATATACTTCATGACGCAGCTCGTCAACATCCCGCTTGTCTGGATAAACTATTCAGCAATGCAGAAAGCTGGAATAACGACTCCACCAACGACTGATGCCCAGCTTCTAACGGACGCAAAGACTCTTTATAACTACTATGGCGTTGGTATGGTCAACTTCCAGGGGCATGGAGGAGCAAGCACACCGACCGAGCTCTATCAGTGGATGGTTCAGTTCGGTGGAAACCCGATGGTATTCAATGATACCGGTGATATTGCCGCCATGGACTACCTGCTCAACCTCAGCCAATATTTCAGCCCTGACTATACCAGCTCATACTGGATAACCATTAGCGGACTGCCTTCAAATACCTACACCATTATGGACTACCAGTGGCCGGGTTCCGTGAACATCACGCAGCTTGGAATGAAGCCATATAACAGCTCAGACACTGTGATTAATGCATCGTTCAACGCGATACAGTCTGGTGTGTTCATCAGGGATCCCGTCGCCTGGCTATCGCAGTGGCAGTTCTACATGGACAACGCATGGATCTCGATAATAGAGGAACACGCATCACTGTCCAGCGTCCCATCTATACTTGGAGCGCAGAATGCTGCATTGTGGAGCTATCTGAACACAACATATAACCAGGCCTATGGTATGCAATACGAGAATGGAGTATTCCAGCCAATAGAGGCTTAAGCCTCTCTTTATCCTTTTTTAATTTTTAGCTCTATTTTTCATTTTATGTTCTGGCATTAAAATTTTAAGCATTTCCTGAGGAATCTCTATGTCCGTAATTCATTATGCGCAAAAATAATTCGAAGTTTGCCTATTTGAAATGTTGATGGGGTCACCGATTATTCAGTCACTGATGTCTCAAGAAGACCTTTCAAGTAAACATTATATCTTGTCAGGGAAAAATGAACCTTATCGCCCGGGTTATAACGTTTGCCAACTCGCAGAATGACGCTGGTTTTCTTATCATCTGACACGACAGATCTCTTTCCAGGTGTTGTCTCTTCTTCATCTTCGTCGTCAATCTTGCAGTATGCGCGGTAGATGTCTTCATTGACCTGGCAATACTCCACTGTGGCCGAGAGATCATTTCCTTTCTCGGATATCCAGGAGTCGCGAAATCCAATTTCCTTATCCTCTTTTCCTATTATTTTTCCATCAATAAAGTTCATTGGGAAATCACCGACAAAATCACCGAGCCATCTCGATTTTGGAGCATTAATGAGATGTTCGTAGTCATCAAGCTGTTCAATCTGCCCATTTCTAAGAACAGCAACTCTATCAGCAAGGGTGGATGCTTCCTGCTGATCATGTGTCACATACATGAATGTATACCCCAGTTCCTTCTGAAGCTTCTTCAACTCTGTTCTGGCACTGAACCTCACTCTGGCGTCAAGGTTGCTGAGAGGTTCATCAAGCAGGAACATCTTCGGATTCCGTACCAGGCTCCTGGCGAGAGCAACACGCTGTTTTTGACCGCCGCTGAGAAGATTTATGTTTCTATCCAGAATGTCCGCAATCTTAAGAGTCTCAGCTATTTCATTGACCTTTTTGTTTATCTCGGCGGCCGGCATCCTGCTCATTCTAAGCGGGAAGGCAATGTTCTTGTAGGCTGTCATGTTAGGATAGAGGGCGTAATTTTGAAAGACCATGGCAATATCCCTCTTGTTTGGTGGCAGGTTGCTCACATCCCTGCCGTCAACAATAACCTTTCCTGCAGTGAGACTTTCTATTCCAACTATGACGCGCAACAAAGTACTCTTTCCCATGCCAGATGGTCCAAGAACTACCATGAACTCTCCATCCTCTACATCAAGATCGAGTCCATTCAGAACTAGCTTGCTTCCGTATCTTTTGTATATTTTTTGCAGTTTCAGTTTTGTTGTCATCCAATCAATCCTCCTGAGAGATATCCTCCTTTCAGGTACTTCATGAGAAAAACGGCAAGGATAATCACCGGAACAGAGGCAACCAAGGCGAAAGTGGCAGAAATCAATGGATATCCATAGCTAACATAATTCTGGAGCGTTACGGGAAAGGTGGTGTTTGAAGGCGCAATCGGTGCCACTATGACAGCATATGTGAATTCATCCCACGATGTCATCCACGCCAGCAGGAAGGCGACCAGAATTGCTATCTTGTTCAACGGGATCAAAAGCCTTGCAAATGCGGTCCTGAAGTTAGCGCCATCAACTCTTGCCTGGTTCTCGAGGTCCTTAGGTAGTGATCGGAATCCCCCCAGTATCACGAAAACAGTAAGCGGAAGCACAACGAGCTCTTGCGCAAAAGCGACTGAAAATACCACAAATGGAGAAGTATTCTGTATACCCAGGCGGATAAAATCACTTGCAATCGGTATGGCAATGACAAGGCCCGGCATCATGTTGACCAGAAAGAGCAGCACGATAATCTTGTTCGATATCCTTGCCGATATCTTTGACAGACCATAGGATGCAGGTATTGCCAGACCAAGAGAGAGAAAGCCTACTATGAATGCAACCTCAAGACTTCTCAATAGGGACCCCACAAGGCCGTTGCTCGGCGTCTTGAAGGAGGAAATAACATTTGACAGTGTAAAGGATTGAAGTATCAGCGACGGATATTTTGCATATACTGACAGATTTGAAGGCTGGAACGAGGTCAGTATAAGTATCCATATGGGGAAGAAGAATACCACAGCAAGAATTATTGCTGCTATATAGAGGAGAATCATGCCGATTTTGTTCTTACTTTGCATACTTGGGGGCACCTCCAAGTGCAAGAACAATAGCCGCGTATATCATGATAATGACAAGCAAAATGACAGAAGCAGAGTAAGCGAAACCAACATTGAGGACGCTTTCATAGTTCGAATATATCAGTGTATTCATGAATGGCGGGCTGTACCCAACCAATACAAGGGGTAAGGCAAATATGTTGAACTCCGCAACTCCTCTGATAAGAAGTGCTATGCCCATCAGTGGCGCAATCGCAGGAAGCGTTATATGCAGAAATCTTTTGAATGGACCGGCACCATCAACAGAGGCGGCTTCATACATCGATGGTGAAATAGAGGAAAGGCCACCAAAAAGAATGAGAGCGATCAAAGGCGTATTCTTCCAGAAATCAGAGAACATAACGATGCCTAGCTCGGATGTTGATGTGGCATGCCAGTTGACAGTTATCCCAAATAGTATCAGGAAAGAATTTGCATAGCCACCTATTGCACTGAAAATTTCACTGAATACCCAGGCACTGACGACAGTGGAAATTCCAAATGGAATTATGACTATGGTTGAAAATATCCTGTTCCCCTTAAATGGCTTGATCATGATCATGGCGACGGCAAGTGCAAACATCAACTGAATGAGCAACGCGCCAACACTTACTATCAAGGTGTCTATAAGAGCAGGGTAGAGATTTTCGCCAACCAATCCAGTATAGTTTGAAAGTGAAAACTTATCTTTGAAGATAAAACTATCATAAACTACGTTAATTGCAGGATAGAAGGATAGACTGATAACGTAAACAACTGCAGGCAACGCAAACAAAAAATACAAAAGATTTTGTTTCAGCGCAATCCGATCACTTCTCGGCAACATTGTATTGTCATTCGCAGTGTTCAGCATAACAACCTTATTTAAGGAATCATACTTAAACATTTGCAAACCGCGTGGAGTAGCCATTAGCAACAATGAAGGATCCAAATCATAACATGCATGAAAGCAGAACAGTCAGTCAAAGTGGAAATGATTATTTCATCAAGCGGAATACGTTCTCATGAGAGCATGCATCATCAGTATAGGCAATGAACTTCTTCGCGGTAAGACAGTAAATACGAACGCTTCAGAGTTTGGCATGAAACTTACACTTTGCGGATATGACGTTGTGAGAGGACTGACTGTTATGGACGACAGCGATGAAATTGCATGGGCATTGGAAGTTGGTATGGAATCGGCCGATCTTGTGCTTACAACGGGAGGTCTTGGACCAACATTTGACGACATGACCGTGGAGTCTGTCAGCAAGGCTCTTGGCCTATCCTTAACGGCAGATCCGGTCACATCTGAGAGATTGAGAAAACGTTATGCAAAACTTGGTCTTGAACCAACACCAGAGCGCCTTAAGATGGCAATGATTCCAGAAGGATCCAGGGCACTTCAGAACCCTGTTGGTGCAGCTCCTGGCGTCTTTCTTAAGGTACGTAATAAGATGATCATAATTCTTCCCGGTGTACCAGAAGAAGCAAACGCGATTCTCGATTCAATTATGGATGAAATAAGGATCAGGGGGGTTGAATACTATTCCGAGAGCAGGTATTTGAAGGGTGTCATGGAAAGCAGTCTAGTCAGGATTGTAAATACAGTCATGAAAGAAATGGACTCGAAGGTTTATATAAAGAGCCATCCAAGACACAGTGAGACCGGTAACCCGGCGGTAGAACTGGAAATACTCGCAAGATCAGACACGAAACAACACGCCATGGATCTGGTGAAAAGCGCATTCAGCATGGTACTAGAGCAACTTAACGAAGGTAAAAACAAAGGACAGGAATAATAATATACCTGACACTTTTGATAGTTACATAGTTTCTATTTATGTTCCAAATCCTTTTCCTCTTGAGCACTTTTTCTCTTTTTATAAGTGTCGAAGGTAAACATCGTTTCCGCCCAGTTCACAAAGCAATCAAAGAGTATGCTTGACTCCTCATCTTCAGGCATTTTATCACTTCAAAATCCTTTCAAAGAAGCTTTTGGTTCTGTTCCAGGCATCCTCGGCGGCATCCTTTTTGTATGTTGGTCTAAGATCGTTAAAGAATGCGTGCTGTGCTTTCTCATATATCTTCAGTTCCACCTCTTTCCTGGAATCAATGAAGGCCTTAATCATGGCTGGAATCCCTTCATTTACGCGGGGATCCTCGCCCGCATAGCTGGCAATTACCTTCCCCTCTATTTTTGATATTGAAGCGACCGGATCAGGATTTGCTCCATAAAAGACTGAAGTTGCCATTATGGGCGATTCTGTTGCAAGCTGGAAAACAAGTCCACCTCCAAGGCAGAAGCCAATAGATCCTATCTTATCGCCATCAGATGATGGCTGCTCGGCAACATGGTTTCGCAGGGAAATAAGATCCTTTACCATTAGTCTGGTTGTCACTGCTCTGGACTCAAATATCTGCTTTATTATTGATTTTTCAGCTTCGGAGGCTGTCGAGATGGCACTGCTCATTCCCTCGGGGCTCCATCTCTTATTCTCCGGAATAGAGAAGAATCTAGCCATCGCGCTCTCAATATTCTTTGCAGTGAAATGCTTCCCAAAGCGGGAAAATAAATGGGGTGCATAGGCGTTATATCCTTCCGACGCAAAACGGTCAGCGATACTTCTTATGTTCTTCTCTAGACCCCATATCTCATGGACCACTATCACCGACGGATGACGCTTCCCATCCTTATGTGTAACTTCGTACATCTCAATTTCATTGCCGTCATGCCCGGTAAAATGTCCATCTTTTCTCTCAAAATCCATGCATGGCAAAGGGATTATTTTATAAAAGACTATTGAGCAGGAAAGATAAGCGTATCAATTATCGCAAATGCGTGCAAGTAGAAGGTGATATCCAGATCAAACTTAGCTTGCTCCAACTGTGTACAGGTTTACCATGCACAATTGCAGAGTGAAGGCGACACACGCTTCGAGTGCAAAAGCATTTAAGCCATATTCCTGTCACTGTCTTAGCATGACATTAACGTATCCGAGTTTCCTTGATCCATTCAAGACAGAGATCCTGCTGGTGGTTATCTTCTTTGATGGCCTGCTGCTTGGAATAGCAATCCGCTTTGGAGTTAAATCCCTGATCCTTGCAATAATTGCTTTTGCTTTAGCCGGCTTCCTGGGAATAAGTTTTATTCCTACTTTTTCGGTTTCAAGCATATACGACTATATCTATCATTATATCACGACAGCGCATTTCGGTGCCCTTACGCTCACAGGAACAGTGGTTGCCTTCATAATAGGACTCATAGTTGGGCTTCTTGGCTTCGCAAAGAAATGAGCAACTATCTTAACTGATCCTCCAGCCTGGATCTAAGATCGTAATATTCTTTCCAAAGTCTTTCGGGGAACCTGTCCTCAAACATATCGAAAAACGGCTTCAGGGCTTCGAGTTCCTCAAGATATCCCTTTGAATCCACCTCTAGTATGTCCGTCATTACTGCATGGTCGAAGCCGAATTGCTCAAAATACTCAGGTTTTGGGACAAATCCTATTGGCGTCTTGACCCTTTGGGATGTCTTTCCAGCAACTTCATCAAGTATCCATCTCACTACATACATGTTATTGCTGTATCCTGGCCAGATGAATTTTCCCTTCTCATTCTTACGGAACCAGTTCACGCTGAATACTTTCGGGGGCTTCGACAGCCTGGAACCCATGTCAAGATGGTGCTGGAAGTATTCACCCATGTTATATGAGATGAAGGGTCTGTTAGCCATTGGATCGTTCATAAGAATTCCAGCCTTGTATTCAGCCGCAGATGTGGTTTCAACCCTCTGCATCGCACCAAGCAGAACGCCATGTTCCCAGCTGAAAGTTTCGTAAACGAGGGGTACCAATTTTGCCCTTCTACCGCCATAAAGAAATGCACTGACAGGAGCACCTGCCGGGTCATCATACCTGTCTGAAAGATACGGATATTGCCTTATTGATGACGTGAATCTGGAATTGGGATGAGCAGCATATCCAGTACCATTGTATTTCTTTCCCGTCCAGTCAATAATATCTCCTTTGGGCAGAGGAAGGCCATCCCAGTATGGCCGCATCTGAGAGTCAACTGCAATGTTTGTGAATATAGTATCATGTGAAATTGTTTTCATCGCGTTAGGATTGGTTTCATAATTTGTGTGCGGTGCAACACCAAACATCCCCGCCTCAGGGTTGATTGCATTGAGCACACCGTCCCGGTTGAACAGCCAGATTATATCGTCGCTGATGAGTGAGGTAGACCATCCCTGATTCTTTAGTTCTTGAGGTGGATCAAGCATTGAAAGGTTTGTCTTACCGCTTGCAGACGGGAATGCGGCCGATATGAAGGTGTCCCTCCCGTCAGGAGATCTGACTCCTATCATCATCATGTGCTCGGCGAGCCACCCCTCCCTTCTTGCCCTGTTGGAAGCTATCCTGAGTGCATGGCATTTCTTGCTCAGCAAGGCGTTTCCTCCATAATTTGAGTTAACGCTTATGATCAGCCCATTGCCATCATTTTCTTCAGGGAAATGGCATACATACTTATTCTTTGGATCAAGGTTCTTAGTCGAATGGATCCCGAATACGAAGCTTCCTGATCTTCCGATATCCTCTGCCGCGCCTTCACCGCACCTGACCATAAGCAGAAGACTCACTACAACATACCTGCTATCTGTAACCTGAATGCCGGCTTGGCCATATTTCGATCCTTTCGGGCCAAGCCAGTAAGGTATCACATACATGGTCTTTCCTTTTAGTGAAGAATGGAGAAGCTGAAACAGCTTGCTCTTCGCCTCATCCGAATGTATCCAGTTATTTGTCGGGCCGACATCGTCCCTGCTTCCAGAAGTGCAGATATAGGTATCCTTCTCTGATCTCGCCACATCATTCGGATCGCTCCTGTAGAGGTAGGAGTTCGGGTAACCCGGATTCATGGGTATAAGTATACCTTCCCTGACCAGTCCCGTAACGAGGGTCTCCCTTGTCGCTTCGAGATCCGATACAACAAAAATATCCAACGGATCGAGCAATCTTGCAGCCTCGGCAACCGATTCCTTAAAACTCTCAGCCACATTCCTGTTCGTCTCTTCCAGTTTATGATAAAATGCATTTTCCGTTAGTTGTTCTCCAAACTTTCGTGAAATGACGAACTGTTTCTCTGCTTCGGAAATATCATATATTCCTAACATTTCAGAGGCATATTTACTGAACCTGATTAATACTTTCGGTTCGACAATCGTCGAATCTCAGTCATTTGTGAGATCATTAAGGTTCTTCAGAACCCTGCAATTCGTGCATGCTTCATAGGGTTCGGGCGGGTCAGGAAGGTGCAGGATCCTGTCTGCAGATTCGAGCAGTCGGAAGACTTGAGATTCATTCTGCATAATACGGTGCACAAATGGCTGGAGTCTCAGGTAAAGAAGTCCTTTCTGGCGATGGTCATTATCCATATCCTCCTCTATATTCTCATCTCCAGTAAGTGGTTCAAGATAAATAATAAGCAGTAAACTCAGAGGTTTAAATCCAGCAGCCTTTGCCATTGCTGCGTACGCTCTTACCTGCACTTCATATAAGGGAAGCAATGACATCTGCGCCTCCGTGAATCTTGCCGTTTTGTAGTCAACTACTGTGTAGCTTGAATCATTATTGCTGAAAATCGCATCTGGTACTCCTGTCAATATGACCGTGCCTCCTGAATAATCATGTCTGAGGTCAGGTATTCTTTCCTTTAGAATTCCTGCAGCATTTGAGAGCTCTGGCACAAATTCTCGAAGCCTGTCTGAGGCAGCAAGTCTCTCGAAATACCTTTTCGTGTAGGCGTCTATGCTTGAGAATATTCCGGGTGGCGGCACCCTGAAAGGTACATTGTTTCCAAGCTTCATTCTGATCCAGAAGCAGCGTGGGCAGAATGCGGGCATAGCCAGTTCTCCTAATGTTTTGGCGGAGATCCTGTTAACACCATCCATCATGAAGACATGAGATTATATTTTAATAATAATGTACTGATCTGATAGAATGGCAATTGCACGGGTAGACATCACTGGAAACATCAATGATCGCATGGAAAACCGAATAGTTCCAATCATTAATTATCTGGAGTTCAAAAGGAAATACAAGGCAGTTATCCTGTATATCAACTCTCCTGGCGGAAGCGCTTCCAGCTCAGAGAATATTGCCAGAAAGGTTCAGGAGCTTGCACGCAGGAAACCAGTTTACGCCGTCATATCGGGAACAGGAGCATCAGGCAGCTACTGGATCGCTTCCTCGTGCGACAGGATCTACGCGTCGGGTACATCAATTGTCGGCTCCGTCGGGATAATAAGCATACTCCCATCATTCAAGGGTCTTATGGACAAGCTCGGTGTAAAGGTTGATATAGCAAAGGTTGGTGAATTCAAAAGCCTGATGTCACCTTTTGAAGAACGAGATAAAGAAGCAATTGATCACATGCAAAGCACTCTAATCGATCTCTTTGAGGGTTTCAGGAGCGACATCATAAGGTTAAGGCGAATTCCAGACGACAAGGTCAGTTCGGTCATAAACGGAGATGTTTTCTCTGCCAAGAAAGGACTGGAACTTGGTCTCATAGACGCCGTTGGAAATGTCGAGGATGCTCTTTCCTATCTTAAGGAGAAGTTTCAGATAGCAGGAAAGGTGAGAAATCTTTCGCCTAGGCCGCCACTTATTGCAAGATATCTGAGTGGAGCAGTTTCAGGTGCAATCGACTTCATCTTTCAGCCGAGATGAAATCATTTACATTTCAACCGTACAGGTGATACAAGGATTGATGCATTCATGTTTGGGTGCAAATAGGTATGAAATTGGAAGCCAATCATAATAGATAAAGATAATAACAAGTTTTTTATCAATAATTGATGAATAAGAAGAGCCTGGTATTGCTGGTCATCATCATACTGCTACTGGGCTGGCTCGTTGCTTCTTCAGTTACGACATTCCAGGAATTGACAGTGGGGAAGACACAAAGCACAAACCCAGGTGGATCAGGCTCTGGCACTGGATCGGGAGGAAGCGGAACTGGATCCGGATCTGGCTCAGGAGGCACTGGCGGCACTGGAGGGTCTGGCGGATCTGGATTTTCTGGACTTTCTTTTAACGGATTCCCATTTTCCCTTAATTTTACGGGATTCTTTCATTTTCCATCTTTTAGATTCCCGCATTTCAATACGAGTTTTAATTTTACAAACTTCCGGTTTCCGTTTAACCTTTCGTTTCTCGGATCCCTTTTCAGTCTACATGGCGGTAATGGAGGCACAGGAGGGTCGGGTGGATCAGGCGGATCAGGAGGTTCATCCGGCAATTCTGGAACGGGAAGCAAGGGCACTGGTACAGGCGGTCAGGTAAACCCTATTCTTCCTATAATAATTAATCCAATCATACTGATAATAATTGTGGCTATAATTTCTGTTGTGCTTGCATTCACCGTCGTAACGCACGCGAAAAAGAACCGGGAATCTTCGCAGCACAAGGATGAACAGGATGAAATCCTTGAGCCGGTGATTATACCAGAGGATATCAGGAACGATACAAAGTCTCGTGAGGAATTGATGGAACTCCAACGTGGGGAGGCAATCGCTGGTTTATCAGGCTGGAAATCTGCAAGCGGGCTTATCCACCCTCCGATACCCACTGACCTGCCTCTCATATGGCAGAAAAGTGATCCATTCAACGTACTGTTGGAGGAGGGATCACAGCTAACTTATCCAGTGGTCCAGCCGAATAAAGAAGGATCCTATGCGATAAAATTCAACGACCGTTGCAATCTCATCAAGGCTGTCAGGGAGGACCGGGAAGACTCTCTTGTGATAAGGGCAATAGATTACTCTGAAGATGTCAGAAGATTCTTTCTTCTTAACTTTGTTAATTACAATTCTTTGGCTAGCTCAAATATGACTGCAAGGGAAATCATAGCAAAGATGAAGCCAGTAGGATCAGGGGAAAAGGGCTCATCGAATTATGATGATATTGTATCTACATATGAACGGTCTTATTATGGATACAAGAAGGTAAGGCGCGAGGATTTCGAGCAATACCTCAGGAATCTTTCAAAACTGAATGATCCTAAGATAATAATCTGTGCGGGGAATTAAGTTGCCCTTGAAAGCAAGAACCAGGGCACTTATAGCGTCGACAGTGAAATATTTCATCGCAATAATCATTATCGTATTCATTCTTCCTCCTATTGTATTTCTGCTTTACAGGAGCTCTCTTCTTTCTGATCTGCTGCAGCTCTTCCTGCTTCCATTGATCTTTGCATATATTGGAAGGGTCGCATCGATATACGGCTTGTCTGGATCCGGGAGGTTCGTTCAGATAATCTTTGCCGGGTCACTTTATGAGGCTCTCTTTCTGGAAGCATTGTTTGTTACTTATGGCTCAACAACCACTCTGTCTTCCCATGTCATATATCTCGAGCCCACATTTGTAATGCTCCTATCCTTTTCCATAGCATATTATGGTTACCGGCTGCTGTTGGATGGGGAGCACCTGTCAATTGGTCTCTATTCTTCCAAGGTCTCAAAATTTTTCTTTGCTCTGTCGGTTGGATTGTATCTTTCAGTGTCGCCGCTTGTATTTTACTTTGCACCGATTTTTTATGCAGTATTCTTCGCCGGATTGGCAATCGATACCTGGGTTTTTTATTATGACACAACCAAAGGCGATGGCCTTAAAAGATTGGCCGCCTATCTTAAAACAAACGGTTCAAGATGGATTGGGCTTATCGCAGGGATTGCAATATTTTACTCGGTAATATTGGTTCCGAAGTCGGCGTATCTTAACAGCATCATTGTCATCGCCTTCATAATACTACTCGGATTCGCCGTTTTCTACTTCATCATAAAACTGTATCTCCTAACATCCCGTTATATCGACACAGTAACTTACAAGGTCTACAAGAAATATGAATATAAGAACGAAGTCGTGACAAATCCAGAGATGAATTTCCTCCTCGACTCTATAAAGCAGTTTGTTCTTAAGGGTGATAAGGGACGTCTTCTCATTGCGCTGTCTTCGGTTATGACACGTAACGAGAAAACATATTCTGAAATTGAAAATACCCTGCGGCCAATCACCAATTACAGGTTGCAGGATACGCAAATATATGGTTTCTTCAATACCAGGAAGATGATAGAAGCAAACGTCGCAATGAGAAATGATATAGTGAAGAACGTTATAGCACAACTGTCTATAACAGGAGAAAACGATAAATGGAAAAACAAAGCGAATCCGGCACAGAACTGAGCAAGGCAATAAGCACCATGCAGTCCGCCACTGTGGAAATAAGGAAATACTTTCTTGGAAAGACAGAGGTTGTTGACAAAATCCTAGCAGCAATAGCGTCTTCGGGTCATGTGCTCTTGGAGGATAATCCTGGAGTTGGAAAGACCTTTCTTGCGAAACTTTTTGCGCGCGTTCTGGGACTTACATACAGGAGGATCCAGTTCACTCCTGATCTTCTGCCGAGCGATATAACCGGTACAAAGGTATGGAGGCAGGAATCGGGAACATTTGAAACGATAAAGGGACCGATCTTCTCAAACCTCATACTTGCTGACGAAATCAACAGAGCGCCACCAAAAACACAGGCAGCATTGCTTGAGGCCATGGAGGAAAAACAGGTTACTATCGAGGGAGAAACATATAAGCTGCCACTTCCGTTTATAGTCGTTGCGACGCAGAACCCGATAGAGTTTGAAGGCACATATCCGCTTCCAGAGGCACAGATGGACCGTTTCATGATCCGCCTTTCGATAGGATACCCGGAGAACGAGGGAGACCTGCTCAAAAGGAGGATCGGATGGAAATCAGACGATCCAAGTTCCAGTGCCGCCAGTGTCATGGATGCAGAGACTCTTCTGAATATACAGCACATTATGGAATCCTCTATCACTGTAAGCGATCAGATCGTGTCTTACATTACAGCATTCAATGCCATACGCAACGATAACAGGATTGCAGCGGGACCAAGCCCACGTGGTCTGATCTCACTTCTCAGGATGAGCAGGGCAAGGGCAGTCATAGAGAAAAGGGATTTTGTAACGCCTGATGACGTAAAGGCGATAGCCAGGCAGACCCTTGCGCACAGGCTGGTTCTCAAGCCTGAGATATCGCTTGAGGATATAGATACAGAATCTATTGTCGGGGAATATGTTGACAAGCTTGTAGTGCCTGTGTAGGAAAGACAATGGAAAAGACCTGGACAAAAAGTCTTCTTGGATTTCTTGCAATTGCATCGAGCTTTGCAGTCGTCGCATTCGTATCCGGGACACTTCTTGCCGCCCTGCTGGTAATTTTCCCACTGCTCTACGTTGGCATAATGTATATACTGGACGAGGAGAGCAGTATCAACGTGCAGGTTGAATTTCCACAGAAGCTTAAGGTTGGCGACGAGTTTGAAGTGAAGTCAACAATTTCAATCAGCAGGGGTGCCGGCATCTTTTTATTCGAGCTGCCTTTCTTTGATTTCTTCAAGCTAACGGATGGCTCGAACGTTCGCGTAGTATTCAAAGGCATCAGGCGAAGGACCTACGATCTTACCTATAAGATGAAGGCATTGAGGCGCGGCAGTTTTAACTGGCAGGAAGTGAAGTATACATATAATCCTACAATGGGAATCCTCAACTCGAAAGAGGGAAAAATACCATGCGCAATAAAGGTTGAGGTTCTTCCGAATATACAGATACTGAGGAAAAAAGGGCTCAGGATCAGGTCTACGAGGCTAAACCCAAGAAACGCCAGATCCAGGATAGGACCAGCCTCCACGGACTTCGACTCAATCAGGGCCTACTCGCCTGGAGATCCATACAGGACTATAAACTGGAAGGCTTCGGCACGTAGCGCTTCCGGAGGCCAGCTCCTTGTTAACCAGTATGAAAGGGAAGGCCTCCACTCGACAATTTTCGCTATCGACAACACAGGCCCCATGCGGCAGGGAACAAAGGAGGAAAACCCCCTGGAATCCGGCATAAACCTTGTTCTTTCCTTCTCAAATCTGCTCTTAAACTATCAGTACAACGTTGGCGTCTGGGTGATGCAGAGGAATCGCGGCGTGAAGCGTGACGTCGTTGTCCCTGGATCTGGAATGGAGCAATATCTGAGGATAAGGAGGAGGGTTATGCTGGTGGAAGCAGTCAGGTTTGTTCCGCAGATATACAACATCAGCCGCGAATTCGCAGCTGTTGCGAGGGAGACGGTTCCATCTGTCTTTCTTGTGACCAGTCTGGTTGAAAATAACGTCATGCAGCTAAAGAAAATGCTGAAGATAGTGCGTGGCGCCTCCTCAAATATCGTTGTCGTGGACGTGCTTCCATACAGCATATTTCAAAAGATAAGTCCCTATGATATATCTTCCATATACACTGAAGCATACAGCAAAAAGGCAAAGAGGACTATCTACAGGGAAATTGCAGGGCTTGCTGAAATTGTCCCATGGGACCCCGGTCAGACATCATATGGAAAGATCATATCCCGCCTTACTGTTTCATTGAGGTGAAAAATGAGATCCGTAGTCTTAATTGCAATCGGTACGTTCCTGCTTCTCCTGCCCGGCCTGTTTCTCATTACAGCACCGGGAAGCACACTGTCCCTGGCCTTCGGTATCCTTGCCATTGTAACGGTTCTGGTAAGCATTTACTTCGTGCGCATCCCTGGAAGAAAGAATCCTTTGAAGTTCGTGAGCTTTCTCTTTCCCGTTCTGGCCATTATATTCAGCAAGGGCTATATTGTAAACTTCCTGCACTTCAGTGCCGGGCTGCCATTAGCGGACATCAACAATCTGCTCGACCTCCTCTTCTTTGCTGAGCTTGGACTGATTGCTATGATGTCTTACGAGACTTCTAATTCCCTGAAAAAGGTTGCATCTGATAATGGTTATGACGAAGCTGAATGGGTCACAGAGATAGGAAAGCTCAATAACTTCAGCTTTGGTATAGGAATTCTTGCATTCGTATCCTCTTTTCTCTTCTATGTGTTCATAACATCCGTGCCAACACTGAACATTAACCCGATTTTTGCTCTCCTTATCTTTGGCCTTCTGTACCTCGGGTTGAGCAGGTTCTTCAGCAGGTCGAGAAGAAACGCCAATCGTGACTCAATGCAGCCATGATTGCCGCAACCCGGGCTCAGTGGATATTTTGGATCTCTTAAGTTATCAGAGAACTTCGCGCTTCATGAGATCAGCCAGTAGCCTGCCATCATGATCGGATGCCGCCAGCTCCTCTACCACCTGCCTACGATCCTCTATCGGATGGTTCTGGCTTAGCTTGAACTTTCCATCAACGGTTTCACATTCCAGCCTGAAGGCGACAATTTGCGGTATCATTTTCTTATAATATTCCTCCTTCTCCCTTTCGAGAGAACTCCATTCTGGATCGAATGCATCAGATAGCTGCTTCAGGAGTTTAAGTGTGCCTTCATGATCAAGCACTCGAGCATCTCCTTTTGCAATAACTAGCGCGTAATTCCACGTCGGCACCGATCGGGGATCTACGTACCAGCGTGGCGAAATATAGTGATGCGGACCCATGAATACGACGGTCATTGGTGCTTTTTCTATGTATCGAGAGTGCTCGTTCATTGCTGCCATGTGTGCATATATGGCCACTTTTCCAGAGTTCTGCTCAATTATAGCTGGAAGTGGTGTCAACATGACTCCACCCTCTATTGGAGAGATGAAATAGGCAAATGGGTTCTCACGCATTAGACGCAGTTTTGCTTCAACATCCGTGTTCTTGAAATAGTCTGGTATGAACATAACCGCAAATAATAGGTCACCTAATTAACATGAGTATTTCCTCCATCCTTGCATGCAACGCTTGATCATGAAGAGATGGAATCAAATAAGAACGAGCATGTATTTTCATACTGTGATCGGGGACGAATTTGCCTACTGTTCCAGGCTCAATTCAGGGGATAACAGCAGAGTCATTGATGCCTGGATCCTCGAAGATACGAGCAGACCACTGACATTCAATGGGCATTCTTTGGTAAAGGGCAAAAGAACTCATCTCATTCTTAGGCAGGATGGCCAGCTCAATGCACCACCTTCACCCAGGAAGAGATATGGGTTGTGGACTGGCAGCATTCAGCACTTCTCATCTCTCCACCTGGAAAGTGATGGTAAGGATGTTGTTTGTCGCAAATACATCAGGAGGCCATGGTATATTTACAGACAATATTCAGGTTTTTCACGAATTGACTTTGTGCCGCCCGACAAGAATATGGCATGCATCTCGCTGGTCTCAGATAAAGAACAGGAGCTGATCTTGTCTTTTGAAATCAGCCATTTGCTTATGTGGCCCTCAGGGAAAAAAGGAAGAGAATTTTCTATACAAAACGTCGATAAACAAGTATCAAAAGTTTCAAGTGACATTGGACAGACTCTGATCAGCGTCAGCGAATCAGAAGCATCTCTTTCCCTCCTGAATGGCATTCTTACTATGAGAATTGACCTCAAGGGGAGGGCCTTCATATGCATAGGGGAAGAAGTGGCTACAAACGAGGAAAAACTTTTCCGGCAGGCCAAGGAATATTATGCTCAGGCTGTGGAAAAATGTACCTTGAATTCCTCTTCTTTTGCCCTGGACAAGACATTTCTATGGTCTAAGATTGCAATTCTCGAATCGTATTCGGAAACAGCTGCTGGTAACGGTTTCTTTGCGGGTTTTCCTGAATTTTCATGGTTCTTTGGAAGGGATGGGTTATGGACGTCATACTCTGCATATCTGATCGGGCTTCACGAGATGGCGGATAATCACCTTGACATGCTCTGGAACAATTCTTCGTCAGGGAGGATACCGCACGAAGTTCCACTGATAACTGGCGAATATCCGGAGCAGAGTTATGAGGTGTCCGGCGTAAAGGGGATCATGACGAAATATATGTCTATAGATAGCAACCCGCTCTGGATAATAGCGCATGGATACAGGCATCTATGGTCCGGAAAGCCATTTGATAAGAGAAGGATAAAAGATGCTCTCTCTTTTTTGCAAGGACTTGACCGGAACAACGATGGGCTGATAGAGAACAGGTTCGTTGATGGGCTGATAGGATGGCCTGAAAACTGGGCGAAACAGAGAGATGGTGCCTGCATAGAAGTGAATGCATGGTTCATTGAAGCAATGAATGTTTCTGCATTTCTTCTGGGCAATGATCCAAAGGACATTGTCAGATCTCGAAGATCATTTGATGAGAATTTTATGAGCGAGGATGATCCATATTTCTTCGACTCCATTCATTATGGCAGTAAAAGGACAATAATCAGCCCGATGGGAAGCGTTCCTGGAATATACTTTTCTAATCCATACATGCAGAATGTTCTCAGGAGGCTCTCTCTTCCTGATTTACTCACTGAGGCAGGCATGAGGTCTATGTCATCTTTGGATCAAATGTATGATGCAGGTTACCACACAGGGCAAATCTGGCCATTGATGACAGGATGGCACGCAATCGCTTGCTACAACAATGACCTGAGAGAAACAGGGTTCAGATGCATAAATAGCTTCATAGAACTGGCATTTTCAGGTGAGGATCCAGGCAGGATCAACGAAACGTATGATCCTGAATTCTTCGAGCCAAAAGGGCAGTTTGCCCAGGTATGGTCTCATTCACTTTTCGTGCAGAGCGTCCTTGAAGGCCTCGTGAACCTGATTCCTCAATGGAGGGCAGGCAAAAGTCCTATTGATTCCGCTGAGAACCGCCTACCTGGCAGCATTACTTTTCTCGAAATCCATGATATTCTCTTCAATGGTTCACTTTATGATATTAAGATAAATGGAAGGGATCCTCCGGTTATTCGGGAAAGAGGCACTTGAGCAGTCAAATGGAAAAGATTGATGATCTGCCATTTTGCTATATACGCTCAAATCGCACTGGACATTCAGGTAAAAAAGCTCAGAGAAACTTTGCAAAGGTAAACCCTTGTTTTACTATCTTTCTATCATGCACTTTCATGCAAGAAATTTAAGGTCAATTGCTAACAAACATGTAAGAGTTCTCAAAACTTCTTCTTATGAAACATTGATAATCTTAATACTATAGGGGATGGGTAAAAAACAATAATGAGGCTTGCAAATATTGAATCATGAAGTTGATGTGAAAAGAGGCACGCGGGATATCCTGAAAGATCTCGTAGCAGTGGTTAACGCTGTTATGCGGCCAACATCCCCTGGGGGTTACAGGATGGAGGATGAATTTCCACATCTTTTGGGCAGCGATAACGCCAAAAACATCTATTATATAGAAGAGGACGGGAAACCTGTCAGCGTAATTGCGATCAAGATCTGGAAGGCTCTTCTTGATAGTCATGCGATAACAGTAGCATCTCTCGGGTCTGTATCAACCCTCCAGGAATACAGGGGAAAGGGGTACGCAACCAGCATACTTGAGAGGATAATTTCAGATCTAAAGGCACAAAAGGTATCACTGCTCATCGTATCGGGCACAAGGGACCTGTACAAGCGGGCTGGCTGCATACAGGCAGGACTGATTTATCAGTATAACATACGCAGGGAGAGCCTTCCATATTCAAGCAAAAGCAAACAGTTCAGTATTCGAAAAATTACAAGGAGACAAGAATCTGCTGAATGGATCCTAGATCTCTATAATATGGAAAGATACAGGTTTGAAAGGGACTTGAGCCTGATGAAAACCCTGCTGGACTCAATCTGGTTCAGACGGGAAAACTGGCCAATGGATCTTTTTGAGATATCTGAAAATGGATTTAGGATTGCTTATTTTATTGGATACAAGCGTGGGTCTGAAAGTCGTACCCTGAATGTCATGGAAATGGCAGGTTCTCGGCATGGCATTATAAATTCGCTCGGCGCCATTATTGATGATATGAATGCCGACGATATTCTATTGAGGGTCCATCCTGCAGATACTTCAATGATAGGAATCCTGGATTCAATCGGTTTTTCTCGCAGGGAGGCTCCGGTACAGGGTACAGTAAGGGTCATAGATCCGTCTTCGCTGTTGAATGATCTGGGTAATGTGGTTGCCGAACGTAACTGGAGATGCTTCTCCGATCAGCAAGGAGAAAATTATAAACTGCACTGTGAATCTCCAACTGCTAGAATAGATGCAAAGACACCATCGGAGATCACGGATGCATTCTTTGGAACGGGCGATGCTTCAATGAAGATACCGCTTATGTTTACCGATGATCTCAACTTCATCTGATAAGAAAAAACATAGGATATTGCTTTAATGCGCATTTCCCTTATGCAGGGAATGGTTTAGTCCTTTCCAAATTCAAAATAAATTGATAATGCTGCACCATATGCTCTATCGATAACAGAGCAGACACTAACTGCTTTTCCGAATCAGCACTAGAAAAGAGTTTAATACCATCGTTCAATTTATGGTTGAATTTTCAGGTGTATCAAATGAATGAAGTTTTAAGTACTGGGACTACGACAGTAGCTATAGTAGTCAAAGACGCCGTTGTGCTTGCAACCGATAGAAGAGTGACTGCGGATCATTTTATTGCTCATAAGGACGGGAAGAAGCTCCACAAGCTGGACACATATGCTGCAATGACGATTGCAGGTCTTGTCGGCGATGCGCAGGTTCTTGTCAGGTACATGAGAGCGGAACTTGAGCTTTACAGGCTGCAGCGCAAGTTCGGAATGCCGATAGAAGCAGCGGCAACCCTCCTTTCCAATATACTGAATCAGACCAAATATTATCCCTACATGGTGCAGCTTATTGTGGCAGGATACGACACCGCCCCTCACATCTTCTCAATAGACGCGGCAGGCGGCGCCGTGGAGGATACTTACGTCAGCACAGGATCTGGATCACCCTTTGTTTACGGTGTTCTTGAGACAGAATACACAAAGGACATGAAGGTTGATGAGGGTATTGACCTCGTAATAAAGGCAGTATCTGCCTCGAAGCAGAGGGACTCGGCATCTGGAGGCATGATAGATGTCGCTGTAGTCGATGCAAAGGTAGGGTTCAAGGAAGTTCCTGAAGAGGAAGTCCTTGACAGAATCAAGAAACTCAAACTCAAACTTTAATTTTTTATTATTTTCTTAAAATTATCTGGTGTTTTTTTCTATGGCGATGCGTGATTATCTTGGTGAAGCTCGTGCGATTTTCGATCGCATCTATCCGGATCACAAGATCTCGGAAGTAGACTACGAAGGCTCGACTATTGTTGTATATACCAAGGACGAGGAACTCTTTTCAAAGAGAGATGATATTGCAAGGTCCATTGCACAGGAGCTAAGACGGCGCATTGCAATACGGCCGGATCCATCCATTATGAGCCCGGAGGAGGAAGCGACCGAAACAATAAAGAATATAGTGCCCGAAGGTGCAGGCCTCCAGGATATTTATTTCGAATCTGATACTGGCGAGGTTGTAATAGAGGCCGACGAGCCATCGCTTATAACGGCAAAAGTTTCTGACTTCATAACACAGATAAAGACGAAAACAAACTGGTCTCCAAGGGTTGTGCGTGCTCCACCCATCTATTCAAGAACAGTGAAGGAGATGCGGGAGCTTCTCAGGGAGACAAAGCAGGAAAGAAAGGAGTTTCTTCACAAGCTTGGAGAAAAACTTAACATTCCACCTATGCCGGGTGAGACCTGGGTAAGGCTCACGGCACTCGGCGGTCACCGCGAGGTTGGAAGGAGCGCCACGCTGGTTTCCACAAACAACTCAAAGATACTTGTAGATTGCGGAATGCTGAACACAAGTGAGGCAGTTGATCACCCATGGGCAGGAGCTCCATATCTTTACCTCCCTGAAATACAGCCTTTCTCTTCAATTGATGCCGTAATCCTTACGCATGCTCATCTTGATCATTCTGGCCTGCTTCCTGTTCTTTTTAAATATGGTTATGAGGGTCCTGTATACATGACTGCGCCCACACGGGACCTGGCTGTGCTTCTGGAGAACGATTTCATCAGGGTAGCGCACTCTGAAGGTCACAAAGGAGCATATGAGTCTAAACATATCAGGGAAATGGCAAAAAAAACCATAACACTAAGGTATAACGAGACAACCGATGTAACCAGCGATACAAGACTTACATTCTACAATGCAGGCCACATACTTGGATCGAGTTCAGTGCATCTTCACATCGGCGAGGGTCTTTATAATATTGTCCTGACAGGTGACGTCAAGTTCGAGAAATCCTGGCTCTTCAATGCTGCAAACAACAAGTTTCCAAGGGCGGAAGCCCTGATGACCGAATCCACATATGCAGGTAGGGATGATTACCAGCATTCAAGGCCGGAGGCAGCCCAGATACTTAGCGACATTGTGAACAGGACCTTTGAGCGAGGTGGATCAGTGCTGATTCCTGTATTTGCTGTTGGCAGGAGTCAGGAAGTAATGCTGGTGCTCGAACAGATGATGCGCGAGGGCAGGATTCCAAAAACAAAGGTCTATCTCGACGGCATGATCATGGAGGCAACGGCAATACATGCCGCCTATCCCGAATACCTGAACAAGGATCTCAGGGAGAAAATCATGTACAAGAAGGAGAACCCATTCCTGAGCGATATATTCGTGAAGGTCGAGACAAGGGATCAGAGACAGGAGATATGCGATGCAACAGACAGCCGGATAGTACTGGCAACCGCAGGCATGATGAATGGCGGGCCTGTCATGGAGTACTTCAAGTCATGGTGCGTCTCGCCCAAGCATTCGCTTGTATTTGTCGGTTACCAGGCCGATGGAACGATGGGCCGCAGGATACAGCGCGGCGCATCCGACATAACACTATCTGATGGTGGGAGACAGGTCAAGTTCGATATTAAGATGAATGTCGAGACTGCAGAAGGCTTTTCTGGGCATTCAGATAAGCGGCAGCTTATTGCTTACATTGCGACCATGCAGCCAAGACCTCGCATTGTTCTGGTGAATCACGGAGACGGTGAAAAGGCACAGGAATTCGCCCGCCTGATAAAGGGGAAGTTCAATATTGAGTCCCATGCACTCCGCAACCTCGAAACTATAAGACTGTACTGATCCAGTGATCTGGAATCATAGTGGGAAGTTACCATCAGGAAAGATCTTCTTCCAGTCGGCGAGGAATTTTGAAAGTCCCTCATCCGTCTTTGGATGCTGTGGGAGCTTCTTCAGTACATCGAAGGGGAGTGTTGCAACATCGGCACCAATCAGTGCAGCCCTCACAACATGGACGGGATTCCTTATCGATGCTACCAGTATCTCAGTTTTAATATCGTAGTTGGTGAAAATTGTCTTTATCTGCTCGATCAGCAGCATGCCATCCTCAGCTATATCATCGAGCCTTCCGACAAAAGGTGATACGTATTTTGCACCGGCCTTTGCAGCAAAGAGAGCCTGTATCGGGCTGAAGACCAGTGTGCAGTTGACAGGTATGTCCTCTTCAGAAAGCTTCCTGATCACCCTGAGACCGTCTATTGTCATAGGTATCTTCACAACTGCATTGCTGCCAAGTTCCCTTATCTTGTGAGCCTGTTTTATCATGCCGTCGAAATCTGTTGCTACAACCTCTATGCTCACAGGGCCAGGTGTTGCCTCCAGTATCTTCTTAACTATTTCCTTGAAATTGGATCCTTTCTCCTTCTCTATGAGCGAAGGATTTGTGGTGACACCGTCAACAAGCCCCCAGGAGAGCCCCTCCTTTATTTCGTTCACATTAGCAGTATCCAGAAAAATCTTCATGAGAATTCTCAATTCTCACAAGTGCAGCGATGTTTAAATTTGTTGTGTTTTCACTACTGTTTCCCATAAGTTAATGCGATCCGATGAGCGCATATAGGGATACACAATGAAAATTGTCAGAATCTGAGACGAATTAAGATATGCTTTCGAATTTCTTCTCTTCCCTGAAAACCGATTCTGCACTCCTGACGATATCCGGTACACCCAGATGGAAGTAGTCGAAAAGCTCCCACGACTTCCCAGATTTTCCAAAGGTATCGCGCATGCCCATCCTGTGAACCAGAACAGGGTACTCCTCACCAACTATCTCTGCAACCCTGCTTCCAAGTCCGTTGTAAATTGAATGTTCTTCTACCGTCAGTATCCTGCCAGTTTCTGAAGCTGCCTTCACGACCGCATCTCTATCCATTGGTTTGATGGATGACATGTTAATAACGCGTGCGTCAATCCCTTTCCTTTTGAGCTCATCGGCGGCCTGGAGTGCAAATGAGACCATAACACCGCATCCTATAATTGTCAGATCGGAACCATCCTTGAATGTTACCGACTTTCTGGGAGTATATTCGTAGTCAGGGTCGTTCAACACGGGAAACTTCTCTCTTGTAAGGCGCACATAATATGGCGACACAGTGTAGTCATGAACATACCTGATCACGCTTCTTGTCTCTACCGCGTCAACCGGAACGATTACGGACATGTGCGGCAGGCCCGCCATGACGCCGATATCCTCAACTATCTGATGGGTTGCGCCATCTTCTCCAACCGTTATTCCGGCGTGTGTTGTGACGAACTTAACGTCAAGGTTGTTGTAGCAAACGCTCTGCCTGATCTGCTCATACGTTCGCATGAGAAAAACTGCAAAGGTTGAAGCAAACACCTTTTTTCCTGAGAGCGCTAGACCCGCAGCAGCAGTGACCATGGACTGCTCTGATATTCCCATGTTGAAGAATCTCTCGGGGAAAGCCTTCCCGAAAATCCCTGTCTTTGTGGATGAAGATAGATCAGCATCCAGCACCACGAGATTAGGATCCTTCTTACCAAGGCTGACCAGCTCGTTTCCGTAAGCTTCACGCAATGATTCAGGTTTAGTTTCCACTTTTCACTCGCCTCCAAGTTCTTTTAGTGCCTGGTGATATTCCTGCTCTGAAGCGGGGGGAGAACCATGGTATTTGTAATTGCCTTCCATATAACTGACGCCTTTTCCCTTCACTGTATGAGCAACTATGAATGTTGGAAGATCCTTTGATGATTTTGCCTGTTCAAGTGCAACTATGATCTGCCTGATATCATGACCGTCGATCTCGATAACGTTCCATCCAAAGCTCTTCACCATTGCCGGTATATCGTGTAGCGGCATAACATCCTCCGTCTTTCCATCAAGCTGCACACCGTTTCTGTCCAGGATGACGATCAGGTTGTTGAGCCTGAACTTGTATCCTGCCATCAAGGACTCCCATATATTGCCCTCCTCCAATTCTCCGTCGCCTATCATTACGAATACATGATAATCTTTCTTGTCAAGCCTGGCAGCAAGAGCCATCCCAACACCGACCCCCAGTCCCTGGCCCAGAGACCCTGTGGAGGATTCTATTCCTGGCACCCCCTTGTGGACGTGGCCTTCAAGCTTCGAGTTCAGCCTCCTGAAATCTTTCAGGAGATCCTGTGGAAAGAAACCCCTCAAGGATAGAACGGAATACATGCCAGGGGAAGCATGACCCTTGCTCAGTATGAACCTGTCCCTGTCCGGATCATCCGGTTCGACCGGGTCTATATTCATCTCCCTGAAATAAAGGACAGTTAGAATATCAGCTGCACTCAGGGATCCGCCAGGATGTCCCGAGGACGCAGCATAAACCATCTTTATTGAGTTGATCCTGACCTGTCTGGCAATCTCCGCATATCTGGAAATCTCATCATCCGGTATACTTAATTGTTGCAACTCCCTTAACCGCCAACTTGAAGTCTCAAGTTATACGGCAATGTCGATTGATTTAAAAAAGATTTTTTCACGATGAGAGCAAATTTTGTCCGAACTTTCAAGAGATCACATCGACACCATCGTCGCTTGTACCTTCCATGTCAAGCATGGATGCGGGCAATTTCAACCCGGTAACGATGAGTGTTACCTGTATCTTCGAGTCCAGCGATTTCTCTATTCCCGTCCCCATGATTATCTTTGCCCTGTCCGCTATCAGCTTCTTGACCTCCTCTGTTGCAATATTCGTCTCATCTATTGTTGGATCCGCAGCGGAAATATTTATCAGCACTCCTGTGGCGCTTGACAGATCGAGATCAAGGAATGGTGAAGCTATTGCATCCTTTACTGCATATCGGACGCGTTCTCCATAGTCTCCAGTTCCATAGCCGATTCCAATAACAGCGGCACCGGAATTCCTTACTACCTCCTCAAGGTCCCGCATGTCAAGGTTAATAAGTCTCGTATAGGAAAGAATTTCAGTGATTGCCCTTATTGCTTTTACAATGACTTCGTCGGCTTCCCTGAAGGCGTTGTCAACAGGTAGATCAGGGGCAACTGTCAGGAGTTTCTCGTTTGGAATTACGATGACGCAGTCGCAGCTTGCAATCATTTTTTTCAGGCCCCATACCGCTTTACGCATCCTGCGTCTTCCCTCGCTCTCGAATGGGAGCGTCACAACACCAAATGTGAGGGCACCCTGTTCCTTCGCGACCTTTGCTGCAAAATAAGCAGACCCTGTTCCAGTGCCGCCTCCAAGACCCGCTGTGATAAAAACTATCTCAGCGCCTTTTATCTTGCCAAGGAGATCCTTTTCTGATTCATGGGCAGCTTCCTCTCCTATTCTCGGATCACCTCCGGCTCCCTGGCCTTTTGTCAGATTTTCGCCCAAAAGTACCTTGCTCTTTGCCTTTATCCTAAGGAGGTGATTTGCGTCTGTATTGCATGCAATAAGATCAATCCCCGGTATCTTCTCTCTGTAAAGTCGGTTAATCGTATTAGAACCACCGCCACCCATACCCAGTACCCTGATGGTGGAGCCGCTTCCGACTGCATACTGTTCTAATTCATCTTCTGACGTTCCCTTGAACTCATCAGTTGGTTCGCTATACGGATCATCTGTGGACATAATTCTCCCTAATCATCTAGAATATAAATATTAACTTTGCCCAATCATCTGGTTAACCATGATCCCTGTTTCCAGAATGTAACGAGACCATGTAAAGTGGCAATGAACATTATTATGAGGCCGACAGAACCATAGGCGAACGTCTTCAGCCTGTTCCTTGCCATGTTATTCCTTATGGCAGCGCCAAATACCAGGAGTGAAACGCCGTTAACAAGGGTAGTAGCAAACCTTGTAAACCTCAGGAACCCTAATGTGAAGAGTGTTGTCAGGAAGTACAAAAAATCATGTGAAAACGCAAACCTGTAGTAACTATCATGATGAGTGAAAAGGAAGAAGTATACTTCCGTAAGGGAAAGACCAAGGAAGAATATTGGAAGCAGGTATACATATATCAGCTCAAACGTATAGAATGCACCTGCTTTCTTGGCCGTGCCTCCGAACAGATCCTTAAAGAAATAATACCAGCCGTTCCTGGCCCACCTGACCTGCTGCCTGTAGTATGATGAAAGTGTCTTCTGTGAAGGCGTTGATACATTGACATTGTAATTCTTAATTGCCTTGTAACCGCTCCTTATGACATGGCTGGTAAGCTGGCGGTCATCGCCGGCAACGCTTTTTCTACCAAGGACCTTGTAGTCATAGAATTCACCCGACAGTATGAAAGGCTTTACTATTTCCGTTCTGTATATTGCCGCTCCACCATCAAGAATCATGACATGCCCGTTGTGATTCATTGCCTTTAAAATGACTTCCCTGCTCCTCTCAACGAACTCCGAAGCGTATGAGAGTACCCGGCCATCTTCAATTATCCTTAGATTGGCTCCAACGCCTCCCACATCATCAGTGAAGCTTGAAAGAAGATCCTTGACAGCATTGGGTGGAAGAATTGTGTCACTATCGACAAACATCACGAACTGCGTCTGGACATAGTGCATTGCAAGCGAAAGTGCTTTCCTCTTTCCACCTCTCTGCGGAGTTGCCAGAAACATAAAAGAATGCCTCGCAGCTATATCAGAATAAGGATATGTGCAGCCATCGCCTACAACAATGACATTTGCCCCCTGTGACTGTACAGCAGACAGAACCTTATCGAAGAAGTCAGGATTTTCTTTATAAACAGGAACTATGATCGTTATATCGCCAGGTCCATATAGATTATCGTTCAAGGGTTGCCTGTACCTTACCGATCTGTACGAGTTCACTATATAGAAAATAGTAGAAATCACAGAAAATACGGAACCAACGATAACTATGAGCAGGAACAGGTGCATACTATTAAGCACATCACGCATAATTATTTAAATAAATAGGTGTAATTTTGCTGATAGTTAAGCAAAAAAGACAAAAAATTGTAGGCTTTCACTCTAAGCATGAAAACTATTTATAAAGGAAGCACAAAAGATTAATTATTGTTTATATGTTTAAGGTTAAGTTATATGTCCTTACAAAAGAATAAGAAAGTTAGAAGAAACATTTTGCTTGTTTTTGTGGTCGTGCTTTCTGTTATTTCGACATCATTTGTATTCCAAAACCTTAATTCAGACGCTTCCAGAAGTAACAATTCTAATATTGCCACAGATGCAAACTCCAGCTCCCTTTATCTTGTAACTTTTACAGAAAATGGATTACCGACGGCTGCTTCAAACTTAGGATATGGGTCGCTTTGGGCTGTAAAGGTATCTGGAGAAATACACGAATCATCTACACCTACTATTTCAATGTATATGCAGCCTGCATCAAACATACCCTATAGCGTTGTTAATCTTGCAAATTATACTTCAAGTCCCTCAACAGGCACGTTCAATGTTTCAAGTTCTAACGTCTTGATAGATATAGCATTCACTCCGACAGTCTATAATGTTTCATTCAGTGAAAATGGTCTACCTGCTGTAGGATCTTCTACCGAATGGAAAGTAACCTTCAATGGAAATACAATTTACAGTAACTCAAGTGTAATTAGTTTGACTGTATCAAACGGAAAGTATAATTACTCAATACCAGATGAGTCCATCTACCTGCCATCACCCTCTTCGGGAACGGTAGTTGTAAACGGTTCCAGTATCATTATTCATGTTCAGTTCACTAACAACCTTGAAAGTGTTACATTCTTTGAAACAGGGCT
>Ga0078972_1004794_pt1 | contig 35964 bp, 29 predicted proteins | sample YelNatPaOPGAMG01_FD_67568 | JGI IMG/M metagenome (GOLD analysis project Ga0078972, IMG submission 67568) | Hot spring thermophilic microbial communities from Obsidian Pool, Yellowstone National Park, USA - OP-RAMG-01 (SPADES assembly) (version 2) | ecosystem: Environmental > Aquatic > Thermal...
GTACGAACGAGTTCAGGAATTGTAGAAGGCATTCCCGCGCCACTGTTCTTTGCGGCAAAGAGTTCCCAACCATCCATCCAACTTGCAAAAAAGTCCGCAGAGTTAGTGTACCAGTATGGACCATGGTCAACATTTTGATCGTCATACTTCCATGAATTTGTTGGGGCAAAAATATCATCATCTGTAAACGTAATCAGGCTTAATTCGTGCCAGATATTGAATGTTGTATTTGGCTGAATCGTATTCGGATGTGATGGCGAGCGGTCAACAATGTTGTTCACCCTGATTGTGTAATTAACAAGATATTTTCTCGGGATAGAAGTTCTTAACAAAACATTGCTTGGTGAGGTCATATAAACCGTTTCAATCGGCAGTGTGCTGGATGGATTCGCTGTTTCATAAACTGCGTAATTTGCAGGATTCTGCGCGCTATCAGGTGTTACCGGTTCGGAGAAGGTAATCAAAATATCTGTCAATGTATATTCCTGTTGCGGAGGAAGGTTTGTCGCCAGCAAAATCCCAAGGGCGGCGGTAATCGTCGGTTTAACAGTATCTTGAATCACCGTGACGTTGCAGATTGAGCTATTCGTCATTCCATATTGGTTATAAATGTAAACATAGTAATTGCCGGATTGTGTATAAGAAATATTAGTAATAACTAAAGTTGCATTAGTTGCTGTCGGGTTTGTTGCGGGATTAATCGGTGAAGTTCCATAATACCACTGATAAGTAGCACCGCCTGAAGCCACAACAGAAATCGTCAACGTTTCAGATTCGTTAATCGTAATTGTTGCAGGGGGTTGAACTGTGATTTGAGGAGGTCCCTGTATGACTTCGATTTCTTCCAGACTGAATGCCGAGAAGGCATAGCCATAACTGCCAGCGGTTGATTGACCGTTCGGAACTGTGCCTTTATAAGTTGCTACTGTTATTGAAAACGAACCATCTGGACCGGGATCAATTTCATCAAATTCAATCATAGCGCCTGTTGCGCGGTTTTCGCCCGAGTTCCATGCAGCCTGATTGCTTTGGAGTGATGTTGTATCAGCTGAGGTTAAAACACCATAATTTGGCGCAGGTCCCGGAGCCTGTGTCCACGTTGGTTTATGAGCATGCCTGAATGAATTTACACCATCAATTGTTGCAACTGTCCATCTGTCATAATAATTATTTCCGCGCGCTGCTGTTCCCTTGAAGATATATCTTTTTGAAGGATCAAGCCCGGTGAAGGTATATGTTATTGTTGAGGTTCCGGCTAACTGAATAGCATCGCGGTTACCACTGCCGAAATCCACATACGGACGGAACCAATCACCAGCAGGAGTACCAGCCGCAGGCGCTCCCATAGCACCAGCTGCATCTGAACCACCGTTTGTAGTAATATTGATGGATGCAGGCGTCCGGGCACCCTGTGGCAATTTGGCATAAGCAACTGTATTTGTGAGCGGACCAGAAAGTCCAGCATCATTCAACAGTGGATTATAGAAGTTTGCGTATGGCGATGAGTTCGCCCCCCTGTGATGGTCGTTTATTGCGACCCAGTTAGTAGTCTGTGAATAGGCAGAGACTACCGCAAACAAACCCACGGCACATAATATGCCTTTAAACGCACGGTGAATAATAGTTGTTTTCATATCAATTAATATTATTTTTTCCAGCATTCATGTCAATACTAAGTTTTTGCAAATATTTTGCAAGCAAAAAAAATATTTTTTTTCAAAAAATTTTAAAGATTAAAAAACAGTTATACATAGTAATATTTTGATGAAAATGCAGATTATCAGAGCGACTGAAATTTAGACTGTGAGATTAGAAAAAACCGCAAAATGATAAATTTCTTTTTTTTAAATTTATTCTCTTCATTTTTTAAATTTAGTGGCATATTCTGGGGAAAGACAATTTTGAAAGAATAAATTTTATGTCAAAAGTCGGCGAAATGCTGCGTCAGGCGCGTGAAGCGCAGAAAATGACATTGGATGATATTGCGGAGATTACTAAAATCCGCAAAGACCACCTTACCGCATTGGAAGAAGGTCGGTTCGAAATTTTTATAGCGCCAATTTATATCAAGGGTTTTGTCCGCAGTTACGCGCAGGCGGTAAAATTAGATCCACAAGCTGTGATTCCCCTTGTTGATGAAGAACTTAGAAAGATTAATAAATTTAAAAATTCCACGTCAATAACAGGCAGGAAAAAAGGGGCTTTGGACTGGATAATGTTTCAACTTTCGAAAGTTCATTGGGAAATTGTCCTGCCGGTACTCGGTATTATTATTCTATTATTCATTTCATATAACTTATATCGGGTCTACCAACAGCATAAATCGCGGGATATCTTTTCTGAATATGGCGTCAACACATACCAGCCGGCGCCTGAAAAATATGAGCTATATCTCCCTGTTCCATCACATCCACCACAATAATTTTACAAATATTTTAATTTGGGACGTGTGTAATATTATAAAGATATCATAATGATATCATCAGCAATATATAATAAATTGCACCTATATTAGTAAATTACATCTGTTAGAATGAACATAATTAGTTGATAATCAAGGATTAGTAGTAATAGCGCCCCAGTTGAATCCGTGTCTTTCTGCGTATGCCGAAAATACCTTTTCGTGTCTGATTAACACAGCGCGTACAATGCTTGAATCGTCTGCATATCCAAATTCCGGTATAAAATCCGGTATAATATCCGTTTTTTTATGGGCATAAATCAGTGCGAAAGCTGCCTCTGCAATAGCATAGTAAGGCAGATTTTTCTCAACACCTTCCATGAAATCTTCTATGACATCTGCAAAAAACTGGAGTTGAATACCTAGATGCGGATATTCAGCTGAATTAATTTGAGTAAATTCGAGTTTCCAAAGAGGAATGTGTCTGAAAATTTTTTCCAATGTTGCAGGAGTAATTTTTGACGCGCCTTTTATAAGATAATTGGCAATTTCTGACATGGCAGCATTGTGATTAATTTTGCTGCTGAAATCAATCTTAAAATTCAAAGATTAAGAAGAACTTGTTTAAAATGGGTCTGAGCGTCTTCTTAATTTCCTGTCAGTACCGGTTGCGACTGGATTTTTTCGTTTTCCTGACTTTTTAGGAAGCGAATAAGGTTTAGAGGAGGTTGCGGGTGACGATTTCTTTTCTGGCGGCTGCGGTTCAAGGGCATACATTCGTTTTAATTCCTTTATTTGGTCGCGCAAAAGAGCCGCCTTTTCAAACTCAAGTCTATTTGCAGCCTCGAGCATTTCATGTTCAAGTTCGCGAATAGTCTCATTGACATCGAAATCTGCACCAGCCTCGCGCAAAACGAACGCTGCAGTCTCTTTGTATGTTTTTTCCACAGACAGACTTTCTTCGAGAGCACGGGTTACGGTTCGCGGAGTGATATTGTGTTTTTTATTATATTCAATCTGTTTTTTGCGGCGGTATTCAGAAATTTCGAGGAATTTTTTGATGCTTCCGGTAATAACATCCGCATATAGGATAACCTTGCCGTTGACATTTCTTGCGGCGCGTCCTGCGGTCTGAATTAGGCTTGTTGTAGAACGCAAAAAACCTTCTTTGTCAGCATCAAGAATTGCCACAAGCGAAACCTCAGGCAAATCCAGTCCCTCACGAAGTAAGTTAATTCCGACCAGGACATCGAAATCGCCTTTTCTCAATGCCCGGAGGATCTCAACACGTTCGATAGCGTCAATTTCGCTGTGAAGGTAACGCACATTTATGCCAATCTGTCGCAGGTAATCTGTGAGTTCCTCTGCTGTCCGCTTTGTAAGTGTGGTTACAAGCACCCGTTCGCCGGCTTCGACCCGCTTGCGCGCCTCGTGGATGAGGTCGTCAATTTGTCCCTTCAATGGTTTAACTTCAACTTCAGGGTCAACGAGTCCTGTGGGGCGTACAACGAGTTCTGCGACGCGTCCCTCTGACCAGCTGAGTTCATCCTCCCCAGGCGTGGCGCTTACGTAGATTGTCTGTCCCTGTAATTGCTGGAACTCTTTGAAATTCAATGGTCTGTTATCAAGCGCGCTCGGCAGGCGAAATCCGTATTCTACAAGGACTTCCTTGCGGGAGCGGTCACCAGCGTACATTCCGCGAAGCTGTGGGATTGTGGCATGCGATTCATCAATTATTAAAAGATAATCTTCCGGGAAAAAATCGAGCAACGTTGTTGGTCGCGAGCCGGGGGGACGTCCGGCAATATGACGCGAATAATTTTCTATGCCCGAGCAGTAACCTGTTTCTTCCATCATCTCAAGGTCGAATTCTGTACGCATTTTAATCCTCTGCGCTTCAAGGAGTTTCCCCTGACTCTCAAACCACGCTATTCGTTCGGCGAGTTCCTCTCGTATTGACAGGATTGCCCGTTTAAGTTTATTCATCGGGGTTACGAATTGTTTGCCGGGGAAGATTGTGGCAAATTGCAAATCCTCGATTTTACTGCCGGTGAGTGGGTCGAACCTAGTCAATCTCTCTATTTCGTCGCCAAAAAATTCTATTCTTATGGCATCCTCTGTGTATGCAGGACGCACTTCGACAGTGTCGCCGCGAACGCGGAAATGACCGCGTCCAAATTCAATGTCGTTGCGGTCATACTGCATTTCTACGAGTTTTTCGAGCAATTTATCGCGGGGAATCTGCTGCCCGACGTTTACATGAACAAGCATTTCTTCGTAATCTTCTTTGCTGCCAATGCCGTAAATGCATGAGACACTTGCAACAACAATTACGTCGCGTCTTGCAAACAGTGAACTCATTGTTGAGAGGCGCATTCGTTCGATTGCCTCGTTTATGCTTGAATCTTTCTCAATGTAGGTGTCGGTTGCAGGTATGTATGCCTCTGGCTGGTAATAATCGAAGTAACTTATGAAATATTCGACCGCATTTTCCGGAAAAAAAGATTTAAACTCAGCAAACAATTGCGCCGCAAGGGTTTTGTTGTGTGAAAGGACAAGCGTCGGACGATTGACTTGCGCAATCACATTTGCGATTGTAAACGTCTTTCCTGAACCGGTTACACCAAGAAGGGTCTGATGACGGTGTCCTTCATTCAGCCATCTGACGAGTTTTTCGATGGCTTCGGGCTGGTCTCCTGCTGGTTTATATGGCGCAACCAGTTTAAACATCCTATAAACATACGGCTAAAAAGAGGCTCAATCAAGGGCAGGAATCCAAAGTAACCGTTTGTTCCGGATTGAACATAGATTTTTTGTGCCTTGAAAGAACTCAACGGCAACAACATTAATTAATCGGGAATTAAACCAAAATTCGAGATTATTTTATTTACAAATCCTGATATATTAGTAAAATTTTGACCATGACAAAAATTCTAACAACCATCCTTGTAATATTTATACTATTTATTGTTCTCATAGCGCTTTATTTGATTTCTCTTTACAACAGGCTTGTTGGGTTGCGGCAAATGGTCAAAAACGCATGGTCGCAGATTGACGTCCAGTTAAAACGCCGCCACGATTTAATCCCGAATCTCGTCGAAACCGTAAAAGGATATGCTGCGCACGAACGCGGCGTTCTCGAGGCTGTTATCGAAGCGCGCTCAAAGGCGACACGCGCAACATTGCCCGCAGATGTGATTAAAGCCGAGGGTGAACTTTCGGGCGCGCTTGCCCGATTGCTTGCCGTTGTAGAGGCATATCCTAATCTTAAAGCCGACAGAAACTTTCTCGCGCTGCAGGAAGAACTGACAAGCACCGAGAACCGTGTGGCGTTTGCTCGTCAGGCATATAACGACGCTGTTCTTCAGCTTAACACGGCAATTCAGAAATTCCCTGCGGTATTGTTCGCAGGATTGCTTGGTTTTAGTACCGAACCTTTCTTTGAAGCGCCGGCTGATGAAAAGGAGCCGCCAAAGGTGAAATTTTAAAAGCATTTCAGTTAAAAGGATTCTCCCGTGTATCCCGTAATAATTTAAAACTGGATAATGTTCTTAAAGTGGACATCAACATACACTTTTACAATCAATACTAATAACAGCGAGAGAATACACGAATAACTTAAAAGAGGCATTGTTAAGATTTCGGGGTTTATCAAATCCGACGGCATAATTTTTAATGAAATATCACATGCCGCGGCAGGATAAACCGAAGCTATGGGAATGTAGTGTGGACAAATTGTCAATTTGTAATGACAATAAATTCGTGGACGAGATGTTTAATATTATAGAGGCACAAACCCGACGCCAGGCGCTTGACTGGGCTCTTGTCCTTGCGAGCCAGAATATTGACGCAGTTATTGAGCGCAATGCGGAGGGAAAATATGTGCTTATAGTACCGAAACACGATTACCTCCGAGCGATTGAGCAAATAAACCTCTATCAGACGGAAAACTCGCACAGGCGTCATCCGTTTCAGGTCGAGGTTGCCCATAGTTTATTTGACTGGCGCGGGGTTATCTGGGCAATTGTTATTACACTGTTTTACCTCGTATGCGAAAACTCAAATATTGATTTTCGCGCTGCCGGGATGATGCACAAGGACGCCGTTCTGCATGGCGAATGGTGGAGACTGTTTACGGCGGTATCACTTCATGCGGATTTGCCACACCTTGCAAGCAATGCAACTGCTGGACTTGTTCTGCTGGGGGTTGCAATGGTTTATTATGGGGCAGGTCTTGCGTTATTTTTGTCATTTTTGTCGGGTGTCGGAGGAAATATTCTGGGGATACTCCTTCATCATGGGGATTATTACGGATTGGGGGCGTCGGGAATGGTAATGGGTTCTCTTGGGCTCCTTGCCGCAACCGGTTGGTTTGCTGAAACCCCAGTTTCTGACCGTCACAACTTACTTTTTAAAATGCGGCGCTTAATTGCTGCGCTCTTTCTTTTTATATTACTTGGGCTAAATCCAAAATCCGATATTCAGGCTCACATTGGCGGGTTTTTGTTCGGATGGATTCTCGGGGCAGGGTTCCTGCGGATTTTGAACAAGCCGTCAAAATATACCTTTCTAAATCAACTTGGCGCAGTCGCGACGATCGTCATTATTCTCTTCACATGGGGCATTGCGTTGAGGTAAGAAAATACGAAGAATTTTGAAATCGCTTCAACGTAGCGAATACCTAAACGTAGTCTATAAAATAACCAGAATAATTTGGATATTGAATTCAGGATGTTTTTACCAAAAAGCCGGAAGACAGTCGAAATGGTATCAGGTAAGTTATCTGGCGCTGTTGCTAATCAAATTGTCCGGCATTCTGCCAATCAGAAATTCAGAAAACTCCCGTAGTAGGGTCTTATTTCATTCCACCGCCATTTTTTAGCGCTTGTTCCATTGCGCTTTTCATCAATTCCTGCATGGAATTGTATTTTTTGTAATTTTGCGGGACTTTAAAAAGGTCAGCAGAAGGCGCTTCGAGTTTAGGATTTTTAAATAATAATGTAACCTCGTTATCGGGGTCGGAAATTTTTATCTGTAGCGGAAAATTTTTCAAATTTGTAGCATACCAAACTATTGCTTCTTGTTTTTTGCCGCTTTTGTCAGTGGCAACGAGTTTATTCTTTTTGCATTTCTGTTTATCAATCGATTCATCGCCAAGTTCTGTCTTATCTATTTTTAGCGAACTTGGATCGGTAATTTCTGCGTTGTTGGAAATCACGACAAAAGACTTCAGCGAAGGATAGATAACATAGGCTTCTTTAGCAGAAGTTCCACTGATGGATACAATGGTGTCCATACCCATTTGTTTAAGGATGTTAATGGCTTCCGGCGCCATTGCCTCGCCTTTAAATTTTGTCATATCAAGAGAGATTCTGATTTTTCCATCGCTGTAAGCAAAATCAATATCTCCGCTCAGAGCCTCCCCGTCTTTCTTTATATTGATTGTGGCAGGCGCCGAGAATTCTTTAATATCCTTAAAGATACTTAACAAGAACGGGTCTGCTCCTGGAACACTTGGACCGCCAACCTGAGCCTGAACCGGGTTCTTACTTGCAAAAACGAAGACCGTTAATGCAAACAACAATAAAAAATATTTCTTCATGCAAATTTTAATTTAAAAGATAAACGGCATTTTTTCAAGCCGATATGTTGAATGACCCCATAGACAGGCAATTATGTGAGGCTCTTGATGAGTGCGGGGATTTAGACTTCAGTGTTATTGAGAACCGATTACTTGAGAATCTCTATATACAACTGATAGAAAAAACTACATCGGTATTAGATGCTACTGACACCTATTTCGTGTCCTCTGTGGTTTTATTTTTTCTGTTTTTTGAATCTCTGTGTTTTCCTTTGTGTCTCTCTGTGGTTTATTAATTTAGTTTTTCATTTCCTAAAATTTCTATTAATCTTTTTTTTCTGCGTCCTCTGTGGTTTTATTTTTAATTCTCTTTTTAATTCTCTATGATTATTTCTATGTCTCTCTGTGGTTAAAAATTTTAAAAATTAAAATCCTGTTTTAATCTGATAGGTTACTCTGTAAATGTTATCTCATACCACAGGGTTTTCCAGTCTGAGCCAATGGAGAATTTGTAATTGCCAGCGCCTGCGCCAACCACCGGCACTTCGGCTTTTCTGGCTCCTTTTTCATCAAGCGCAAAAACCTGTGGTTTGCCTGACGGTTTCAGGACAGAAATATTTGCCGAAATCCCTTCTACGAGCGACGGTTCAGTGCCCCAGTTTCTGCCGACGCTTGATTTCTCCGGATTTTTCCACTTCATACCTGTGTTTTGCGCGTAACCAGTGGCAGTAATCAGCCAACGTGCGGTTTTGCCTTTTCCGTCATCCATTCGCGTCAGCGTTATTACAGAGAAGCCTTCCTGCATATTTTCGCCGGGTTCGACAACAAATTTTCCAAGCTCAAAACGTTTACCGCCGCCGAAGCCAATCACGGCTTTTGATTTTTCCGCATTTACCACAACCACGCCTTTTTTCGGGTCGGTCAAATCCCAGACAAGTTCGCCGGTATCTGATACAAACCTGTTCGTATCCGTTTTCACTGCCGAGGGTTCAATCGCATTCCGTGGTTTAGCCCTGCCAGTCACAAGCGCTGTGCGATGGATAAGCGCCGTTTCGGGCTTTATCCCGACGTCGCTGCCATCCACAAGACGCCACGAAGACGCCTTCCGGAGCAGGTAAATCTCTTTATCAACAGGTAGTTCTGCCGCCACGAGGTTGATAGCGGGTTTTACATCACCGCGCAGAAACATCGCAGACGCAGCGGCAACCGTAACCATCTTTGTCGGGTGCTGGTCAATATCGAAGAATCCGTTTATCTTCCGCGAGTCCCATCCGGCGGAACGCGTGTGAGCGTATGAATAAACATATATTGCATCCCAGTCCTGAAGCGATGCATACGCTGAAAGCAGCAGAAATCCTTCAGCGGAGAATGTATTTGGTGCAGGATGATTATACTCCGTGCAGGCATGTGGTTTTCCGAAGACACGTTTCAGCGCAAGTCCGGGCAACGTTCCACCACGTGTATTTACCATCGCCCGGTTGTCCACAATCCAGTCCTCGCTATCCCATGGACGACGCGGGAAACGCGGATGCTGCCAGTAAGCATGCGTGTCCGTCCAATCCATTTTACCCATCATGGTAGCCGGGGCACATCCGATAATTGTGCCGGTAACCAGCGCCTTAACATTAAGTTCATCCTTGATGAATCTATAAAGGCTCTGCCAGTAATTATCCTCCGTCTCATACAAAAACCGCATCCAGTCTATCTGCGCTGGCTCAGTGCGTTTTGAAAATCCGGTTTTTGTAAAGTATGGGACTGTCATCTTTTCAATGCTCTCTGTTTCTGCAAGTCCGTTAATCCCGCCCGGTTTGAGCGATACATTCGCAAGATAGACCTTCGATCCGGGTTGACCAAAATCGCTGAAGTTAAGGCGCGATTGTTTATCCGTTATGGAAGCGATGAACGAGAATTCATACTCTGTCCAGTTTGTGGTTAGCCGCGCAGAGGCGGAAAGCCCGACATTCTTCCATGGGTCATGCGCTTGCTGTACGCCGACCGAGATTCTGCGTGGAGAATCCGCCCTTGCCCAGAACTTTACCGTGTAAGGTTTATTTTCCTCAAAGGCAAGCCCGTTTTGATTTAACTGAATATGCCATGTCTCTGCACCTGCGCTCACGACCTGAATTTCAAGTGCCTTACCGTTGCTTGATTTTGACAATGTCCGTAACGCCCCGTCTTCATACACCCTACATGACGCCTTTCCGGTTGAATGTTGCTCTATATTCCACCCCTCGAGCGCCTTAGCAAAATCACCGTTTTTTAACATCTCGTCGCCAAGCGGAACTGCCCCCTTGTTCCATGCTGCTCTTAGTCTTGCATCAGATGAATACTGTTTCTTAAGCCACTGATTCCATTTCATTTTAATTTCATTTAGGAAAACCTCTGGGAGCGAGTCCACATTGCCGCCAAGCCACGAATGGATTAAGCCCTGTTCATTATTGATTTCCACAAACGCAAGCGCAGGGTCTTCGTTATAAGGAACGCCTGTGAATTGATTTTTACGGGTCAGGAGTTTCCTGGCGTAGTCCTTTTGGAGTTCGAGGTGTTTTTCGTTGAAGAATCCAACGATGTGACGCTCTTTCCAGTCAAGCTTTTCAATTTCAGGCGGAAGTCCGTCAGCCGCGTTAAACGGACGCCCTACAAGAAGATTAAAATTTGCGTAAATCCCGCGTTTTTTCAGTTCGTTGAAGAAGAAATCGAGCCGCTCGAGCGCTTCCGGCGCAAGTTCGCCTGTGGACTTCGTCCTTCCATCACGAATGCCATTAGGCCAAGCGCCGGTATCCATGTGATGGAACCGCACAACATTGATGCCAAACTTTGCGAGCCTGCCGGCAACGCCCGGCGCATCTTTAATCTCAGGCATTCCGGCGGCAAAACTCAGATTAACCCCGAAAAACCGGATTCTCTCATTTCCTGCGTAAAAATGCCCGTCCTTAACCGTAATGAAACCGTCTTTGCCTGCTGGTTTTTTCAGCAAGCCCGAAAGGTCAGTCGAAGTTGGGGAATCATCATTCCACGGCAGGACAAACGGAAAAAGGTTATCCTCAATCTGAGCAGCCGCCAAAGTATTTGAAATAGCCGTTGCAAACAGCGCAACAAAAATGTAGGCAAAATATCTTATCTTTTTCATAAAAAAATTTCTATCAGACACGCATAAACTTGCAAGCCCTTATAGTTAAAACACGCTGATAAAATCAGAAAATAACGCAAAAAATTAACCACAGAGAACACAGAGGATACAGAGAAACATAGAGGAAAACAAAGAAATTTAAAAAATGAAAAACCACAGAGAGCACAGAGAAACATAGAGGAAACCACAGAGAATTAAAAGAGAATTAAAAATAAAACCACAGAGTTCACAGAGGAACACAGAGAAAAAATTTAAAAAAAATTTTAGGAAATGAAAAACTAAATTAATAAACCACAGAGGACACAGAGATCACAGAGATAAAAAACAAGGAGATTTATAAAAGAAAAATATTTCACCACAGAGGACACGGAATTGTATAAACATTGATTAAACAAAATCGGATTTAATAAACATGGAATTTAACAGCATTAAAAAACCAAGTGAGCGTTTGGTGGTTTTTTATTTTTAACCACAGAGAGCACAGAGAAACATAAAGGAAAATAAAGAAATTTAAAAAATGAAAACCACAGAGAGTACAGAGGACACAGAGTTTATATATTAAAAAGGATAGGTAAAATTATTAGTATTCATAAAAAATATTTGATCTTTATTCTATTAAAATTTTTGTATCCTACAAATCCTGTTAATGAATATCTCTTTATTCCCCTCTCTGTGCTCTCTGTATCCCTTGTGGTTTATTTTTTCTGCTTTTTAAATCTCTTTTGTTTTTTCTTTCTGTCGATTTCTGTGTTGTCTGTGGTTGATATCCTTTTTAAAAATCTTTTTTAAATCTCTGTGATTTTTCTCTTTGTGTTCCTCTGTGGTCTCTGTGGTTTATTTTTTATTCCTTTCTGATTAAAAATTCCACCATTTAACCTCTTCGTTCCTCTGTGGTTTAAATTCTTAACCCCTGTCAATCCAGTTTATCCCTGTCAAATAGAACCTGCTGGGATTTACCTATCCTTTTAAATAATAACTCTATATTTTTACTTCTGGTTAACTCTGTGGTCTCTGTGGTTAAAATTGGTTGAGCGTTAAAAATCAAGATTTCTTAACTTTTGGTTTAAGAAGGATTGCCTTTTTATCTGTGCCTTCGACTTCGACACTGTAAGTTTCGACGGTTGGGTCGTCTTTTAATGCGTTGTGGACGATGCGCCGTTCGAATGCATTCATTGGCTCAAGTTCGACAACATCGCCCCAACGACGGACTTTTTCCGCCGCTTCTTTTGCCTTTTTAATAAGGGCTTCCCTTGCCGCTGCGCGGTAACCAGCAACGTCAACTAATATCTTTCGGGCTTCAGGGTTCTGTTTGTGGATAATCCGGTTGACGATATACTGGAGTTCCGACAGTGTTTGTCCTTGTCGTCCGATTAGTCTTCCGGCGTCTTCGGGTGATACTTCCTTAACGTCTAATAAAAGACCGTCTTCGGTGTCGCGGACTTCGATTTTTCCGCTGAAACCGAGCAGCGCCAGTATCTTTTCAAGAATTTCTTTTGGTGTCTCAGGCATAAAACCGTTCTATTTTAATATCCTAAAATTTTGTAAATAACAAACTTATTTCTTTTTAATTGATTTTTTTACAAGTGGCGATTGCGATTCTTCCTGCTTTGGTTCGCTTGTTTTTGTGATTTTCATCTGCGCGATTGTCAGCAGATTCTGAACCGTCCAGTAAAGGGTTAGTCCGGATGACATGTTGTAGAGGAAAACCATGAACATAAGCGGCATGTATTTCATGATTTTCTGCTGCGTTGGGTCCATACCCGGCGACATTGGCGTCATTTTGCTTTGCCAGAGCATAGTCAGACCCATGATAATCGGTATCGGGTTTATTGGGAATCCGAAGATCACAGCAACGGTATCCGGACGCGAAAGGTCTGTCGCCCAAAGAAACTGAGCGCCACGAAGTTCAATCGCAGATTGAATCATTGCGTAAAAACCAATGAAAACTGGAATCTGAATTAACATTGGAAGACACCCGCCAAGAGGATTCACGCGGTTTTCCTTCATGAATTCCATCAGTTTCTGATTCATCTTCTGCGGGTTGTCTTTGTATTTTTCTTGAATGGCTTTCATCTGAGGCTGCAAAGCCGCCATCCGTTTCATCGAGCGTGTGCTAGCCTGCGTTAATGGCCAGAAGATTATCTTAATAATGAATGTTATCGCAATTATGCAAAGACCATAGGAAAGTTTGAAGGTCTCATGAAGCCAGTTCATGGAAAGAAGCAGCGCTTTGGCGAAAAATCCGGTAAAACGCCCGCCAAGCACATTGTTAAAGCCCATAATTTCGTCGAGTTTATTGTTTTCTTTATAGGCAATTTCTGAAAGCGTTTTGTATTCCTTTGGTCCGGCATACATCAGGAACTTGCGGTCATGGAATTTGTTTGTCCCGTTATTTCCAAGTAAAACTGGTGGAAGAACCAGCGCAGTCTGGAGTCCAAACTGACTTACCCTTTTTGCCGTTGGATAAAGTTCAATTTCTTCATCTGTGGGAGGTGGCAATTGGATTTTTGTGGCTACAAGTTGCCGGGCGGGTTCACGGTTCATAACGGCAATTGCGAAGAATTGGTTATGAGCCGCAGACCATATTATGTTCCCCTGTTTGCTTTCAAACTGAGTCAGTGGCGACCGCATGCTGCAACCACCCCCCATAAACGAACTTGCGGATTCGCGGTAAATATTCCCAGAGTCGTTATAGTAAAAACCGAGCATTGTTTCGTTGTCGAATGGACCCATTGGCGTCGCAGCGCCAGCCATCAGCAAATGAGGCGGTACTGGCAGCGGTTCGGACGTCGTATTTTCATAGCGAATCTCCACGCGGACTAAATAGTTGCTTTCGGGCTTAAATCCTTTGATTATCCGCAGACCATTCTTCAGTTGTTTCTCAGCGATAACAATGTTCCCTTCTTTGCGCAGGGTGTAAACCGCATCGTCAATGCCGGTCTTTTCGCCGGTAATGGCAAACACAGGCATAGGCGCCTTTGCGTTTAGGCGGACGACATCGTTTGTTGAGCCTTTCTTTTTTGCGTTGCGGTCAACAATCTGCGGGAATTGCTTCAATTCAACGTATTTTAAACCCCCGCCAATCGAGGTGAACACATATCGGGCTTTATCTGTCTCGAGTGTAACAATCTGTTCCTTTACGTCCGGGGGAACCGGTAGCGTGGCAGACGCCGGCGCCGCAGGTGGCATTGTCAGGCTTTGGGATGTTACTGCTGCATTTGTTACAGCAGGCGCAGCATTTGTTGACGGCGTGGTTGGTGTGGTAACAAGGTTTGTTGCTGGTTCCACTGGTTTCGGAGGCCAGATTTTGTTTACCAGCGGAAACCAGAATATTATCAGCAAAAGACAGATTACAACAACTATTATAGATTTTTTGTCCATCTCAAATATTTTCCGAACGTTGAATTAATGTTTATGTTTTAAAATGTGTTTCTCCGGGACAGGGTCGTAGCCATAGCCGCCCCATGGATGGCACCGCAGAATTCTACGGATAGCCAGAATTGTTCCTTTGATTGCGCCATGGGAACTGATTGCTTCGATGGCATATACCGAACATGTCGGGGTAAACCGGCACCCGCTTCCCGGACCGCAAATAAATCCCAACACCGGCGACAACGTCAGCCGGTAGAGTTTTATCATCAATATCAGGGCGAATTGTACCGGATTCATCTTGTTAACATTTCATTTTAAAGCGCGTTATTCAGATTATAAGTTAATTTTCTTTTTTATCCGCGGCATTGTCTGAAATGCCGGGTTTTAATAAGCCGGCAAGCGAAAGGGCTTTTAAAAAATCCCTTTCAACGTCCGCGTATTTACAGTTTTTAAGGCTGCTTCTTGCCACAAGGACGATTTCCGCCGGACGGGAGAAGTCGTGCTGATGCAGGCGATAAACTTCCCTGAGCAATCTGCGGCATCGGTTACGTTCCACTGCCGAACCGATTTTTTTTGGTATAACAATGCCGAACCTGCTCCGCGACCCCTCCGGCAAAACCATCCAATTTAATACGATAAACTTCCCTGAGCAATCTGCGGCATCGGTTACGTTCCACTGCCGAACCGATTTTTTTTGGTATAACAATGCCGAACCTGCTCCGCGACCCCTCCGGCAAAACCATCCAATTTAATAATAAAGAACCGCAGGCAATCCGGTTACCTCTGGCGCGCAGACGATTAAAATCGCAACTTCTGCTTAATCTGCAACTTTTTGGTAATGTGAATCTTACATTACCTTTTTCATCGTCTTCCGCCATGTAGATTGCATCCGGACAGCCTGTTATTAAATTCGCTCTGTTCTTCAAAAATTATACCGGCGTCAGGCGTTTACGTCCTTTGCGCCTGCGGGCTTTTAAGACCTTTCTGCCGCCTTTTGAACGGCTTCTTGCAAGGAAACCGTATTGACGTTTCCTTCTGATTTTTGACGGTTGATATGTTCGTTTCATATCCTTTAACCCTTTATATTAGACCGTATTATAATATTTTGACAGTCCCAATGTCCACTATACTACAATAAAATTGAACTTTAAAACGTAACAATCCAGAAGAATATGTCAAGTTCAGGGTTCATTGAATTCCAGGATTTTTATTAGACCATCTTTGACAGAAATTGCATTTTATGGTTTTTATCCGGCATTCAGAACGGAAATTCATTTGTAATAAGTGGATTGTAAATTCTCCAAATTACTGGCAGAGGAAAATTTTTGATTGTTCTGAAACTCGGATTCTTAATTTTAACAAAAAATTTTGTCTGATTTATTATGCTGTGATTGATTATTAAAACCGTGAATGTATTATTGATGATTGCAGTAATTGTTTAAAAATGGAAAATCCGACTAACATCAACGCGCCGATTTTCAGAAGCTCTGTAAAAAAGGGAATTCTAAAAGCGGGAAATTACAGACTTACGTGGGGCGAAAAAGTCCTTGTAATGGGGATTTTGAATATAACCCCGGATTCTTTCTTTGATGGCGGGATTTATTATGAAAAGGAACGGGCAATTGATCGGGTATATGAACTTGCTGCTCAGGGGGCTGATATAATTGATATCGGCGGCGAAAGCACGCGTCCGGGAGCAGAAGAAGTGAGCGAGGCTGAAGAACTTCGGCGGGTAATCCCGGTAATAGAAACAGTTGCAGGCAAAATCGGCAAACCGATCTCAATTGATACGATGAAACCTGCTGTTGCAAAGGCAGCGCTGGAAGCCGGCGCAGTAATAGTCAACGACATCGCAGCAAACCGGGATGACCCATTAATGTGGGAGATTGCGGCTGCAAAAAATGCCGCATACGTAATTATGCACATGAAAGGAACGCCTAAGACTATGCAGATAAACCCGGTTTACGACAATGTAGTGGCTGAAGTCGGCAAATTTTTTGAAGAGCGAATACAAAAGGTGAAAAAATCCGGGCTTGACGAAAATTCAATAATCCTCGACCCCGGAATTGGATTTGGCAAAACAGTTGAACATAATTTATCTTTGCTGCGGAACCTGTTTATTTATACAAAATTTGGCTTCCCGGTTTTAATCGGGGTTTCTCGAAAATCTTTTATTGGAAAAATCCTTAATCTCGATGTAAAAGACAGATTGATTGGAAGCGTTGCGTGCGAGTTGTTTGCGTGGTTGAACGGCGCATCTATCGTAAGGACGCACAATGTTACAGAAACTTTACAGGCGATTAAAATGGTTGATGCTATAATACGAAGCGCAGAATATAATCAGGTCAGGTAATGCGTGAGCTGCTTAATATTATATGGAGACCGGTAGTTGAGATACTCATCCTTGCCACGATTATCTATTATCTTGCCGGTTTCCTGAGAAGGACCCGGGGGTTGCCTGTGGTCATCGGGTTCATTGTTCTTATTTTCATCACAGGTCTTGCGACACTACTCGAACTTCAGGTGCTTTCATGGTTATTGCAATGGTTCTTTGCTTTTTCGGCAATTGCGATAATTGTGATTTTTCAGCCTGAGCTGCGTCGGTTACTTGCCGAGATTGGAACATTTTCTGTAACCTCGAATAACCGCAGCCAAAGGCAGAATATTGAGGAGATACTTCAGGCTGTTGAAAACCTTTCGGATTTGAAAATCGGCGCGCTGATAGCCATTGAAAATGCAATGCCATTGCGGGACCATGTTCAAAATGCGGTTGAAGTGGATTGTGTAATCTCAACAGAGATGATTTTGACAATTTTTTTCCCGAATAACGCTATTCATGATGGCGCTATTATCATTAAGGGCGACCGTATTAAATACGCGGCATGTATTCTGCCTTTAACCCAGCGCGAAGACCTTAGCAGATCAATGGGAACGCGTCACCGGGCGGCAATTGGTCTGACCGAAGAAACCGACGCCTTTGTGATAGTGGTTTCGGAGGAAACAGGCAAAATCTCCTATGCATACGACGGCGTCCTTACAAGGAATGTAACAATTGAGCAGTTAAGAGATATTATGACCTCCAAATATGTCCAGAAAAAAGACACGCCACTTTTCAGAAAATTGCGGTGGTACGTTGGTCATAAAATAGCGCCAATGGTCGAAAAATTGGCCCCATTGTTCCGGAAATTAGAAAAATAACTATGGATATATCTAAGTTTTTTACCAAAAATCCCGGATTAAAATTAATATCGCTGGTTCTGGCGACAGCGGTTTGGTTTACTATTTATGCCTTTCAGCACGATATCCGATGGGGTAAATCTTTAATGGAACAGACAAGGGTATTTGAACGTCATCCTATCACAGTTATGAAAAACGCGGCGGATTCACATGCTTACAGATTTATTCCGAGCGAAGTGGATGTTGTGCTGCGCGGTCCTTCACAGGTAATAAATTCGATAACCGAACGGGATATTGAGGTATATATAAACCTTACGGACGTGGTTGATGCCGAAAAATTGGTAAAAAAAGTTATTGTAATTCCCCCTGAAGATATTAAAGTAGTGGAGGTAAGGCCGGCAGTTGTGCGGATAGAAAAAATAAAATGAACCAGCAAAAGGAGGCAAACTGAATGACAGACGCGAGAAAGAAAATTTTCGGAACGGATGGAGTCAGGGGTATTGCCAATATTGAACCTGTTACCGCCGAAACTGCACTCAAACTTGGTCGCGCTGCGGCTCACATCTTCAAACAAATCCAGAAGGAAGCCAGAGGCAAAGGCAGACATAAGATTGTGGTGGGCAAAGACACACGCCTCTCCGGTTACATGCTCGAAACCGCGATTACAAGCGGGATTCTTTCGATGGGGGTGGATGTTCTTTTAATTGGACCGCTACCAACTCCGGGCGTTGCTTACATTACCCGGAGTCTGCGCGCAGATGCCGGCATAGTCATAACTGCATCTCATAACCCCTATCAGGATAACGGAATTAAGTTCTTCGGCGCGGACGGCTATAAACTCGACGACGAGGTGGAAAAAGCGATCGAACACCTTGTTTTCTCTGGGGAAATTGATGATATCCGTCCTACTGCTACTGAAATCGGTAAGGCGATAAGGATTGACGACGCCCTTGGCAGATATATCGAATACGTAAAGGCATCCGTTCCAAGAGGACTTACGCTGGATGGTATGCGGATTGTGGTCGATTGCGCAAATGGCGCTGCATACAAATCCACGCCGTGTGTTCTGCGCGAACTCGGTGCAGAGATAATTGTTTATGGAAATCAGCCGGACGGCACAAATATCAATAAAGACTGCGGCTCCATGCATCCTGAGTTCTTGTGCAAGAAGGTAGTTGAACATCAGGCGCACATCGGGATTGCTCATGATGGCGACGCAGACCGTGTTCTGTTATGCGACGAGAACGGAAACCTTGTTGACGGTGACGACATTATGGCAATAGCAGCTTTGGATATGCTTGCCAAAGGAACATTGCGCGAAAAGACCCTAATAACGACCGTGATGAGCAACGCAGGTCTGGACAAGGCAATCCGCGACGCCGGCGGCAAGGTAATTCGAACGCAGGTAGGCGATAAATACGTAATCGATACTATGCGAACAAAAAATTTCAACCTCGGCGGTGAACAGAGCGGACACATCATATTCAGAGACCATGTTACAACCGGCGATGGGATTGTGGCTGCCCTTCAGATTCTCGCCATCATGAAATCCGTTCAGAAACCGCTTTCTGAACTGGCAAGATGCTGGACACGTTTCCCGCAGGTCGTTACGAACATACGAGTCTGCGAAAAACGCCCGTTCGAGGAACTCGACGGCGTAATGGAACTCGTCAGAAAGGCTGAGAACGAACTCAAATCATGTGGCGGCAGAATCCTGTTGCGTTATAGCGGCACTGAACCAAAGGCGCGACTTCTGCTCGAAGGCGATTCCATGGATGTCCTGCAAAAATGGGCTAATCAAATCAGCGAGGCGATTAAGAGACAAATTGGCGCTTAAATGAGCAGAAAATTTAAAAAACTGCTTCTGATATCCGTTGCGGCAGCAATACCGCTTGCCATAGTGTTGCTGGCAGATTCGGCTAATAACGGAAAAAACAATGAAATAAAGAAAAATCCCATGGAACAGAAAGAATTTGTTGTTGTCCGCCTTATGGACGAGAACGCGAATCCGACTGAACCCCGTAAGGTCGAAAAGGTTGTTAAGACCGATGAAGAATGGCGAAAAATTTTGACACCGGAACAATATAAAATCGCGCGCGCAAAAGGCACCGAACGCCCATTCTGCGGCGTTTTTTACGATAATAAAAAACAGGGAGTCTATCTGTGTGTCTGCTGCGGGTTGCCGCTTTTTTCTTCCGAAGCCAAATTCGATTCAGGGACAGGCTGGCCAAGTTTTTTTAAACCGTTTGCGCCGGAAAATATAAAAACGCAACTCGATTTAAGCTATGGGATGAGGCGGATTGAAATTCTATGCGCCAGATGCGACGCCCATCTTGGACACGTTTTCGACGACGGTCCCCCACCCACAGGCAAACGTTACTGTGTAAACTCTGAATCACTGACATTTAAAGAGAAAAAGTAACACCGAAGGATAAATCCTGTCGGTGACAATAAAATTCCTGATACAAGGATATTTCAAGTCTACCGGCAATAAAATTTGGGATTGAATTTTGTTTATTCTCGTTTGCTGATATAAAGTTTTCATGTACCTAATCCTGTTGTTTGGTATTAACAATTCCGGTGGTGATGAGATTTCATTCTTCGGATGGCCGACTAAACCTGAAACTTGACTCGTATTTTCCCTTTTTAAAAACTTTAAAACAGTTTATATTCTATTTCATGAGGCATTCAGGAAAAGCCCTGTTGGCGGGTTTAACGTTAATTGCTCGCGGACTGTTCATAGTTGCAGGCATTTACGCAATAGGCATTGCGGCAAGGTATTTGCTGGATTCATTTTCCGCTGTTGCGTATCTGCCATTGATTCTGTGGATTCTGTTTTCCGCGTATGTTTTCTATTTTTTCCGCGACCCCGACCCCATTGTACCACAGGAAAAAGGCGTTGTGGTTTCACCTGCCCATGGCAAGATTGATGTAATTGAAGAAATCAATGAGCCTGAAATTTTTGGGGGGCAATGCCGCCGGATTTCGATGTTTTTGTCGCCGTTGGATGTCCACGTTCAGAACGCGCCTGTAAGTGGAAAGGTTACTGTTGTTAAACATACGCCCGGAAAGTTTATGGCGGCTATGAGCAAGGATTGCGGTTTACATAATGAAAATGTCCTTATCGCCTTTGAATCACCCGAAGTGCCGGGAAACAAAATGGGGATCAGATTGATTGCCGGTTTTCTTGCAAGGCGTTGTATTCCTTGGGTTAAACCCGGCGAACAGGTTAACAAAGGCGACCGTATCAGCATCATTCAGTTTGGTTCGCGTTGCGATGTTTATTTGCCGCTGCAAATGAAGGTTGTGGTTAATCTTGGCGACAAGGTTAAAGGCGGAGAAACTATACTCGCAAAGATCGAATAACAGGATTTAAATCAGGTAAATATTGTATAATATCAGAAACCTTTTATAGAGAATTGTTTATGGAAAAACCGGAAGCAAAAAAACAGAATGGTCAGACTGTTCAGCCTGAATTTAAAATCTATTTCCTGCCGAACCTGATGACGGCGGGAAATCTTTTCTGCGGATTTGTGGCGCTGACAAAAATTGTGGATGCAAATCCTGCGTCACCTCTTTTTAATCACGATATTAAAACCGCCCTGTTTTACATACTGTTGGCGTGTATTTTTGATATTCTGGATGGGCGTGTCGCGCGCTGGGGCGGAAAGGATAGTCCGTTCGGTCGTGAGTTCGACTCGCTGGCAGATTTAATCTCCTTTGGCGCTGCTCCGGCGTTTCTTGTCCACAGAATTGTATTAAAAGATATGCTCCCGGACTTCCCGGAAGTTGGTTGGTTTATTGCCTCAATTTATCTGATATGTGGCGCATTAAGGCTTGCTCGGTTTAATTGTCTTGCCGCTATGGGCGGTAGTTCGTCAAAGGATTTTGTCGGTTTCCCGATACCAGCCGCAGCAGGAATTGTCGCGTCGCTGACGTTATTTTTGATGTGGTGGGAAGACAAAGGTTTTGAAAAGAGCGACTGGCGGTATATTTTGCCGCCGCTGATGATCTTCCTCTCGATTATGATGGTCAGCGAGGTGCGTTATCCGTCGTTCAAGGCAATTGATCTGCGGGCTAAAAAAGGTTTCACAAAAATGGTTGTAGTGATTCTTTTTATCGGAGCCCTCCTGATATTGAGAAATAAAATCCTGCCAGTTGTTCTGCCGCTCATACTCATTACTTATCTTTTATATGGACTGATAAGACCAAAGATATCCGAAACCACAATTAAGAAAATTGAGGAAGAAGAGGTCGAAGAAGAATAATAATTTATACGGCTCCCCAAAAATTCGTTTTCTTCTGCATGCGTTGCGAATTTTGCTCTATAAATTCTGATTTTTAGTTTTCAAGGCTTTGGCAGAATTTATTGGTAAAATAATTTTCGCCGTTTAAAAAAACGAAATCTGTCGTATATTTTAAAGGGGTGGGAAAATGAAAATATTATTAAATATTTTAATAATTCTTATAGCAGGAGAGGTTTTCGTACTGGCGCAAGGCAACAGGAGTTATCAGGCTAACAGCGTATCGTTCAGAGGTTCTTCAACAGCGAAAAGGATGTATTCGTTTTCTGAAATTCCCAGAGGTTCTTTGTTTTATTTTCCGAACGACATCAAAAGGGAATATCTTTGGAAAAAAGAAAACAGTTATTTAGCGCATAATTTAAAAAACGACAGATATGCCAACATCAACGGCAATGTCGCGGTGGTTTTGGTTGATTCATGGGGGACTATCGGGGGAGGTTACGGAGCCAGCCCAATGATTCAAAACCCGTTTTCTGTTAGACCTTCGATTAATTACGGTTTACAACCGAACAACAATATAACGCCAATTTATACAAGAGAAGTTGAGCCAACAATCAATTACGGGTTACAGCCGTACCAGCCGGAAAATCGGAATGTTCGTTATGGAAATGATTTCAGCACTCCTGCAATAAATCTGTATTCAGAAACCGGCTTGAGCTACCGCCAAAACTTACTTCAGGATAACTCATTCAGGATAAACACACTGCAACCAAGTCACGAACCAAATTTTATCAGGAATTACAATATTACATCTGTTGGCGGAAATAATATATATGGAACGGGTCAAAAATTGGGGATGTTCGATTATTACAATTTCTGGGATATGCGAGGTGGTTCGGTTAATATAACGAGGACGAGGCTGGGTAACACGATATATGACAATTACATGTTGAGCGATGGAACCATGTTGAATGGAACCGGTTATAAATTGGGGTCGTTTGAGTTTTACAAACTCAGAGATACACGGGGAGGGGCTATAGATATAACGAGGACAAAGTTAGGCAATACAATAATAGACGATTACAGAGACAGGAGTGGAAATATCGGAAGAGGATTTGGCACAAGTCTGGGCAATTTTAAATATTATAATTACTCGGATAGCGTTGGGAACCGGGCGAATATAACAGGGAGAAAGTTGGGAAATTTTGAATATTATAATGTGAATATTAACAGCGACTTGCCGAGACCTTCCATTCGTTTCAACCAATTTCGTTAAAGTGGATTTAAGCGACGGTTTGGGGTTCTCTAAAAATAAAATAGGTGATTTCGCGATAGAAATTTTAAGGTGGATTGATGGAAATTTTTAGGCCACTTTGGAAACAGGATTTGACTAGCCCGATTTGATACTGTGAATTTTTCTTTTAATCCAAAGCAATGTAAATTAATTTCTTATAAAAATGTTCGATAATCATCCATTATTTCTTGCATGGTCAACGGGTTTCGCGGCGGGGATATTGCTATCAATCCCGGTAGGACCTATTAACCTGACGATTATAAATGAAGGTGCGCAAAAGGGATTCTGGCGAGCATTTTTCATTGGGTTAGGCGCTGTTGTAGCTGAAACTGTTTATTGCGCAATTGCCTTTACCGGATTGGCATCTTTTTTCACACGCGGATATGTTCAGGCGGCAATGGAACTCTTCAGTTTTACCTTCATGCTCTATCTTGGCGGCAAATTCCTTTTGTCACGAACTGTTTACGACACTACACGTTTTGTGTCTAAAACGATGGAGGAAAAAATCGAAAACAAAGTGGAGACCCGATTTAATCCGCATTCTTCATTTGCAATCGGACTGGTTCGGGTTTTTGCAAATCCCGGCGTTCTTGTGTTCTGGATAATACTTGCGGCAAATTTTATTGCCCGCGAGTGGGTAGAACCTAAGCTCAACAGCAAGTTGATGTGCGTTACAGGCGTAATATGCGGCACTTTACTCTGGTACACAATTCTGGCACTTGTAAGCGCACTCGGACACGGAAAATTCGATGAAAAGTCGTTGATTAGAATGGAAAGGATATCCGGAATTATTTTGATTGCGCTTGCCCTTGCCCACGGAACGCATATTGTCTTTAAACTCTACAAGGCGCAAATGCACAGATTTCATTAAATGAGCGGGAAATAATCTCCATAGTTCTTGTTAACGAAAACTGCATAAAAAGTATTTCAGGGAAACAGATAATCCTGTTTAACCGGTAAAAAAGCACAGTGCAAAATACATTACTCATATAGTGACAACTCCTGAATCTTTTTGAAAAAGCGGAATCTATGCAAAAATATAATTCGCGCCTTGTCGTGATGTATGGGAATAAATTATTATTTTCCAATTAATGCATAAAGGATTATAATAAAAAACATGAAAATTGTACTGGCATATTCTGGCGGACTGGACACGTCCGTGATACTTGCGTGGCTTAAAGAGAAATACAACGCCGAAGTTATCGCATTTTGCGCTAACATCGGTCAGGAAGAAGAACTGAAAGGGCTTGAGAAAAAAGCGCTCAACACCGGCGCCTCAAAGATTTATATTGAGGATTTGCAGGAGGAGTTTGCGCGTGATTTTATCTTCCCGATGATTCAAGCCGGCGCAATTTACGAAAACCAGTATTATCTCGGCACAAGTATTGCTCGTCCGCTTATTGCAAAGCGGATGGTTGAGATTGCGCGCGAGGAAAAAGCCGACGCCATCGCCCATGGCGCCACAGGAAAAGGCAACGACCAGGTTCGGTTTGAACTGACAGCTGCAGCGCTTGCGCCGGAGCTAAAGGTCATCGCCCCGTGGCGCGATCCATCATTCAGGGAGAAATTCCCCGGACGCTCCGAGATGATTAAATATTGTCAGGAGCGCGGCATCCCTGTTCAGGCAACTGCCAAAAAACCGTATTCAATGGACAGAAACCTGCTCCATATCTCTTATGAAGCTGGCATCCTTGAAGACCCGTGGATGGACATTACACGGCCTGAACATAAAGATATGTTCAAATTGACTGTATCGCCCGAAGATGCCCCGGATAAGCCGGAATATGTTACGCTGGATTTTGAAAAGGGCAACTGCGTTGCCGTGAACGGTAAAAAGATGACCCCGCTCGAGGTGATGAAAAAACTCAACAAACTTGGCGGGAAACATGGCATTGGCCGTGTTGATATGGTGGAAAATCGTTATGTGGGGATGAAATCGCGCGGAGTCTATGAAACGCCGGGCGGCGCAATTCTGCATTTTGCGCATCGTCAGATTGAAACTCTTACAATGGATCGCGAAGTTATGCACCTGCGCGATTCTCTGATACCTCGTTATTCTGAACTTGTCTATTACGGCTACTGGTTCTCGCCGGAACGAATCGCCTTGCAGGCATTCATCACCGAAACCCAGAAATACGTTACCGGCACTGTGCGTCTTAAACTTTACAAAGGCAACATAATGGTCGCTGGTCGCAAGTCGCCGTACAGTCTCTACAATCCGCAGATTGCCACAATGGAAGCCGACCCGACACAGGCATACAATCAGGATGACGCTACCGGGTTTATCCGCATAAACGGCTTACGTCTCCGTGTGGCTGCGCAGGTGCTGGGTCCGCTGAATAAAATCTAATATACCCACGCCGAAAGAAGTTTAAAAATCCAGTAAATTGCCCTGATTTATAAATTCACCATAAATCAGGGCATATTTTTTTAGAAGGTTGTTGTTATTTTGAAATGGGGGAATAGAAAATAGTTGTTCTTTTGTTTCTTTAAATTTGAGCTGGTTTCATTTTGGAACTAACCGAACCCATATCCGGCTCGACCGATATAAAATTTTTTAAAACCTTGTCTCTCATCAAATCATATCCCTCCTGATTATCCTGTTGATATCAAATAAAAAAACTTTGGTATATTTTTCTGTGAATCTCTGTGTTCTCTGCAGTTAAACTTGCGTTGTTTTTTTAATTTCACTGATTTAACAGTTTCACCGGCTATTATTCTCTGCGGGTTTTATTTTTTCATAATTTTGCTCATTAATTTGTTCTTTAAACTCTTTCATCCAGGCAAAAAAATTTATCAGAATAAATTAAATTTTAGTTATTCAAAATTTATATAACCTCCCCGTAATCAACCTCAATACTGATTTTTATCTTCATATTAAGGTCGTTTAACTGTGCTGTTCCGAAGGCTTAAGAATTTCGATTTATATTTAAATTCAAGGTCGGTGTTCACATCAACCAAATCATTTTTTATTAGATGCGCATTGATAAAAGTTTTGTTCCAAAGGTAAAGATAACAAAGCAGGTTGTTTTTATCGTCATATTTAACGTTGTCGTACTTTAGGAAAACCCGCTTTCCTTTGAGTTTTTCCTTTAAAAACTGAATCGCCGCAGTATTTGTTTCCTGTTTTGGTTTTATTCCTATAAGGCGTATCCTCAAGCCGTTATCTAAAAGTATAAGTTCGGGAGATAATATTTCTTTTACTTTTATACTTTCTTGCTTTTCCACATTATTATCTATCTTCGAACCGAACTTTATTTTTCTGGGATCAACTTTTTTATCGAACTTTATCGGGTCTTTGAAGATATAGGGTAATTTGTTAATCTCTTCTTTAAAATCTATGCTTAACTCCGGCTGTTTTATTATTTCATAATCTGCATCCTGCAACAACGAGGGTTGGACAATGCCTAATTTTTCTTTAATTATTGGGAGAAAATCCTCGTTTATTTCATAGCCGATGGAATTTCTGGCGAGATTTTTAGCGGCTAATGATGTGGTTCCGCTTCCAAGAAACGGGTCAAGAACAGTTTCGCCAACGAAGCTGAACATCTTGATTAAACGTCGAGGCAATTCTTCCGGAAACATTGCCAGATGTTTATCCTGTCTTTCCCCCGGGAAATTCCAATGCCCTGTGAAATATTGGTTCCACTCTTCATCGGTTAATTTTGATTTTTCTTTTATTTCTTTGGTTACGTCGGGTGGATTTCCGTATTTTTTGAATATCAGGATAAATTCGTAATCAAGTTTAATAATTCCGTTCCTCGGATAAGGATAAGACCCCATCACGGTTGCGCCTCCGGTGGTATGGCAAGTAGTAACTTTTTGCCAAATAATGGCGCCCATGTAATCAAAGCCAATAGTTTCACAAAACTTAATAATCTCGGTTCGGATTGGGATTACTTTGTAGCGTCCGTAATATACAGATCGCGCGAATTGGTCTCCGATATTTACACACAACCGACATCCCTTGTGCAAGACCCTATGGCATTCATTCCAGACCAGATTCAGATTGTTTATATATTCTTCGTAGGTATCGTTAAACCCGATTTGTTTCCCGTTTCCGTAATCTTTCAGTTGCCAGTATGGTGGCGAGGTAACGACGAGGTGAACCGACTCGTCGGGGATTTCTTTCATCCACCTTGCGTCGCCGATTATTACTTTGTGACGGGTCTTCATCTTATCATATTCTCATTATTAATTGTTAACGTTGATGTAATGAAACATCAAGGCTTTAAAAATTTATCCGGATTTAAAATCCTCGATTATTGCTTAGAATATTTCTAGTTTTTCGAAATTATTTTTGACGTAAGCGTTGTGTTTATACATTGAAACACAATTCCGGACTGGTTAGCGGATTTAAAGGCGAAGGAAGAATTATTCACGCAAGTTATTCTATAAATCTGCCATCGTCTCTTGCTGATTGGATTTTATGGACATTTTGCGCAAGCCATCCTATCTTCTCTGTTTTTCGCAGATCAAATTCCGGGACATACGGTTTTATATCCAGAAGCGGCGTTCCATCCACGATATCCACATCTTGAATATGGAGGATATTTTTTTCGATTCTGATAAGACGGACAATCGAGAGACCAATCGGGTTGGGTCTGGCTGGCGCCCGTGTTGCAAAAACCCCGCGCGTTTCCTCATCCATAAACGGTTTTACTTTCAACGAAAAACCTTTAGATAAATGAAAGTGAAATATCAGATAGATGTGCGAAAATCCTTCAAGGTCCTGCAATCCTTCCGCATATTTCTGAAATATCTCCACCGTTCCGCTAATGCCCTCCGCAACGGAAGGTTGAATAGGTGTGCCCTTTGGCTCTTTAAAAGGAGAATGAATCACGCCTATCGGCTCGTATTTAATCTCGTTCATAATTCCTGCTTATTTATACGCCTTACGGCAACGTTTTTGCAAGACATCGCACGCCGGCAGCGTTTCCACAAGCCGGCCGAACAGGATGTGAAATGAAAAATATTATTCCCAGTTTGAACTTCCGAGTAAAACACAGTAGTTCGCCTTTTTGCAATATTTGTTAATTTTTTTCTGACCAATAAACACTATTTTTGAAGACAGGTTTGTGTTTATGCGTCAGGATGGATATTGTTTGGTATGGTTAGCAAGATGAAAAGCATAGGTTTTGGAATGCGGATTTGTCGTGGTTTTGTTCTGGCGGCAGTGTTGTCCGTGTCGGGGATTTTGCTTGTCTGTGGGGCGGATTCCGGACAGAACTGGACGCCCCCACAGGAGATAACACGCTCGCAGATTCATCCGGTTCCGTTCGTCAACGTTAAAATCGACGACAATTTCTGGTCGCCAAAACAAAAGATTTACCGCGAGCGGACAATTCCGCACTCGTGGCAGTATGTCCAGAGGGAGATTGAGGATAACGAGATTGCTGCAGGGTGGAAGAATATCCCGCGTGGAAAGGATACGCCATGGAATCAGGCTAACCTGCACAAGGTTCTTGAAACCTGTGCCTACGCGCTCGGTCAGGAACTTAATCCGCAACTCGATTCAAAGGTGGACTACATTATTTCCGCAATCACGGGGGCTCAGCAACCCAACGGTTATGTGAACGCTCTGATAACCGTCCGCAAGATGACGCCTTGGGCAAACCTTGACGGTCAGCACGATGGCTATGTTGCAGGGCATCTGATAGAAGCCGCTGTCGCCCATTATCTTTCAACAGGCAAAACAAACTTTCTGAACGTCGCACGGAAACTCGCCGACCATATCTACAATTATTTTATCGTGGAAAACCACGAGGGCGTTTGCGGTCACGCCGAACTTGAACTTGCACTCGTAAGGCTTTACCGGGTAACAGGCGAAAAGCGGTATCTTGACCTTTCGCTTAACTGGATTGAACGGCGCGGGAAGCCATGGAAATACAGTTCGACAACGCCACGCAGTTATTTTATGGACCATCTACCGGCACGCGAACTTAATGAGATAACCGGACACGCCGTGCGAGCCGTTTTCTACGCAACTGGCATTGCAGAAACGGCGATTGAAACAAACGACGAGGGACTAAAACAGACTGCTCGGCGGCTTTTTGACAGCGCAACGAAACGAAAGATGTATATTACAGGCGGTGTCGGTTCGCAAAAGGAAGATGAAGGCTTTGGACCGGATTATCATCTCCCAAATAGAACCGGCTACGCGGAGTCATGCGCAGCGTGCGGGATGATCAATTTTGCGTTCAGTATGTTTCGTATGGACGGCAAGTCGTCATACATTGATGTGCTTGAACGGACGCTTTACAATGCGGTGTTGCACGGCATATCACTCGATGGAACAAACTTCTATTACACAAATCCGCTGACGGACGAAAACCACCTGCGCGATAACTGCTGGGTTTGCTGTCCGCCGAATCTTTCGCGGACACTTTTGCGGTTTCAGGAATATATTTACGCGCAAACCGACGACGCCATTTATGTGAATCTTTACGTCGGGAGCAGGGCAAAGGTCAGGCTGAAGAATGGCGATGTGGTTGTCCATCAGAAGACAGATTATCCATGGGACGGCAAGGTAAATATTACGGTTGAGACCGAAAAACCGGTTAGGTTTGCGTTGAGATTGCGCGCGCCAGAGTGGGCTCGTTCGTATAACCTGAGTGTGAACGGTAAACGGGAAGAGATAAAGGTGAATAAGGATGGGTATATTGAGATTCAGCGTCGCTGGGAAAAGAACGACACGGTTGGGATTGAATTTCCGATGAAGGTTGAACAGGTTGTCGCGCATCCTGCGGTAACTAACAACAACGGAAGGGTAGCAATCCAACGCGGACCGATTGTTTACGGATTTGAAGGAATTGATAACGCGGGTGATGTGGAAAGGATTACGCTCGCAAAAGAACCAAAATTTGAAACATCGTTCCAGAAAGACCTGCTTGGCGGTGTGGTTGTGGTAAAAGGAAAGAAAACGGATGGCAGCGATTGTGTTGCAATCCCGTTCTACGCGCTTGCAAACCGTGGAAAATCAAAGCAGGTGGTGTGGGTATATAAAGACGGGTTCACGCGCAAAGCGATAGGATGGGACAAAGCGTTGTATCAGTTTGTTGAATAATTTTCATAATGGTTAATGTAAAGTAATTGCCTGAATATAGAAAATAATAATTGCCTGTCTATTTAATAAGAAATATCAAAAAAATGAAGATAACAGTCTTAACTGAAAATGCAGCTGGCGGGAATTTCTTCGCCGAACACGGTTTATCATATCTGATTCAATACGATGGGAAAAATATTTTGTTCGACACCGGTCATTCCGATGTTTTTCTAAGAAATAGCGCCATATTGGGTATTGATTTGCCTTCTGTAGTTGATGTGATTGTGCTTAGTCACGGACACTGGGACCACGGCGACGGTTTAAGATATATCGGCAACAAGGTGCTGATTACTCATCCCGCCGCATTTATAAAACGATACAGAAGAGGTGGAAACCGGAACATTGGACTTGCCTTGTCAAAATCTGAAATTGAAAAGAAATTCAGATTAATAACATCCGATAAACCTTACTATATAACTGACAAAATAATTTATGCAGGCGGAATACCGCGCAGCAATGATTTTGAATCAAAAGAAACCCCGTTCGTCGATGAAAACGGAAACGACGATTTTGTCCCCGATGATTCAGCATTAATAATGATTAAAGATAACGAACTGATAATTATCTCGGGTTGTGCACATTCTGGAATTTGTAACATAACCGATTATGCCAAAAAGATAAGTAAAATAGAAAAGGTTAAGCTGATAATGGGAGGTTTCCATCTCAAAAATAAAGATGAGAAAACCAGAAAAACAGTTGAATATTTTAAGCAGTGCGGGATTGAAAATATATTTCCGTCCCATTGCACAGAACTGCCTGCATTATGTATGTTTTATGAGCATTTCAATATACAACAACTTAAGACCGGACAAGTTTTGACTATCTGAAAATTTAACTTTCGAAATAAATCCAATATATCCTACCTATCCTGTTAATATGAACTTTATTTTTCTCTGCGAACCTCTGTGTTATCTGTGGTTTAATGCTTTTTATCAAATATCCTTTTTATTTTCATCATCCTGTTAATTTTTATCTTATTTATCCTGCCAATCTATGATTCATTTTCTTTCTGCCGTTTTCATTAACTTTTCTGCCGAGTGTAATAAATTAAATCTTAACAGCAGCGTCTCAAAACCTTGTCAATTGCGCGCAATATAGAATAAAATTCGGACTGTCCTTATGTTTGGCGCAATTGGCAGATTATTTAAGAAAATATGGATGCTGGGGGAATTTATCAAATTCTCACACACGGTCTTTGCTTTGCCATTTGCGCTCTCAGCGATGATTGTTGCTGCGCGTGAAAACCGCGGATTTCCCGGCTGGCGGACATTTCTTCTAATTCTATCAGCAATGGTCTGCGCTAGGACATGCGCAATGAGTTTTAACAGAATTGCGGATCGCGTTTACGATGCGCTAAATCCCCGCACTGCTAACAGACACCTCCCATCGGGAAAAATCTCGCTTGCGGCAGCATGGACGCTCTGTATCGCCAGCGGGGTCGGGCTAATTGTAGTTTCTTATTTTATTAACAAAATTTGTTTCTACTTGTCGCCTGTGGCGTTATTTGTCATCTGTTTTTATTCATTTACAAAGCGGTTCACGCACTACAGCCACTTTTTCCTTGGACTTGCGCTTGCTTTAGCGCCGACCGGGGCATGGCTGGCAGTCAGGGGTGTTAACCTGAATTTTCAGGATATTCTCGGGATGATTACGCTTGGCGCGGCTGTCGTTTTTTGGCTTGTGGGGTTTGACATTATTTATGCAATTCAGGACTATCAATTCGACAAAACGCATGGCCTTCACTCGCTTGTTGTGGCATGGGGACCAAAAAACGCGCTGATTGCTTCGTTCCTCTCGCACATGTTTATGTGGGCTCTGCTCTGTTTATTTGGTCTGATCTTCAGATTCCGATTAGTTTATGCGGGCGGGCTTTTTATTATTCTTATATGTCTTGTGATGGAACATTTTCTTGCGCGCCGTCGGACTATTTACTGGATAAATGTGGCATTCTTTAGATTAAACGCCTTGATTAGCATCGTATTTCTTGTCATAGTGGCTGCAGAGGTCTTTTTTGAACGCGGTTTTGTATTTAGAATCCCAGAATAATTTATGAAAAAAAATCACACATCGGGCTGGTGGAAACCGGCGTTTCTCTTCCTTGCGCTGTTTTTTATTCAGATTTCAGATTCAATAGCACAGAATCCGTATGGAAAATTTAAGCACGGTCCACCGGCAGATGACTCGTTTTTCCCGATTTGCGTCTGGCTCCAAAATCCGAACCGCGCAGAAGAATATAAAAAAATAGGCATAAACGTGTATGTTGGCTTATGGCGCGGACCAACGGAGGAACAAATCGCAGCCCTTAAAAAGGCAGGCATGTATTTAATCTGCCAGCAAAACGAGGTCGCCTTGAAACACATTGACGATCCCCTGATTATCGGCTGGATGCACGATGATGAACCTGACAACGCGCAACGCCTGCCGCAGGGAAACGGTTACGGTCCGCCTGTTAAGCCTGAAAAAATAATCGAGGACTATAAACAGATGCGTCAGCGCGACCCCTCGCGTCCTGTGTTGTTAAATCTCGGACAAGGTGTTGCATGGGATAATTGGATCGGCAGAGGCGTTCGCAAGAATCATCCCGAAGATTATCCCGAATATATTAAGGGATGCGATATTGTGTCGTTCGACATCTATCCCGCCACACACTCATCGCCGGAGGTTGCCGGCAATCTCTGGTATGTTGCCCGCGGTGTTGAAAGACTGGTGAATTGGTCAAAAAACGAGAAAATTGTATGGAACTGCATCGAATGCACGCAGATTAGCAATCCGACCCGCAAACCAACGCCCCACGAGGTCAGGTGTGAAGTCTGGATGTCTATCGTTCATGGTTCACGTGGATTGATTTATTTTGTCCACCAGTGGCAACCGCGATTTATCGAGGCGGGATTGCTCGCAGATAAAGAAATGGCAAATGCGGTCTCGGAAATTAATCATCAGATCCATGAACTTGCCCCCGTTTTAAATTCGCCAACTTTGTCCGACGCAGTCGAAGTTATGTATTCGCCCGAAACCGCTCCCATCGCGTCCATGGTTAAACGAAAAAACGGGTTTATGTATATTTTTGCTGTATCGATGCGGAATGCTGAATCACAAGCGGTTTTTAAAATTAAGGGAATTACAAATGCAGAAGCCGAGGTATTAAAAGAAAACCGCAAAACAGAGATAAAAAACGGCGAATTTTCGGACACGTTTAAACCATGGGATGTTCATATTTACAGGATTAAAGAGAACTAATACACGCGCCTTCCGCCGCAACTAAATTGATTGGAACATTTTGATGGTGCCGTCGAATGTGTCGTAAATTTCTTTAAGATACGGATGGGCAAATTCGAGGTAGTCCTTTGGCGATAGAAACCCGACAATATCATCCAGAACAAGTATGCCTTCTACCTCGCTCAGGTTATCAGCCTGCGCAACAAGCCAGTTTTTTGTCAGGGTTGTTGTCTTTTTGAGCAACTTATGGGTGTCGCCCGGGTTAACCTTCAAATCCAGCAAAAACTGGCTTACCCCGAGGATATGCGAGGCAATAGTGAGCGGACCTCGCGCCGCAACGATCTTGATAGCGTAGTCGCTGTCTTTTATTTTTGGTTCACAACGCTTGTAGAAGTTCAGGACAAACGGCATCAGACCATCTGTATTGGGATTCGGGACTTCAATATCCACGGTTTCCGAAACAGACTTGAAAATCGGATGAACCTCCGGCGTCCTGTCTTTGTAAAAGTTTATGCGGCATCCGAAACCGCTGGGTTCTGTTGCCATTCCGAATTCCACCCAGAAACCGGGGATAAAAATTACATCCGGGAAACGTTCAAGGATTTTGAAGTTTGCCGAAAGCCAGTCGTCTGTGAATTGAAAGTAATCAAGCGTCGAAATCCCAAGATATCCCGGAATCCATGGCGAATCAATTATAAGCGCCACAGGCGTCTTTTCCATTGGTTCGCATGCAGCGCATTTCTTCAGAATTTCCCACTTCTCACGTGTCATTTTTTGATTATTTTATGTTGACCTTAAGTCTAATTAGTTAAAGATAACAAATAGTAATAATTAATTAAAACAAATTATAATTGCTATGAAAAAAAGTCTCTCTATTGTTGCCGGATTATTGCTTGCGTTAAATTCGCTCAGTGTAATGGCGCAGGAAAATCCTGACCCATACGCCAACGAGACCAAAGAGCAACGCGACGCCCGAATGAAATGGTGGCGCGAGGCAAAATTCGGGATGTTCATCCACTGGGGCGTTTACTCTGTCCCTGCCGGAATATATAAAGGGAAAAAGATACCAGGTATCGGCGAATGGATTATGCACAATGCAAAAATACCCGTCGCCGAATACAGGGAATTCGCAAAACAGTTTAACCCTGTAAAATATAATCCAGATGAATGGGTTAAACTTGCCAAAGATGCAGGGATGAAATACATCGTTATCACAAGCAAACATCACGACGGTTTTGCGCTCTTTGATTCAAAGGTAACAGACTGGGATGTCGTTGACGCCACACCTTATAAAAAAGACCTGCTTAAACCACTTGCCGAGGCGTGCCAGAGACATGGGATAAAACTTGGTTTCTACTATTCACAGGCGCAGGACTGGAACCACCCCGGCGGCGCTGCTGCAGGCGGACACTGGGATCCGGCGCAGGATGGCAGTATGGATGAATACATTGATAAAATTGCCGTCCCACAGGTAAGAGAAATCCTTTCAAACTACGGTCCAATCGCAATCCTCTGGTGGGATACACCAATCAATATGAATGCCGAAAGGGCGAAAAAACTCATCGCCCTCCTTCGTCTGCAACCCGGCATCATTCATAACAACCGTCTCGGCGGCGGATTCCACGGAGACACCGAGACTCCGGAGCAATACATACCACCAACCGGTTTTCCGGGACGTGACTGGGAAGTTTGTATGACAATGAACGATACATGGGGATATAAGAGTTATGATAACAATTGGAAATCCACAAAGACCCTCATCCGCAACCTTGTTGATATCGCAAGCAAAGGCGGCAACTACTTGCTTAATGTCGGACCAACAAGCGAAGGTCTTATCCCCGAACCAAGTGTTGAAAGGCTCAAAGAAATCGGCAAATGGATGAAAGTTAACGGCGAGGCAATCTATGCAACAACAGCAAGTCCGTTCAAAAAATTAGCGTGGGGGCGCTGCACAAAGAAAATTCAGGGCGACCAGACAATTCTGTATCTGCATGTTTTTGACTGGCCACAGGACGGCTCGCTGTTAGTCCCCGGACTAAAAAATAAGGCGCTTTCGGCGAAACTCCTTGCCACTGGTGAAACTCTTGCGTTTAAGAACACAGACGAAGGCGTAACCATTACTGTGCCTAAAACTGCGCCAGATGAAATCTCGTCAACAGTGGTCCTGACAATTGCCGGCGCACCCGATGTTGAACAGACGGTAATGATTAAACAGGATAAAAATGGCGCTGTTAAATTCGCAGCGTATGACGCCAACATTCACGGAAAAAACCTTAAATATGAATCTGGTCATGGCCACGACAATCTTGGTTTCTGGACTGACCCGAGTGATTATGCTGACTGGCAGTTTGAAATCACGACTCCCGGCAAGTTCAACGTAACCGCTCAAGTTGCAAGCACTGGTTCTGCGAACCTTGAAATCTCCGTTGCTGGAAAAACACTCA
>Ga0078972_1004795_pt1 | contig 35961 bp, 31 predicted proteins | sample YelNatPaOPGAMG01_FD_67568 | JGI IMG/M metagenome (GOLD analysis project Ga0078972, IMG submission 67568) | Hot spring thermophilic microbial communities from Obsidian Pool, Yellowstone National Park, USA - OP-RAMG-01 (SPADES assembly) (version 2) | ecosystem: Environmental > Aquatic > Thermal...
CCATGCGGGATCGCCAGCCAGCCGTCCGGGGCCGCGGCCCAGGCCCGCCACGCCGCGGAGATCTCCTCGAGCTGCGCCGGCGTGGCCAGGCCCAGCCGCAGCAATTCGCGCGCCACACCCGAATGCAGGATTCGGTCGGCCCACATTCCGCCCCACCACTGCCGGGTCGCGGGCGTCGCGTAGCACCAGAGGCTGCCCGTGGGCGCGATGTCGGCGAACCCGGCCTCGAGCGCCCAGGACAGCAGCCGCCGGCCCGCATCGGGTTCGCCGCGGTTGGCGCGGGCCGCCTTCTGGTACAGATCCAGCCACAGGTCCAGCGCGGGAAGCCTTGGATACCAGACGAATCCGGCGTAGTCGGCGTCGCGGGCCGCCACGACCCCGCCCGGACGGCACACCCGGCGCATCTCGCGCAGCGCGCGCACCGGGTCGGCGACGTGCTGCAGCACCTGGTGGGCGTGGACGACGTCGAAGGTGTCGTCGGGGAAGTCGAGCCGGTGGACGTCGGCGGTGGCGAACGAGACGTTGGACAGGTTGCGCCGCTGTATCTCGGCGCGGGCCACGTCGAGGACCGCGCCGAATTGGTCGACGGCGGTGACCGGTCCGGGGGCGACCCGGGCGGCGAGGTCGCCGGTGATCGTCCCGGGTCCGCACCCGACGTCCAAAACGGACAGCCCCGGCCGCAGATGCGGCAGCAGGTAGGCCGCGGAGTCTTCGGCCGTGCGCCGCGAATGACCGCGCAGCACCGACTCGTGGTGTCCGTGGGTGTAGTTGGCCCGGGGCTCGTCGATCACCGTGCGCTCCCTAATCGACCGGGACGTCGAGGATCGGGCGGTCGGCGGCAGCGCCCGGGCCGTTGAAATGCCACCACTCACCGGAGTACACGCTCAGCCCGCCGTAGGTCATCGCGTTGCGCAGCTGGGCGCGGTTCGCCTGCGCCTCCGGGCTGACGCCCTGCGTAGCGAATGCGGTTGCGCGGGCGGTGAAGTCGTCGAAGTCAGTGCCCATGTCGGCCAGGCACACCCCGCCGGCGTGACGGTCGGGCGCACATGGCTGCCCCGCGCTGGTGAACGTCACGTCGACCGAACGCCCGGACTCGTGGCTGTGCGCGTAGGGCCCTGGCCGGGCGACCCAGGCCGGGTTGGGCACCGCGTTGAACATCTTGACCTGCACGTCGTGGGGCCGGTAGCAGTCCCAGAACACCAGCGCGTGCCCCTGCGGGCGCAGCGCCGCCGCGGCCGCGCCGAGGCCGGGCGCCATCGACTGGTGCACCAGGCAGCGGGCGTCTGACGGGTACAACTGCGTGCCGGTGAAATTGTTCGTCGTCGCGTAGCGCAGGTCGACGACGGCGTCGGGCACGACGCTGCGGACGTCGACGAACCCCGCCGCGCGCGCCGCGTCGCTGACGGGCGGCACAACGGGGCTGGCCGTCGCGCTCGCGGCGCGGGAGAGGTCGAGCAGTAGTGCCGCAACCACGGCCACCATGAACCGCTGCATCCGACCATTGTCATGGTTCGTCAGTCGCCCGCAAGGTCGCCGTCCACGTAGCGTTGCTGCGCGATCGAGGTGCTCGTCTGGAACAACGTGTTGATCTCGGTCGTCACGCCACGCGCATCGACCACCCTTGACGGCGTGATCCGTTGCGGCATAGGGTTTTTCGGCGTCGTCAACGACACGTACTTACCGCCGAACACCAGTCCCGCCCGCGACGCCAGCATCGTCAGCTTCGTCTTGGCCGTGAAATCACCCCGGAACTGCCCGTGCACCAACGCGAACACCACCGCGGCCACGACCAGCACCGCCACGCCGGACAGCTTGTAGGGGGCGAGGAGCTGCCCTTGCCCCCGGAGGGCGATTCGGCAGGCCCTACTTATGCGTGGGCGTTGAAACTGGGCCAGGCGCCGTTGCGCAGCAGCCGCAGGCCGTTGAGGCCGACCAAGACGGTGGAGCCCTCGTGACCGGCCACGCCCAGCGGCAGCGGCAGGTGCCCCGCGAGGTCCCAGGTGACGAGCACGGCGATGAACGTCGCGGCGATGACGAGGTTTGCGGCCACCACGCGGCGGGCGCGGCGCGCGAGGGCGATGACGGCGGGAATGGTGGCCAGATCGTCGCGGGTGATCACCGCGTCGGAGGTTTCCAGGGCGAGGTCCGAGCCGGAACGCCCCATCGCGACACCGACGTGGGCGGCCGCCATGGCCGGGGCGTCGTTGACGCCGTCGCCGACGAGCATCACCTTGGCGCCACCGGCCTCCAGTTCCCGGACGGCGGCGACCTTGTCTTCCGGAAGTAGTGCGGCGCGGACGTGGGAGATCCCCAGGTCACCCGCGAGGCGGGCCGCGGCGCGGGGGTTGTCGCCCGTCAGCAGCACGGGCTCGGTGCCGGTGAGCGCGGCGACCCGGGCCGCGGCGTGGGCAGCCTCGCCGCGCGGGCGGTCGGCGAGCCCGAGCACCCCGGCGACACCGCCGTTGATGCGCACGACGACCGCGGTCTGGCCCGCGTCCTCGAACTCGGCGACGGCGGCCCGGCCGGCACAGTCGCGTTCGTCGAGGAGCGTGGGACTGCCGACCTCGACGACGTCGGCGCCCACCCGGGCGCGAACCCCGCGCCCGGGCGTGGAGGCGAAGTCAGTTGTGGGTTGCGGCGGCAGGTTGGCGTCGCGCGCGGCGGCGACGATCGCCCGGCCCAGCGGATGCTCGGAGGGATTCTCCGCGGCCGCGGCCAGCGCCAGCAGCGCGCCCTCCCCCAACCCGGCCGCGGACAACACCCGGACGCCGGTGAGCTGCGGCGCTCCTTCGGTCAGTGTTCCGGTCTTGTCCAGCGCGACCCGGGTGATGGTGGCGAGCTTTTCCAGCACCACGGCCGACTTGATCAACACCCCGTGCCGGCCGGCGTTGGCGATCGCGGCCAGCAGCGGCGGCATGGTGGAAAGGACCAGGGCGCAGGGTGACGCCACGATCATGAAGGTCATCGCGCGAAGCAACGACGGCTGCAACTCGGCGCCGAAGCACAGCGGGATGGCGAACAAGGCGACGGTCGCGCCCACCATACCCACCGAGTAGCGCTGTTCGACTTTCTCGATGAACAACTGCATGCGGGCCTTAAGGGCGCTGGCCTCGGCGACCATCTCCACGATCCGCGCGATGACGGTGTCGGCGGCCGGGCGGCTCACCCGCACCCGCAGCGTGCCGGTGCCGTTGAGGGTGCCGGCGAACACCTCGTCGCCACTGTCTTTGTCGACCGGCAGGGGTTCCCCGGTGATGGTGGCCTGATCGACCTCGCTGGCGCCGTCGACGACGACACCGTCGCCGCCGACGCGTTCCCCGGGGCGGATCAGGAGCATGTCGCCGACGTCGAGCGTCGTGGTGTCGACCACCTCCTCGGCGCCGGTCGTGGTGATACGCGTGGCGGTTTCCGGTGCCAGGTCGAGCAGTCCGCGCACCGAATCCTCGGTGCGCTTGGTCGCCACGGCCTCCAGCGCGCCGGAGGTGGCGAAGATGACGATGAGGAGCGCGCCGTCGAAAACCTGACCGATCGCCGCGGCGCCGATGGCCGCGGCGACCATCAACAAGTCGACGTCAAGGGTCTTGTCCCACAACGCTTGCAGCCCGGCAAGTCCCGGCTCCCATCCCCCGGCGACGTAGCAGGCGAGGTAGAGCGCCCAGTACAGCCAGGCCGGTCCCCCGACCAGTTGTGCCAACAGGCCGGGGCCGAACAGTCCGGTCGCGACCAGCGCCCAGCGGACTTCGGGCAGCGACCATGCGCCGGACCGCGGCAGTCGCCACGAGTGCGCCCGCGCGTCGCCGTCCGGATGCGCAGAGGTGGAGGTGGGCATGCCGGCAGTCACCCGACCACCTTATCTGCATGATCATGCGTATGCGCACATGCAAGTACAGGCAGCCGACTGATCACCGAGGTCAGCGGTATGCTGCAGGCTGTGCACACGTCGATCTCCGGGTTCGCCATGCCGACCGAGGAGCAGGTGGGGCGCGCCGCCGAGGCGTTTCGGATGTTGAGCGACCCGACCCGGATCAAGGTGCTCTGGGCGTTGTTGCAGGGTGAGACCTCGGTGGCGTGCCTGGCCGAGTTGGCGCAGGTGGCGCCGGCGGTGGTCAGCCAGCATCTGGCGAAGCTGCGTCTTGCCGGCCTGGTCAAAAATCGCCGCGAGGGCACCTTTGTCTACTACTCCCCGGCCGACCGGGACGTGTTGCGCGTGCTCAGCCAGGCGCTGTTCGGCGCCGACACGATCGGCGACATCGCCGCGCCCCCAGGGATCCCCACTCCGGGGGACTGAGTCGCCGTTGCCCCGCCCGAAAAAGCGCTGGCAAACCCTTGGCCGCATGGGCTAATATCTGCGCATGCATGCAGGTAATGGCTCGAAGCCGCCGCTGGACGAGGATCAGGTGGGACTGATCGTCGAGGTGTTCCGGATGTTGGCCGACGCCACCCGCATTCGGCTGCTGTGGTCGTTGATCGACGAGGAACTGTCGGTCACCGACCTGGCCGAACGGGTGGGAAAACCCGCCCCATCGGTGTCTCAGCACCTGGCCAAGCTCCGGATGGCCCGGCTCGTGCGCACCCGCCGGGCGGGCACCACGATCTTCTACAGCCTGGAGAACGACCACGTGAGCCGCCTGGTCGTCGACGCGGTGTTCAACGCCGAACACGCCGGCCCCGGCGTTCCCTCCCACCACCGTGGCCAACCCGCCGTGCGCGACATCGCGGCCGAACGGCAGTCGCGAAAGGCCCACCCGAGATGAGCGACCACCACCACGGCGCCGTGGGCGCGGGTCATGATCATCCCCACGATCACGACCACGGCCATGACCATCCGAAGGGATCAAGGGGTGCGATCAAGGAGATCTTCGCCCCGCATTCCCACGACGCCGCCGACAGCCTGGACGGCGCGCTGGAGTCCAGCGCGGCCGGGATCCGCGCGGTCAAGACCAGTCTGCTGGTGCTGGCAGTCACCGCCGTGGTGCAGATCGTCATCGTCGTCGTCTCGGGGTCGATCGCCCTGGCCGCCGACACGATCCACAACTTCTCCGACGCGCTGACCGCCGTCCCGCTGTGGATCGCGTTCGCCCTGGGCACCAAGGCCGCCACCCGCCGCTACACCTACGGATTCGGCCGGGCGGAGGACCTGGCCGGCCTCTTCGTGGTCGCGATGATCACGATGTCGGCGATCATCGCGGGCTACGAAGCCGTCATGCGGCTCGACCATCCCCAGCCGATCGAGAACGTCGGATGGGTTGCGCTGGCCGGGCTGGCCGGGTTCGTCGGCAACGAATGGGTCGCCCTCTACCGGATCCGGGTCGGCCGGCGCATCGGGTCGGCCGCCCTGATTGCCGACGGGCTGCACGCCCGCACCGACGGATTCACTTCCCTGGCGGTGCTTTTCGCCGCGTGCGGTGTCGCCCTCGGCTTTCCGCTGGCCGACCCGATCATCGGCCTGGTGATCACCGTGGCCATTCTGGCCGTGCTGCGCACCGCCGTGCGCGACGTGTTTCGCCGTCTCCTCGACGGCGTCGATCCCGAGCTCATCGACACCGCGCAGACCACCCTGGCCGCCCGGCCCGGGGTCCGCTCGGTGCGCAGCGTGCGGATGCGCTGGATCGGGCACCGACTACACGCCGACGCCGAACTCGACATCGACCCCGCCCTGAGTCTGGCCGAGGCGCATCGCATCGCCCACGACGCCGAGCAAGATCTCATGTACGCGGTCCCCAAGCTGACCACCGCGATGATCCACGCCTATCCCGCCGGTGACGCCAATCCCGCGGAGGCGCACCGCCATGACGCCGAGCGGCATGGCCAACACCATCAGCCGCACCGAGAACCCCGGACGACTTCGTCCTCACGCCGCGGCGCTGTGCGTGAGGAAGATATCCTTGACCTCGCGCAGCGCGTAGAAGACCAGGACGTAGCCGGCGAGAGGGTCGGCCCACCACCAGCCGGCGAGGGCATTGAGCAGTAGCCCGAGCAGGACGGCTGCCGACAACAGACCGTCGATGAGGGTGACCCGGCCTTCCGTGGCGAGCACGGGATTGCCGAGTGCGGCACCGGCTTTGGCCTTACCTGCCGCCAATGCGAACATCGCCGCCGCGGTGACAGCCGTCCAGGCGATACCCAGCGGCGAGTAACGGGGGTGAAAACCGTTGACGAACACAACCGTCGACTGCACCAGCAAATAGACCGCCAGAGCCGCAAAGCCGACACCGATGAGCCGCAGGGCAAACCGCTGACGCGCCTCGCCGGTTCCGGACAACTCCCAGACCACCACCAATGAGGCGCCGATCTCGATCAGCGAGTCCAGACCGAATCCGGCCAGGGCCACCGATCCGGCCTTGACGGCCGCCACCGCCAGAACTAAGGCACCGACCACATTCCAGGCCAGCGTGGCATATTCCAGAGCGAACCCCCTGCGCAGCAATGCTTTACGCGCAGCATCGTCAAGCTCGCTCATCCCGACAGTGACACATATGGCCGAGCCGGCCGCGCTCCCGGGTCCGTTCACGGGCCACGGCCGTCACGTCGGCAGGCCCAAGTCGGGCACAGACCCAACTCCGCCGTGGTCACCGCGGCGCGGTGCACCGGAGCCGAGCCCAACGCTTTTCGCGCCCAGAGTACGGCGAATCCGGCCGTTGCCCCGTACCCCGCGACACGGGGATCGTCGCCCATGCAGATCACGGTCTCACGATATACCCATGGATCAATCCCGAGGTGTGCGCCGGCTGCTTCCCTCGCTGAAACCGGTTTGAATTCGGTCGATTTCGGTTCCGGCGGAGCCGCATCCGTTGACCGCGCAGGGCGCCCGCGAGCCGGAGCACATGCGACAGGCGCCACAGGCTTCCGGGGAGGGGTCCACCGTCGATACCACACTCCGTGGCTGCATGAGCCGGCGCGGCCGCGCCGCACACCTCGGTGACCGTGACCGGACTGGGCGCGACGGTGGTTGCCGGCGGCGAACCGGGCCCGGCCGGCTCCGGTTGTGTAAGGCCCCTGCGCCACCTGCACCGGAGGCCGACCCGTGCCCCGCGCGAGCGGGTCGTTCTCGCGGTGGCCAGGGCCGGGATCGAACCGGCGACCTTCCGCTTTTCAGGCGGACGACATAGCCACTGACCTGCGGTTTATCTGCGTCTGTGCGTCGTATGCGCCGCATTGAGCAGGGCTGACGTACCCAGCCTGTCCGGCGGACGGACATAAACCGGACACGGTGCTTGCACTCCCGATCGGGAGCTTCCGTGCTGCTGCGTGCTTCGTTCGCAGTTTCGGGGGTTCCGGGGAGCAGGCACCCCGATGCCCAGCATCGCATCATCAACCACCGGTCTGGCGCCCTCGACGCAAGGTCCGGCATCGGCATCACAACACCCGCTCTTCGGGCACTATGCTGCCGGTGCCCCGGTTGGCGGGAGGTCGCGAGCGCCCGAGGCCGCCCCAGCCGCAGGGCGCGAGAGCGACAGCGGTCGGCCGGACGCCGACCGGGGCACCGGCCTCAACCCGGCCGCGGCCGGCGGGCTTGTTATATGTGCCGAAAATGTCCGCGACTCGCTTGCCGACGGGCTCACAGCCGGGGAGCTGCGGGCGATCGACGCATTGGGGCTGCGATTCCCGAGCCCCGAGATGGTCACCGCGGCCGCGGCGCTGTTCGAGCAGGCGGCACCGTGGGCTCGCGGTCCTGAGCGCCGAGGTACCGAACCTGAATCTGGACGGTTTCGCATCTCCATCGGTCCTGGCGTCGTACGGCTCGGGTGGACCAATCCGGTCCGGGCCGAGAAGACCGCCGAACGGGCCGTCGGTCATCATCAACGTGACGTTGACGATGCCAAGCTGCAAGTCGGGAACGACCTCGCACGCACAGCCGAGGACGGTGATCGGGCCGTCGTGTCTTCGACACGACGGAGCCCTACGGAAGATGACCAGCGCGGTTCTGGTGGTGTCATCACCGATTGGTCCCGCAAATCACGGTCGGCGATGTGCCGCACCTTCGCCGAACTCGACTACACCCCGCTTGTCGAGTCCGGTCGGGTTCCAGCGATGGTCACCCTAACCTACCCCGGCGACTGGGAGGTCGTCGCCCCGGATGGGGCCAGCGTGAAGCGACACATGGTGTTGTGGCGCAAGCGCTTTCAACGTGAGTATGGCGAACGGGCCCGCTACATCTGGAAGCTGGAGTTCCAGCGGCGGGGTGCACCACACATTCACCTGTGGATGGCGCCGCCGACGTCACCGGGCCGCTCGGATCGCAGCTTCGCCCGGTGGTTGTCCGAGACGTGGGCACAGATCGTCGACCACCCGGACCCCGTGCAGAAGGCCCGACATCTAGTTGCCGGAACCGCTATCGACGTACGCAACGGCCTGAAAGCCTGCGACCCCAAACGCCTGGCCATCTACTTCACCAAGCACTCATCACCAAATGCGCACGGCGACAAGGAATACCAGCACATAGTTCCCGAACTATGGCGGCAGCCCGGCCGCGGCCCCGGCCGGTTTTGGGGCGTGTACGGACTCAAGAAGGCCGTCGCCGTCGTGGAGGTCGCTCAGGGCACGTACCTGGCGGCTCGCCGGGTCGTGCGGCGCTGGTCACGCAGCCAAGCGGTGTACGGCAATTCAGCCAGCCGCTTACCCACTGCCGTGGTCCCTCGCACTGCAACTCACGTGGTTCCCCGTGTCGACCGCGACACTGGCGCAGTGACTCATCGAAAGGTGCGCCGACGACGAACGCTCTGCAACCAGGGCGGACTGGCCGGAGGCTATGCCCTGGTCAACGACGGGCCAGGCTTCGCCGCTCAACTCGCCCGCGCAATCAGTTACCGCCCCTGCTTACCGGCGGCTCAGCCTGATACTCCCCGCTCAAGTAACCGCTTGGATACCCCGCGCGATCTGGTCTAGGAACACCAGCGCGTCTTCGACCGTGGCACGCGTCATGGGGTATGGCTCGTCGCCCGGCGGCGTCGGATCAAGGTCGGACTGGTGCACTATGGTGTTCCTTCGGTCCGCGATCAGCGTCAGTCGCCGCTTGAGTATTTGATCACCGGAATCGCCGCCCAGCGGTCCTTGACCGAGATGGTCGGCGAGCGATTTCCACAGCTGGACATCACTGATGAGACGTACTGCGTCGGCGACCTTATCCGGCTTCTGAAAGCTGAGCAGGGAGTGCTGCTCACGAATCTCGATCTCCAACCATCCGAGGCCAGAGCCCAGCGCAGCGACTTGCGCTGAAGCCAGCGACACCTTGAACTTCTGCAGCGCCTTGGGCATCGGCGAGCGTGACGCGAATATGTCCAGAATCCGGACCCTGATCTCTTCATGGACGAAGGTGTCGAACGCGCTTACCCCCTGAACAAACGCCGCCCGGTAAACGTCGGATAGATCCATCGCCCCCGACGTTGTGTTGGACAGCGAAGACGCCAGCCCCATCATGTCCCGCGCCCTGGCGAGGCTTCCCTCGAAGAGGTCGAGTTCCCGTTTCGGCATGTTCGGTGAGGGTCAGTCGGCCTCGATCATCGCGATGATCTTGTTGGTAAGGTCGGTGAACTGCTGGTTGAACGAATCGCGTGATTCGGTCCAGTTGTCGAGCACAGAACCGGTTCCCCCGAGTTGCTCCTCCGTCAGCGCGAAGACTGGCGTGCAACTTTCCTGGGACTTCGCGATGAGGCTGTTGAACTCGGCAATCTGAGCAAGGCACAAGTCATCCAGGGATACGCCGCCAGCTGCATACTGGGATTCAGCGAGAAGGAGTCCCCCTTCTTTCAATGCGGGCACGAGACGGTTCTTCACCGCGTTGTTGATCTCATCAATCCACTTCTGGAAGGCGGCGGCTGGTTGCCCGCCTCTGGGACGGTACTTTTGCACGACGGTGCCGAGCACCCTCATCCCGGGCTCCGGAAACGGATAAGCGGCGCTGCTGAGTATCGGCATGGTGAATGCTTGCTCGGCCCACCGTTTCCATCGAGGCAGCACTCGGGAAATCGAGTCAATAGCCATGACGGAGAAGAAGTCGGGAGCCGTCGGAAGGATCACGTAGTCCGACGTCGACACCAGGTTTTGGTTTATGGGGCCGAGCCCAGGGCTCAGGTCGATGATCACGAAGTCGGCATTGATGGAGCCGGCGGTTCTCGTTATCAGGAACGACAGGCTTCCTGGGAGGTTTTTGAGAGCCTGAATAGACCCGCTGAGCTCCTGCGCGATGCCTAGCGTGTTTTCGTACTCTGCGAGACGGATGTCACCGGGAAGAAGGTTGAGGCCCGGGCGGAGGTCGACGCTGAGCAGCGACACGGCACTCAGCTCACGGGGCTGGGCTTCGAACGCGGGGGTCAAGCCGGAGTAGATGGTTCCGCTCTCCACGATGGATTCGAGGTCGGCGAGTTCCGTGTAGCCGGTGACCATGCCAGTCAGATTGCACTGTGGGTCGGCGTCCACAAGCACGACCGTGTGCCCCTGCTCGGCCAGCTTCCAGCCGAGGTTAAAACTGGTGGTCGTCTTGCTGACGCCGCCTTTGTGATTGAAGAGCGCAATCGTCGTCGGCTTTCCGTCAAATGCCATGAGACGATTCTGGCAGTCGCTCACGACAGTGCCGGCCCCAGCTAGCCTTGACACGGCCACTCTCGAGGGAGGGCGACCTCTGTGCCGGGCGACCTCAAGGGGACCGACGAGCCGACACTACGACCGAGCGACAGGTCAGCCTGCTCGCCCTGGGATGCAGCCGGGAAACGGGCGGCGATGGGACGATCCGCAAACTATCGCACACGTCCGACGGTGTCTTCCGGTAGGAGCGGCTCGACCGATGCACACCGGAAAGCTCAGCGTCTGCCGCGACTTGATTCACCGTGTCCGTCCCCTGCGCTAACGTGTCCAGCACATGATCGAGTCGGTGGGCGGAGCAAACTACCGTACCGAGTGACCAGGGAGTTCACCGTTAAGATGACGCTGTCCGACGACCATGACAGCCCGTTCACCTTAGGCTCGCTACGCACGACGGCCAGCCACACGATCGGGATTCCGCATCTCATCGAGCTCCTGCGGATCGTGCCCGCGGATGCAGCCCACGAACGCTACCGTGAGGCCGTTGTTGACCAGAACGTTCTCGGTCGCCCTACTCAAACTGGCCGGCAACGTTCATTCCGACATCTACGCGAGCTCTATTTCCTGGACCCCGCGCGACGTGAGTTCGCAGCGATGCGCCGGCTGTGGGATGCCGAACCCTACGCTCGGCCGCTGTTGGCGGGCACGCTCGCCTTCACCCGCGATGGCATTCTGCGGGCCTCGTTTCAAGCGATCCAACACGCTGCTGTCGGCTCGATTGTCACCTCCGCCGATCTGACCAAAGCGGTCACCGCCGTGTACGGGACGCAGCTGTCCGAGGAGACACTGGGTAAGACCGGCCGTAACACCGGCGCATGTTGGACCCAGACCGGACACCTCGCAGGGAGGGTGAAGAAGGTTCGTCAGATGGTCGAGCCGTTTCCGGCTGCGGTCGCTTTCGCCGCCTACCTTGGCCACCTGGCTGGCAACCGCGGCGCGAGTGTCCTTGATACCCCCTGGGCCGCCCTCCTCGACCTTCCGCCAGGTGCGGGGCTGGACGCTCTGCGGGCCGCGCACACGCAGGGCCTGATTGATCTCCTCGTCGCTGGCGACGTTGTCGATGTCAGTTTCCCGATCTTCGATGGGAGTCGCGGATGAGCCGCGTCTCCGACCTCATCGAGGCCTACGCCGTGGAGCTGGCCCTCCCGTGGCGAACCGGCCTGTCCGGAGGAGAGCGTGTCTGGATGCTCGTCTACCCGCCCGACCTGGAGCGCGCCATGCGTGCAGCGCTGCCACGACTTGAGCTCGCAACCGGAGAAGCTGCACATGGCTGGCACCAAATCGACATCACTGACAACCTCGGCCGATGGGTTGCCGGCCACCGGCACGCCCACGCATTCTTCGAGGAGCCCAGCGATCTTACCGCCGCCATTTTGGACCAGTTCGAGTCCGACCTGGTATCCGAGATCCGCCAGCGACTTGCCATTGCCTCGGCCGATGATGTTGTCGCCCTGGTGGGAATCGGGTCGATCTTTCCCTTCCTCCGCGCGTCGAGTGTCATCAAGGCAATCGACGAGGGGGTGAACGGGCGACTACTCGTGTTGTTTCCAGGCCTCCACGACCCCGACACACATTCCTTCCGTTTGCTCGACGCCCGCGACGGCTTCAACTATCGCGCGCGCGTCATCGACCCCCAGAAGGACATCGCGTGACCATCAACAACGAACTCTTCACCCGCCGTCCACTTGACTTCGAGATTCCAAACGACGGTGTCGCAAATGTGGACCGGCCTGACGACTCAAACCAGTGGAAGGTTCTGGAGTACGAGCTCACCAGCTTCGTCTGCGAGGGTGAGTACGAGCAGGGCATTCAGCGCATCCTCGACTCCTACATCCGGCACCGCGGCAGCACTATCCAGCCCGCTGTCTGGGTCTCCGGTTTCTACGGCAGCGGCAAGTCGCACCTGGTTCGGGTGCTTCAGCACCTCTGGGCCGACACCGCCTTGCCGAACGGTGCATCTGCCCGTGGTTTAGCGAATCTCCCCCAGAGCATCCGCGACCAACTCATCGAACTCACCACCATCGGCAAGCGGGACGGCGTTGCACCTTGGTCTGCCGCGGGCGCACTCGACAAAAGTGGTGACTCTCTCAACGCCATCTTCCTCGCCGTCGTCCTCGGTGCGGCCGGCCTTCCATCGCGCGTCGGGCCGGCCCAGGTCGCGCTCTGGCTTGCGAGCAACGGAAACCTGGACGCAGTGCGCAGTCACGTCGAGGCAAACGGCGGGGACTTCATCGAGGAAATCAGCGAGTACCACATCAGCACGCGACTCGCAGACGCCATCCTCGCCGCCGACCCCAGCTTCGCTTCCAACGGAGCCGACGTCAGGAAGGCTCTGCGCAGCCAGTTCCCACCGGAAGCTCGGGCGCTTTCCACCGCCGAGACCGTCTCTCTACTTCGCAAAGTGCTCCAGTACGTCGGCGGCGGAGTCATCCCTGCAACGTTGATCGTGCTCGACGAGGTCCAGGAATACATCAACAGCGGCGACGGACATTCAGCCGAAGTCCGGTACCTCGTCGAATCTGTTTCGCGAGAACTCGACGGTCGTGTGCTCCTGGTTGCAACCGGCCAACAGGAACTCACCGCAGACGCAACGTTGGCGAAGATCCAGGACCGCTTCACAGTCAAAGTCGTATTGAAGAACCAAGATGTCGATGCCGTCGTCCGCCGGGTCCTCCTCAACAAGGAACCTGCGGAGCGTCCCACGCTGGAGAAGACGCTCGCAGACGTAGCCGGCCCGATCTCCCGTCAACTCGTCGGCAGCAAAATCCAGCACACGGCTCAGGACGACAACGATTTGGTCGATGATTACCCGTTGCTTCCGAGCCGCCGCCGGTTCTGGGAGAGCGTCCTACGCCAGGCCGATGCTGGCCGCGCCGGGCAACTGCGCTCACAGCTTCGCATCGTGCATGACGCAAACCGGCTGGTTGCGAAGAAGCCGATCGGGACGGTGGTCGGTGCCGACTTCCTCTATTCGGCAAAGCACGAGGACCTCAACGGAGCGGGATTACTCCTCAAGGAGACGCAACGCCTGATTCACGAGCAAGGGCAGAAGGAACCGCTGCGCGGTCGCATCCTCGGGCTGATCCATCTCATCAGCCTGGTTCCGACGTCCGGTCATGCTGACATTGGGGTTCGTGCGACCGCCGATCACCTTGTTGACCTGCTTATCGAGGATCTCGCAAACGACGGAGCAGCACTCCGTCAAGAGGTTCCCGTAGTTCTGGCAGCGTTGGCCGAAGAGGGAATCCTCCAGCAGGACGGCGACGAATACCGACTCCAGACTGCCGCCGGCCGTACGTGGGATGAAGCCTTCCGACGGTACTCCGCTCAGCTCGGCGACAGCGAGATCAGCACCGCGCGCGACACTCTCCTGCGCGATGAGGTCGAGAAGGCTTTGCCGGCATCAATACTGCAGGGCAAAGCGAAGGTCGCACGGAAGCTGGCTCTGCATTCCGACAATTCACCGCCGCCTACAGCCGACACGATCCCGGTGTGGCTTCGCTCGGAGTGGGACGACGGCACGACCGCTAAGCAGTTCGAGGATCTGGCGCGCGGCCTTAGCTCCGACTCTGCAGTCGTTCTGGTGCACCTCCCCCGAGTTCAGGCGCAAGCCTTCGCCGCTGCGCTGCGCAGTCAGATGGCAGCACAGCGCACCCTCGACCAACAGGGGTTCCCCCAAGACGACGAGGGGAAGCAGGCAAGGCGGGCGATGGAGTCGCGCCTGTCGCGCGCTCAGACACAAGTGCGCGACCACGTTCGAGACGTCCTGTCCAAGGCGGGCGTGCAGCTTGGCGGTGGGTCCACTCCGAGCGGCACTACGTTGCGAGACCGCATCGAGAATGGCGCCCAATCCGCAGCCACGCGTCTATTCAGCAAGTTCGACGTGGCTGATGACGCTCGCTGGCCCCAGGTGATCGACCGGATCAAGAAGGGTTCGGGTGCGGACGCGCTCAAGGCCGTGGGGTATGAAGCCGACCCCGAGCAGCATCCGGTGATCAAGGAGATCCTGGGCCGGATCGGTGGCTCTGGCACGCCTGCCAGTGACGTGGAGAAGGCGGTTCTTTCCGCTGAATTCGGTTGGCCGCGTGACGCGCTCATGGCAGCCATCGGTGTTCTGCTCGACAACGGGCTGGTGCGGGCGACGATCAATGGCTCGGAGGCCTCGACGGCGCAGGTGTTGTCGCAGACACGCATCGGCTCCGTGCACTTGCGGCGTGAGTCGACCGTGCTGAAGGCTGCTGAGAAGATCGCGGCTCGTAGCCTACTGAGCAAGATGGGCGTACAGGCCGACAACGAGACTCTGGTCTCGGGGGCTGAGCAAGCGGTTCGCACACTTGCTGAGCGGGCAAGTTCCCTGACGGGGCCGGCACCCCTGCCCAACATTGCGCTGCCCGCTGGCATTGAACAGGTCAAGAGCGCATTGGGGAATGATCGCGTACATGCCCTCCTTGCTGCGAAGGAGGAGCTGACCGATTTCGCTGAGCGACTGGACACTCTTGAAAAGCGGTGCTCATCAAGGCTTGACGCGCTGGAAACGGCCCGCGCTCTGTCGAATGCCGCGACCGATCTTGACAGTTCTGTCGAAGCACGGAATCGACTCGAAGCTTTCGAGCAGACACGCGAGCTTCTGGCTGACACCGACCAGATCAATCCGATCGTGACCGATCTCGCCGGTGCGGTGCGCGAAGCGGTCAACCAGGCGGCCGATGCCGTGGAGCATGCGCGGCAGCTCGCAGTCGATGAATTGCGACGCCAGACCGCATGGTCCACGCTCGACTCCGACAAACAGCAACAACTGCTCAGCGAGCACAATTTGGCTCCGGAGAAGAAGCCGGAGTTGGGCGACGCCGAAGCAGTCCTGAAAGCAGTTCAGCAGCGTCCGCTGAGCTCATGGACCGCGATGCTCGACGCCGTGCCCGCACGGGCTGCCAACACCTTGGAAGCGGCAGTTCGGCTGAACACACCGAACGCCGGAACGGTGACGATCCCTGCCGCCACTCTTAGCAGAGTCGAGGATGTCGAGCCCTACCTTGAAGGCCTCCGAGCAAAGCTGACTCAGGCGTTGACCCAACACGACACGGTGGTGGTGAAGGGCTAATGGGGGACGTTCTCAACGCCGACCAACGTCGTCACCTCGACGGAACGGTTCAAAGAGCCCGTACGGCCGCCGAACAGGCCGCCGGCGACGCGCTGCGAGCACTCGCGGTGGCCGAACCGAGCCGCCCGTCCTATCTGACTGACGACGACAACGCGCTGCGCCTCGCCCTGCGTGAGAAGGCCCGACAGCTTGGCGACAACACCGCGCAGACTGGGACGGACCTTACGAACCTCGTGCGCGAAGTGGCATACGAGCAGTGGCACCGATTGCTGTTCGCCCGGTTCCTCGAAGTCAACGGACTTTTGCGTCATCCCGAGTTCCGCGACACGGCGCTGACTTTCGAGGACTGCGCTGACCTTGCCGACGATCTGGGCGAGCCGGACGGCTGGTCGGTGGCCGCCCGCTTCGCGTCGGAGATCCTCCCCGGAGTATTCCGGCTTGACGACCCGGCCGTCCAAGTACGCTTCGCGGCCGAGCACCGTCTTGAACTCGAGCGAATCCTCCTCAGCATCCCGGCTGAGGTCTTCGCCACCGAAGACGCACTCGGATGGGTGTATCAGTTCTGGCAGACGGCTGAAAAGAAGCGCGTCAACGAGTCTGGCGTCAAAATTGGCGGCGCTGATCTCTCTCCGGTCACCCAGCTGTTCACCGAGCACTACATGGTCCGGTTTCTGCTAGAGAACTCACTCGGCGCGTGGTGGGCAGCGCGCCACCCCGACTCATCGCTCATCGACTCATGGGAGTACCTCCGGCGCCTCGATGACGGCACCCCGGCCGCCGGCACATTCGACGAGTGGCCGCAGAATGCAGCAGAAGTCACCGTCATGGACCCTTGCTGCGGCTCGGGCCACTTCTTGGTCGCGATGTTCGGCATGCTCTGGCGGATGAGGGCCGAAGAGGAGGATCTGTCGGCGGCGGATGCCCAGGATGCTGTGTTGCGCAACAATCTCCACGGACTTGAGCTCGACCCCCGATGCACCCAGCTTGCCACCTTTAACGTCGCCCTCGAAGCGTGGAAGCAGGGCGGGTTCCGTGACCTTCCTGCCCCACAGGTCGCTTGCTCGGGTGTGCCGGTTCGAACTACCAGAGAGGAGTGGCTCGCCTATGGCAGCAGCGATGAAGAGCTTTCCAAGGTGCTCGGGCGTCTCCACTCGCTCTTTCGCAACGCGGACACCCTTGGGTCGCTGATCACGCCCCGGTCGGACGACTTGGGCGGCGCTCTCTTTGGCGTGGACATGAGTATCGGGACGACCTGGGGTCAGGTCCGTGAAGCCCTTGACAAAATCTTGGAACGCGAGAGGCAGGACGCCACAGTGTTCGGTCACGCGGCTGTGGATGTTGTACTCGCAGCCGGACTACTGGCACGTCAATACACTCTTGTGGCCACAAATCCGCCGTACTTGCTGCGTGGCCACCAGGGAGAAACACTGCGCTCATTCTTAGCGACTCAATATCCGTTGAGTCAGGCCGACCTGGCCACCGCCTTCTACGAGCGGGTCGCGAGGATGGCGTCAACGTTCGCCCTAGTATTGCCGCAGTCCTGGACAAGCCTTTTAACCTATCGCGAGTTGCGCCGCGAGGTTCTTCGCAACCAGTCTTTCGCGCTTGTAGCACGCCTAGGTGCTGGCGCCTTCTCCGGTATCTCTGGGGAGATTGTCCAAGTTGTTCTTCAGGTAGGCAACGTTAGGCCGCCGGATGCGGAATGGCGCATGGGTGCCCTCGACGTGGCTCGCAAACAGAATCCCGAATCGATAGCGGTTGCCCTCCGCGAAAAGGAGGTCTCTCGAATCTTTCAGGAGGCGCAACTCGCGAATCCCGAATCCCGCCTACTCTTTGAGGCGCTGGAGTCTCACCCGCCACTCCACACCGCCGCCGACATCGCCATCGGCCTTCACGTTGGTGACGATTCCAGGTATCGCCGTCAGTTCTGGGAGGTGATGCCCCTCGGGTCGTGGGCGCGGTTCCAGATGGCCACAGAGGAGTCAGGAGCGGTCGGTGGACTCCACAGTATTCTTTGGTGGCCCGACGGTGGCCGCGTGCATAGGGAAAACCCCAGCGCTCGCGTTCAAGGTGATCGGGTGTGGGGCAAGGCGGGAATCGCCGTCAGGCTGGTGCGACCGCATCCAGTGTCTCCGTACTGGGGGGATCTATTTGGGCAAAACATCGCTGCAGTAATCCCGCATGATGCAGCCGATATTGGGGCGCTGTGGCATTTTCTGCAGTCAGCAGAATTCGCCGACCATGTCCAGGCTATCGACGGAAGTCTCAAGATTACTCCGCGGGTCTTTGGCTCGGTGCCGTTCGATAAGTCGCGATGGCGAGGAGTGGCTGCCAAGGTTGGGGGGCTCCCAACACCGCTATCAAACGACCCAACCCAGTGGTTGTTCAGCGGGGATGTTTCGTCATCGGAGCACCCACTCCAGGTTGCTGTCGCACGACTGCTCAGTTACCGATGGCCCGACCAGAAGGCGGGTGCTCTCGACCGTTTCGCCGACGCCGATGGCATCGCCGCTCTTCAATCCCTGCCCAACGAGCCAGATCTCGCAAAACGGTTGCGCGAGCTACTGGCCGTGGTTTACGGCGACGAATGGTCGAGCACACTTGAACGAACGCTCGTCACGGACGCTGGCGGGAAGAATGGTCGCTTGGAAGACTGGCTCCGCGACACCTTCTTCGCGCAGCACGTCAAGGTCTTCGACAATCGGCCCTTCTTGTGGCACATCTGGGACGGCCGCAAGGACGGGTTCTCGGCGATCGTCAACTACCACAAGCTCGATTACAGGACCCTCGAGAAGCTCACGTTCGCAACGCTGGGCGCGTGGATCGAGCGGCAGAAGCATGAGACCGCGGCCGGCCAGGCTGGGGCCGATGGTCGTCTTGCGGCAGCGGTGGACTTGCAGGAGCGGCTCAAGCTGATCCTCGAAGGTGCACCGCCGTACGACGTTTATGTGCGGTGGAAGGAACTTCACGAACAGCCAATCGGCTGGAACCCCGACCTCGATGACGGGGTGCGCCTCAATATTCGTCCGTTTATTACGGCTGGCGTGTTGCGCGCCAAAGTCAACGTGCAGTGGAAGAAAGACCGGGGCACGAACCCTGACGGGTCGGAGCGCCTCAACGACCTCCACCCGACACTGGAGGAGCGACGTGAAGCGCGGCGATTAGCAGGAGTGAAGCCGTGACGACCGTGCAGGCAGTCATCGCACATGCACTGCGTGAAGCCGCAAAGTACAACGCGGCGTCCAGCACTCGGCCGGCAGCCGTCTTCTGGCCCGACCCGGACCGTGCATGGGAGCCGGTGATCAGCCTTCTGCAAGAGGCAGTGCCGATCTTGGTGCTCGGAGAATACGACTCGAGCAAGGCCCAAGGACCCGCTATTTGGCTTCGAGCCGCCCTGTCGGAACCCAACTCGGTTGAGCTCCCGTCGCACCTGGCGGAGCGCAGCGACGAGAACCCGTGGGTGATTTACCTTCCCGACCATGCTCGGAGCTCACTGTCTGATGTCACCAGCCTCGATCCGGCCCTGGCGCCACTTGTCGAGGTGGCGCTGCGCTCCAATTGGTGGCCTTCTGCGCACGGCCAGGCCGCATGGACACCGCACTCCTTCCTCGGCTCAAAGAATGGAGCCGCCCTAGACATCGCAGGCGATGCCAAAACCAAAGCCGCTCTTACCATCGTGCTAGACCGTCTGCTCGCCGAAGACGTCAACGAGCTGCGGGGCATGGGGCGGCTCGATGCTGCACGGCTGCACTCGCTGGTGATGACCGATAGCGTGCGGACGCTGCTGGAGTGGCTCGACGACCCCGAGACCACACAAACGAACCTCGCCGGTGCTCGTTGGGAGGCATTCGTCGAGGCATGTCGTTCGACCTACAGTTTGAACCCGGCCAAGGACGGTGTGTTGTCAGCAGCTGGCCGACTGGGTGCCCGCGAAGGCGCGTGGAGCGAGGTTTGGGCGCGCTTCGCTGACAACCCTCGCCGCTACCCGAACATTCCGCCTGCCTTAGACAAGGCGCGTCCAGATGGGGATCTGTTCGGCGGCACGGATTCCCATCCTGATTCGTGGCCTTCGTGGAACAAAGAGCAGGAGGACGAACTCCGCAAGGCTCTCGCAGGTGTGGGGAAGCTCAACGACGTCGAACGAACCCGTGCGACCGTAAAAGACCTCGCAACCACGCATCTGCGACGCGAGGAGAGCGTCTGGGGGGAGTTGGGCCAGGCTCCTTTAGCCCGCGCGACGGGCTACTTGGCCGAGCTGGCCGAACTTGCGACGCCGGCCACACCCGCTGGAGACCTCAAGTCCCAGACCGCCTGGTATGCGGCCGAGGGCCACAAGGTCGACGACCTGGCGCTACGGGCGATAGCCGCCGTCCCAAGCGCCGCGGACCGAGATGCTGTCTGCCAAGCGCTCAAATGCTTTTACGACCCTTGGTTGGAGGAGACCGCGCGGTGCTTCCAAGCCGCGGCTGTCGCCGGATACATGGCGGAAGTTGGGCTCGACGTTTCGGCGGGAACGTGTGTTGTCTTCGTTGATGCGCTGCGCTTCGACCTCGCACCAAGGTTAGCCAAGCGCTTGACGTCGTTCACCGTGTCGACCTCTGCGAGGCTTGCTGCCTTCCCCACCGTCACCCCGACCGGACAGCCCGCTGTTGCCCCTATTACGGCACGCTTCAGCGCGGGGCAGGCGTTTGACGCTGCAGATGCCGAAGGGCGCTCGGTGAAGGGCCAAGTCTTCCGCTCGGCACTGTCGGAAGCAGGAGTGCAGTACCTCGATTGGAAGGCGTCGGAGATTGGTGACGTCAACAAGATTGGCTGGACCCAGACAAATACGATCGATGCGCTGGGCCACGACCACGGCCACGCCTTGGCCGACATGCTCGACCAGCAACTCGACCTGGTAGCGGAACGCGTTCAAAACCTCCTTAGCGGCGGCTGGAGGCACGTCGTAGTTGTAACAGACCACGGATTCCTCATGCCGGCGTCAGCCGCTGTGAAAGTGGCCCTTCCGCTTACGGTCACCGAAGGAGATGCGACACGCAAGCCCAGGGTTGCGCGGCTAAAGCCAGGTGCCGCAAGACCTGACTTCCCGATCGTTCCCTGGACGTGGGACAGCTCTGTCGACATGGTTAGCGCGCCTGGTGCTGCCGCCTTCGAATCCGGAACCATCTACGAGCACGGCGGTCTGAGCCCACAAGAGTGCGTCATCCCCGTCATCGAAATCTCCGCGAGCAACGGTGTAACGGGGCCGGTCCGGATCGTCGGCATCCGGTGGACCGGCCAGCGGTGTCGCCTCGACTTCGAGCCTGCGGAAGCAGATGTCGTCGCAGAGGTCCGTCTTGCCCCAAATGATGCCTCTAGTACGGTCGGCGGCCCGAAATCGCAAGCGGAGCCTGGGGAGATCAAGATCCTCGTAGACGAGGAACGGGCCGCCGGGGGCACAACGGCGTACGTGGTTCTTCTGGGAGCAGACGGCAGCGTCGTCGCGCAGCGCCAGACAACGGTAGGGGATGCCGCATGACGGACACAATCACGCTCGACGCGATCGACAAACTCGCGGCATCCGCTTTTGAGGGCTATGTCGTGCGTAAGGACCTCGCGCAGCAGTTCAAAGGCGCATACCCGGTACCGACTTACGTCGGCGAATTTCTCATCGGGCGTTACTGTGCCACAACCGATCCCGAAGAAATCGAGGAAGGACTGCAGGTCGTTCGCCGGCTGCTGGCCGACCGAACAGTTCGCGCCGGCGAAGAAGAACTCTTCAAATCCCGCGCGCGCGAACGAATGACAGTCAAGCTCATCGATCTAGTGAAGGCACGGCTCGATGCCAAGTCGAACAGTTACCTCGCCGAACTGCCAAGCCTGGGCCTCAAGGACGTGCGCATCGACGATGCGGTTGTTCGCGACAACGAGCGGATGCTGACGGGCGGGTTCTACGCAGAAGTCGATCTCTCCTACGACGCGATCATCGCAGATGAGAACAACGGCAAGCCGTTCGCCATCGGTTCCCTCCGACCGATCCAACTGTCGACCCGAGACTCACTCGGCCGGCTGGCGCAGGGCCGTTCGAGATTCACGACCGAGGAGTGGAAACATCTGTTGCTTCGCTCGGTGGGATTCGAGCCGGAGCAATTGACCGCTCGGGAGCAGGACGTCCTGCTGCTGCGGATGATCCCGTTCGTCCAACGCAACTACAACATGGTCGAGCTTGGCCCGCGCGGCACCGGAAAGTCACACCTCTTCCAGCAGGTCTCGCCGTACGCCCACCTCATTTCCGGCGGCAAAGCGACTGTCGCTCGCATGTTCGTCAACAACGCGACAGGACAACGCGGACTCGTTGCGCAGTACGACGTCGTCTGCTTCGACGAGGTTTCGGGCGTCTCCTTCGACCAGAAGGATGGCGTCAACATCATGAAGGGCTACATGGAGTCCGGTGAGTTCTCCCGCGGGCGTGAGTCAATCCGCGCGGACGGCTCGATTGTGCTTGTCGGTAACTTCGACGTGGACGTCGCTCACCAGCAGCGGATCGGTCACCTGCTCTCGCCGCTACCCCCGGAGATGCGCGACGACACCGCATTCATGGACCGCATCCACGCGTACTTGCCAGGCTGGGATGTGCCGAAGCTCAACCCGACATACTTCACACACCACTTCGGACTCGTCAGCGACTTCCTCTCCGAATGCTGGTCGCATCTGCGAACCCAGTCGCGCCTTGCGTCGATCCAGGGACGGGTCAACTACTCCGACGCGCTCTCCGGCCGCGACCTGTCCGCCGTGAACAAGACCGTCGACGGCCTCCTAAAGCTGCTCTCCCCGGACGCCGAAGCGCCGATCTCGGACGAGGATCTGGAATGGGCGGTTCGCATGGCACTGGAGTGCCGCCGTCGCGTGAAGGAGCAGCAGCGCAGGATCGGAGCGGCGGAGTTCCGCAACACCCAATTCGGCTACCGGATTGGCGAGGGCGTCGAGCAGTTCGTTTCGACCCCAGAGCTCGCGAGCCCGGACTCCATCGGACTCGACCCGTTGCCGCCGGGACAAGTGTGGGCGATCGCCGAGGGCGGCGGCGAAATCGGCCCCGGCCTGTACCGCATCGAGGCAGCCGATACTCCGGGTGCGGGCGCTCGTGGCCTCCTCAACCAGGCTGCTCCCGCCCCGTTGCGGGAGAGTTTCAAGGTCGCCGAGCAGAACCTGATTGCACAGGCTCGGGCCCTGGTCGGGGACCGTGACCCGCGCGAGCACAACCTCACGGCGCAGGTCCGTGCTCTGGACGCGGCGAAGACGGGCGCCGGCCTGGGCTTACCGATCCTTCTCGCGCTCGCATCGGCCATGCTTCAACGTTCAATTCGAGGCGGGTTGATTGCGGTCGGGAATCTCTCGCTGGGCGGGGGCGTCGAAACCATCCTCAACGCAGCCGCTCTTGCCGAGCACGCCATGGAGAAAGGAGCCAATGCGTTGTTGCTTCCGGTCTCCGCTCGCAGGCAGCTGCTCGACGTCAGCGACCAGGTCGCAACGAAGGTCTCGTTCCTCTTCTACAGCGACGCCCAGGATGCGCTGGTAAAGGCGTTGGACGAGTGACATCAGTACTCACTCCACAAGATTGACGCCGTCGTGGATCCTCGACTGCGGGTATTCCTTAAACGCATCCATGACACGCACCCCGAACGCGGGTGTCATCGCAGATTGCACTTCTTCCTTTGTCATCCAACGTATTTCACGAGCCTCTTCAGTCGCATGAGCTTCGTCCCCCGCCGGACGACAGCGGTACACCAGCGCAACAATCCCGTGGGTCAGATTCTTGTAGACACCGGTGAGGCGTTCGACCGTCACCGCGAGGCCGGTTTCCTCCAGCACCTCACGCCGGACGCCATCCTCGAATGATTCGTCGAGTTCGAGCACGCCGCCGGGGGCTTCCCAGTGGCCGTTGTCGTCCCGCTTGATGACCAGGACGCGGCCGTCGTCGCGGACCACGATGCCGGCGACGCTGACCGAGTGCTTCGGTGTGGTTGCCATGCGAGACTCCATTCCCTGTGCCCCACTCCGCTAGTGACATGGGCGTGTCGTTTTCCTAGACTAGTCGTCTAGACGTGCATGGGAAGGCTCGCAGGTGCTGCAACTTGGCCAGATCGACCGGGCGGACGACAAACCGCCCTATAGGCAGATCGCCGGTATGTTGCGAGAGGCCATCAGCTCAGGCCAGCTAACCACCGGGGAGCGCCTGCCCTCCGAGGCGGCGCTGATCGACCATTTCGGGGTCGCCCGGATGACAGTGCGCCAGGCCGTGCAGGAGCTGCGGTCGGAGGGGCTGGTGATTTCCGAGCACGGCCGCGGGGTGTTCGTGCGCCCCGCACCCCCGATCCGCCGACTAGCATCCGACCGGTTCGCGCGGCGACATCGCGCCAGTGGCAAGGCAGCATTCACCGTCGAGGCGGAGAAGTCTGGTTACACACCAAAAGTCGACAGCATCACCGTGACGCGCGAGGCGTCGAACTCCATTGTCGCCGAACGTCTTCGATTACCGGAAGGCGACGAAGTTGTGGTGCGATCACGGCGTTACTTAGCCGATGGCCGACCGATTGAGACAGCGATCTCGTACATCCCCATCGCGTTCGCGCGGGGCACCAAGATCGAGCAGGTCGATACCGGTCCTGGCGGCATCTATGCGCGGCTCGAAGAGGCCGGCCACACGCTCGCCCGGTTCACCGAGGAAGTTGGCGCGCGGATGCCCACCCCGCAGGAACGGCAAGCCCTGCAACTGGGGTCGGGTGTGCCGGTCTTGACCGTGGTTCGGACGGCCTACGACACCAACGACGTGGCCGTCGAGGTGTGCGACACCGTCAAGGTGGCCAGTGCCTACCTGCTCGAATACAACTTCACGGCGCGCTGAACCAAGGCTCGCGATGCATACCCCGCCCAAAACGCTTGACATAGTCCTCTAGACGACTAGCTTGGATAGGCATCTAGCCAATCCACTGAAAGGTTTTCCTGATGTCCCTTCCCAAATGGCTCAAGATCGGACACGACCAGGCATTTGCACGCGGCGCTTTCCTGGTGTCCGAGGTCACGCCGGTGATCGACTTCGAGCGGTCGACCGGCGACAACCGGGTTCAGGCCCACGACCGGGATACCGGATTGCCCATGTGGCAAGCCGAGGCTCTCGACGGCGACCCTGCCGCACCCAAGCGCAGCCGTACCGTGACGATCAAGTTCGCGTCGCAAACGCAACCCGAGGCGCCGGCCAACACGAGCGGCACGCCCTTTACGCCCGTCGTTTTCGAGGACCTGACGGCGCTGGCCTACATCGAGCGATCCGGCGAGTTCTCTCGGATCGCATGGTCCTTTCGAGCAGCACGGATGACAGCACCGGGCAAGTCCGCGGCGGCGGCGAACACGGGTCGGGTGTCGGCATGAATCCCGACCCGTTCGAACCCGTCGGTTACGACATACCACTGCTTTTCGACCACCTCCTGCACCAGCTGATCAGTCTTGTCCTGTGGGCGGCGATCGTCGTCATCATCACAGGCGCTGCCCTGATCTACTGGCGGCTGCGCTCACCGGACACCTACGAGGAACGGTTCGCAGTACCCGCCCGCCTCCTGCGCTGGCGGCTTTGGGCGCACATGTCGTGGCAGCGCCTGTGTAAGCGCTGCGGCCTGTCAGCCTCTGAACACGTCGCGGGCCGTGATCGTGACGGACGCCAGGTCACCTCGATCCGCTGGTTTCATCCACGGCTGGCCGGAACCGAGGTTTCTCGCGCCAGTCTGCGTTTGACCGTGCGGGCGAGGATGGGACAGACCGTCGAAGACCTGGAGAGGGCGGTTCCGGCGATCCGCGACGCCGCGCGTGCTCACTCGGCGCGCTCGGTTGTGATCTCTCCCGGCACCATCCGTATCGAGCTGGTCATGCGCGAACAGATATCGACGATCGGAAACCCCACGCGGCCGACGACAGTCACGACCGCGCGAGTAAAGCTCGGGCGATGCGAAGACGGTGCACCCTGGACTCTGCAAGTTGCCGAACGCCAAACCCTGACAGTTGGCTGCTCGGGCTCAGGAAAGGGGTCGGTGTTCTGGGGCATCGCCTGCGGCTTCGGCCCTGCGATCGCGGAGGGCCTGGTCCACCTGATCGGCATAGACCTCAAGTACGGCATCGAAGTATCAGTCGGCGCCCACTTGTTTACCAAGGTCGCCACCACCGAGGCCGACGCAGTGAAAACCCTTGCCGCCGTGGAGCAGCTGATGGACAAACGCGGTGCGCAAATGGCAGAAAAAGCCCGGCAACACAGGGCCACGCAGTCGACTCCCCTAATTGTGCTGATGATCGACGAGTTGGCCGGTCTGACCGCGTACATGAGCGATCCCGCGCTCCGTAAGGAAGCCTCGGCCTCGTTGTCGCGGATTCTGACCAAAGGCCGCGCATTGGGAATCGTGGTGACCGCCTTCCTGCAAGATCCTCGCAAGGAAGTCCTGCCGATGCGCGGTCTGTTCACCCAAACCATTGCGCTCCGGCTGCGCTCCCGGGATGAGGTCACGATGGTGCTCGGCGACGGGTTGGCCGACGCCGCACCTGCCCATCGGATCAGCGCTGATGCTCCGGGCACCGGCTATGTCGTCGCCGAGGACGGCCAGGTAACCAAGGTGCGATCGGATTTCTGGACCGATGCTCAAATCCGCGTCATTGCAAAGCAATACGGCCGCACTCCGAAACGGAAGGCAGCGTAATGACCGACAGGTTGCCCTTGGTCGAAATACCCAGCCGGAAACGGTTGGCCCGGCGCGCTGACGATCTTCGGCACCGCGCCGCCCTGGTCCGCCGATACGGATGGGACCAGTACCGCAGTCGCTGGTCCACGGGTGAAGTTCTCGGTGTTGCGCTGGTCCTGGACGACCAGGCCGAACTCCAGCGCTGCGGCGAGACAACCGACTCCGCATTGGAGCGGTGGGCATATGACCTCTGGGGTATCACCGGCGGTCAGTCCGACGTCGACGCTGGGTTGCAGCGCACGCGCGCCTGGTTCGACTCGATCCATGCAGCGAGGTGAAGCCATGGTCACTCACGGCCTCCGGGAAGCTCTCGTCGCCGCGGGCGGCTTCCCGGAGCTGCTGACGGCAGAGCAGGTGTCATCGCTGCTCGGCGTCTCCGCAGCGACGCTCAACCGCTGGGCAGCTATCCGCGAAACCACTGGCGAGCAGATCGGACCACCCTGCTACACGTTGTCAGAGCGGGTACGGCGCTGGGACTGCGCCGAAGTTCGGTCCTGGCTCAAGCAAGTGCGTCGATAATGGCTGGCAACACCCCACGCGGCATCCGGAAACGCACCAATGCGGCCGGGCAGCCCCGTTACCAAGTCCGCTATCTGATCCGGGATCCCGACGCACCGTCAGGGTGGGTCGAAACGTCAGCCACGTTCCCGACGCTGCGCGAAGCGAAGGTATTCAAATCCGAACGTGACAACGAAGCCGCGCTCGGCGCGCGCCGGTTCGATCCCCGCCTCGGCCGCACACCGCTGAACAGGATTTGGACGCAGTTCTCCGATTCCAAGAAGCCCGCGGTGTCGCCGAAGACCTGGAGCGGCTACACCCAGCACTGGGAACTCCGTATCGCGCCCCGGTTCGGTCATGTACCCATCGACGAAATCACCCGCGCTGACGTCCAGGTGTTCGTTGACGGCTTGGCGGTCGGCCCGTGGGCGAAAGTGTCCACGCTGCGATTGCTGCGTTCGATCCTCGACGTCGCCCACCAAGACGGCCGAATCCACCGCAATCCCGCCCTTGGCGTCGCAGCGGGTCGCATTCCTGAGCGGGAACGTCACCGCTACCTCACCGCGCAGGAGATCCAGACCCTCGCTACCGCCTGCGGTGACCAGGGCGATGTCGTAACCATCCTCGCATATACCGGCCTACGCTGGTCCGAACTCGTCGGCCTCCGCGTCAAAGATGTCGACCTTGCCGCCCGCCGCCTCTATGTCCGGCGAGCCGCACCCGAGGTTGAAGGCCGGATCGTCATCGGGCCTCCGAAAACCCGCGCCGGCATCCGAACCGTCCCGCTGCCGCAAGTCGTCGTCGACATCTTCACTCGCCGCATCAGCGGCCGTACTCCTGACGAGCCTGCCGTCACCTCGCCCAACGGAAAACTGTTGCGATCCAACAACTGGCGCCGGCACACGCACTGGAACAAAGTCCTAAAGAAAACGCACCTCGCCCCGTTGACGATTCACGACTTACGCCACACCTACGCCAGCCTGGCCCGGAAATCAGGTGCCGACCTTCGCTACGTGCAGAAGACCATGGGCCACTCGACCCCGACCGTCACCGCCAACATCTATAGCGACCTCTACGCCGACGAGCTGGACCAGGTCGCAACCAACCTCGATCAGCTACATGCGACGGAGATTCTGACAATCAAGACCGGACAAGAACCGGACGAGTCAAACCAACCACCGAGTGCATAACCCGTGTCATTGCAGGTAGAACATGGTGGCCAGGGGCGGGATCGAACCGCCGACCTTCCGCTTTTCAGGCGGACGCTCGTACCGACTGAGCTACCTGGCCGGAAGGCAATGAGTGCCTCGCCGTGCTGGCGACCCTGACGGGACTCGAACCCGCGACCTCCGCCGTGACAGGGCGGCGCGCTAACCAACTGCGCCACAGGGCCTTGCTGCTGCTCCGCGTCACCGCGTCGCCGTACCCCCTACGGGATTCGAACCCGCGCTACCGCCTTGAAAGGGCGGCGTCCTAGGCCGCTAGACGAAGGGGGCCAGAACCGAATCTCTCCGGGGTACCCGCAACATGGTTACGTTGGGAGCCTCGCCAGCTTAGGTCACCGTGGCCCCAATCCTCAAACGAGCGCCTTTCCGGCACCCAGTATCCTGATTTTTCCGGCCCCTATAGCTCAGTTGGTAGAGCTACGGACTTTTAATCCGCAGGTCCTAGGTTCGAGTCCTAGTGGGGGCACCACGCCGGCGACGGACATGGCCCGTCACCTCGAAAGATGACCGGCACCGGAGCGTCATCCGATGGTCAGCGGCGGCCGACCGGCCGTTGACGGTTGGCCCGGCGGGGCGCCGCCGGGCCAAGGTGCACCGGCCGCGCGCGTGCCGGGTCGGCTGCCCGCGCCGATCGGGGCGGACACCCCGCGGCGCGGCGCGCGGGGTGGCGTATCGGCGCTGCTGACGGGCCTCGAGAGCAGTGGCGGGCACACCCGGATGCAACCCGCTTGCCGCTGTCCGCCATGCGTCGGCCGACACGCGGGATGGCCTCGGTTTGGCCTGAAAATGGCTTGGCTATGCTTCCCAAGATGACTGTCGATGCGGCCTCACCCAACGCGCCCGTAGCCCTGGTAACGATGGAAGTCCGTCACCCGGCAACGGATTCCCTCAACGAATCATCGAGCGGAGCGCTCAAACGTCTGCTCGCCGACCATCTCCCCATCGAACGCCAGGCCCAGGATGTGGCGTGGGGCATGGGCGCCGGGGGAAGCCCGCAGCCGACCGCCGAGCGCTTCAACCGCTATGTCAACCGCGACAACACGCTGGCCGCCTCGATGAAGAACCAGGCGGTCGTGATCGAAACCACCGCCTACTCGAACTTCGAGACGCTGCTCGAGATCATGATGCGGGTCGTCGACGCCCGCTCACAGGTCTCCTCGATCGTCGGGGTCGAGCGCATCGGCCTGCGCTACGTCCTCGAGGTCCGGGTCCCCGTGGGCGTGGACGGACGGGTCGAGTGGGCCAACTGGATCGCCGAGCCGCTGCTCGGGCCGCAGCGCATCGCTCCCGCCGGCCTGACGCTGACCGAGTGGCAGGGCGCCGCGGTCTACCGCGAGGCGAACCCGGGCAAGTCGATGATCGTGCGCTACGGCCCCGGGGTGGGTCAGGCGCTCGACCAGAACTACCACCTGCGCCGGACCATGCCGACCCAGCAGGGACCGTTCTTCCTGCTGGACATCGACAGCTTCTGGACCCCGACCGGTTCCATCCCCGAATACGACCGCAACGCGGTGCTGACGACCTTCCAGGACCTCTACGACCCGGCACGCACCGTATTCCAGGAGATGCTCACGAGCCGTCTGAGGGACGATCTGCTGAGCTCGTAGGCGCAGCCGGGTGCTGGGGCGCCGGTTTCAGCGTCCCAGCACCGCGCTCGTGTAGGTCACGTCGGCGAAGGCCGCGGCGACGTCGTCGTCGGGATAGGCGAACCCGTTGGTCGCGTGCAGCTCCTGGACGCTGGTCGACGAGGTCCGCCAGCGGCGCTGGTTCAGGTAGTCGACGACGTGGCTGCGCTGCCCGTGATAGACGAGATCGTTGAAGTCGATCTCGAACCCGAACTCGCTCATCCGGTCGTGGTGGGCGCGCCAGCGCTCGTCGGCGAAAATCGCGGTGTCGGGCACGAATTCGAATGCCAGCCGGCTGCCGGGAGCGCTCAGCGCGGTGATGTTGTCGAACAGTGCGTCCTGCGCGGCGTCCCGCAGGTAGACCAACAGACCTTCGGCGCTCCACACCGTGGGGACCTGCGGATCGAATCCCGCGGCCCGCAACGCCGCGGCCCAGTCGTCGCGCAGGTCGACGGCGACCGTGCGCCGCTGCGCGGTCGGCTCCGCACCGAGTTCGGCGAGGGCCAGCGTCTTGAACTCGATCACCTCGGGCATGTCGACCTCGTAGACGACGGTCCCGGCCGGCCACGGCAGGCGGTAGGCCCGCGCGTCCAGACCCGCCGCGAGGATCACCGCCTGGCCGACGCCGCCGCCCGCGGCGTCGAGAAAGAAGTCGTCGTAGAACCTGGTGCGGCAGGCCATCCCCTCGGCCATCCGGTACGGATCGAACCCCGACTCCCCACCGACCGGAATCTGGCCGTTGACCAACCGGACGTAGACGTCGATCCCGACGGCGCGCACCAGCGGCGCGGCGTAGGGGTCGTCGATGAACGCCGCGTCGGAAGCCAGCGCCCGCTGAGCGGCGACCATGGTCGCCGTCGCCCCGACGCTCGTCGCCAGATCCCAACGATCGCTGTCGGTGCGCGCCATGGTGCTCCTGTGCCGACTCGGACAAACAAAATTTAGACAATCTAGTTACTACCACAGGCCCGGCCTCCCCCGCCGTCGGGACTAGCCTGCGACCCATGACCGACTTCGCGCAGCGCACGATCGACCTGGCCCGCCGCAACGTCGCCGAGGGCGGTCGCCCGTTCGCGACCGTGATCGTCAACGACGGTGCGGTCCTGGCCGAAAGCGCCAACCAGGCCGCCCAGACCAACGACCCGACGGCCCACGCGGAGATCCTCGCCGTCCGCGAGGCGTGCCGGAAGCTGGGCACCGAGCACTTGGTCGACAGCACCATCTACGTGCTCGCCCACCCGTGCCCGATGTGCCTGGGCTCGCTCTACTACTGCTCGCCGCGGGACGTGGTCTTCCTGACCACCCGCGAGGCCTATGCGCAGTACTACCTCGACGACCGCAAATACTTCGAACTCGCCACGTTCTACGACGAGTTCGCGACGAGCTGGGAGCGCCGGCGGCTGCCGATGCGTTACGAACCCCGAGACGCCGCGGTGGAGGTCTATCGGTTCTGGAACGAGCGCAACGGCGGTCGGCGCACGTCGACCGTCGTCCCGGCGGGCTGAACACCTGACCTTGACAGCGCTACCCGCCACTTCGATATTATCTGCGTATCAATGCAATTAACGCTGGAGGGTCCGATGGCCGGAGGCTGGCACGCATCCCGCCGGGTGAGGAGAAAGAATCATGAGCGAACAGCACAGCCATGACGTGCCACATGCGCACGAACACCGGCACGGCGACGTCGCGCACGCACACGCGCACACCACACACGAACACGAGCACGTCACGCACGAACACCCGCACACCCACGACGACGGGACCCAGCACGCCCATCAGCACGTGCACCAGTCCGGCCTCGAAGAGGTTCATCAGCACGCCCACGCTTGAGATGCGCGGCGCCCGAGCGTGTTACGACACGTTCGGGCAGTAATGCTTGGGGCTGTCGCGCTCGTCCACCGGCGGCAGGTTGCGCGCCGGAGTCTGCGCCAAGGGCGCGTCGGCCGGGATTCGCCCGTTGGCGCGATCCCACCCGGCGCGGGCCCGCGGATGCTTGCGGAACCGCCCGGGCACCAGCGCGAACACCAGGCGCACGGCGTCGCCGAACCGCCGGTGCAGCCATTCGTCGCGCGCCGACCAGGTGTAGCCCATCAACGCGCGCACCGGCGGGTCGTAGAGGCCGACGGTCACCCAGACGAAGAACGGCGCCATGAGTTTGCGCTGGGCGGCCCATAGCCAGTCCGGAAACCATTGCGCGAACGGGGGTTTGGCCAGATCGGCCAGGTCGAGCACCGCACGCGCCGCGTAGTTGTCCTCCAATACGTTGCGACACATGTGATCCCAGTAGACCTGGAATTCCTCCCACGACGCCGGCACCGGCCGCATGCTCATGCCGTACATCCGATACCACTGGACGTGCTCGTCGAAGAGCCGCCGCTGCTGCGCCTCGGTCAGCCCGCCGCAGAACCTCTCGGCCACGTGGATCGTGCCGACGAAAAAGGTGGCGTGCGCCCAGTAGAAGACGTCGGGGTTCAATGCGTGGTAGCGGCGGCCCCGGTCGTCGATGCCTTTGATCGCGGTGTGGTAGTCGCGCACCTCGGCGCCGGTGACCGGAGCGCGGTCGCCGTCGAACACCACGCCGCCGATCGGGTACAGCGAGCGCAGCAGGCGCGGCCAGCGTTCGCGGAAGAACGTCGAGTGCTCGACGACGGCCGCGCCCAACTGCGGGTGCATGTTCTGCATGGAGCCGGCCCACGGGCCCTGCAGCATGCCGCGCCAGTCCCCGAAGTACCGCCAGGTGAGCGAATCCGGACCGAGCGGGACGGGCGGAGCCTCGTACCCCAGCGGCGACACCGGGCATCCGGTGGCCATGCCGCCGGCACCGGTCGCGCCGTCCACAGTGCTCGTCAGCGGACAGTCTGCGGACGTATCTTGAGTCACTGTTGAGATCCCCGTGGCTGTCGTAGATTTTGACTACATGCGTTGTCATTTTTCAGCTTAGGAGCGATGTGCCGTCCGGTCAACGACGGAGCCGTTGGACCGGCGTCCCCCTGGAGAGTCGCCACGCGCTGCGCCGCGACGACCTCGTTGCCGCCGGTGTGCAACTGCTCGGCAGCGACCGCGGACCCGCGTTGACCGTCCGCGCGGTGTGCCGTGCGGCCGCGCTGACCGAGCGCTACTTCTACGAGAGCTTCTCCGACCGCGACGAGTTCGTGCGAGCGGTCTACGACGACGTGTGCACGCGGGCGATGAGCACGCTCACCTCGGCGAGAACGCCGCGCGACGCCGTCGAACGTTTCGTCGAGCTGATGGTCGACGACCCGGTCCGGGGCCGCGTGCTCCTGCTCGCGCCGGCCGTGGAGCCGATCCTGACCCGCTCGGGAGCGCAGTGGATGCCCAGCTTCATCGATCTACTGCAGCGCAAGCTGTCCCGGATCGGCGATCCGGTGCTGCAGAAGATGATCGCCACCAGCCTCGTCGGCGGTCTGTCGAGCCTGTTCACCGCCTACCTCAACGGCCAGCTCGGCGCCACCCGAAAACAGTTCATCGACTATTGCGTCAACATGCTGTTCGCCACGGCGGCCCCCTACGTCCCTGCCCCCGAGCCGGGTAATTCGGAGTAACGGGTTTCAGCGGCGCCGCACCGGCGAACCGAGTGTCCGGTACGCCGGCGGCCGGATGCCGAACTGTAACCTTCCCGCGCGGGCCGCGCGGGCGCGGAAACTTGATGCTACTGGGGTACACAGATATATTGACCGCTACTAATCGACACAGATAACTGGAGGAGCCATGTCAGCCGAGCTGACCGACCTACAGCTGTTGCGGGAACTCGAGCCAGTAGTCGAGAAGAACCTGAACCGGCACCTGAGCATGCACAAGAACTGGAATCCGCACGACTACATCCCGTGGTCGGACGGCAAGAACTATTACGCGCTCGGCGGCCAGGACTGGGACCCCGAGCAGAGCAAGCTCTCCGACGTCGCCCAGGTGGCGATGGTGCAGAACCTGGTCACCGAGGACAACCTGCCCTCCTATCACCGTGAGATCGCGATGAACTTCAGCATGGACGGCGCGTGGGGGCAGTGGGTCAACCGCTGGACCGCCGAGGAGAACCGGCACGGCATCGCGCTGCGCGACTACCTGGTGGTCACGCGCGCGGTCGATCCCGTGGAGCTGGAAAAGCTTCGCATCGAGGTGGTGAACCGCGGCTTCAGCCCGGGGCAGAACCGCCAGGGTGAATACTTCGCCGAAACCCTGACCCACTCCGTCATCTACGTCAGCTTCCAGGAATTGGCCACCCGGATTTCACACCGCAACACCGGCAGGGCCTGCAACGACCCGGTCGCCGACCAGCTGATGGCCAAGATCTCGGCCGATGAGAACCTGCACATGATCTTCTACCGTGACGTCAGCGAGGCGGCGTTCGACCTGGCGCCCAACCGGGCGATGAAGTCGCTGCACCTGATCCTGCGGAACTTCCAGATGCCCGGCTTCCAGGTGCCCGAGTTCCGGCGCAAAGCCGTCTTCATCGCCGTCGGCGGGGTCTACGACCCGCGCATCCACCTCGACGAGGTCGTGATGCCGATCCTGAAGAAATGGCGCATCTTCGAGCGCGAGGACTTCACCGGCAAGGGGGCCGAGCTGCGCGACGACCTGGCCGTGCTGGTCAAGGAACTCGAGCAGGCCTGCGAGAAGTTCGAGGTGTCCAAGCAGCGCCAACTCGACCGCGAAGCACGCACGGGCAAGCGGGCCACCGCCCAGGAACTGCATAAGACGGCGGGCAAGCTGGTGCTGAGCCGCCGGTAACGACCTTGCGCATCGGACCGCTCACGCTCGCCAGCCCGGTGGTGCTGGCCCCGATGGCAGGCGTGACCAACGTCGCATTCCGGACGCTGTGCCGTGAGCTCGAGAAGGAGAAGGCCGGCACGGTCAGCGGACTGTACGTCTGCGAGATGGTGACCGCCCGCGCGCTAGTCGAGCGCCACCCGGTCACCATGCACATGACGACCTTCGCCCCGGACGAGTCGCCCCGGTCGCTGCAGGTCTACACCGTCGACCCCGTCACGACGTATGCCGCCGCCAAGATGATCGCCGACGAGGGCTTGGCCGACCACATCGACATGAACTTCGGCTGCCCGGTACCCAAGGTCACCAAGCGCGGCGGCGGGGCGGCGCTGCCGTACAAGCGGCGGCTGTTCGGCCGGATCGTCGCCGCGGCCGTGCGCGCCACCGAAGGCTCCGACATCCCGGTGACCGTCAAGTTCCGCATCGGCATCGACGACGAACACCACACCCACCTCGACGCCGGCCGCATCGCCGAGGACGAAGGCGCCGCCGCCGTGGCCCTGCACGCCCGCACGGCGGCGCAGCGCTACTCCGGCACCGCCGACTGGGAGCAGATCGCGGAGCTCAAGCAGCACGTACGGACGATCCCGGTGCTCGGCAACGGCGACATCTACGACGCCAGCGACGCGCTGGCGATGATGGCCAGCACCGGCTGCGACGGCGTCGTCATCGGTCGGGGCTGCCTGGGCCGGCCCTGGCTCTTCGCCGAGCTCTCGGCCGCGTTCACCGGCAGCGCGCCGCCCACCCCGCCCTCCCTCGGCGAGGTCGCCGACATCGTCCGCCGCCACGGTCGACTGCTGGCCACCCATTTCGGGGAGGACAAGGCCATGCGCGACATCCGCAAGCATGTCGCCTGGTACCTGCACGGTTTCCCCGCCGGATCCGAATTGCGCCGGGCGCTGGCCATGGTCAAGACTCTCGACGAACTCGACTCGCTGCTGGACCGGCTGGACGGGGCCGTTCCGTTCCCGGAGGCGGCCACCGGCCCGCGGGGCCGGCAGGGGTCACCGGCCCGCGTGGCACTGCCCGACGGCTGGCTGAACGACCCGGACGACTGCACGGTCCCGGCCGGCGCGGACGTCATGCACTCCGGCGGCTGAACCCGGGCGCGAAATCGCGTCCGGGCCCAGAACTCAGTACGATGTGAAACTTGCTGTAGTGCGCTTGTCGGCGGATAGGTTCAGGGCCGCGTCACGAAAGCGCGACAGACTCCGTGCGCCTCGCGGGCACGGGCCCGCAGTGCGGGGATGAAGGGTGCTTCGGACGCGCGGTTGGCGTCCGCATCGAAGATTCGGAGGCCGGCAGGACATGAGTGACGGCGGGGCAGACGCCACTCTGGGCGACCGGCACGGGTCCGGCCCCGGTGAGGGCCGACGCGTCGCACCATGGGAGCG
>Ga0078972_1002998_pt2 | contig 35948 bp, 37 predicted proteins | sample YelNatPaOPGAMG01_FD_67568 | JGI IMG/M metagenome (GOLD analysis project Ga0078972, IMG submission 67568) | Hot spring thermophilic microbial communities from Obsidian Pool, Yellowstone National Park, USA - OP-RAMG-01 (SPADES assembly) (version 2) | ecosystem: Environmental > Aquatic > Thermal...
AGAAGATGGATATGACACCTATAAGTATACTGAATTTGTTATCAAATCAGTAGAGATTTTGCTGGGACCTCTCGGATATAACTATAGCTGGATTGCTGAGCAACTAAATGTGAGCGCATAAACTTTTGTTATTCACACTCATGAAAGGTGCAGGAACCTCTGTTGACTCGTGCCAGTGTGAGCACCGCGATTTACTCGAGTTGGTTGCGCATACCCAGTGATTCGAAGATCCTGATGATGCATCGGAAGGAGCACAATGAACCTCGTATAGATGAAAGCCCCTGAATATTTGTCGAGATTCCCATAAAACAGATGCCTAAAGGAATTTGTCAAGTTTTTTGTCCCGGTACTTGACAAGGTGTTTTTTTGTTATATTTTGTTGTCGTTAAAAACCACGGTTTTACTTGTTCCTGACGAGTTTAGAGGGGAATGTTACTAATGGCGTGAGCTGGGGCTGGCGCCGAAAAACAAATAAAACATTCATTAAGTAGGAGGAAGACCGATGAAGGCGTTACGTTATCTGCTCTTAGTAGCTGCATTCGCTACTATACTTCTGACAAGCTATTCAGTGCTTATGGCACTATACTCGGAGCCGGGGGATGGTGGAGGTGGTGGCAACCCCCCAACTTGGTGGTCCGAGCCGACCTACGTAAACTGTGGCTTGGATGGGATGCCGGGTTCAAGCCGACCGTGTGTAGAATGCAAGTGCGTGGTGGGTGGATTCCTCCCATTGTGCACTGTTGGGGAGTACTATGGTTGCTGCACTAAAGGCGACTGTTAAGGAAGACATGGAGCCTGAGATAGGTGTGCCCGAAATGATTTGAGTACTTCCGGCACACCCTAACCTTTTACGAAAGATTGTTTTCCTTTGTGCTTGCCTGGTGAAGAAAAATGCAAATGAAGGGGTCAATGAATATGCTGAATTTTACAACGACGTTTGTGAGAGTGTGCTTTAATGGCGGTACTAAACAATTGGCTCATATCTGGTTTATATTAGCTTTTTCCCTTTGTCTCTTGCCGGGATTTAGCGGGTGCAAAAACTCTCGTGAGAAAGCATCGAATCAGTTCACCGACAAATTCCTGAGGCAGCTCGCGGAGTGTAAGAGCTTTGATCAAGCGTTTGAGAAAGTCCGGGATGTCCAGCTCTCGACGCAGAGGGATGCTTTGATTGGGCGAGTCACTGATCTTGTTATAGCCAGTGACGGCAGGATTATCGTAGCTGACGATATGGGTCGTCAAGTTCTGATGTTCTCACCAGAGGGGAAGTTTCTGAGGAGAATTGGTCGTTTTGGAGATGGTCCCGGAGAGTACCATTCGCCCAGTTTGGTTACAGTTGATCCAGAACAGAATATCTATGTGTTTGATCCAACATTAGCCAAAGTTTTTATTTTCGACGCCGAAGGCAATTTCAAACGCTTGATCTTTACGAGGGAATTTGTTTCGAGGATGGCTGCAACCTCCAGTGGAGTCTACCTGCAAGAATTTACCTTCGAGGGAAGGAACAGCATCTTCCAGTACGACACCACCGGCAAACTGATACGAACATTTTCCTCTATCCCAGAAAATTTTCGCGAGCTACTGATGCGCCTCTCAGCCGGGGGAGGACTTATTGCGGATGATCAAGGGAACTTGTACCAAATAATGGTTGCTAAGTACGAAATATTAAAATTTTCCCCTGATGGTTCACTTATGGCAAAGTTTGCCAGGACTCCACCATTCCTCAAGCCTTATCCAGAAAAGCTCCCTTCGCATGCTAATGATCGCAGGAAGTTTAACGAATTGATTTTCGACCGAACGTTAATTCACAGATTGTTTTATCTAAAACCTGGACTGCTGTTAGTTCAACTTATCAATCACGATGCTCAACGTCGGCCTACGGTGTTTTTCGAAATCTACGATATCTACGGGAGATTCGTAACTGGTTTTCCTCAGGTCTACAATGTCTTTGGGAGACTTTTAAGTGGGAAGCCATTGTTTGGTGGCGACCTAATGCCGAATCTTGTTATTTCTTCCTTCGATAGCTCAATCTGCTTTGAGATCCACATCCATAATGATTCCACTGGCGTTGCTCTTAACCCGAAGCTCGCATTTTACCGTCTGAGGGGAGTGAGTCAATAATCGGTGAAATGTATAATGGCTACTATCAGGAAAGTTGTGGCTCGCTCATCGAAGCTCCACTATGCTCTTGCTATCTTCGTTGTGCTGGATGTCATCCTTGTTTGGACAAACGTGGTCCTGTCAAAGAGAGTATGGGGCTTAGCTCAGGAGAAGAGACTAATCGAGTATCAAACTGCAACAATTCGGCTTGAGCAGAATTTAATAAACCAGCGCTTGCTGGATGTCACTTTATTCGACCATCTTGGAGCCGGTAGGAAACTCTCTTCTTGTTTAAATGGGAGGAAGGTGTACATTTTCTTTTTCTTTTCCCCCGAGGATTGTTTAAATTGCCTGCGTGAAGAAACAGAGGAGTTAAACAAGGTTGCATCAAAACCGGGCGCACTGGTTACTGGGGTAGCCGTTGGCAGTACCTCAAATGATCTTGCTCATTTGTCGCTCGAGACTGTTAAACCAGGATTCCTTATCTTCTTTATGCAAGGGACAAAGTTCCTGGCAAACATGGAATACCAACCTACCCCGGTAATACTGCTTATTGATTCCGATCTTAGAATTGTCTTTGCCTATTTATCTGAGCCCAATAATTCATCAAAAAGGGAAAATTTCTATAACCTTCTCAGATATATGCTGCCATGAGGAGTCTGTTATTAGCTCTTGGTACCGGCATTATCCTTCTTCTGGCGGTCCTATGCATCATTTGTAAGCAGGGGCAACACGAAGGCGTTTGGGTAATTAAAGAGAAGGGAACAAGACCTGAGCAGGCATTGGTCATCGCAACCCCATCAATTGAAGAAGAGAAATTGAGAGAGATGATCTTGTTCTTATCCAGGCATTGTAAACTCTCAGGCAGAGTTAACTTAGAGTTTTTTCCCTTAATTCTCCACGACGCAGAGCATTTTGAGCTGCAGGCAGTTAATTCGCCTCTGGTGTACTTTCCTATTCGGGATACAAGTTTTGAGAAGGAAGTGGTAGAGTCGCGAGGGTTTTCTCTCAAATCTCTCAAGCCAGAACGTGTTGCGAGCCTCTACGATATGAAGGCAACGGATTTTGAGCTTGATACAGCGGTGTTGGGAAAACTTCGTTCGTACCTGAGAGGTCACGCCTATAATTTTACCCGACCATGTCTCTACCAGATCTACTATTTTCAGTTAGTTGAGAGCGATTCCGTGGTCTTCACCCAACGTGAGATCCAGCTTCCTTTTACGGTGTTTAAGAAGTACGTTCCTTGACATGGGCATGTGGTGCACTCACCGAAGAGTGAGTGAGTGGAAAGGCCCAGATTGCAGTTTTGGAGTTCTGGGTAGTTAACACTTACAGTCTCAGGATGCCAGAAAGGAATTTGTCAAGTTTTTTCTCCTGCCACTTGACAAAGTGTTTTTTTTTTTGTTATATTCTGTTGTCGCTAAAAATCACGGTTTTACGTGTTTTCGGTGGCGCTCAAAGGGATGTTACTGCAAAAGGTGCTTGGGCTCGGGTTTATTGTTTCGGGCGGAGCAAAGATGTGGGATCTGTATGGTTTCTCTCGGATAGTGAGTGATTACGGTATTCTACCGGAACCACTTATAATTCCGTTCTCAGTTTTAGTTCCATTTGCTGAGTTTGTTCTGGGGATGATGTTAGTTCTGAACTACTTGCCGGACATTTCAAGCTTCCCATTATTGCTGATGGTTTCTGTATTCACGGTTTTTACCTTTGTTAGATACGCTTCAGGCAGCACTTCTGAGTGTGGGTGTTTTGGGAAACTAATCCGCCGGTCAGTTGACTGGAAGTTCCTTGCAGGGAACATTATGCTGATCGCCGGGTTGGTGGTAACAATAAAAAAACCACAAACAATAAGGAGGATTGAGACATGAGAAGCAGGAAGATGAAGGTAATCCGGTATGTAGCACTGGGGCTGTTATTTGCAGTCCTGATGACGGTGAACTTGAAGGTTGGATTGACCAGCAGCTCGCACCCGGGAACTGCGGGGCTGAGTTTGCTTGGCCTTTCGTTGCAGCTATCCGTCCCTACCGCGGTGGCGTGTGATGGCGGTCCTGCAGGGACTTGCTGTCCAGAAGACGGTTCATATTGTGTAATTGGCGACGTTGTCATCTTCGATGCCTACTATAACGGGATAGGTCCTTGTCACTCTGAATGAGGTGCTTTCCAGAGCCTCACAGTAGACGAAGAAATATGCCTTTAGCCGGCGTGCCCTAAATCTCGTTGCGAGATGGAGAACACGCCGGCTCCATCATTTCGCATAATTCATGGAGTAATAGCTTGATGAGCAAACTGAGTCGGAAACTGACAATACTACTTATCAGTCTGCTGGCAGTTGGTGTTATCGTTTATCTCAGCTTCTACCTGGTTAGCCGTTCAAAGAACGCGAAGTACTACTCCGGTACTCTCCTTGCGGGGGAAGAAATAATCAAAGGCGAATCGTTGGGTTTCCCAAGAGAAGTAGTATGCATTGGTGAGCATGTTGTAATTCTGGACAACGCGCCCGTCAAAGGTGGAGGCAAAATAAGACTATACGATTCTTCCGACTTTTCGTATGAAGGGTCAACCGGTGCGGCTGGAGCTGGAGTAGGCGAGTTTCGACAACCCAACGGATTGAACTCCCTCTGTTGCGGCGACCGCGGGTTTAGTGTTTTCGACCTATCTTTGAACCGTTTGACCATCTACAGGTTCGGTTATCAGAAACAGGTCAAGGTAGATAAAATAATCACGCTGAAGGGTGGGATGCCATACCGACCTGTGGTAGTAAACGACACCATGATTCTGAGCCTTGCACTTGGTATTACAAGCAACCGTGTGGCTGTCTATGATTCGTCTGGCAAACTGGTGAAAACGGTTGGGGTTCTCCTTCCCGGGAAGGACAAAAAAACGCCTGTACATATACATAATCAGGCAAGCCAGGGAATTATCAGACTAAAGCCTGATGGCAGCAAATTTGTCGTGAGTGCATTGTGGTCGGATATAATTGATATCTACAATCTTGATGGGACGCTGGTGGCGAGATTTCACGGACCGTTGAACGTATCCCCCAGATATAATGTGGTTGAAGTGAACAAGATTCCTGTGATGGCTCCGGACGAGAGGCATGCACAGTTCGGCTACGTAGGTTTAGCAGTAAGTGACAAGAAAATATACGCGCTTTATTGTGGACGTCCTTTTGGCAAGCACAAGTTGCAGTCTCAGTATGTCCACGTGTACAATTGGAATGGAGATTTTCTAAAAACTTATGTGTTAGATCCGGCTGTAGACCAACTCGCAATTGACAGCAGAGAAGAGAGGTTTTTCGGGATCGCGTCCGAGCCCAAGCTGAGAGTATTAGTGTACAAGATAAAGGACTGAAAAATCTTTTGTTCCTCGTGACCTTGTTTATGCGTTTCTTGAGTGGCGGGGTGCTATAGCGGATGGCGCAGGTGCTGAACTATATACGAAGACATTTTGTTTTGTTCGTGTTGCTTGTAGGTATGTTGCTCGTGACTTATGTGAACATAAGTCTGCAGGAGAGACTGACGAGAATGGAGAACCCTGGAACCCGTTCTGTTTTTCACAGAGTTGATTCGTTGGAGGGATTAAGGATTTCATATGCTGGTCTCCGTGGTAGCAGAGAAGACAAATCGAAAGATGGAGTAGTGGCTTTCTTCGAACCATGTGAGATGTGTAGTTCATGTCTTCAGACGGTGCTGAACCATTGGATTCAGGTGTTACAGTCCGATACGGGTTTGAGAAGGATAGAGACGATAGTTTATATGGAAGTCGAGGATCAAGCTGTCATCGGTTTCTTGGAATATAAGGCATCTACCGGTATTGTGAGAGTGGAAGTCGATCCCGGTTTCGTTCGGAGCGTGACACAGAACGCGAGAAGCGGAATATGTATGTTTGTGAACAACGCGCATGAGATTCTCTATGCAGAAGAGCTGTCTTTTGGCAACTTCGATCGGATAAAGCTCCTGTTCGAGAAAGTGAGGAGGTATGTGAATGGAAGGCCGTTTCTTTGCCAGTGATCGGTTTAGAAGCAGTAAGCTATACGGCAGGTGAAAGAAGGGCGCAGAACACCCGGAGGGAACGAAGTTTGAGCGATGCCACACCGGTAAGAAAATTCCTACTGCTTCCTCCACTTTTCACTCCGCTTGTATTTTACTCACTTTCAGTATATGAGCCGTATGAGTTCCAGCTTTTTTATTTTGTTTTTGCGGTCCTTCTGGCTTTGCTTGGATACCTTCCTTATGTTTGGAGGAGGAATTACGCATCTTCCTTTTCCCCAGTTGATATTTTAGTTCTGCTGTTCCTGCTGGTTTCAGTGATTTCTGTGCTGGCAAACGGGAATGATCTTCTGAATCAACAAGGGCTAAAGCTGCTATCCGCGCTGATTGTTTTTTACTTCGTGACCAAGAGTCTTATTAGTGCCAATGGGTCAGGGGCAAGTGAGTCCGTTTCACGGTTTGTGCTTTGGAGCGCGCTGTGCGTTGCTTTTATTGAAGCGGGTATTGGGATATTGCAGAACTATTCAATTGAATTAGTTAGACATCTTGGATACTTCAAAGTTATCGGCACTTTTTATAATCCTAACCAGTATGCGGCATTTATTTCGCCATTCGTGCCTATAGGTCTTGCTCTTTATCTTTCAGAGAAGAAACTCTTCTTAAAGAGATCAGCCCTTTTTATGGTCTCAACTATTGTCTTCATTTTGCCTGTCACTTTGACCAGGAGTTCGTGGCTTGGGGCCATCGTGGGGACGGGACTGTTTGCGCTGCTGAGGCAGAGGAAGAGGTTGATAGACTATTTTGTGTTGCGGAAGCTTAGACTCTTACTGGCATACGTCTCTCTGGTTGTTCTGCTCGTTGTAATGGTCTTCGTTCTTTATAGATTGAAGCCTTCTTCTGCAGAAGCGAGGCTTTTGATTTGGCGGGTGACAAAGGAGATGATAACGGATAAGCCCGCTCTGGGCATCGGTTATGGCAACTACGGGGCTCGGTACATGGATTATCAGGCTCGATTCTTTGAGAAACCTGAGAACGTGAGAAGTTATTCGATGGTGGCTGGGAACGTAAAATATGCGGACAACGATTTTGTGCAAATCTTTGCTGAGTTAGGCATAGTGGGTAGTATGATTTTTCTGGTTTTGCTTGGGGTGGTGTACATCATGTCTTATAGGAGATTACGGTTTGGAGAGCTTTCTGAAAGGGCAGAGCACTACCTGATAGGGGCAATGGGGAGCATGGGGGCATTCGTTGTAGTTTCGTTCTTCGGTTTTCCATTGCACATAACACCAACAGCGTTAATCTTCTTTCTAATGTTGGCAGTAATAACAGCGCTGGCGGCGACGGAGGTTAGACGGCCGCAGGCGGTCTTTTTGAACAGGACAATGGCAATCGTGTTCGTTACCATCATGATACTGGTAGTTTACGATATACCGCAAAAGATATGTGCGTACAGAATATGGGATGAAGCGTTTGGATTATCCGCTCGGGGTGACTACAAACATGCTCTCGAGAAGTATAAATCAGTTCATGACCGGTTAAATGGCAACGGCAAATTTCACTTCATGCTTGGTGCAACGTACGCCACCTTCGGCATGTACAGGGAGGCGATAGAAGAGCTTGAGAGGTCAAAACGCAACTACAATGACCCAAAGATTTACCTTGCACTTGGAGTAGCGCATGAGAAGCTTGGTAATTATAGCGAAGCAGAGAAAAACTACTTAAAGGCTAGTCGGATGATGCCGCATTGGATGTATCCGCATTATTTAATGGCGAAGATTTGTTATAGGCAATGTGATTTTGCGAAAGCAAGAACGGAAGCAGAGAGAGTCGTCGAGATGCCGATAAAGGTCGAGTCGGAGGCAATATACGAGATGAAGGATGAGATGCGGGATATGTTGTGGAAGATAAGGCAGCGTGAGGAAGCGGGTCTTGAGAGATTCCATTAATTTTCGCTTCTCGGCGGAGTTTGTGTAAGGGGTAGCTACACGGCGTGATAGGTGAGCATAGCTTGCGAGCCTCTACGATATGAAGGCAACGGATTTTGAGCTTGATACAGCGGCGTTGGGAAAACTTCGTTCGTACCTGAGAGGTCACGCCTATAATTTTACCCGACCATGTCTCTACCAGATCTACTATTTTCAGTTAGTTGACAGCGATTCTGTGGTCTTCACCCAACGTGAGATCCAGCTTCCTTTTACGGTGTTTAAGAAGTACGTTCCTTGACATGGGCATGTGGTGCACTCACCGAAGGGTGAGTGAGTGGAAAAGCCCAGATTGCAGTTTTGGGGTTGTGGGTAGTTAACACTTACATTATCAAGATGCTTGAAAGGAATTTGTCAAGTTTTTTCTCCTGCCACTTGACAAAGTGTTTTTTTGTTTTGTTATATTCTGTTGTCGTTAAAAACCACGGTTTTACTTGTTCCTGACGAGTTGAGAGGGAAATGTTGTAAGATTCGTGGGCTTTTAATTAACGCCGTGAGCTGGGGCTCACGCTCATAACAAATGCAAAAGCATAGGAGGAGCAAATTATGAGGCGACTCCTGATACTTGCAATTTCAATCCTGCTATTTGCGATTGCTACCCCTATCTCAAGTCCAGATTGCTTCGGGTTGCAATCTGAACCGGGTGATGGTGGGGGAGGCGGAAGCGCTTATGGTCATTGGGAGAAGTATGGCACTGTTACCCAGTCAGTGACCTGTGTAACCACGGTCACCACGATCAATGCAGACGGTTCCATCTCCGTGTCGACCATAATTCAACTAAAGAATGTGTACTACCTTTTGGACAAATGCGACAAGGGTGGCAGCGAGTGCACCCTTGGCACTCAGCGGAAAACGTATCAAGGTGGTGGATGTTGACTGGTGTGCCCTCGGTGTTCCTCGAGGGCACATCTTGATTCACACCCGAGGTTCTGAATGACGAAAAGGAGGCTAATTTTAGCGGCGGTTCTAATCTTTGGGTTGTCGTGCCTCGTGTACCTATTTCTGCACCGGGGTATGTCGCCCGCTGTGAGGCTCCCTGCGAATTCACAAGCCTTGTCGAAGTTGATTAATCAAGGTCTAAGATTGAGCGAGCTTTTGGTGCCTTATGTAGAAATCTCGCTGAAACTCCCTGATTCGCTCTATGTGGACCCAATTCTAGATAGAACAATCGGATATGTTGACTCAACGCTTGTGATCGTGAACTCTTCAGAGAGGAGAATATGGCTGGTTAACCTCGAGGGTAGGATAACGAAAATGTTGGGTGGTAAAGGAAGCGGCCCGGGAGAATTTATGAACATTACGTGCTTTGCGATTTCACCATTGAGATTACTGTACTTTTACGACCACTTAGCTGAAAGGATCACTGTCTTTACCCTCCAGGGAAAAATGGTGAAGACAATCGCGCTAAAAGCTCCCAGCTTGCGCCCAAGACATATGGCTGTTGACTCGACAGGCAGGATTTTTATTCATCACCCCCCATCAGCAGAGTACCCTGGTTTTATTGCTATTCTCGATTCAACCGGAAAAGTAATCAAGAATCTGAGAACCGATGTTGATTGGAAGTACGGAGGCTATTACTTTAGGGGGTTCTTAGATGGCGATGTGCTGGTCTTGGACAGTGGGAAGATTATTGAGGCAAACCTTTTCTCATACAGGGTTTATTTTGGAGGAGTAGAGAATCGATTTATAGCCAGCGGAACTAGACCAAGGGGCTATACTGAGATTCCGAGGTTAAGTAATGTGGGGAAGGAGAATTTTGAGTCGGTATTCTTTGAGCTTCCACTTTACCGGAACTTTTCTATTTATGACAATAGGTTTGTGCTTCAGAGTTACGTCTCTCCAGACGACAAGAAGTACGGCAAGCCTGGTGTCCTCAGAGCGTTCGATCTGCATGGGAACTACATAGGTAATGTTGAAATAGACGTGAATGTGATACCAAACATGGGTGATCAGCGGTTTGCTATCACTATTAAGCCAAGGGTGGGCAAGAAAGCTGTAGATGAAAAGAACCCTTTCAGCTTCATCATTCACAAGTGGAGACCGCTGTCAGAGTTGATGAATGGCACAGCCTTAGGCAATAACGTGCTTGCATTCACCGTGACCGATGTTAATAGCCTGCGAAAGATTGAGCTTGGTAAGTTGCCCGGATTGAGGTTGATCGGCATTGTTTCGGAAAATGATTGCGGCACATGTGTGGACATACTTTTGTCGGAACTGCAAAGAGTAAGAGCTGAGTGGAGGTCAAAAGGGAGCCCGGCTGTAGTTGTCGTGATCCACAGTAGCCCAGAGTTTGTAAACAAAATAAAGTGGAGATACAATATGGACGATAATCTGTTCGAAATAGCGCGCGGGGCTTCTTTACCAAGCCCAGCACTTTTCGCTCTAACACGCCGAGGAATTAGAGAGTTTAGTGTGACACCCGACACTTTGGGGTTTCTGCACCTCAGGACTTTTGTTGATTCTGTCCTCAGCGAGTTTAACGGGGGCAGGTAGGATGGCAAATATCCTTCGCGAGAAGCAAAGGAAAATTGAATTGGGTTGCTCCTCTCCACGAAATATCCCAGTTGAAAGCAAACAGAGCATCATTTCGACGGCGATTTATCGGTGGGGTGACCCGCAAGCTTTATGCAAAAACTGCCGGGCCTTTTTCAGCACTTCGCCTCTTTCGGTGATGAAAGGGTATTGGTTTATTGGACGTCAGTCTTGGTTCCTCTACCACTAATGTAGCGCCGCCCTATTTATCTTGTAGCCCAGGGGGAAAAGATGTTTATCATCGCCATCGGTCTTGCGTTTTCAGTCCTTCTGTCCTCATTTGAGGCAGTGTTTAAGAGGATTTCGGAGGTCGAGCTTAAACCCCAGAAAACCATGATAGGTTACTTCGACGGCATGGCGGTTGATAGTAAAGATAACCTTCTTGTTGTCGATCACTCTGGGAGACATGTTTTAATCTTTAATCAAAATGGAGCCCACATAGGAAATATCGGTGGGGGAGGAAGAGGACCGGGGGAGTTTGAGCAGCCCGTTGGAGTATTCGTCAGCTCGACGGGTGAGATATATGTCTCTGATAATTCTGGGAGGAGAGCAAGTGTCTTTGATAAGAATTATCGATGCATCCGATCTTTCTTGATCCGGACAGATCACTGGGTGCCCCGGTGTCTTCGAGTTCACAATGGCTTTATCTACATGGCAGCTCCGCAAATAAGACCTCCCGACCCATTTGACTATTTGTACATTCAGAAATACGATTCCATCGGAAAGTTCCTGAAATCATTCCTTCCAGTCTCAAAGACATTGTATAGACAGTACTTAACGAATTTCTCCTCTCCGATCATTGATATTTCTGCGGATAATTTTATTTATGCTGTTCAATCTCGGGAGTATAAAATCTATAAAATTGATCTGGAGGGTAGAATTGTTGATACCTTCGGTGAAATGCCCGGGTATTTCAAACCATTGAGAGGTTTCTCGAGCAAAGCAGGTGCCATAGAATTTCTTCAGACTCCATACTCTCCGGAGAAACTGAGGTACTACCACTCAGGGAGTGAGATTGACAACCTGCTTGTTCAGGGGAAATATGTTGTGGTCTCAGTTGTTAACTACGAAAATGGAGCGCCGATTTACTATCTTGATATCTATGACAGATTCACGAAGAAAGAAATTATCTCTGCGGTTAGAACCACCAGCAGACTGCTTACCGTTGATTCATCAGGATATTTTTATTTTTTGACGTATCGTAAAGAAACCGAATACGAATCGGCATTTAAAGTTGGCAAATTTAAGATGAACTTAAAGTAGAGCCATATGAAGTTCAGTGGAAGAGAAAAATACTTGCTATTTCTTTGCGTGGTTCTTCTATTGTTCAATGCGCTTTTGCTTCATCAGAATCGAATGTTGAAGGATGTAAAATCTCCGAGCTCAACTGTCCCGGCTATAGTAAGGAAAAGTATAAAGCATATTCTTCAGAGAGAACATCATATATATACGCTGCAGGGACAAGAAGTTGTATTCGAGAAGATCCTCAATAGTAGGTACGTAGCTCTGATTTTTTTCTCGGAATACGATTGCCCGATGTGCCTCGAGGAACGAAGATACTGGAACAAGCTAACTATTTTTTGACTCGGTTTCGGTTTTCGGGATAGTTAGAGCGGAGCAGCCATCTGAAGAATTAAAATTATGGCTTGAAAATCTTGGCCTTGCATTTCCAGTTTATTACGACAAAAGAGGGCACATTACCGATTTGATGCTTAAAGAATTTAGCCTTGAAACGACCCTCATTAAGCTGCTCATAACCGATAACGGCGAGGCTCTTACTGTCCAGGGTCCAGAGACGGATTACTATAGGCAGGAGGGATGGTTTTTGCATGTGGTAGAAGAGCTCCTGAGACGTAAACTTTAACAGTCCGTGTGACCTGCGCGCATTTTTCTTCCTTTGACGTTAGAGTAAAATGTTCACCTGCTAATTTGCCGGCTCTGATAATAAAGACCTGGTCTGTCAATTCGTGCACTTGCCAATCTAAGTCCGTATAGTTACATTTTGATGTATCTCTTATTGTTCTTTCCTCAAATACGTGCAGCAGATTTTTGCAGATATTAGAATCGCTTTTGTGGATCTTTTCCATGGCTTGTATTCCGCAAACCCACGTCATGTTTCCATTCTGCAACTGTAGAGGTTGATATGTCACTGACAACCGCCTCCGTTTCTCGACCTGTAACGACAGCTATGTTCTTTCTCGGCATCGCATTGATTGGGGTGATTGCCTTCACACAGATGAGCATAGATTTCCTTCCGCCAGTTCAAGTTCCTGAACTTCTTATAGAGACTTCCCTGAGAGATGCTCCACCTGAAGAGATTGAGAAGACCATCACAAAGCCGATCGAATCAGTTGTGAGCACAGTCGGTGGTGTGAAAAGGGTATCGAGCATTTCCAGTGGGGCTCGATCGCTTGTGAGCGTGAGTTTTTATTGGGGGACAAATGTCGACTACGCAATGCTTGAGGTGCGCGAAAAATTAGACGAGATACGTTCCCTTCTTCCACAGAATGCCAGCCGTGCGACTATTCTTCGAATTGATCCTTCAACGGAATCGATCATGACAATAGGCGTGAATTATGCTGGGACCGACCGGAAGACAGCGGATGTTGCCAGCGCTGAGCGTAGTCCTGACGATTTGAATCTTCTCTCCCGCAATTCAGCAATGGAGTCACGCTTATCCCAGCTCAAGGAATTTGCCGAGGCAGTGATCAAGAAGAGACTGGAGCAACTTGAGGGTGTTGCGCAGGCAGTTGTTGCTGGTGGCGCGGAACGGGAAATACTGGTTGAGGTCGATCCGGAGAAACTGCAATCGTTTGGCTTGACGTACGAGGATATCACGCGTGCATTGGAGCACGCCAATTTAAATCTTGAGGGGGGCTCAATCCGAAAAGGGGTGTTTCGTTACTCTCTGCGGACCATTGGTGAGTTTCAAAGCTCGAGTGACATCGCGAACGTTCCAGTGCGGAGAGGTTTGGTCTCAATACCGTTAAAGCAGCTTGCGACGGTTGTGCAAGGTTTCGCTGAGCGGGAGGGGCTTACTCGAGTTAATGGCAGAGAGGCTATTGTTATCTACATCAAGAAAGAAGCGCAGGCAAACACCGTCAGCGTCAGCAGGAAAGTGCAAGAAGCGCTTGCCGAGTTGAACAACGAATATCCGAGCGTTCACTCAAGCGTGATTTTCGATCAGGCTGAATTCATCAGCAAGTCGATCAGCGACCTCGAACAAGCAATTCTTGTCGGTGCTCTTCTGGCGTTTCTGATTCTCTTCCTCTTCTTGAGAAATCCTCGTTATCCTCTCCTTGTTGGAATTGCAACGCCGTTCTCTATTCTGCTGACTGTGGTTCTTATGTATTTCTTCAAGATAAATTTTAACATTATCTCGCTTACTGGTCTTGCGCTCGGCATCGGAATGATAGGCGATAACGCTATCATAATTGTTGAGAATTTCTCAAGATTGAGAGAGCAGGGGTATTCAATTAAGGACGCAGTCATAGAAGGATCCAAAGAAATAAATCTTTCCGTTGCAGCTTCAACATTCACAAACGTTGCAATTTTTCTCCCGGTTGTGCTTGTCAAAGGCATTGCCCAGAAACTTTTCCTGGACATGGGCTTGACGATGACGTTTTCTTTACTTGCCTCTTTGTTAGTTGCAGTTACTCTTGTACCGTCGCTGCTTGCCCGGAAACGAAATCAGGCCGCACAGGAGAGCGAGCAGTCAGGTGAAAAGCTCGAGCGCTCGAAATTGATGCTGCTCAGCATGGCGGTCAGGAAGTTGTACCACGATTTTATGGCTTGGTATCTACGCCTTTTGGGAAGGTTCCTCGAAAATCCGAAACCTGTTTTAATTGCGACGGCAGCAATCACCCTGGTGTCATGTGGTATGGCATTTCTAATCAGAACGGAGGAGGCACCGGATATCGATCAGAGTCGATTTGTTGTTGAGCTTGCGCTTCCCCCCTCATCGACTCTGGAAGCTACTTCACTTGCTGTTTCGGGAGTGGAATCGGTTCTCCTGTCAATGCCTGAAGTTGAAGCTGTGGTTTCCGACATCGGTATTTCTAGTCGGGAAGACTACTACAGCGTTCTGTATTCTTCAGTCAATAAGGCAACGATAGACTGCCGGGTAAAACATGGCTACACAGTACAAAGTGCAATTGCCGACTTGCGTAAGCGTCTTAAGCAAGCGCAGGAATCGTCCGAGCTGCAAATGAGTACCGCAATGCACATGATGATGAACAACGCTCTTGCAGCGTCGGATGTTAGCATTCTTATCACCAAGCCAGCAACTACATTTGAGCGTATTCTTCAGCCACGCAAGAGCGAGATTGAAATTCAGGTATTCGGAAATGACCTGACGATTTCCCAGAGAATCACAGATACACTTCTCTCAAGACTGAAGAAAGCAACGTACCTGACCGATCTCGGCATGGAGAGCGAACAAACGAGCCGGCAGGTTTGGTTGATTCTTGACGATGAGAAGATCAATTCTCTTGGACTTGATAAAGCCTCGTTGGTGAATGAGATCTCTCATTTGTTTCAGGGAAAGATAGCCACCTATTTCAATGAGTTCGACAGGAAAACAGCCATCAGAGTGATACCTGCTAACGATGAAAGGGACAACAACATACAGGCAATTCTCGATTATCAAGTCCGAAATGCGAACGCAGGGACTCCTTTTTCTAATGGGGATCAGGTAGCGGCAACTCCGAGCCGGCTCTTCAGCTTTGGTTCGATCCCCCTAAGACAAATTGTGAGGGTGGAGGAGAAACAGGGATATTCAAGCATTACGCACGAGAATCAGCAGAGAGTTTTCATCATTCATGCTAACACATACGGGCTGGGGATTCTTCAAGCTGTCGGGAAGATTCAAGACATCGTCAATACGCTGCATCTCCCGTCGGGATATCATGTGAAAGTTGGCGGGCAAATTGAAGACATCCAGATTATGCTGAAGGGATTGATCATCATTATTTTGCTTTCGATCTTCCTCGTCTATGTTATCCTTGCCTCAGAATACGAATCTATCGTTTATCCACTGGTGATCCTCACTACGAGTCCTCTCGCTCTTGTAGGTGCATTTATTACAATGTTTCTCTTTCATCAAAGTTACAATCTCATGTCCATCATCGGCATCGTTATTATGCTTGGGGCAATCGACAATGATGCCGTGATTGCTGTCGACATGATCATTTCGAATCGGCGGAATGGGGTGCCGCTTGTGGATGCGGTGCTGGATGGTATGCGCAAGCGATTCCGGCCAATCGTGATGACAACATTAACCTCAATTCTCGGGATGGTTCCATTGATTCTTGGGATCGGGGCTGGGCTGGAACTTGCCGCAGCCCTGAGCTATCCGATCATTGGCGGATTAATCGGCTCAACGATGTTCACACTGTTCTTGATTCCCGTTGTATACAAGTTTTTCGATCGCATCTCTCACAGGGAGAGGTGAAAAGCTGTTTGCCTGATTGAGACAATTTAACTAAGCAAGTGTGTAAAGGATGCATTCTATTCTCAATCGTCCCGTAAGCGTGCTTGTGCTTCATCTTACGGTGCTTGCTCTTGCTGTGTTTGCTCTCAGCCGCGTGCCTGTTGAGCTTGCCCCTGAAATGGATTTTCCGCGTCTTTCTATCGCCACAATGTGGCAAGGTGCTTCCAGTGAGATGGTCGCTCGAAGCATTACACTTCCTGTTGAAGAGGCTGCATCTTCACTGGAGGGGGTGAAAAGAATTTCCTCGCGCTCCTCCGAGGGGCAATCAATCGTGAATGTAGAACTTCAGAAGGACGTAAATGTCGATTTTGTGCGATTGGAGCTCATGGAAAAGCTTTCCGCCCTTGCAGATCGACTCCCTCCGGGAGCTTCTTTCCCGGTCTTGGAGAAATATGTACCGGAAGATTTTCGTGAGCTTCAAGGATTTCTCAGCTACAACCTCTACGGCAACATGAGCCTTTCGGAAATTCAAGCCTATGCAGAAGAACATATTAAACCTGCGCTGATCGCCATCAACGGCGTCGGGGCGGTGAGAATCCTTGGTGGCGCTGAGCGACAAATTTACATCTTGCTTGATAGACACAAAATGGAGAGCATGGGGATCAGTATTGGGGAGATTCTGAGCGCAATTAACGGCGCTCAGCAAAACGCGCCTGCAGGGACAATTCAAGTAAGTGACATAAGGCAATACGTATTTGTTGGAAATGTGTTAAACAACGCAAATGAGCTGAATGAGATTTTCATTAGAAACCAGAGTGGAGCCTTTTTCAAGCTAAAAGAATTTGCCCGGGTCGTTGACTCGATCGCTGCGCCGAGAAGCATAGTCAGGATCAATGGTACCCCTTCTGTCACTCTCGAAATTGATAAACAACCCGGCAGCAATATGCTCGATGTTGCTTCAGAGGTAGAGACAAAAATCGATGAGTTGAGAAAAACACTTCCACCGTCTCTTTCTCTTGTGAAGGTCGCTGATAAAAGCAGGGATATGAGGATGGAGATGGAGGAGCTCGGCAATAAGGCAGTTCTTTCAGGGCTTGCGATTCTTCTTGTTATTGTTCTATTCTTCAGAAATTTCTTCGTTTCACTTCTGATGGTTCTCTCAGTTGGATTTTCAATTGCTGGAGGTATCATCTTTCTTGGGCTCACTGGCATAGGCCTCAATGTTATCACGCTTGCAGCATTAGCTCTCTCGCTTGGCATTGCCATCGATAACAATGTGGTCGTTGTGGAAAATGTCCATCGCATGGTTGAGCATCAATTCGATCTCTTGTCGGAACCTGATAGACACTCTGTGGCTCGACTGATTTCCACAGCTTCTCGGGAAGTTTGGATTCCACTCGTTGCTGCAACATTGACCACCATAGGCGCGCTGGCGCCAGTGCTCTTCCTCCCGGAAGATCTCAGACCATATTTTCTTCAATTTGCAGAGACAAGTGCGATTGTGTTGATTTCTTCCATTGTTGTTGCATTCACGCTTGTACCGGTGGGCGTCCTGATTTTGATGCGATCTAAATTGTATGGCTTTCATAGAGAAGGAAGGATTATCCAGTGGCTGAAAAAAGGATACATTCCCGCTGTGAAGTGGATGATCCTACACCGTCGAGCGGCTGTTCTGTTGGTAATCTGGCTGATTGGGTTTCCGATCTGGCTCCTTCCTGAAAGGATTGAACCTCTCGAGATATCAGCGGGAGAGTTGCCAGGTGAGCCGAAAGCTTCTACAGTGAATGTGGTTCTGAGACGGGCGAGAGAAAAAGCTATAGTGCTGGTGAATGGGTTTGCCGCTATCTACAACAGGACCATTGGAAGTGAATTCTATTCGAGCATCCGTCCTTATGTGGATTATTCGTTGGGAGGTGCCACGCAGTTGTTTTTCCAGCATGTTTACAAGGGTGAGCTATGGAAATTCGGTATGGAAACATATTTGGTTGTATATATTGATGCACCACAGGGGACGCCGGTTGAGAGAACAGATGAGTTTGCCAGGCAAATTGAAAACGCGCTTGCTCCAAATCTTAAGGCAATTGATAAAGTCACTACGCGGGTTTCCTCAGAGTTTGCCTCGATCCGCGTTGACTTCAGTGACCAGATTGCCCGAACTGCGATCCCGTTTATCATCAAGGACAATTTGACGAGTCTTGTTGCTCAAACAGGTGGATTCACTGTCTCTGTTGTTGGATTTGGTCCCGGATTCTGGTCTGGGGGTGGAGCAGCACCGAGCTTTACCATTGAGGTCACCGGCTATAATTATGAAAAGGTCAAGGGGATTGCTCAGAACGTTAGCGAGATACTCACTCGCAACCCTCGAGTTGATAACATTAGGATAGATCTCGTTCCGTGGCAATCTGAGAACTACGAGGCAATTGCAGCAATACGAAGGGAGGAGCTGAACAAAATGGGAGTCGATGTCTCTACGTTCCTTAAGTATTTCGCGGCAAATGTTTCTTCTGAGATGAGTCGTGGTGTACTTGAGATTGCGAACGAGCCTGTGAGGCTGGTTGTGAAGTACGATGATTTTCAGTTAAGTTCAATTGACAATCTCGGCGAAAAGATTTTTTCAATCTCAACTGAAGGCTCACAAACTTCAGCCAGCAAAAAGGCAAAGCTATCAGATCTTCTCACCTTGAAAGTTGACCCGGTAATGCCTGTGATTGAAAGAGAAAATCAGCAATACATCCGGTATGTTACATTTGATTTTAAGGGACCTTATCAGTTCGGCGAGCGGTATGTGGACGGAGTTGTGAAGTCAGTTCTGGTTCCGGCGGGCTATGAAATAAAACGACCAATGTGGTTTTTTGAGTTCCAGAAGAAGCATGCGATCCCGCTGATCTTGCTCAGCTCTCTTTCTCTTCTCATTGTTTTTATGGTGACAGCATCGTTGTACGAGTCATATCGGAAACCTTTTGTGATTATTCTCTCTGCGCCGATGTCTTTAATTGGACTTCTTGCCTCATTTTATTTCTTCGATGTCAATTTCGGTCGTGGGGGCTACGCCGCAGTCCTTTTTCTTATCGGCTTATCCGTGAATAACGGTATTCTGCTTGTGGATCGAATCTCACATGCTGTTAGCGAGTCGGTCAAGGGTGGGCACTTGGAACGGGCATCAAGTATTGGCAGTGCGGCAGCCACTCGACTGAGGCCCATATTGATCACGGCTCTTGTTGCTATTGCAGGTTTTGCGCCGTTTCTATTTACATCAAATGTCTATTCATTTTGGTATCCCTTTTCTGTAGGAATTATCGGGGGCATCGCAGTTTCAACAATCATGATACTTCTGTTCACGCCAGCCTTCTATGATTTAGTGACATTGTACAAGCGGAGGTATGCGAAATGACGCATGTAAGATTTAGTTTGCAAAAGAAATTGCTCATCTTTGTTGGAGCACCATTTGTACTCCTTGTGATTCTTCTGATCCTTCTTCTGAATGGGAGTAACCGTGAAACTAAGCGGGAGGAGATGAAAATTTCTCCATCGGATATAACGTTCCCCGTCGAAGTTGCTGTTGTGAGGAAGGGTGAGTTGATATCATGGATCAGCGCTAATGGCTATGCACAGGCTCTCCGGGAGGTTGAGGTGAAGCCCAAACTGAGCGGACAGATAGCGAAATTAAGTGTAAAGAACGGTGTGCACGTTCGCATGGGAGAAGTCTTGATGAAACTGGACGACGCAGAGTATCAGCTTTCGCTTGAGCAGGCTGAGAGTCGATTATTAAATGCCCGTGTCGAATACACCCTTGCGAAAGCCGGCGCTCCAGGAGGACGGGATGTATCAAAATACAACCGGCAGCTTGATAGCCTGCGTGCCACATACCAGGCGGCAAAAGAGAAGTTGAAAGATGGCATGATCACACGAGACGAATTTGCGCGGATCAAGAGAGATTATGAATCGCTTCTCGTGTACACCTCGGTGAATCCTGAAGACGTTGTTGCAGTAAAGACTGGATTAAGTGACGCTCTTCATGAGTATGAGAAGGCGAAGCTGAATCTCAGCTACACCGAGCTTGTTGCCCCCTTTGATGGAATAATTGCTGATTGTTTTGTTCGCGAAGGGGGGTACGTTCAAAGCGGCATGACGTGCATGAAGGTGATTGATATCAGCGCGGTGAGAATTTTGTGCGAGATAACGGAAGCCGACCTGCTCAAGCTGAAAGTTGGTGATCCTGCAGTAGCGGAGTTTGTCGCTATTCCAAACAGAAAGTTCTATGGCAGCGTAGCTGAGATTAATCCGGTTATTGACAGTCAGAAGCGTACTGCGCTTGTCACGGTTCAAGTCGCAAACAGCGGACTGCTCATCAAGCCAGGCATGTTCGCAAGTGTTCGCATTGGGAGCGAGGTTCTTCGTAACGTTGTTATTGTTCCTCGTTCAGCGGTGCTTGTTAGAGATAACCGACCTCTTGTCTTCACAGTAGAAGGTGGCATGTCGCAGTGGAAGTATGTGCAACTTGGTCGCAGCAACGATGATTATTATGAAATACAAGAAGGCGTTGTACCGGGTGACACTCTCATAGTTGGGGGTAATTACAATCTGGCGCATCAATCGAGGATTCGTGTTGAAGCTTTAAGGCAATATTAGGAGGGTGCGAAGACGGAGTCAAAACGAGACATCCAGCCGCGTGAGGGGGCGTGTATAAGAGCAGAACTGCTGATAGCTGAAATTGAGCGGAGGATCGCTGACCCGCAGTTGTGCGTGAAGACGTTAGCAAACCGACTTGGGGTAAGCAATTCGTATCTTCGCGAAGTGGTTCGGATGAACTGCGGCACCAGTCTCGGGGCACTGATTGAAACCGTGAGGTTGGTGCATGCGCTTGACCTGATTGTAGATGGTAGAGGTCAGGCGCTTTACGACATATCGAGAGCGGTTGGATACCTTAGTGCGAGGACTTTCAGAGAAGCTTTCAAGAGGCGGCTCGGGATGAGTCCAAGTGAGTTTATCAGGTTGTTGGATGAGAAGGATGACAGGTGCAGGAAAGCGATTGCAGAACTGAGGGCGTCTTTGCAGAGTGCTCGGTCAGCAGTAATGCCTGGCATTTTCCGTCAAATTTTTCCGGCGAAAAACGATAGGTTTGGGGTATTGACAAAAAGAAATTTACGGTATATATTTAGGTAAGTTTCTGAATGTAGGAGCAATTATCTAATTTTATTGAGGAGGGATTCAAAATGAGGCAGTGGCTTGTTTACTTTCTGATGCTCTTAGCTCTAATATGGTTCGTCATTGGCTCGCAGCTCGTCCTTGCGGGTTACCTTCAAGATGCGCTTGGCAGTTGCTTGAGCAACTGCGGAATTGTTGCTGCTGCGGCAGGTATTGCGGGAGCGTTCAATGCAGCTGTAGGTGCTCTTCTTGGCGGAGCAGCCGGCGGGTGTGCCGCTGGTTGCTACATAGGCTACGTTGCGCATGGTGGAACCTTTTAACAGTAACCCAGCAATTAGCTTAGAGAAACTGACCAAGGTGTATGGTCAGCTTGGCCATCTCCCTGTGCGTAAAGTAACTGCGCTGAGCGAGGTTTCGCTCAATGTGGAAAAGGGGAGTTCTGTGGTTCTTGTCGGCCCGAATGGGGCCGGCAAGACCACATTGATAAAGATTCTTCTTGGGCTTGTTAGGCCAACTTCAGGTAGCGCGAGGGTGTGTGGCTTGTCTCCGCACCTGCCCGAGTCCCGGAGGCATATTGGGTATGTACCGGAAACTGTCAAATTTCCCGGTTTCTACAAGGCGATAGATGTTCTACAGACTGCAGGCGAACTATTTTCGCTGCCAAGAGAGGAGCTCGGTCTCAGGAGCAAGCAGCTACTGTCCTTTTGCGGGCTCGAAGGTTGGGAGCATCTTGAGATTAGGCGCTGCTCGAAGGGGATGTTGCAAAAGTTGGCGTTTGCACAGGCATTGATTAATGACCCTGATATTCTCCTACTCGATGAGCCCTTTACGGGGATGGACGTGGTCGCAAGAAAGAAGTTTGCAGAGATAGTATCCGGTGCCAAATCAAAGAGGGGGAGGACAATCATACTAAGTACCCACATATTGTCCGATGTGGTAGACCTGTGTGACGAGGTCGTGATACTGGTGGCGGGGAAGGTTCACAAGGTTCTGCCAGTTGTCGAGTTGACACGATCAATGGCATATGTTGTCACGATTTCAGGCGATGCTAACGTCAGCAATGAAGACGAAGTGGAGATATGTGGGCGCCTCTTTTATCGAGAAGGGAGCGTTCTGAAAGCCCAAGTTTCCGGTGCCAGTAGCTTGAGCAGCTTTATGAATTGTCTTGGCAAATTGAATATATCAATTCAGTCTATAGAACCCCGTAGTTTCAATTTTGCGTTGCTTTTTCAGCATGGTGAAGAAGGTCAGTAGATATTTAAACAAACCTATTTTAAGGAGAGTTTTCGTCTACGGTTTGCTTAGTCCCGGCGGGATTATGCTCGGTGTAATTACAGCAGCGTATATATTTGTTATTGTTTATCTCGGCGCAAAAGGTGGAAGCTGCGGTGGATGTGACGTAGAGGGAAGGAGAGCGATACTAATGCCACTTTTATTCATCTCGCAGTGGTGGCTCACTCTTGGTTTGGTGGGTGTCTATGCAACCGAAATCGTGGATTTTTTCCAGGACGATGTGCTTTCCTTTTTTCTCTCTAAACCTGTGAGTAGGTATTCATATTTCATCTCAGTATCTGCCGGAGCTTTTCTGGTGGGGAGTGTTTATTTGTTCTTTTCTGGACTGCTGTTTGAAGTACTCCTTCTCCACAAGACAGGGATCTGGTTTTGGGGAACATTCGCAGTCGTTGCTGACCATATGTTTTTGAATGGAGCTTTATTGGCTTTTTGTCTATTCACTTTTGTGCTCTTTCGGAATCGCAGTATAGCCCTTATTTTCCCCTCGGTTTTAGTGTTCGTGCCCATTATGCTTTTTCCTGGATACGTTTTTAGATCTGAGGAAATGATCTCCAAAAGCCCCCTGATCATTTCAGCGTTAGCAATTTTCATCATAATTGCGGTGGGACTAACAATCCAGATTTTCCGAAACAGGGACATTTCATAACATGTTGATGCATTTAATAACTCCAAAAACGTTTGCAGTGCCGCTCCGGGCATTTTATAACATGTTGATGCTGCCTGTTATTTTGTTTACTTTACAAGGGAGTAGTCTTATTGTAACAAAAGTTGGCGAGCTTAAAGGTGAATTCATAGAAGCCGTGAGAGTTACCGTTTGTAACGATAAGGTCTATGTCACTGATGGGTTTGGGTACTCAATAAGAATATATTCGCTCGATGGTCTGTTAAAGAAGGAGCTGCCACTGCGGAAAGGGAGTGGTCCAGGTGAATTCAAAAATGGTCCTTCTTGGATTAGTTGTAATGGAGATCTCGTCGCTGTAAATGATTTGTCTACCCCGAGAATTATGTTGTATGATCGCGACCTGAATTATTTGCGAGAGTTCAGAGCAAATAGCCCTGGAGTAACTGGAGTTTATATTGACAGGGCTGGGAGAGTTTACGTTGCTACTTGGCGAGGGGACAAGTCGGTGATTCAGAGTTTCTCCGCGAAAGGTGAATTCCTTAAGGAGTTTGTTGTTTCAGGGCCTAACCCGAAAAACGCTTTCCTGAACATATGCAAATTTGGTGTTCTCTCATCGGACCGTTTTGTTGTTGTCTCCCCATTCTCGAATCGCTTTAAAGTGCTTAGCAAAGGTGGGCAGGAAATAATGACAGGCAACGTGCCTGGGCTGCCAGCCTCGCTCTCTCCGGATGCTTTCTCGGATCCATTAAATCCGCCACTTTCGAACGTTGTGCAAGACGTCTCGGCATCCGTTGATGGGCGTTTTTGGTTGCTATCTGGAACAGCTGCTCGGCAGCCACGTCGTGAGCTATTTCTATATGATCATCAAGGTAAATTAGTAGCCACGGGAATTGTTCCGGAAGCCTTGTATTCTATCACAGCTTACCGTGACGGACTCTTGTTTGGGATCAAGGGAAATAGAACCTCAGTTTCGATCTATAGGATTAAAATCGTGCATTGACTCCAAGCAGTCATGTACGTACTTTTGCCCGCCCTACTGCAATAATAAAATAATCTGTACACGCATATTCCGCGAATAGCATCGACTGGTATCTTCCGTCGAATTTTTCCGGCGGAAAACTATAGCTTTGGGGTATTGACAAAAAGAAATTTGCGATGTATATTTAGGTAAGTTTCTGAATGTAGGAGCAATTACTTAGACATCGTCGGGAGAAGATGCCGTGCGAAAAAGAGAGTGGGAGCAAACGGTAGCGCAACTCATAATTATTGCGCTTTTCCTGGCTGGACTGGCTGTTGTGTTCTCTTCGTGGAGTTGCAAAGCGAAGCGGACTGATACAGCAGGACTTGATGCACACAAGCGTGCAGCATTAGCGCAGAAAAGGACGTTTTCTGAAGCGTTTCGTTCAGTTGGGACATTTCATCTTGAAGAGTCTGATTCCAGCCTTATAGGCAGAGTCTATGATGTTCAGGTCAGCAATGGAGGCGAGATATACGTATGTGACCCGACGTCGTATGCTGTTCTAGTCTTTGGAAAGCGAGGCGAGTTCAAAAGAAAGATCGGGACAAAAGGGGAGGGGCCGGGGCAATTTCAATGGTTGGCTTCAGCTTCGGTCTCGAACAGAGGTGAGATATTCGCACTTGATAGCAGACTAAGACGCGTCAGCGTTTTTGATTCGACAGGTCATTTTTTGAAGTTATTCTTTCTCAAGGAAGGCGGAGGGCAGTTAATTCGTTTGCTTGGAACGGATTTCTTCTGTGTGTTTGATCCATATCATCTGAAGTCTACAGATAATTTGGTTCGCGTCTACGACGTGCAAGGTTCCCTCAGAAGTTCGTTCTTCAGCCTGCCGAAGATCGTCGAGAAAGCGCGATATGTAGTTGCAATTGGTAGTATAGACTGCACCAGTAAGGGAATTCTTTTTGTTACGCATGGCGCTGAATATCAGGTTGCGAAGTACGATAAAAGCGGAAGGCGTCTCGCAGGCTTCGGAAGAAATCCATCATGGTTTCGTGCATTCGATGCATCTCCCCCTGTTCCTGGAAAGCCATTTAAGTATACATTCGTAACGGGGATCGTTAGCTTGAGCGAGCCCGAGGTTGTTCTTGTACAGGTTTCAATTCCTTCGGATAAACCCGGTGGGCCTTTCCGAAACGTGATAGACATCTTCGACATGAACGGGAATTTCATCACCGGGGACTTAGAGACATCCTGGCAATTGGAATGTGCTGGTCCAGATAACCGCATTCTCTTTATTGAAACGCCTACCGAGCTAACGAAATTGGGGAAATTGCCTAATCCTACAATTCACTGGTGTGAGCTTGCATGGTAACTAGTTGGCTGTTGATTTCTCCCGGGACTAATGCATTTATGTTAGTAAGAGAGAATTACGAGCTTTATAATCTGGTTCAGCAAGAGAATGTAAACTACGTTGTATTTCTTTTCTTCATGGATTCGACGAAGAAAAACAGTGAAGTTTTTGCAGAAGATTTCTTTCGATGCGCCCCGGAACTTGAAGGCAAGCGTATTTTGGTTGTGTTCATGTGCCGTGCGATTGAAAACTGCTCAGGTGTGGGAAGTTCGACATCTCCCCCTGAGAACCCACATATAGTCACAGTAGATTACACCGATAGGGGGAATATGCGCAAAGCGATGGGTATTGGCTCGGGTGGAACAGTGATTTTGTCTCTGCGAGATTGGAGGGTTGTGGAGAGCTACGAGTATTGGTTAAATCCGTATGTTCTATGCGAACGATTGAAAGGGCTTCCGTGATGAAGAAGTTTTGCGTGCTTCTGACCGTCATTCTTGCGTTTAGTACCGGAGGGTGTTCAAAGAAGCGAGGTGATCAACGGCCGTCTATCTCTCAAATAGCCGGAAGCCTCAAGGAGATAATTAATGCTGCGCCGAAGAGTATAGTTGACCTTGACGCGTTGCCGGCTGAACCGATCTATCCTGAGCTTATAATGGGCAGGGAGACAGTAGCTGTGGAGAAGGGAAAGTTATTTCTTGCCTATCCCACTACATGTGTTGCAGAAGGTGATAGCCTGTACATATCGGACAAAGCTAATAATGCAATTATCGTTGCTGATGAGAAAGGGAACCTCATCAGAAAGATTGGGAGGCTTGGAAGGGGACCGGGTGAATTTTCTGATCCATGGCAAATCGGCGCCATCGGAGATAAAGGTTTCGCAGTGCGTGACGCGCGCAACGGGAGGTTGCAAATTTTTGATCGTCAGTTCCGTTACGTGGCTTCACTTCCAACTGAGTTCGCGCCGGTTTTCACCACTGCTGCGGCAGGTGACGGGCAGCGTTTGTTTGTTCATGGCAATTTTCATGATAGCGTTTTGATTCATGTATACAAGGCGGAAAAACCATTTGAGCATCTTTTCTCTCTCCTACCAGCTTCTCAGCTCCCTTACGGCTACAACAACGCGCGGTTTGCTGTGAACAAGCACGGCTGGTTATGTGCCGGTTACACTGCGTTACCCTATCTTTTCGTGTTTGATTCACTTTTGCATCAGAGAAGCACCATTCAACTTAAGGGAAAGCCGGTTGATGAACTTAATGAGCCGCCACCGAGGCGTCTGCGAACCCCCTCTGGTAGAGCGCCGGTGAGGATGTTCATCTTTGGTTTGTCGCTGCTGGAGGATGGGACAATTATCTTGGCTGCTGGAGGTGGGGACCTGTACTTCCTATGTCAAGAGGGAGGGAAGTACTATCTTCTTAAGCATTTCCATATTGCTTTTGACGACAAGCTTTACGTTTCGGCAATCGATTGCAGTCGTGATCGGTTGTATGTGACTTTGCCGTATAAGGCGATGGTTTTGAAGCTCAGACTTCCAAAGGAAGTAGTTGCGATGGCGAAGGGACTACAGTAACAACTGTTCTGCATCTCATTGTGCAATTTAGAATCTCGGAAAGGGGAACACAGTGGAAGTATCCGCACCGCATGCAGTGGAGATTCGTCGCCATGTCCGAGCAAGGTTAGGTGAAATATCCGCGCCGCCAACTGAACAACTTTGTCAAGTTTTTTCTCCTGCCACTTGACAAGGTGTTTTTTGCTATATTCTGTTATAGCTAAAAATCACGGTTTTAGTTGTTCCTGACGGGTTGAGGGGAATGTTACTAATGGCGTGGGCTAGGCTTACGCCGGAAAACAAATAAGACAACCATTGAGCAGGAGGAAGACCAATGAAAACGTTCCGCTATCTGCTTTTAGTGGCTGCATTCGCTACTATACTTCTTACAAGCTATTCAGTGCTTATGGCACTGCAGTCAGAGCCGGGGGATGGCAGTAACCAAGGTAGTGTCGGCTACGGTGTATGGGTGTACTATGGAGATGTGAGACATGAGGTTTGGTGCACTACCATTGAGAGCTATTTCGACTGGACTTCGTTAAGTTGGCAGACGAGAGTAATCAATCGACAAGGTTACGATTACTGGGCGCTCTACATCTGCCAAGGTTCAGGGAAGGAGTGCACAATCGGTACTCAACAGGAGCGTTACAAGAGTGGCGGATGTTAAGGAGAGGATGAAGGCGCGCGGGCTTATGAATCGGTGCGGAGACAGTGCAAAGATTAGCACTGCGGCCGGTTCTAAGGCAACCTCTAGGAACGTTTGTCGTATGCTCGCTTGTCTCTGCACCGCTGTGTTCGCTGTTGCTATCTTGCTATTGATTGGTTGTGGTACGAATCGAAAATGGCTGGAGCCGCGCCAGCAGCGGATCGCTCAATTAATTGAGAGAGTGGGAACCGCTGAGGTTTTCATTGCTGACGCCGATACAATTCGGCTGTCAGCACCGGATACGGTATTGATTGACTATGACATTTCTGTAGCATTCTCGGACAGTATCATCGCCATTGGCAACAGGATAGAAAAGAACGTTGTGCTATTCTCCCGGGACGGGGAATTCATCAGGGCAATAGGGCAAAGAGGGCTGGGACCGGGTGAGTTTCAGGGAGTGTACTGTGTTGCTGTTGGCCCAGGTGACCGAATCTATGTTTATGATCACTGGTTGGAGAGGATATCCGTTTTTAGTCCAAACGGTGACCTGAAGGCTATTTGGTCTGTCGGAGCGCTAACCTCTTATTACGTGAGAGATATGGGAGTTGGCCCTACTGGACTGATTTTCTTACATCACGCACCATCAGAGCAAGTTCCGGGATTCGTATCAGTATGGGATTCCACGGGTAACCTTAGTAGAATTGTCCTGAAGGCTTCGGATAGCAAGTACCGCAGCTACTTTAAGCGCGGAGTGCTGGATGGGGGTATTCAAATATCTCCGGATGGTGTACTGTTCGAAAGCAATATTTTCTCTTATCGTGTGTGGAAGGTATACCCAAACTGGGTAGAAACGTCTTTTGGAGAAGAACCAGCTCGTTACCATCCTCTCCCACACAATGTTCCTCTTGAGGAAGCAGAAGAGCTACATGCGGCGATCTCGCGATCCACCATTATTCTCAAGCCGCTTTTTCTGGAATCCTCAGGGTTATTACTTCAAGATATCGTGAATCCGCCAAACCAGTCTTTTTATCAAGTCTATGATACCTCTGGAACCTACCTTGGGAGGGTTGACGATGGCCCGTCGTTTCGGTCGGAATCCCACGGCTTCCTGCTCGGTTTGTATCCTAAATACGGAAGTCCTAAATATGGGAAGGTTGAGCAGCGGATTCCATATGACATCATACTTTACAAGGAGAGGAAGTTTTAACAGCTGGCTGAGCATTTTGTGCTAGTAAGTTTGTTAAGTTCGTACGTGGAGATGAGTGCTGTTGAAAGAATGTCATAAACCGCACCCTAGCAATTGCTTGCGCTCTGCTATAGCACCGGCAGCGGTAGTTATGGCTACTTTGCTTTTCTTGGTCTGGCTGTCTAATCACAAACAGAACCCATCACAATCAGCCATTGCAGAGCTGGTTCCTAAAAAGGGGACAAGCCTTGTGGGGCTTCGGATAGTTGACTACTCGGGCAACGAAAAATCTCTTGATTTTTCCGAGCTCCAAGCCCCTCTTCTCATCGCTTTTGCAAGAGAAGTTGATTGTCCATCCTGCTTGGAGTTAGTAATTTCGGAATTCAATAGACTTACGCTACGGGCTAATGGCCGGAAGTCGAGTTGCTTACTGATATCCGATGATGCGCAATTCTGTAAGCATCTGAGAATGCGATACAACACTGTCTTCCCAATTTACCAGGTGATTCGGGATCAGGGAAGTGACCTCCTTCTAAGGCTAGGCAGCCCCTGCATCATCGTTACAGACAAGACCGGACAGGTTGCCGCAGCCCACGTCGTAATTCCAGGTGAGTATAAGGCGACGGAGTCGTTCATCGATTCAGTGGTTGCAATAAAAGATTCTCCTCCCTGAAATCTCTGCGCTGGAGCGCCTCTTGCGCCTTTTCGCCTATTAGCCTGCAGCGGAAGCACGTTTCTTGAGATCACAGGCATGTCGATCGAAAGTTCCAGATTGGATCTTCGGGATGGTTAAGACTCCGACTGTTGGGATGCCAGAAGGGAATTTGTCAAGTTTTTTCTCCTGCCACTTGACAAAGTGTTTTTTTTTTTGTTATATTTTACTGTCGTTAAAAATCACGGTTTTACGTCTCCTTGATGAGTTGGGAGGGGAATGTTGAAAGATCCATCGCTTTCGGGGAGTAAGCTGGCAAGGGCTCTTGAGTTTTTATTGGTGGCTTTGTTTATGATGTGGGGTCTTGGGAGGCCACTGCAGATGCATGGCTTCACAAGGGTTGTAAGCAGCTACCTTTTTACCGGAAGGCTTGGTTTGCCAGTATCCATAATAGTTGTACTCGTACTGTTTGTGTTTGGCTTGAAGCTGATGTTGAACTATCATTGACAGCTATCAAGTATGACATTCGTTGCAATGGTTCTAGTATTCACAGGTGTTTCGATCGCGAAGTATTTTTCAGGAGATACATCAGATTGCGGACGTTTTGGTAAGTTGACAGGGAGAGGAGTTACCGAGAAACTTCATACCCGGAAGTTCCTACTTGTCATTGAGTTAGCTCGGACCAACCTTGTCAGACGACGAAAGAGGGCCAACTACTAATGCGATGCGTTCAAGAGGCTGCTGGAGCGACTATTTCCTTAGAAATTAGTGCGCGCAGCGACGCCCGGCTCTGTCACATGTGAGAACAGCGCGTAAAGACGAAAGGTCCGGAACTGGCTAAGCGGCAACAGGGCGGTTTAATTGAGATCGCTATTTTCTTGGTCTTCTGTCGGAACATCAAGTGTTCAGGATGTCGCTGATGCAAGAGCGAGAAACTAGACTTGGTACATCATCAATAAGGCGGGTTGCTGCGTTGATGATACTTCTTTTCATCACCTTGCCAGTTCTGATTTTGGTTTACGTCCACACGAAAGTAGGCGTTAATCCATTGTCTGCTGGGGAAAAGCTCCCATCTGTGCGGCTCACGCCTGTTAGCGGCACCTGGGACGGTGTTGATAGCATCAGGGAAAGCAAAGCTGTAGCGCTGATTTTTAATGCTGAGTGCCCTCACTGCATAATGATGCTGTATCGACTTAATTGGTTGAATCGAAGGTACGCTGATAAAATCAGGTTTGTTGGCATATCCTTAAGTCCGGCCGATACCACAAGAAACCTAGTTTTGGACTGCAAATTAACTTTTCCTGTTTATATAGCTCAAGACGATGAAATCCGCAAGAAATTCAGGATTTCTCTCGTACCAGCTATGATTTTTCTCGACAGCAATTTGGTGATTAGGCATCAGATTGCGGGGGAGGTTTCCGAGAAAGTTGTGGAGCAAGCCTTGAGAGCTTTGATTAGGGAGAAGAGATGAGGCGGAAGAAGATCGTTGCTGCTGCGGGCTTGTTGAGCCTTATTTTTGTCATTGGTGGATTAGTAGGTATTACGCAGATTTTTGGCTCACCTGACTCATTTCGTAGAACATGGGCATGGTGGATGGGCGCACAGTATCTTGGAACAAAAGGGGTAGTTATGCAGACCATGAGAAACAACTGTGGGCCTGCAGCGCTTAAAATGGTATTTGACCATTTTGGGATCCCGTCTACAATAGTCGAGATCGATACGAGCATGAATCTTGCGCGAAGAGGGGCAAGCATGTTGTCGTTGAAGGAGCTGGCGGAGAAAAAGGGCCTTGGGGTCGAGGGGTGGAAATATACCATAGCTGATTTTGTCAGAGCTCCAATGCCAGCAGTAGTATTTGTGCACGGAGATCATTTTGCCGTTGCTGATACTGTGACGTCGAATGGGTTTGTCATATTGCGCGACCCTGCGCTTGGCAAGCTGAAAATGAGTTTGAATGATTTTCAGAAAATATGGAAAGGTGAAACCCTTGTATTCAATAAATGTGATAATCAAAAATCTAGATAACCTTCTGCACACACGATTGCGTGCGCGTCTTACGTCTCAGGGACGCACACGAGACAGTCTTCCGCTGAGCGGGAGACTATGTCTCGCTTGCTGGCTTGTTGGCTATGGACGAGGGTACAATGTTTCGATTGGGCCGTCGGGCATTATGCCCAAGTTCATGGCTAGCAGGCAGGCCCCGGCAAGCGAGAAGCAGACCAACAGAAAAACAGATGACAAAGCGAAAGGAGGTACAGATGAAAAAGGTGCTTTCAGGTATCTTGGTGTTGGCATTGATATTGACCACTGTGGCGTCATTGAGTGCCAGGCCAAACGATACGGCGCGATCGTACCAGGTTAGTTCAGGAGAACTCTCGTACGTCATTGGTGGCAGGTTGATTGGATGCTTAGTGGGGATCGCCGGGGCAGTGGGCGCTTTAGGGTGCGCTGGAAGCGCAGCTACCCCGGTGACTTTCTGGTACGGTGCTGCATGCGTATCAGCTGGATTGGCAGCCGGTCTCACAATAGGATCTGAATGCTTCTAGTTGTAAAACGCGTCCTAACGGAAAGTTCCAGCTGTCGATCTCGGAACAGCACTCGAATGTTAATGTTACAGGTGCATCCCATCTGGTTAGGTGGGATGCATCCTTTCTCGAAAAAGTTAATCCACAAAAGAGCCCAAGCCGGTGCAGGTATCCTGGTTGAGTTTAAATATAATATACAAAACGTACAGGACCATCTCCTTCCGACAGGGAAATCGTGCGCTGTATCCGGTCTTGCTCTTCTTTGAGGCCTTCTGCGTTTCATTAGTTGTTGCTATCGCTTTGATTTCCGCGAAAGTTAGAATACTGCCTCAGAATAGTCAACTAATTGATCTTAGTATCTGGTGCTTGTTCATTTTTGAGTTTTTTCAGGCGAACGCTAAATCGAAGCCGAACAATTTTTTTGCAACAGGCGCGTTTTCTATCTTTCCAATTAGTCGGTTTGGTGTATTTCTGTTGAGGCTCTTCCTTTTTATTACGGATTATAGATGGATACTTTATGCTCTTCCGCTGGTAATGTTAGTTGCATACTTTCTAATTGGAGGACACTTCGTTATGGTGTTTGCAGCCATTTTCGTGTATTCCATTGCGTACATATGGATGTCTGTGGTATTCTTGACTATACTCCTTTTTCTTAAGACCTTGTTTGCTCGTTTTGGCGAAGTGAATGCAAGTATACTTGTCGCATTTTTCTCTATCCTTCTTTTTTCTCTTATCATAAATACCAGATTTCTTCCGTATTTTACTGGCTCTCCCTTACTGGTGTTGATTCGGGACGCTTTGTCATGTATGCTGATAGGCAATTTGAGTTGTTCAATATACAATGCCTTAGTGATGCTTATTGGAGTACTTGCAGGTGGACTCATGGTGTTACTCATCAGCAAAATTAGGCTGTCCTTTCGGAGGCGCTGTGTTACTGATTAAATTGATGTGTTTTGATTTGAAGATTATTGCTCGAGAGCAGAAATTGTCGATAAGTATCGTCGCGATTCCCCTTCTCGTGGTCGGAACGAACGTAATTTTTAGAAAAGTAGCAAATTTTGCTTTTGAATCAGGCTTGCCTTTCGTTTTTATGGCTACGTTGATTTACGGGATCATTTTTCAGGCCCTATATACTGGGCATGGATTGCGCATGAACACCATGCTTTTATTTCCCTTATCCTCAATTCAAATCGTGACAGTCAAGAACTTTTCCGCCATCTGTGTACTGGTGCTTTGCAACTTATGGGTTTCCGCTTTCACGTGGTGGTACTTTCGCCCTACGACAGACAATACTCTCTCAAGTTTGCTTTTCTCTATATACCTCCCGATGATCGTAATTGAAGTGTGGAACTTGCTTGGGTTCTGGATTGGTAACCCATCACGCCATGCTGGACTGTGGCTACTCTTGGTTGCAATGTTGCTTTCCACTGCTAGTGGTATCTTTTTCCTATGCCAAAGGTGGGGCTTTGGGCCGGTTGTAGCACTAACAGGAACCACGGTGTGTGCGTTCTGGCTTTCGCTGCGCTTCTGGGCTTCAATGTTTAGGAAGAAGAAATTTTGGCTGTTGCAAGAAGCGGAGAGTGGCGAATGAATTGTATAGAGATCAAGAGACTAAGGAAGACATACAAGAAAAATGTTGTTGCACTATGGAATCTCGACCTTAATGTGCCAGCTGGGTGCATCTTTGGTTTCGTCGGTCCAAATGGGGCCGGTAAATCAACCACCATAAACATCTTGGCTGGCATCACAATGAGAGATTCCGGCGAGATATTCATACTTGGTGAAAAAATAGATGAAGCTGATTACAAATATAAGCAAAATGTTGGATTCATCCTTGAAAGGCCTCATTTAATTGAGAAGCTTACCGCGAGAGAATACTTAGAATTTGTAGCAACAATGTACAAAATCGGTAGGGTCGAAGCACAAAAACGTGTCAGTGAGCTGCTGGAGTTCTTCGAGCTTGAAGAAAAGAGCGAGGAGTGGATTGAGACCTATTCAGCTGGAATGAAGAAGAAAGTATCCCTTGCTGCAGCTATGATTCACGCTCCGCGGTTACTAATCCTCGACGAGCCCCTGGAAAGCACCGATCCAGTGTCTGCAAAAAGGATTAAAGACATGCTCAGATATATGGTCGAAAAAGGAGCCACAGTCTTTATGAGTTCTCACAACCTTGACACGGTTGAGAAGATTTGCGACGAAGTTGCGATCATAAACAAAGGGAGACTTCTTTTCCAAGCTAAGACTGAAGATATTCGAAAGAAGATTAAAGACGAGGTTAGTCTCGAGACATACCAATCGCTGGAAGAAATTTTTCTTGATGTGGTTTCAAAAGACGGAGACCAAAAAGTGAATAAGAAGTTGTCATGGTTATGATGTTTGCAGATATATTTGACATTTTGGCTTCTCCAACAGATACGTTCAATGAGCTGAAGCGTCGGCCGAGATGGTTTTTTGCCTTTGTGATAATGTCGGTTATTTCGATGGGAGTTGCGTTGTTCCTTGCGCCATTATCGGAGCATGTGACGTACGAAATGCTTGCTGCAAGGTTAGGTGAAGAAGAGGCTCAAAATGCGGTAGCATTTGCTGACAGACTCAAGTATTTGTCTGTTTTATTTGTTCCATTAGGACTTTTATTGAGGTGGCTGGTTGTCTCAGCTTTTTTATACTTTTCGTCTGTGATCCTTGAGGCTCCGCCGAACCTAAAGTTCAAAAACGTCTATGTTGTCGTAGTGTATTCCGAAGTGATCTTAGTTTTAGCGGGTGTTGTGAATTTGCTCCTTTTGTACTTGAAAGGTGTTGACTCGATACACACTGCTACTGACCTGCAAGCTGTGGTTGGCCTTGACATATTGTTGAGGAACAAGAGAGCCAATATTCCAGTTTACGTTTTGCTAAATGCTGTTAATGTTTTCAATCTATGGTACTTGGTCGTTCTTTCCATTGGGATGTCTATTGTAACGAATTTTGGGAAACTAAAGTCCTTTGGTCTCGTCACCTTTACTTGGTCGCTCGGGGTTGGATATCAGGCCTTGCTTGGTGGATTGTTAAAGGCAGTACCCTTTCCATGAGGGATGTAAAGAATGGAGTCTTTTACCGTGATGCCCCACGCAAAAAACTCTATGAGATGGCATTCGATGCCTTAATTAAACTTCTCGATGAAGCGAGATTTGATTTTGTAGAAGTGCAAGCCATTAGTTTGTGCTGCAGAGCTAAAATTGCTTTCTTAGCTTCAGTTGGACTTTTCGTTGAAACGACCATCGCGCAGCTTAAATATCACCCTTTCTCGATTTACGAGCCTGACAATGCTCCTGCCAATGTTGCGCAAGAAGTAAGAGGCATACTGTCTGTTGTATCCAGCAACTCCGCCTACTTGACAAAGTGTTTTTTTGCTACATTCTCCATGAGTATGGGGAATGAGAAACCGGCTAAGTGAGAAGGAGCGAATCTTGACGGGGGACCGTCCTCTAAGGCGGTCCTCCGCGAAGAATCTTAAGTGATACTAAATGCATTGAAGCGCAACTATACGGAGGTGATGGAAATGCTAAGGAAAGCTTACTTGCCTGTGCTGGTACTACTACTGCTCATAGGTCTCATTGTCAAGGAAAACTCTTTATTTAATTTAAGTGCTGGAAGGAGTGTCATTCGCGATCCTCAGACAACGGAGGTAAAACTCTTAGCCGAACCGAGGCAACAGAAGTCCAGGGATAGGATCTGGAGGGAAATCGATTTTAAGCTCATTAGGAGGGTTTTGCTAGAAGGGGAGAGAGTGTTCAGACCGCTAACTATAAAGTCTGATCAGAAAGGGAACATCTATATACTTGACTTTTCGGCTCCTGATATTGTGAAGTTTTCTAATTCCGGCGAACTCCAAATCCGGTTCGGAATGGGCAAGGGGAAAGGACCAGGAGAGCTGATTAATCCAACGGACTTCTGCATTGACAGGAGGGGAAATGTCCTCGTTGTTGACCCAGTGAATTTCATGATTACAGA